>OJIW01000012.1_pt1 | contig 173545 bp, 182 predicted proteins | sample 1596041 | NCBI WGS metagenome assembly OJIW01 (sample SAMEA4350119, study PRJEB24818) | metagenome | biome: human; feature: gut; material: faeces | place: Denmark | collected 2013-09 | reverse complement strand
GTGCGGATATGGGGATTGCCTTTGACGGGGATTTTGACCGCTGCTTCCTGTTTGATGAAAAAGGCCAGTTTATAGAAGGGTACTACATTGTCGGTCTGCTGGCGGAAGCGTTTCTGGAGAAGAATCCAGGGGCGAAAATTATCCACGACCCGCGCCTGTCCTGGAACACCGTGGATGTGGTGACGGCGGCAGGCGGTAAACCGGTGATGTCAAAAACCGGACATGCGTTTATTAAAGAGCGGATGCGCCATGAAGATGCCATTTACGGCGGCGAGATGAGCGCGCATCACTATTTCCGCGATTTTGCGTACTGCGACAGCGGGATGATCCCGTGGCTGCTGGTGGCGGAGCTGCTGTGTCTGAAAGGACAGTCGCTGGGCGAACTGGTCCGTGACCGGATGGCGGCATACCCGGCGAGTGGAGAAATAAACAGCACGCTGGCGGAGCCGACGGCAGCGATAGCACGGGTGGAGCAGCACTTTTCCCGGGAAGCGCTGACGGTGGACAGAACGGATGGCATCAGCATGTCGTTTGTCGACTGGCGCTTCAATTTACGCTCTTCCAATACCGAACCGGTGGTGCGCCTGAACGTGGAATCGCGTGCTGATACAGCACTGATGGAAGAAAAAACAAACTTGATTCTTGAATTACTCAGGAAATAGAAAAGTGTGTTTTAGAGGGCATTTTAACGTCACCTCATGACACAGGATTTGGCGAACAGTGTGACATAGGTCAGCAAAAGCTATTCATTCATCCTATTACTGAGTTAACATCTGGACCACATTCAAGCCGCGCATACCTTGCGCGGTGACCACACCTGACAGGAGTATGTAATGTCTAAGCAACAGATCGGCGTTGTCGGTATGGCAGTGATGGGGCGCAACCTGGCGCTCAACATCGAAAGCCGCGGTTATACCGTCTCCATCTTCAACCGCTCCCGCGAAAAAACTGAAGAAGTTGTTGCCGAGAACCCGGGTAAGAAACTGGTTCCTTATTACACGGTGAAAGAGTTCGTCGAGTCTCTTGAAACCCCACGTCGTATCCTGTTAATGGTGAAAGCGGGCGCAGGCACAGATGCTGCCATCGACTCCCTGAAGCCGTATCTGGATAAAGGCGACATCATCATTGATGGTGGTAACACCTTCTTCCAGGACACTATTCGTCGTAACCGTGAACTGTCCGCAGAAGGCTTTAACTTCATCGGTACCGGCGTATCCGGCGGTGAAGAGGGCGCACTGAAAGGCCCGTCCATCATGCCTGGTGGACAGAAAGAAGCCTACGAACTGGTTGCGCCGATCCTGACCAAAATTGCTGCTGTGGCGGAAGATGGTGAGCCGTGCGTGACCTACATCGGCGCTGACGGCGCGGGTCATTACGTGAAGATGGTTCACAACGGTATCGAATACGGCGACATGCAGCTGATTGCTGAAGCCTATTCTCTGCTGAAAGGTGGCCTGAACCTGTCTAATGAAGAACTGGCAACCACCTTCACCGAGTGGAATGAAGGTGAGCTGAGCAGCTACCTGATCGACATCACCAAAGACATCTTCACCAAAAAAGATGAAGAGGGTAAATACCTGGTTGACGTGATCCTGGACGAAGCAGCGAACAAAGGCACCGGTAAATGGACCAGCCAGAGCTCTCTGGATCTGGGCGAACCCCTGTCGCTGATCACCGAGTCCGTATTCGCGCGTTACATCTCTTCTCTGAAAGATCAGCGCGTGGCGGCATCTAAGGTGCTGTCCGGCCCGCAGGCCAAACTGGCTGGCGATAAAGATGAGTTTGTTGAGAAAGTGCGTCGCGCGCTGTATCTGGGCAAAATCGTCTCCTACGCGCAGGGCTTCTCTCAACTGCGTGCTGCGTCTGACGAGTACAACTGGGATCTGAACTACGGCGAGATCGCGAAGATTTTCCGCGCGGGCTGCATTATTCGTGCGCAGTTCCTGCAGAAAATCACGGACGCGTATGCTGAAAACAAAGGCATCGCCAACCTGCTGCTGGCACCGTATTTCAAAAATATTGCCGACGAATACCAGCAGGCGCTGCGTGACGTCGTGGCCTACGCTGTGCAGAACGGTATTCCGGTACCGACTTTCTCCGCTGCTGTAGCCTACTACGACAGCTACCGTTCTGCGGTACTGCCGGCAAACCTGATCCAGGCCCAGCGTGATTACTTCGGTGCGCACACTTATAAACGCATCGATAAAGAAGGCGTGTTCCACACCGAATGGCTGGATTAATCTGAAATAGCCAACTGCTAAAGCCAGGCCCGGAGCGCTCCTCCGGGCTTTTTTATTGTCAAAAAATGGGATTCGGTCAGGTCTGATAGGCGGTGCTATAGCAAATCACGATATACTCATTCAATGCTGAGCCGATCCGCCACAATGCTGGTGATGTGCTCAACCTCAATGTTTAACTGGAAGAAGTTACAGAGCGAATGAAGATAACTATCTCAGGAACAGGTTATGTCGGCTTATCCAACGGTATTCTGATCGCCCAGCACCATGAAGTGGTTGCTCTGGATATCGTCCCGGCGAAGGTCGAGATGCTGAATCAGAAAAAATCGCCGATTGTTGACAAAGAGATCGAAGAGTACCTGGCGACAAAACAGCTGAATTTTCGTGCAACGACTGATAAGTATGATGCCTATCGTGATGCGGATTACGTGATCATCGCGACACCGACTGATTACGATCCGAAAACTAACTACTTCAACACCTCCAGCGTCGAGTCTGTAATCCGCGATGTGGTTGCAATTAACCCAAATGCGGTGATGGTCATCAAATCCACCATTCCGGTTGGTTTTACCAATTCAATTAAAGAACAGTTTGGCATTGATAATATTTTCTTCTCGCCTGAGTTCCTGCGTGAAGGTCGTGCGCTATACGACAATTTGCATCCGTCGCGTATCGTCATAGGTGAACGCTCCGAACGTGCAGAACGCTTTGCCGCGCTGCTGCAGGAAGGTGCGGTGAAGAAAGATATTCCGACGCTGTTTACCGATTCTACTGAAGCCGAAGCCATCAAGCTGTTCGCTAATACCTATCTGGCGTTACGCGTGGCCTATTTCAACGAGCTTGATAGCTATGCCGAAAGCCTTGGTCTGAACACCCGGCAAATTATTGAAGGCGTATGTCTGGATCCGCGTATTGGTAATCATTACAACAATCCGTCCTTTGGCTACGGTGGCTACTGCTTACCGAAAGACACTAAGCAACTGTTGGCGAACTACGCATCTGTGCCGAATAACATTATCGGCGCGATCGTCGATGCTAACCGTACGCGTAAAGACTTTATTGCAGATTCCATTCTGGCGCGTAAGCCTAAAGTGGTTGGCGTGTACAGATTGATCATGAAAAGTGGTTCTGATAACTTCCGTGCATCTTCTATTCAGGGGATCATGAAGCGTATTAAAGCCAAGGGCATACCCGTTATTATTTATGAACCGGTCATGGAAGAAGATGAATTTTTCCACTCTCGGGTAGTTCGCGATCTAAACGCGTTTAAAAATGAAGCGGATGTTATTATTTCTAATCGAATGACGTCTGAATTGGCAGATGTTGCAGAAAAAGTATATACCCGCGATTTGTTCGGTAGTGATTAATCATCATCTCGACAAAAAAGGCCTTATTAAAGGCCTTTTTATTTTAAGCAGGTTACTCATTAAACTTTGTAGAAATCACGGTACCAGTCAACAAAGTTCTTAACCCCATCTTTAACCGTTGTTGTAGGTTTAAAACCAATAACGTCATACAGTGCTTTGGTGTCCGCGCTGGTATCCAGCACATCACCGGGTTGTAGCGGGAGCATATTTTTTGTCGCGTCTATGCCAAGAGCTTCTTCCAGAGCCTTGATATAATCCATCAGTTCAACCGGTGAACTATTGCCGATATTGTAGACGCAATACGGCGCGGAGCTGGTTGCCGGGGAACCGCTTTCAACAGTCCACTCCCCGTTGGGCGCAGGAATGACATCCTGCAAGCGAATAATTGCTTCTGCGATATCACCAATATAGGTAAAGTCACGCTTCATTTTGCCGTAGTTATAGACGTCAATACTTTTCCCTTCCAGCATCGCTTTGGTAAATTTGAACAACGCCATATCCGGGCGACCCCACGGACCGTATACGGTAAAGAAACGCAGGCCGGTTGTGGGCAATCCGTACAGATGAGAATACGTATGGGCCATCAGTTCGTTGGCTTTTTTGGTTGCAGCATACAGGGATACGGGGTGATCGACGGAATCATCCGTTGAGAAAGGCATTTTGCGATTCATGCCGTATACCGAGCTGGAAGAGGCATAAAGTAAATGCTGAATTTTATTATGCCGACAACCTTCCAGTATGTTCAGAAAACCTGTGAGATTGGAGTCTGCGTAAGCATGAGGATTTTCGAGTGAATAGCGTACGCCAGCCTGTGCAGCGAGATGGATCACACGATCAAAATGCCCGGATGCGAAGAGTGCTGACATGCTTTCCCGGTCGGCTAAATCACTCTTATGAAACTGGAAGCCGGGGTGTACCAGCAGATCCAGACGGGCCTGCTTAAGACTCACGTCGTAGTAATCGTTCAGATTATCGATACCGACAACTTGATGGCCAGCCTCAAGGAGGCGTTTGCTAACATGGAAGCCGATGAAACCAGCAGCCCCCGTAACCAGGTATTTCATGTTCGTTCCTCTTTTCGGCTAAAAATCAGCCAGGCACTATCTGGTGCGACGAAAAGTGAAATAATACCGTCAGATGGCAAAAAAGCTAATGGTTATCCTTTTTACGCATGCCATTTTTAGTGGTAAGTTAATAAATATTCATGCTGTGAATTTAATTAACAAGAGTGTTGGGCATTTACGCTTGATGACATTTAACCCGCTGTTTGACGCTTTTCCTGCAAAGAGTGGCCTTTCAGTATTGACACTTTTTTTAATTCCTTCCTTTTTTCTCAAGAGACTAAAATACCAATCAAAATCTCTCAATCAATTTGATTTTTTATCATTAATCCTATGGAATTGCTTCAATTTTTAGCTAAACTAATTCAAGTTTAAGTCCTTCCTTCCTTAATTAGGGTATCTATGTCTGTAAGTGATAACAACATGTCCGGGCGCGGTAACGATCCGGAACAGATTGATCTGATTGATTTGCTGATGCAATTATGGCGTGGGAAAGTCACTATCATTGTCGCGATTGTCGTTGCCATTGTTCTGGCGGTGGGCTATCTGGCGGTTGCTAAAGAGAAATGGACCTCTACCGCAATTATTACTCAGCCGGATGTTGGACAAATTGCTACCTATAACAATGCCCTCAACGTGTTGTATGGCACCAACGCACCTAAGGCGACTGAACTTCAGACAAATGTGGTTGGTCGTTTCAGTACCTCTTTTTCTGCCCTGGCAGAAACGCTTGCTAATCAGGAAAAACCACAGAAACTGTCGATTGAGCAGTCTGTTAAAGGCCAACAGCTGCCGTTAGAGGTCTCCTATGTGGCGAGTTCTCCAGAAGATGCTCAGCGTCAGCTGGCTGAATACATTCAACAAACAGATGAAAATGTTGCTAAAGAGCTGGCGCTTGACCTGGCTGATAACATCAAGCTGCAAACCAGTACTCTTGAAGATTCTCTGAAGACTCAGGAAGTGGTCGCTCAGGAACAAAAAGATCTGCGAATTAAGCAAATCCAGGAAGCGCTGCGTTATGCTGAACAGGCTGGTGTGATTAAGCCGCAAATTCAACAAACCCAGGATGTTACGCAGGACAGCATGCTGTTGCTGGGTAGCGATGCTCTGAAATCTATGGTTGAGCACGAGGCTACGCGTCCTTTGATATTGTCTGATAACTACTTCCAGACAAAACAAAAACTGCTTGATATCAGAAATCTTAAGCTTGAAGGGGCAGAGTTGCACTCCTATCGCTACGTGATGAAACCAACGTTACCGATTCGTCGTGACAGTCCGAAAAAAGCCATTACCCTGGTACTAGCCGTTCTGCTGGGGGGAATGATTGGTGCCGGTATCGTGCTGGGGCGAAATGCGGTGCGTGGTTACAAAGCCAGAGCGTAGCAGGCCGACAGCAGTTTTATTCTGAGCACAAAAAAAACCGGGCAGTTCACAGCGCCCGGTTTTTTTACGTCTGCCGATTACTGATGACGCTTACGTAAGTTCTCAATCACGGTGGTCAGATCAAGCTCCTGATCCTGTAGCAAAACCAGCAGGTGGTACATCAGGTCAGAAGCTTCATTCGTCAGTTCAAAACGATCGTGCACGGTGGCGGCCAGTGCGGTTTCCACGCCTTCTTCCCCCACTTTCTGCGCAATGCGTTTGGTGCCACTGGCATACAGCTTGGCCGTGTAAGAGCTTGCCGGATCGGCGGTTTTACGCTCAGCCAGAAGTTGTTCTAGTTGATACAGGAACAGCCACTGATGACTGGTGTTAGCAAAGCAGCTTGAGGTGCCTTTGTGGCAGGTTGGCCCAATCGGGTTAACCAGCACCAGCAGGGTGTCGTTGTCGCAGTCAGGCGCGATGTTAACCACATTAAGAAAGTTGCCAGAGGTTTCACCTTTGGTCCACAGGCGTTGTTTGGTCCGCGAGAAAAAGGTTACCTTACCGCTTTCAAGCGTTTTATCCAGCGCCTCCGGGTTCATATAACCCAGCATCAATACTTCGCCGGATACCGCATGCTGCACCACGACCGGCATCAATCCGTCGGTTTTTTCCCAGTCCAGTTCGCGACATTGTTGCTTCGTTAACATATCCTGATCTCCACGCCCTGTGTTGCCAGGTACGTTTTTAACTCGCCAATATTGATAATTTGTTTGTGGAAAACGGAAGCGGCAAGCGCGCCGTCAACGTCAGCATCACGGAAGGCTTCGAGAAAGTGTTCCATGGTGCCTGCGCCACCGGAGGCAATCAGCGGTACGTGGCAAACGTCGCGCACTTTTCTCAGCTGCTCCAGGTCATAGCCGTTACGCACACCGTCCTGATTCATCATGTTCAGCACGATTTCGCCTGCGCCACGTTTCTGCACTTCCTGCACCCAATCCAGCGTTTCCCACTGCGTGATGCGGGTACGACTCTCATCACCGGTATACTGGTTAACGTGATATTTACCGGTTGCGGCGTCATACCAGGTATCGATACCCACCACGATGCACTGTACGCCAAAGCGGTCCGCCAGACGCGTGATAAGCTCCGGGTCAGCCAGCGCCGGGGAGTTGATGGAGATTTTATCCGCCCCGAAGGAGAGAATACGCGCCGCATCATCAATGGACTTAATCCCACCGGCAACGCAGAACGGAATGTCGATCACTTCCGCCACGCGCGATACCCAGCTTTTATCGACTACACGGCCATCGCTGGAGGCGGTGATATCGTAGAAGACCAGTTCATCTGCGCCTTCATCGGCATAGCGTTTTGCCAGAGGAACGATGTCGCCAATAATCTCGTGATTGCGAAACTGGACGCCTTTTACCACCTGTCCATCGCGAACGTCCAGACAAGGAATTATGCGTTTTGCCAGCATTGGATGGCCTCCTCAACGGTGAACTTACCTTCCAACAGGGCTCGTCCGACGATCACGCCGCCAACCCCAGTCCCGCGCAGGGCTGCTACGTCCTCAATTCCACCTATACCGCCAGATGACTGAAACGCCACCTGCGGATATTTGGCGCACACTTCTTCATAAAGCGCGACGTTTGAACCCACCAGCGTACCGTCGCGGGAGATATCAGTGCACAGCACATGCTTCAGACCAACGGGTAAATAGGTTTCCACCAGCTCTTCCAGCGAAACCCCGGAATCTTCCTGCCAGCCGCTGACCGCAACCTGTTTATTACCGCGTTCGTCAATGCGTACGTCCAGCGCCAGCACCAGCGCATCGGCGCCAAAACGGGTAAACCAGCTCTTCACTTCCTCAGGGGATTTTACCGCCGTCGAACCGACCACCACGCGCGCCACGCCGGCGTCAAGCAGTGCCGCAACATCCGCTTCAGTACGCACACCGCCGCCAACCTGCACCGGAACATTGACGCCCGCGACCAGCGTTTTAATCAGCGGTATTTGTCGTTTCTGCGGATCTTTTGCCCCGGTCAGATCGACCAGGTGCAGTACCTGTGCGCCTTGTGCCGCGTATTCCTGCAGGCGGGGCAGTGGATCGTTGCCGTAATCACGTTGCTGTGCGTAATCACCCTGATGAAGACGCACCACCGTGCCGTCGATTAAATCTAATGCCGGAATAATCATTACATCTCCAGAAAGTTTTTCAGCAACTGCGCCCCAGCCGCACCCGAACGTTCCGGGTGGAACTGCACGCCAAAGAAATTGTCCTTTTGGACTGCCGCGGTAAACGGTTCACCGTAATGACACTGGGCGATGGTCCATGGGTTCACTGGCATCGCGTAGCTGTGGACAAAGTAGAAATACGCCCCATCGTCAATACCCTGGAACAGACGATTACCTGCTTGTGGATACACACGGTTCCAGCCCATATGCGGCAGCGGCAGGCCAAAATCGGTCATTTTGGGGACGTCCTGTTCAATAATGCCCAGCAGGGAGACACCATTACTCTCTTCGCTGCGGCGACCAAGCAGTTGCATGCCTAAGCAGATCCCCAGCACCGGTTGTGTACAGGCTTTAATCAGTTCAATAAGTTCACGCTCGTGCAACTGGTCCATGGCCGCCTGCGCAGTACCAACGCCGGGTAGAAACAGCTTATCGGCCCGGAGCACCACATCCGCATCGCGGCTGACAACCGGGTCGTATCCATGGCGCGCAACGGCGGATTTCACCGAATTCAGGTTGGCGCAGCCGGTATCCAGGATCACTACGTTCATTACAGCACTCCTTTTGAGGAGGGTAGCGTATCGCCTTCTACGCGAATCGCCTGACGCAGCGTGCGGCCAAAGGCTTTAAACAGGCTTTCCACACGGTGGTGGTCATTTTTTCCTTTGGTTTTCAGGTGCAGGGTAACGCCCATGGTGTAGGAGAGTGAGCGGAAGAAGTGTTCAATCATCTCCGTGCTCAGATCGCCAACGCGCTGGTAGGTAAACTCAGCGCGGTATTCCAGGTGAGGACGTCCGGAGATATCCAGCGCGCAACGTGCCAGACATTCGTCCATCGGCAGGACAAAACCAAAACGGTTGATACCACGTTTATCACCTAATGCCAGCTTTAAGGCCTCACCCAGCGCCAGACCGGTATCTTCTACGGTGTGGTGATCGTCAATATACAGATCGCCTTTTACGGCTATCTCCATACGGAAACCGCCGTGGGTGGCGATTTGATCCAACATGTGGTCAAAGAAGCCAACGCCAGTATTGATTTTGCTTTGGCCTTCGCGGTCCAGCCAGATTTTGACGTCAATCTGCGTTTCTTTGGTATTGCGCTCAACGTGCGCGTAGCGGTCACGTTTGGTCAACTGCTCGCCGATCATCGCCCAGTTCAGGGTGTCCCGGTGATAGCGTAATCCGCTAATCCCCATGTTTTCAGCCAGTTGAATATCTGTGGCACGATCGCCAATGACGTAGCTGTTCTCGGTGTCCATAGCCTGTTCAACCAGATACTGCTCAACCAGCTTCACTTTTGGCTTACGGCAAGCACACTCATCGGCCGGCAAGTGCGGGCAAATCAGCACGTCATCAAACCTCACGCCCTGAGAGGTGAATATTTGCATCATCAGGTTATGCGGACCGTCAAAATCGGCCTGTGGAAAGCTCTGGGTTCCCAGTCCATCCTGGTTGGTGATCATCACCAGCTTAAAACCCGCTTTTTGCAGTTTCAGCAAAACAGGAACGACTTCCGGCTCAAAAGCCAGTTTGTCAAAGCGATCGACCTGAAAGTCACTTGGCGGTTCGGAAATCAGGGTTCCATCACGGTCAATAAAAAGATACTTCTGGCTCATACTTGCTCCGCACGTAAGGCGTCAATGACGCGCTGGCTCTCTTCACGGGTTCCGACAGTAATACGCAGGCAGCCGCTTAACGAAGGTTGTTTGTTCTGGTCTCGTAAGATAATGCCCTGATCCCACAAAGATTTAAATACGCTGCTGGATGCGGTGAAGCGCGCCAGAACATAGTTGGTTTCAGAATCGAAAACCTGTTCTACACAGCGAATTGTTTTCAGGTTCTCCACCAGGAACTGACGCTCTTGCAGGATCTGCTGGACGCGTTGGCGCATGGCGGCAACCCCTTGCGGCGTCAGCGCCTGGCCGGCGATATCCGCCACCGGTGTAGAGAGCGGGTAAGGGGCGATCACCTTTAACAGCAGATTGATAATTTCTTCATTTGCCAGCGTAAACCCGCAGCGTAAACCGGCGAGAGCAAACGCTTTGGATAGTGTGCGTAAAATTACCAGGTGCGGATATTCAGACAGCCAGCCCGCCAGCGTGGCCTGCGGGCAAAACTCGATATACGCTTCATCGGCAACCACGATAGCTTTACCCTGCGTCATATCGAGCAGCGAACGCAGATCCTGTGGCTTAATCAACTGGCCCGTTGGGTTATTAGGGCTGCATACGTAGACCACCTTCACACCATCAAGCTTGTCCGCGATACCTTGTAAATCCAGTTGCCAGTCGTCAAGTGTCGGGACGGTACGGCATTCAACGCCAATCGTTTCAGCGCTGACGCTGTACATGCCGTAAGTCGGCGGACAGTACAGAATCGCATCTTTACCCGGCTCGCAAAAAGCGCGCACCAGCAGCTCGATCCCTTCATCTGCGCCACGACTGACCAGCACCTGCTCCGGCTTGACGCCTGCATACTGCGCGTAATTCTCAATCACGGCTTTCGGCTGGCACTCCGGATAGCGGTTCAGCGTTTGCTGACTTAGCTGAAACTCAACGGCGGTGGGATATTCATTCGCATTGAGCCAGACGTCGCCGTTACCGCCAAGACGGCGGGCAGACTGATAAGGCGTTAACTCGCGGACATTCTTACGGGCTAAATCAGTGACGCTGAGAAAGTTGTCAGTGCTCATGCTTGCTCCTTCAGGGCGTTAACGCGCAGGGTGACGGCATTTTTGTGGGCGGTCAGCAGCTCAGCCGCGGCCAGGGTTTCAATGGTGGCGGCCAGCGCAGAGAAACCTTGTGGTGTTAATTCCTGTATGGTCATCCGTTTCTGGAAATCAGCCAGCCCCAGACTGGAACAGGTTGTGGTATAGCCGTAAGTTGGCAGCACGTGGTTAGTACCGGAAGCATAGTCGCCTGCGGATTCCGGCGACCAGTCACCAAGGAACACCGAACCGGCGCTGATAATGCCTTCCACCAGCTCACGTGCGTTGCGGGTCTGAATGATCAGGTGCTCCGGACCGTAGGCGTTGGAGATTTCAACGCACTGTGCCAGATCTTTCGCCACGATTAAACGGCTGGCGGAGAGCGCCTGACGCGCGGTGTCGGCGCGGGACAGCTCGGCGAGCTGGCGTTCAACGGCTTCGGCCACGCCTTCGGCAAGCTTAGCGTCCGGCGTCAGCAGGATCACCTGCGAGTCCGGGCCGTGCTCGGCCTGAGAGAGCAGGTCGGAGGCGACAAAATCCGGCGTTGCGCCGCTGTCAGCGATAACCAATACTTCGGACGGTCCGGCAGGCATATCGATTGCCGCGCCGTCAAGACGCTGGCTGACCTGGCGCTTGGCTTCGGTCACATAGGCGTTGCCCGGCCCAAAGATTTTATCGACTTTTGGAATAGACTCCGTGCCCAGTGCCAGCGCGGCAATGGCCTGTGCGCCGCCCACGTTAAACACTTCTTTCACGCCACAGAGTTGCGCGGCGTAGAGGATTTCATCGGCAATCGGCGGCGGCGAGCACAACACCACTTTTTTACAGCCCGCGATACGCGCCGGGGTCGCCAGCATTAATACGGTAGAGAACAGCGGTGCCGATCCCCCTGGAATATACAGGCCCACGGAAGCGATGGGGCGGGTAACCTGCTGGCAGCGCACACCCGGCTGGGTTTCGATATCCACCGGCGGCAGGATCTGCGCGCTGTGGAAAGTATCAATATTACGTACTGCCGCCTGCATGGCTTGTTTCAGATCGTCGCTCAGACGATTCCCGGCCTGCTGAATTTCTTCCTCAGTGACGCGCAGCGCGCCGACCTCGGTTTTATCAAACTTCGCGCTGTATTCGCGCAATGCCTGGTCGCCGTTGTTTTTGACATTTTCAAGGATCTCGGCCACTGTGCGGCTAATGCTTTCAGAGGCGGAAATCGCCGGGCGCATCAGTAATTCGCGCTGCTGCTCAGGGCTACAGCTATTCCAGTCAATCAGGGTATTGAAGCTCATGGTCGTTACTCCATCATCTTCTCAATCGGCAGCACCAGAATAGAGCTGGCGCCGAGCGCTTTCAGTTTTTCCATTGTTTCCCAGAACAGGGTTTCGCTGCTGACCATGTGCATGGCCACGCGCTGCTGATCACCCGCCAGTGGCAGAATGGTTGGGCGCTCAGCGCCAGGCAGCAGGGCGATAACTTCGTCCAGACGCTCGCTCGGTGCGTGCATCATGATGTATTTGGATTCACGAGCCTGAATAACCCCCTGGATGCGGGTCAGTAGTTTGTCGATCAGTTGCTGTTTGGCTGCGGCCATTTCGCCATCGCGCTGAATCAGACACGCTTTAGAGCGGTATATCACTTCCACTTCACGCAGACCATTGGCTTCAAGCGTCGCGCCGGTTGACACCAGATCGCAGATTGCATCGGCCAGGCCCGCGCGGGGCGCGACTTCGACAGAACCATTTAACAGACAGGATTTAAATGACACCCCTTTTTGATCGAGGTAACGCTTGAGCAGGTGCGGGTAAGAGGTGGCGATACGCTTCCCGTTCAGTTCTGCCGGGCCATCCCAGGCTTCATCAACCGGCGTCGCCAGCGAAAGACGGCAGCCGCCGAAGTCCAGACGACGCAGGGTAAAATAGCGAGGATCTTCACCCTGTGCCCGACGGTTGAGCAGCTCTTCTTCCAGAACGTTTTCCCCAATAATGCCCAGATCAACGACGCCGTCCATCACCAGACCTGGGATATCGTCATCACGCACGCGCAGGATATCAATCGGCATATTTTCTGCCATCGCAATTAAGCGCTGGGTGTGAAGATTAATTTTAATGCCGCAACGGGCCAGTAATTCGCGTGAATCGTCGCTTAAACGGCCTGATTTCTGCATAGCTATGCGTAAACGGGTGTTGTCTAACATTGTTTGTTCCTCGTTATCCTGTCTGAATCAGTTTGGGTCACGCACAAAAAAAAGCCCCCGGAAGAAATCTTCCGGGGGCTTTCTCATACGCTCATGCACCGCTGGAAGATTTAAATGTCTCCCAGCACACATCGCCTGAAAGACTAGTCAGGATGATGGTGATGATGGTGTTTAAATTGAGCGCGTGTCATAAATTTTCTCGATGAATGTTTATTCATTTGATGTCTTTTAACCTAAACCACTTTAGCTACGGAAAGCAAGGGCTTTTTTTGATCATTAATTCATTTCATATTGATACTATGAATTGTCAGCCACCGTGGGCTGGCGTAGCCTTGCGTTATAGGCCAAAAGTCAGGAGAGAAGGCATGAAAAAGGTCGCAATTGTCGGGTTAGGTTGGTTAGGCATGCCGTTAGCCATGTCGCTGGCGGCGAGAGGCTGGCAGGTTACCGGCAGCAAAACCACACTGGATGGGGTAGAAGCGGCCCGTATGAGCGGTATCGAGAGTTACTCGCTGCGCCTGGAGCCTGAACTGGTCTGTGAGGCTGACGATCTCGACGCGCTCATGGACGCTGATGCACTGGTTATAACGCTACCTGCGCGCCGTAGCGGGCCGGGGGAGACATTTTACCTGCAGGCCATGCAGGAACTGGTTGACAGTGCGCTGGCGTACCGGATCCCGCGGATTATTTTTACCAGCTCGACGTCGGTCTATGGCGATATCCAGGGCATCGTGAAAGAGGGAACGCCGCGTAACCCGGTCACCGCCAGCGGGCGTGTTCTGAAAGATCTTGAAGACTGGTTGCATAACCTGCCTGGTACCTCGGTAGATATTCTGCGACTGGCCGGACTGGTTGGCCCGGGAAGACATCCTGGCCGCTTTTTCGCTGGCAAGACGGCGCCAGATGGACACCATGGCGTCAATCTGGTGCATCTGGATGATGTCGTTTCTGCCATCACGTTGCTGCTGCAAGCGCCCAAAGGGGGACACATCTATAATATATGTGCGCCTATGCATCCGGCGCGTAACGTGTTCTATCCGCAGATGGCCCGCCAGTTGGGGATGGAACCGCCGGAATTTCGCGGCGGTGCGGATAACGGTAAAGGTAAAGTCATTGATGGCAGCCGTATTTGTAATGAGCTTGGATTTGAGTACCAGTATCCCGATCCGCTGGTGATGCCGATGGAGTGACAGGCCAGCAGAGTGTCGCTGTATACCGCCAGGGGGCGAGTATGAAACCACTGCTGGACGTTCTTATCATCCTGGATGCGTTAGAAAAAGAGGGCAGTTTCGCGGCGGCGTCGGCAAAATTGTATAAGACGCCGTCTGCGCTTAGCTACACCGTCCATAAACTGGAAAGCGATCTTAATATTCAGTTATTAGATCGCAGTGGGCACCGGGCTAAGTTTACCCGCACCGGTCAAATGCTACTGGAAAAGGGGCGAGAGGTATTGCACTCCGTCCGCGAACTCGAAAAGCAAGCTATTAAACTTCATGAAGGCTGGGAGAATGAACTGGTCATCGGCGTCGATGATACGTTTCCCTTTTCACTGCTGGCCCCCCTTATCGAATCCTTCTATCAACATCACAGTGTGACGCGCCTGAAGTTTATTAACGGCGTGCTGGGTGGTTCCTGGGATGCACTTACTCAGGGGCGGGCGGATATTATTGTCGGCGCTATGCACGAACCGCCGGCGGGGAGCGAATTTGGTTTTGCGCGGCTTGGCGCGCTGGAACAGGTGTTTGTGGTTGCGCCGCATCATCCGCTGGCGCAGGAACAGGAACCGTTACATCGGCGTACTATTCGACGATTTCGCGCCATCGCGGTGGGAGAGAATGCGCATCAAGCGAACATCTCCGGCGTTCAGGTGTTGGACGATCAGGAAGCGATTACCGTTTTTGACTTCAAAACCAAGCTGGAGCTGCAAATCAGTGGTCTGGGATGCGGATATATTCCCCGTTATCTGGCGCAGCGATTTTTGGACAGCGGCGCGCTGATTGAGAAGAAAGTGGTCGGACAAATTCTGTTTGAACCCGTGTGGATAGGGTGGAATGAACAGACCGCCGGGCTTGCCAGCGCCTGGTGGCGGGACGAGATTTTAGCAAATAGTGCTATTGCCGGGGTGTACGTTAAAACGGATGCTGATAAATCAATCAGTTGAGAAAAAATATTTTTTTACAGTTGCTTCAATCTCTTGTTATTTCTCCCCAAATTAGTGCAAAATACGCCGCTTGCAAAAAATGACATTAACCGACGTTTTAATACGCGTCGGTTATTTTTTTGCATCAAACCAATCATTCATAAAAGAGGCCGGGCTTCGTACCGGATAGATACTTACTTAAAAATCGACAGTTGTTGTCGCTGAGGATTAACAAAAAATGGGGCAATTTTTTGCTTACGCGACGGTTTTCGCCGTAATGGAGGATAACCATGTCGCATAACGCTACTCCAAACACCTCTCGCGTGGAATTACGTAAAACGCTTACGCTGGTTCCGGTTGTCATGATGGGCCTTGCCTATATGCAGCCGATGACGCTGTTCGATACATTCGGTATCGTCTCAGGAATGACCGATGGTCACGTCCCGACAGCTTACGCCTTCGCACTGATCGCCATCCTCTTTACCGCACTAAGCTACGGTAAACTGGTACGCCGCTATCCGTCCGCAGGCTCTGCCTACACTTACGCTCAGAAATCCATTAGCCCGACCGTTGGTTTTATGGTTGGCTGGTCATCGCTGCTGGACTACCTGTTCGCGCCGATGATCAACATTCTGTTGGCGAAAATTTATTTTGAAGCACTGGTGCCTTCGATTCCATCGTGGATGTTCGTGGTGGCGCTGGTGGCCTTTATGACCGCCTTCAACCTGCGTAGCCTCAAGTCCGTCGCTAATTTCAACACCGTGATCGTGTTGTTGCAGGTGGTGCTGATTGCAGTGATCCTCGGCATGGTCGTTTATGGCGTGTTCGAAGGGGAAGGCGCCGGTACGCTGGCGAGCAGCCGTCCGTTCTGGTCGGGTGATGCGCACGTGATCCCGATGATCACCGGGGCTACCATCCTGTGCTTCTCGTTCACCGGGTTTGACGGTATCAGCAACCTGTCAGAAGAAACCAAAGATGCTGAGCGCGTGATCCCGCGTGCGATTTTCCTGACTGCGCTGATTGGTGGCCTGATCTTTATCGTCTCCACTTATCTGTTGCAGTTGTACTTCCCGGATATCTCGCGCTTTAAGGATCCGGATGCTTCGCAGCCGGAAATCATGCTGTATGTTGCTGGTAAGTTCTTCCAGGTTGGCGCGCTGATTTTCTCTACCATTACCGTACTGGCATCCGGTATGGCGGCGCATGCAGGCGTTGCGCGTCTGATGTACGTGATGGGTCGTGACGGCGTATTCCCGAAAAGTTTCTTCGGTTATGTACACCCGAAATGGCGTACTCCGTCCATGAACATCATTCTGGTTGGTGCGATTGCTTTGCTGGCAATCAACTTCGACCTGGTGATGGCGACGGCGCTGATTAACTTTGGTGCGCTGGTGGCGTTTACCTTCGTTAACCTGTCGGTAATCTCCCAGTTCTGGATCCGTGAGAAGCGTAACAAGACGCTGAAAGATCACTTCCAGTACCTGTTCCTGCCAATGTGCGGTGCGCTGACCGTTGGCGCGCTGTGGGTGAACCTGGAAGAAAGCTCAATGGTTCTGGGCCTGATCTGGGCGGGTATCGGTCTGATCTACCTGGCGTGCGTGACCAAAAGCTTCCGCAACCCGGTACCGCAGTACGACGAAGATATCGCGTAATAACTGCATTTAGCTGAAAAAAAAACGGAGACATGTTCTCCGTTTTTTTATACGTGGGATTTAGACAATCTCTTGCGCATATTGCCAGAGTGCTTTCAGCAGCGTCAGCTTCTCTTTGTTATCCGCATAATGCTGACTCAGCATCTGTAATTCATTGGCGTAATTTTGCAAAAACTCCGGCGTGAATACCTGACGACGATGGTCCAGCCAGCGCTGTTGTTCGGCTTCATCCAGCGTTCCAGGGAAGTTACGCGCGCGGTAGTTAAACAGCAGCTTTTCAATGCGTTTATCGACAAAGGTGATATCCAGCGCCGGTAAATTTCGCGGTTCGGTTTCCAGAACGATTTTCATCGCAGCGCGGTCGGCATCGCTGAAAAAGCCGTTGTACAGCTGGGCATCTACGTTATCCGATGGCGCAAAGGGTTCCGCCTCGGCAAAGATAGCCACGACCTTGTCGCGTACCTGTGGGTTTTCGCGCAGAATTTTGAGATTATCCAGACAATGCTGGCGGTTAATACCGAGACGATCGGCATCTTCCGGGCGCAGGGTGTTCGCCTGTGCCAGTACCGGACATTTGTTGATGTGCACCAGTTTAACCGGCACTGCGGGGTTATCTCCCAGATCAGCCTTAGCGGTATAGAGCCGCTCACGCAGCGCGTCGCTGTCCAGTTCGAGCAGCGGTGAAATATCACCGGCCAGATCGACCATGATAACCGCGTTGCGATTTTCCGGATGCCAGGCCAGTGGCGCCACCCAACTGGTGTTACCGCGCCATGCGCCGAACATGCCCGAGACATGGACCAGCGGCTTCATCTGCGGCACATCAATTAGCGCCGCCAGTTTGTGCTTATTACGATGGCTATAGAGATACTCAAACAGACGTGGCTGGCGTGACTTGACTAATTGCGCCATCGCAATCGTGGCATACACATCGGCCATTGCATCGTGGGCGTTGGCATGCTCAATCCCATTCGCTTTGGTCAAATGTTCCAGGCGGAAGCTGGGCAAGCCATCGTCGTTTTCCGGCCAGTTAATCCCTTCAGGACGCAGGGCATAGCAGGCACGCATTACATCCAGCAGATCCCAGCGCGAATTATCGTTCTGCCAGCTCCAGGCATAGGGATCATAGAAATTGCGATACAGGATATTTCGCGTCACTTCATCATCGAAGCGCACGTTGTTATAGCCCAGAATACAGGTTTTCGGTACGGTAAACAGGGCGTGAATACGCGCAGCAAAAGCAGCTTCATTTTCTCCCTTTTCACGTGCTTCTTGCGGCGTGATGCCGGTAATCAGTACCGCCTCGGGCTGTGGTAGATAATCATCTGCGGGTTTGCAATAAAAGACTTCAGGTTCACCGATAATGTTGAAATCATTATCTGTGCGGATAGCCGCAAATTGCGCGGGTCTGTCCAGCGCCGGATGGGTACCAAAAGTCTCGTAATCGTGGAAGAGAAAACCAGGTTGCTGCTTGCCGTCATTCATTGTTCAGTTATGTCCGGGATCAATTTAGCGCTTTTCCAAGAATACCAAAAAATAGCGAGGTAATCAGCAAGAGGATTATCGATGCGGAATGGCCTACGCAAGAAAATTGCGCTGAACACGGCTTTGAACGAATGATTAATTATTTTCTTACCGTTAAAGGAAATTACTGGAATAAACTTTCTTAAAATCACACCCTGGGAAATAAGTTAATTGATAACCATTATTGTTATTTCATCTTCTGTTTTCTGGATGTTATAAAAGTCTTTTAAAAACAACGGCCTTATATTTCTATTAATGCGCTTTTATGCATTGTAATAAAATGTGAGTGAGGTTAAAAATTAATAATATAAACTCCATATAATAATTGGATATATCTAATAACAGGAGGTTATATGAGCATAAGTCGGCGTAATTTTTTACGAGGGGTGGGTATAGGTTGCTCAGCCTGTGCGATAGGCAGTTTTCCACCAGGCGCACTGGCGCGGAATTCTCCCGAGCACATAAAAGGGAAAACATCCCTGACGCCAAGTTTGTGCGAAATGTGTTCTTTTCGCTGCCCAATTCAGGCTCAGGTAATTAATAATAAGACGGTTTTTATTCAAGGAAACCCTAATGCGCCTCAGCAGGGGACGCGTGTCTGCGCGCGCGGAGGCAGCGGTGTTAGCCTGGTCAACGACCCGCATCGTATTGTTAAACCGATGAAACGCACAGGACCTCGCGGGAGCGGTGAGTGGCAGGTAATTAGCTGGCAGCAGGCATATAAAGAAATTGCCGAAAAAATGATGGCAATAAAAGCGCAGCATGGTCCTGAGGGGGTCGTATTCTCTTCCAAGTCCGGTTCGCTTTCCGGCCATTTATTTCACCTCGCGACGGCTTTTGGATCGCCGAACACGTTTACTCACGCCTCGACATGCCCCGCCGGAAAAGCGATTGCCGCTAAAGTTATGATGGGTGGCGATTTAGCCATGGATATCGTCAATACCCGTTATATGGTCTCTTTTGGCCATAACCTCTATGAAGGCATTGAGGTTGCCGACACCCATGAACTGATGACCGCGCAGGAAAAGGGCGCGAAAATGGTCAGCTTTGATCCCCGTTTATCCGTCTTCTCCAGCAAAGCGGATGAATGGCATGCGCTTAAGCCTGGCGGCGACTTACCGGTGCTGATGGCCATGTGTCACGTCATGATCAAAGAAAATCTGTATGACGCAGACTTTGTGGCACGCTACACCACTGGGTTTGACCAACTGGCTGAGGCGGTCCAGGAGACCACGCCGGAATGGGCGCAAAAGCTCGCTGATGTGCCTGCCGATGTGATTATCCGGGTCACCCGCGAAATGGCCGCCTGCGCCCCTCACGCCATTGTCAGTCCGGGTCATCGTGCGACGTTTTCGCAAGAAGAAATTGATATGCGGCGCATGATTTTCACCCTCAATGTGTTACTTGGAAATATTGAGCGTGAGGGTGGGTTGTATCAGAAAAAAGCGGCGGCAACGTACAATAAGCTGGCCGGAGAGAAAGTCGCTCCCGTGCTGGCAAAACCCGATGCCAAATTACCCAAGCCAACGGCGCAGCGTATCGATCTGGTGGCCCCGCAGTTCAAGTACATCGCGGCCGGCGGCGGCGTAGTGCAAAGCATTATTGATGCCGTCTTAAAGCAAACGCCGTATCCGGTGAAGGGATGGATCATGTCCCGACACAACCCTTTCCAGACCGTGACCTGTCGACCAGACCTGGTCAAGACCGTTGAACAGCTCGACCTGGTGGTCAGCTGCGATGTCTATTTAAGCGAAAGCGCGGCGTATGCCGATTATCTTTTGCCTGAATGTACTTACCTTGAGCGCGATGAAGAAGTTTCTGATATGTCGGGCCTGAATCCAGCTTATGCCCTGCGTCAGCAGGTGGTTGAGCCTATCGGTGACGCGCGTCCGAGCTGGCAAATCTGGAAAGAACTGGCTGTTCAGTTAGGCCTTGGGCAATTCTACCCATGGCAGGATATGCAAACGCGCCAGCTCTACCAGCTTAATGGCGATCATGCGTTATCTGCTGAGCTACGTCAGAAAGGGTATCGCGAGTGGGGTGTTCCGCTATTGCTGCGCGAACCCGAAGCGGTGCGTCAGTTTGTGGCGCGCTATCCGGGCGCGGTAGCGGTTGATAGCGACGGCACCTATGGTGGGCAGCTGCGTTTTAAATCCCCGTCAGGAAAAATCGAACTCTACTCTGCCGAGCTGGAAACACTCCTGCCAGGCTACGGTGTTCCTCGCGCCCGCAATTTTGCGCTCAAAGGCGACAATGAACTCTATTTTATTCAGGGCAAAGTGGCGGTTCATACCAATGGCGCAACGCAATATGTGCCACTGCTGAGTGAGCTGATGTGGGACAACGCGGTGTGGATCCACCCGCAAACGGCCCGTGAAAAAGGCATCAAAAGCGGCGATGACATCTGGCTGGAAAATGCAACCGGTAAGGAAAAAGGCAAAGCGCTGGTCACCGCCGGTATTCGACCCGATACGCTATTCGTCTATATGGGATTTGGCGCCAAGGCAGGAGCCAAAACAGCCGCGACGACGCACGGTATTCATTGCGGTAATTTGCTTCCGCATGTCACCAGTCCGGTGTCAGGTACGGTGGTCCACACCGCTGGCGTTACGCTTCGTCGGGCATGAGAAAGGAGTACATCATGAATCAATCAACAAACCCTTATGTCATGCTGCATGACGAAAAACGCTGTATTGGTTGTCAGGCGTGTACGGTTGCCTGCAAGGTACTGAATGACGTGCCTGAAGGTTTTAGCCGCTTACAGGTGCAGATCCGTTCACCGGAACATGAACCCGAGGCGCTTTCCCATTTCCAGTTTGTTCGTGTTTCTTGCCAGCATTGTGAAGATGCGCCGTGCGTCAGCGTTTGTCCAACCGGTGCATCATTCCGCGATGAAAACGGCATTGTGCAGGTGGATAAGTCCCGCTGTATTGGCTGTGACTACTGCGTCGCTGCTTGTCCGTTCCATGTGCGCTACCTCAATCCACAAACGGGAATCGCAGACAAATGTAATTTCTGCGCGGATACCCGTCTGGATGTTGAACAGTCGCCCGCCTGCGTTTCCGTTTGTCCGACGGATGCGTTGAAGTTTGGTCGTCGCGATGACCCGGAAATCCAGCACTGGATCAATCAAAAAGAGGTTTATCGCCAGCAGGATACGCGTAGTGGCCCGGTGAGTGTTTATCGGCGTAAAGAGATCCATCAGGAGGGAAAAGTATGAATTCTATCTGGGGAGCGGAACTTAACTATGCGCCGGACTACTGGCCGCTGTGGCTCATTTATGCGGGCGTTATTGTTGTGCTGATGATTGCAGGGCTGATCACGCACGCGCTGTTACGTCGGATGCTGGCGCCAAAAACGGTAACCGGAGAGGAGCACCGGGAGTACCTCTATTCGCTGGCTGTTCGCCGTTGGCACTGGGGAAATGCGCTGCTCTTTATTCTGCTTTTGCTGAGCGGCCTGTTTGGCCACTTCTCTGTCGGGCCGGTAGCGTTGATGGTGCAGGTGCATACCTGGTGCGGCTTCGCATTGCTGGCCTTCTGGATTGGCTTTGTGTTAATAAACGCAACCAGCGGCAACGGCTGCCATTATCGCGTGAAGTTAAACGGGTTAATATCACGCTGCCTGCTGCAAACGCGTTTTTATCTGTATGGCATCATGAAAGGCGAGCCGCACCCGTTTGCCGCAACGGCAAAGGATAAATTTAACCCGCTGCAACAACTGGCCTACCTGGCCATTATGTACGCGCTGGTTCCGCTGTTGATCATCACCGGGTTGTTATGCCTCTACCCGCAGGTGTCAGGGGCGGGGCCGATAATGCTGGTGCTGCATATGGCGTTAGCGATTGTGGGCTTACTGTTCATCTGCGCACATATTTACCTGTGCACGCTGGGCGACACGCCAGGGCAAATTTTCCGCAGTATGATCGACGGCTACCATCGCCATCGCAGCCATCACGCAGAGACTGCGCCACGCAAAGGATAATTTCGCGCGCGGTTTGTCGCTGACAGCCTTATATAACAGCAAGAAAATGTGCCTTATGTCACATTTTCTTGCAATTTATTCAAGTTTGTTCGACAGAACTTCCGTAAAAAGAACGGCTATTTCTCCCTTTTCTGAGGACATGCTGTTGAAACGCCGTTTGTTTATTGCCGCTTCACTATTCACGATGAGTTTTACGTCCGCCTGGGCGACCGATGCCGCCAGCTTCGCCCCACAGCCGCCTGCGATAAATGCCGGGGCGTGGGTATTAATGGATTACACCACGGGCCAAATTCTGACAGCCGGTAATGAACATCAGCAACGTAACCCCGCCAGTCTGACCAAGCTGATGACCGGCTATGTTGTTGACCGCGCAATCGACAGTAAGCGCATTAGTCCAACCGATATTGTCACCGTTGGGCGCGATGCCTGGGCGAAAGACAATCCGGTATTCGTCGGTTCATCCTTGATGTTCCTGAAACAAGGCGATCGCGTTTCGGTGCGCGACCTCAGCCGCGGGCTAATTGTTGATTCCGGGAATGATGCCTGCGTGGCGCTGGCTGATTACATCGCCGGGGGACAACCGCAGTTTGTGGCGATGATGAACAACTATGCGCAAAAGCTGAACCTGCAGGATACCCATTTTGAAACGGTCCATGGTCTGGATGCGCCAGGTCAGCATAGCTCTGCTTACGATCTGGCCGTATTGTCGCGAGCTATCATCCATGGTGAACCGGATTTCTACCATATGTACAGTGAGAAAAGCCTTACCTGGAACGGAATCACGCAGCAAAACCGTAATGGCCTGTTGTGGGATAAAACCATGAACGTGGATGGTCTGAAGACAGGGCATACGTCCGGTGCCGGGTTCAATCTGATCGCTTCCGCCGTTGATGGACAACGTCGACTGATTGCGGTTGTGATGGGGGCGGAGAGTGCGAAAGGCCGTGAAGACCAGGCGCGTAAGCTGCTGCAATGGGGACAACAAAACTTCGATACGGTGCAGGTTTTGCGTAGCGGTAAGCAGGTCGGTACTGAACGGATCTGGTATGGCGACAAAGAAAAAATCAGCCTGGGCACCGAGCAGGATTTCTGGATGGCCCTGCCTAAAGCGGAAGTGGCTAACATTAAAGCAAAATATGTCCTTGATAAGAAAGAACTGGTTGCACCAATCGCGGCACATCAGCGTGTGGGTGAAATTGAACTCTACGATCGGGATAAGCTGGTGGCGCACTGGCCTCTGGTTACGCTGGAGTCCGTCAGTGAAGGTGGCGTTTTCTCGCGTCTGAGCGATTATTTCCACCACAAGGCGTAGTTATTTCCTGGAATACCTGACTGGCAAGAGTGCGAATCTGCTCACATAATAATCACTATTTACTTGTGGCCGTAATACCTAAAAATTACACTGTATATACATACAGTGTAATCACGGAGGTTATATGGAGTACGAGATTAAACAGGTCGATAAACGCAGGATTGCCGGTTTTCACATGGTTGGTCCGTGGGAACAAACGGTAAAGCAAGGTTTTGAGCAGTTAATGAAGTGGGTCGACGGGAAGCAAATTGTTCCGCTGGAATGGATAGCCGTTTATTACGACAATCCTGACGTTGTCCCGGCGGAGAAACTGCGTTGCGACACCGTGGTATCTGTGCCTGAAGATTTTGCGATCCCGGAAAACAGCGAAGGGGTGATCCTGACCGAAGTGGCGGGTGGCGACTATGCTGTTGCCGTTGCGCGTGTAGAAAATCATGACTTTGCGACGCCGTGGTACCAGTTTTTTGACTGCCTGATGCAAGATACGACTTTCGAAATAGCTGCGAAACCCTGCTTTGAAGTGTACATGAACAATGGCATCGAGGATGGCTACTGGGACATTGAAATGTACATACCGGTGCAGTCGAAGTAACTGTTTTTGATGCAAATCAGGATGATATTTTCAGGCAAAAAACGAGTACAATTCTGTTCTTTGCTATTCGCTGACGGAGTGCATGAGTGCGTGCCAATAAGTCACTGAGCCCTTTTGAAATTCGTTTGTATCGTCATTATCGTGTAGTGCACGGTATTCGCATTGCGCTTGCGTTTATTCTCACTTTTCTGTTGGTACGCCTGTTAAACATTCCTGAAGGTACATGGCCTCTGATCACGCTGGTGGTGATCATGGGGCCTATTTCTTTTTGGGGGAACGTTGTTCCCAGAGCTTTTGAACGTATTGGCGGCACGATCCTGGGATCGGTGCTTGGGCTGGTGGCCCTGCGTCTGGAGCTTTTTTCGCTTCCGCTGATGCTGATATGGTGCGCGGTGGCGATGTTTCTCTGCGGTTGGCTGGCATTGGGCAAAAAACCGTATCAGGCGCTGTTGATTGGTATTACGCTTGCCGTTGTAGTGGGTGCTCCCGCTGGGGATATGAATACGGCGTTATGGCGTGGCGGCGACGTTATTCTTGGATCGTTGCTGGCAATGCTGTTTACCGGCGTGTGGCCACAACGGGCATTTATACACTGGCGTATTCAACTGGCGCATTGCGTCACGGGGTACAATCGGGTATACCAGGCGGCGCTCTCCCCCAATCTGCTTGAACAACCGCGACTGGAGAAGCATTTACAACAGCTGTTGAGCGAGGTTGTCAAAATGCGCGGGCTCATCGTCCCTGCCAGTAAAGAAACCCACATTCAAAAATCCATTTTTGAAGCTATTCAGACGGTTAATCGTAACCTCGTCTGCATGCTCGAGTTGCAAATCAATGCGCTCTGGGCCAGCCGTACCAGTCACTTTGTTATGTTGAATGCGCATACTTTGCGTGAAACCCAGCTCAGGACGCAGCAGGCGCTACTGACAATAACGCATGCATTATATGAAGGTAATCCGCAGCCAGTACTTGCCAATACGGAGAAGCTCAATGATACCGTGGTGGAGCTGCGTCAGCTTATCGCTGAGCATAAGGGCAATAATGTCGCGGAAACGCCTATTCACGGCTACGTTTGGTTGAATATGGAGATGGCGCGACAGCTGGAGTTACTTTCTCATTTAATCTGTCGCGCGCTGCGCAAATAAAGAGCAGACGAGGGGATTGGTTTCACTGCTGCTTCGATTCAGCAACGATTAGAGGTATGATACTGAAAAAGGCTAAAACCATTGGTAACTGCAATGGCTTTACCCTCGATAATTCAGGTTTCAACCATGCATTGTCGATGCAGATGCAACTTGAAGTATGGCGGGCATGAAAGTAATGTTGACCCACTTTAGCCGTTGTTTAAACGAATCCGAATCTCACATTATCAGGGGTGTAAAAATGGAAACTACCAAGCCTTCTTTCCAGGACGTGCTGGAATTTGTTCGTCTGTTCCGTCGTAAAAACAAACTGCAACGTGAAATCCAGGACGTTGAGAAAAAGATCCGTGACAACCAGAAACGTGTCCTGCTGTTGGACAACCTGAGCGACTACATCAAGCCAGGCATGAGCGTGGAAGCGATTCAGGGTATTATCGCTAGCATGAAAAGCGATTACGAAGATCGCGTTGATGATTACATCATCAAAAATGCTGAGATCTCAAAAGAGCGCCGCGATATTTCTAAGAAGCTGAAAGCCATGGGTGAACTGAAAAACGGCGAAGCGAAAGCTGAGTAACGATTTATGCTTGTCCGGGTCGCTGCTGTGCGGCGACCCTTATTGCAGTTCAACTCCGCCTGCGACCATTCGCAATAAATGCTGTTCTGGCCAGTGAACCGTCAGTTTTTTCTGTGTCAGCATCCATTTTATGTAATCCACATCATGACGCGTTCTGTCCAGCATCAGGCCGACAACGCTGCCGCTGTGCGCAACGTTAACGCCGTATAAATCACATTCCTCTACCAGCGCTAATAGTGAATCAAAATCTGGTTTCGGTAACAGCAACTGGCTGGCGGTTGCGCTTAGCGTGGCGGCTTCGCCCATCCGGTAAGGATTTTGGCTGATACAAGCTTCCTGTACCTTTTCCCATGCTCGTTTGAGGGCCGGAGCACCTGCCTGTAACCCGGAATGACGCGGAATACGGTGATAATCAGCAGTGCGCAATGTTTCCGGGCTTTCGAGAACCAGCAGATCGAGTTGAGGCTGGGCTTCGCAGGCAATTTGCGTGGAGGCGTCGTTATGATCGAAAAGGGTAAGCTTACGAAAAACGGTGCTGTCGGTAGGCTCCAGCGAAACGCAAAGTTGCGCCAGCGTAGGCTCATCCAGGTGATGGCCCAGATGATGTGCTGTGGCGACAGCGGTGGCGGCAATATCTGCAGTGCTGCTGGCCATTCCTTTAGCGATGGGAATAGTTGACTGGACATCAATTCGGATATCCTGACTCATCTGCGCCGGGTATTGCCAGTGCTGCAATAGCCGATTAACCATCGCCCGTGAAAGTGGACGTTCCTCTGCCAGCGGCGAGCCTGAAGTGACTTCAACGGTGCTATACCATTCGACCGGGCAGGAGACTAATTTCTCACTGCCCAGAATCCAGCCCTGGATAAGTTCTCCGCACGATGCGGGACATTGCGCAACAGCCACGTCTTCACCTTTGTGATCAGCAATCTTCGGCGCATAGTGTCATGGCGATCATGCTATTACCATGATTTGCCGCAATTTGCGGTGCGGCAGCGCTAAGCGGGAATGCCCAATGTCACAGTTTCTGATATCGCTAAACGCATAACGTCCTGCGCTATCATCAGCTCTTCATTGGTATTGATCACCGCCACTTTGACCAGCGCATTTTCTGTCTGAATAAAGGTGGCGTTTCGCTGATTTTTTTCTTCATCGACGGCCAGTCCCAGGAAATTCAGATTGCGACAAATCGCCGCTCGCGCCCGCGCTGAGTTCTCGCCGATCCCACCGGTAAATACCAGCGCGTCCAGGCCGCCCATCTGCATAATATAGCTGCCAATGGTGGCGCGAATGCGCTCGGCAAAAAGCGTCAACGCCAGCGCCGCCTGATGATTACCTGCATCTGCGGCATGTTCAACATCGCGATAGTCAGGTGAGATGCCAGAGACACCGAGTAGTCCGGATTCATTGTTGAGCAATTGGTTGAGCTGCTGCGGTGTTTTGCCTTCGCGCAGGGCAATCCATGGCAAAATCGATGGGTCAATATCGCCGCTTCGCGTGCCCATCATCACGCCTGACTGCGGCGTAAACCCCATAGAGGTATTAACTGATTGACCACCTTTGATGGCGCAGATGCTGCTGCCGTTGCCGAGATGGCAACAAACGACGCGCAGGGCGCTGAGGGGCACTCCCAGCTTTTCAGCAAGCTGGGCACTGACGTATTTGTGGCTGGTGCCATGAAAACCGTAACGACGAATACCCAGCTCTGAATAGTAACGCCAGGGCAGGGGATAAATGAAAGAAGGCTCGTCAAGCGTCTGATGAAAAGCGGTGTCAAAAACCGCCACGGCTGGCGTTTCGGGTAATAGCTGGCGAAATACTGCAATTCCCAACGCATTTACCGGGTTATGTAGCGGGGCCAGTTCCGCAAGGCGATCAATTTCCGCCAGCGTTTCATCGGTTACCAGTGCGGAATCTTTAAAAGATTCCCCGCCGTGTGCGACGCGATGCCCCACGCCGTCGATCTCCTGCAGACTGCTGATAATATTGTGGTTGAGCAGTTTTTCCAGGAGCAGCGTCACTGCTTCACGGTGATCGGCTACGGGCAATGTTTCCTGCCATTTTTGCGCAGGCGTCTTAAGGGTGACCTGCGCATCAGACATACCGATACGTTCGATTAACCCCTGACAAATCATTTCACCTTGCGGCATCGCCAGCAGCTGAAACTTAAGCGAGGAACTCCCCGCGTTAATGGCCATTATTTTGTGAGACATGAAAGTTCCTTTGCATTCAGAAAAATGAACATCTCATCGACCCCTGTATTCTCCAGCGCGCTGGTGACAAACACTTTTTGCGCGCCAGCCTCGACTAACCAGCTCTCAACGAGGGAAATGCGCTGCGGGTTGGCTAAATCGGCTTTAGTGACGAGGCCAATAACGGGTCGGTTCATTGGGCCGGTGAAACCGGGAGAAAATGGCGACCACGGCGCGTCAGCATTGAGGACCAGCGCGATGATGTCTGCTTCACTGGAGCTGGTCAGCAGCGCACTGTACAGACAGCGGTTTTCAAGATATTCGCCCGGTGTGTCTATCGCTGTGGGCGACCAGACTATGGCCTGGGTCTTCTGATAGTGAAGCGCTTCTCCCCGCATGCATTGTGTGAGCGACGTTTTTCCGCACTGGCTGGGTCCGATTAGCATGATGCGTTTCATGAGATTACGTCCGGGTGATGGGGCAAGCGGTAAAACGCATCATTTCGCCCAGCGTTCGGGTTACCTGTTTTAGCGCGTACTCAACGGCGGAGACGTCGCCCGTCAGTACCACCGCGCCGGTAAATCGGTCGAGAAAACCAATCTCTACCGCTCCGGATTTCGTGGCGATATCGCAGGCGATAATTGAGGCTTCGCTGGGGGTAATCGTCAAAATCCCGATTGCGGATACTGAATCCTGTAATCCCAGTTTCTTGAACAAATCTTTTCCGGGATTGGCGATAAGATGCGCCAGCGTGACCTGCTTACCAGGAACATATTCCTGGATCATACGATCCGTGGTGGGCTGTCTTTCCATTATCCCTCCACCATCTGCCGCCACATGCTTTCATGCGGGCGAGGTATGACAGAACGATAAACCAACAGGCCTTTTTCACCTGCGCTTTCACTGGCAACCGTTACTGCGTTATTCACATCGGATACATCGCCAGCGACAACCATGTAGCACTTGCCGCCAATACCAAATGCCATGTGCACGCGAACCAATGTGACATTGGAAGCTTTAACTGCGCGATCCGCGGCACAGATACAGGCCGCCACGCTCCATGTTTCAACAATCCCGACAGCCTGACGCTTATCCACGCTATTTAACCCGCTGATCGCCGGGAGTACGCTGGCATGGATATTAGGCAGTACCAGACTGTCAACGAGCATATCGCCAGCAAGAGATGTACCAGTGGCTATCGCCTGCTGTACTGCGCCTACGTCACCACCAAGCATAAGCAGGAATTTTCCCGGGCAGATGGTCTTGCTGACCAGTAAATTCACATTCGCGCTTTTTAACATGGCATCGCCAGCTTCCATTCCTTTGGCAATGCTGGTGAGTTCTAAGATCCCTATAGCCTGAGACATGATTAACCTCTTATTACCGTGATGGATTGCTCAGTGATTTCGCTGACAATACCGTCAATACTGGCGTGGACAGGCGCACCTAATGCGCCTGTCTGCACATCGGCAACGCATTGACCGCGAACAACGCGATCGCCTTGCTGCACACATGGGATGGCGCTGGCGCCAATATGCTGGCGTAGCAACAGCGTCGTTTCATCGGTGGAATAATCAGTCTCAGCCAATGGCGCATCGTGATACCAGTCGCTAAGACCCAGTTTGGTAATAAGGCGCTTAACCGGGATCAACCGGTACTTCGCCATTTCATCCTCAGGATTTAGCGGCCCTTCATAACGATGGTTGAGCGCCCGTAGTTCGCGTTTAAGCATGCGGTTGATTCGCATCGGCGATATTCCAACCGGACAGGCAACGCTTTCACAGACATTGCATTCTGAGCAGGTCAGGGCTGTGAGCAGCAGTTGTGGTGTGGCCGCCTGCTGATAATTAACCGCGCGAACCAGCAGATGTGGTGATAATTCATGGCCGATTAAGTGCCTTGGGCACAAATCCGTACACAAACGGCACTGCTCGCATACGGTTTTTGCGACGGAAAGCACGGTGCGTTCATCCTGCATTCGCCGCTGAATCAGCGCATGAGATTTTGGTAAAACCAGCAACCCACCGGTGGTCTTGCTGACGGGGGTATCCAGGGAGGTAATAAGACCGCCCATCATCGGGCCGCCATTAATAAATCCTGGATCGTCAACGGTTGCGCCTCCCGCCAGCGCCAGCACCTCGCGAAGTGACATCCCGATAGGGACAGTGAGTGTGATGGGTTTGGCGACTGCGCCGTTGACGGTCAACGTACGACGGGTAACGGGATATTGCTGTTCAACCGCTCTGGCGATGTTGAGCACGGTCTGGACGTTATTAACCACCACGCCGACGCTGACCGGCAGTGCGGCAGGTGGGACCCTCCGGCCTGTTGCCATCCAGATGGTCAGCACCTCGTCACCGGCCGGGTAGACATCAGGTAAAATGTGTAACCGGATATCGGCAGGTAGCAGAGGAGCTAACGCATTGATAGCCTTCTGATATTTCTCTTTGAGCGCAATAATACCGGCACTGGCTCCGGTAGCCGTCATGGCATATTTAACGCCGCGAATAAGTCGGCCTGCCTGGACGCTCATCAATTGCTGGTCAACTTTTAACATCGGTTCACATTCGGCGGCATTCACCAGAAATGTATCGACCTGCGCCTGTAATTTTACGTGCGCAGGAAAGCCTGCACCGCCGGCTCCAACAACGCCAGCAGCCCGAACGCGTTCGCGTATCGTCTGCGCATCATAAAGCGTGGACTCTGCCGTCATGGCTGTATTCATAATAATTCCTCAAGCAGTTCCTGCATGGCACTGGCGTCGGCAACACGAGGATTGGTTTGCAGCGTGACATCAGCCAGCGCGGCCTGAACCATCGACGGTATACGCTGTGACCAGTTTTGCTTTCCGTCTTTGAGTGCGTCAACGAAAGAAGGTAACGCACACTGTTTTTTGAGAAGCTCAATGTGATGAATGAGCGCATTCAGCGCAGCCGTATCGTTCGCGTTATTCGGGCATAAATGGCAGGCTTTAGCGAAACGGGCATAGCGCTTCGCGGCCCTGGGGTCGCGGGCATTAAAATGAATGACAGGGGTCAGCAGCAGTGCATTGGCAAGTCCGTGGGGCAGATGAAACTGGCCGCCCAACTGATGGGCAATCGCATGGTTTATACCCAACCCCGCCTGACTAAATGCCATTCCTGCGAGCGTTGACGCGTTGTGCATTTTCCCCCTGGTTGCCAGACACTCGCCTTTGCTGACGGCGACGGGAAGGTACTGGAAGACGATTTGTGCCGCTTTTTCCGCCAGCGCGTCGGTGAAATCGCTGGCCTTCGTGGACACGTAAGCCTCCAGCGCATGCGTCAGGACGTCCATGCCGGTATTCGCGGTGATGGCAGGAGGTACGCTGACAACCAGCGTTGGATCGAGGATGGCCATATCCGGGTAAAGCGCATTGTCAAACAAGGGATATTTAATGCCTTTATCCGGGTCGCTAATCACGCAGGCGCTGGTCACTTCCGAGCCTGTGCCGCTGGTGGTGGGAATAGCAACACAGGTTTCGATTTCAATACCAAACTGTCGGCTGAACCAAACGATGGCTTTCGCGGCATCCAGCGCTGAGCCTCCGCCAAAACCAATGACAACATCCGGTCGCAGGGACTGCATTTGCGCAATCCCTTGCACCACCGTGCTAATGGTTGGGTCGGGGGTAATATCGCTGAAAATGCTGATGCGATTATCCGCAGGAAGCGTGTTGCGCAGCTTTTCAATCACAGGAGAACGCGCCAGAAAACCATCGCAGATAATCCAGATATGCTTATTCGTGAAACGCTTGAGCACATCCAGGCTTCCCTGGCCGCTGAATAATCGAGTTTGCAGTGAAAAGCTTTTCATAACGGCCCCATTAGCGAATAGAAAAACCGTTTGTCAGCACGCAACGACGAGAACGTGCGAAAGTACGTGCCGATGTTGTTCCTTCACCGGTCGGCGTCGCAATTGTGAAAGTGGTAAAGCCTTCACCACCCACGCCAATCCCGGCGTAAGAGGGGCCATTTTTCACAAAAATGGAGGTCTGAAGCGTGCGTGCGGCAAGATTCAAACGCGACACATTCTGTGAATGCATAATGGCGGTGTGATGCAATCCCTCTTCAACTTTCAGAGCCAACGTTAACGCACTGTCAAAATCGCTCACCGTGACGATGGGGAGCATTGGCATTAGCTGCTCGCTGGTAACCCACGGGTCGTCAGCCTTGACGATACCTATCAGTAATCGAGGTGCTTTTGCCGGAACAGGTATTCCTGCGGCTTCCAGTAAGGTGGCCGGGCTTTTTCCTACCAGCTTTTTATTGGTCATGCCTTCGGGCAAACAGACTGCCCGCAGTTTGTCTACCTCTTCGCTCGTGAGAAGCAGTGCGCCAAAAGACTGCATTTGTTGAACCAGGCGTTCGGCAACGGCACTAACAACAATCAGGCTCTTCTCAGCAATGCAGGGGAGGTTGTAATCAAAAGATGCGCCGTTGATGATATCTTCCGCCGCCTTAACCAGGTCGGCTGTTTCATCGACAATACAGGGAGGGTTGCCTGCGCCTGCGCCAATGACTTTTTTCCCGCTTTTCATACCCATAGCAACAATGCCTGGGCCACCGGTAATCGCCAGAACTGCGATTTTAGGGTGTGCCATCATCTGCTGGGTAGCCTCAAAGGTGGGTTCTGTGACCGTGACGACAAGATTCCGGATCCCGCAGCAGCGGAAAACAATATCCTCAATCATGGCAATCAGTTTCAGTGAGACTGCTTTCGCGCCCGGATGCGGGCTAAAATAAACGCTGTTCCCCGCAGCCAGCATACTGATGCTGTTGTTAATTATGGTTTCCGTCGGGTTGGTACTGGGGGCGACGGAGCCAATCACGCCAAACGGTGAATACTCGAATAACACCATGCCGCCATCACCGGTCAGTGCCGTGGTGGTGAGATCTTCGATCCCTGGAGTATTGTCCAGCGCAGCTTTATTCTTGAGGAATTTATCCTCTTTGTTGCCCATTCCTGTTTCAGCTGCGCTCTCAGCGGCCAGGGAAGCAAGATGAGGGGTCAGTTCTTCTCGCAGGGCGTGAATGATGGCACTGCGGGTTTTTAATGGCGATTGCTGGTAACGTAAAAAAGCCTGATGCGCGGCTTCGATAGCTTCACCCACGGACGGAAAAATTCCGTTTCCTTTGGTTTCTGTTTTTGCCGGGGCGAGTTGTTCAATCAAAATGTTACGGATGAGGGTTTCAAGTTCTGAAGTATTCATTGATGTGTTCTCACGTTAATCGCCGCAATGGCCGTTTCTGCAATGTCCATATCCTGTTCAACGCTTCCCCCGCTGATGCCAAGACCCCCAAGGAGTAGACCCTCTCGCCATAATGCGTATCCGCCACCAAAAGTGACGACTTTTCCCTGCATATGGCTTTCCAGACCGTAAAGCGCCGCGCCTGGTTGCACCGCTGACGTTAATTCATGCGTGGCGGTTTTCATCGCCACGGCGGTCCAGGCTTTTTTGGGTGCCAGTTCGCTACTGACGAGCAATGCGTCAGGCATACGCCAGGTCACCGTTTGGGTCCCGTTCGCATCAACAATGCTGATGACGACCGGAACCTGAAGTTCTTCTGCTCTCGTCACCGCAGCGCGAGTCAGTTGGTGGAGCTCCTGAAAAGACAGAGACATAGTCGGCTCCTTTATGGCTGATGTACGGATGGCGGCGAGATAACGCTCAGCCACTTTCTGAATAATGTCGTTTTGATGGGCGTCATGATCTTCTGCCCGTGCGAGCGCATATAAGCAGTCGGACAGACGATTGATGTAACGCATCAGCACATGTCTGACGGCGATATCGGCAGAAAGCTCCACCAGTCGCCTCTCTGCGCGGCGAGCCAGCGTACGGGCAAAATGCAGACGGCTGGCCGCTTCGCTGCGGCCCGGTAAAATAAAGCTGCGCAGCGGCGGTACTCTCCCCATCGCGGTATCGATGGCGGTTTCCAGCGCTGCAATTTCTTCTGAACTGATGTAGCGCTGCTCTGGGTTTGGTTGTTCGCTCTCGCTGGCGAGTTCGGCGCTGAACCAAAAAAGCTGCAGTTGAATGTTTTCAAGTAACTGGCGGTGCTGTGGGCTTTTCGCCGCGCAAACGCACAGGCTAAGCGCCGCATTGAGTTCGTCCAGAGTCCCGTAAGCCTCGACGCGCGGATGCGTTTTGCTTACGCGTTGCCCGGTAAAGAGGGCCGTTGTGCCGGCATCGCCAGTGCGGGTATAAATCGCCATAGTTCCTCCTAACGAGAAAGCGTGTCGACAATGCCGACAATAGCCAGATCGATGGCCTCATTTGGGCCGGAGAAAACGTGCCGGGCACTGGAGCCGCTGCTGAGTAAAACCAGTTCGCCGGTTCCTGCGCCGACAGAATCAACGGCGACTTCGTCCCCGGTCGTCGGGGAGGCTGGCAGCTCTCCGTCAACACTCACCCGACGTACCAGTAATAGCTTTTTCCCCACCAGTGAAGGGGACTTTTGCGTGGAGACAACAACGCCTGTAACCCGTGCCAGATGCATAGCTCACTCCTGCTTAATTAATTGGACATTTCGCGTACTGACAGTTTCCTGAGCCAGCGCAGTGACGACGCATCGACGGCGTAGCACTAAAACCGCATCGTGCAATTGGGCTACGTCGGCGTAACTGAGAAGTTTTTCAGGATGCAGAACGATCGCTCGCCCCAGTTCGTCACCAAACTCCAGCGGCAGACGCGCGAGTTTTTTCACGGGTACTGCGGGTAACAATTGGTGATGTAGAGAAATTTTCACGCGGACTCCGCATGCCAGCGCTTCGTGGATCGTGACTACCGACATATTGGCAGAGCTGCTTTCGACAATTTGCTCCAGCAGGAGCAGGTCAGCCTGCGAAATGTGCAGTGACGAGTATTGGCAGCATAGTATCCGTGGGTCTATTTCCCGTAACTGCGCGACGCTAAGGGAGATCGTGCTTGCCGCGCGTTTTTTTAATCGGGAAACAACCTCCTCGATAATGCGTTGCAGCAGTTCGTTGTTCATTGTGAAGTCACCAGTGTGGCGAATGCCTGCGGATTCTCCGCCCCTGCGGCATTGGCTTCGTCGGTATCAATATGCATCTCAAGGCGCATATCCGGCGAAACGCGTACGGCGACGTTATCGAAAATCAGCCGGCGTTCATCGCCATTAATGGCGACCGAGACTTTATCACCATGGGAAACCCGCAGAATCAGGGCATCGAGCGGCGACATATGGATATGCCGTTGAGCAACGATGACGCCGGATGTTAAGTCCAGTTCAGCAAATGGACTGACAAGGCGAATACCCGGCGTGCCCTGAATATTGCCCGACATACGCAGCGGGGCAGCAATACCTAGCGTACGGGCATCGGTACGTGAAATTTCAACCTGACTGGCGCTACGTAGCGGGCCGAGTAAACGCACATTTTTTAACTGTCCTTTAGGTCCGACCAGCGTGACGGTCTGCTCTGCAGCGTATTGTCCGGGCTGCAATAGCCCTTTTTTCATGCTGATAGGCTGATTGGGAAACAAACGGACGTAATCTTCAGTGCAAAGATGAATATGACGATTAGAGATCCCCAGCGGAATAGGGCGCTCGCGCATTTCATCCAGAACTTTGGTGACCGTTGACTTGAGTTGCTGTTTATCCATCACGCTTTACCTCGTTTGCCAGAGTGCAGACAAAGAGAACGGGGCTCACCTTTCTGGCGGGTACAGGCTGGGTCAAGGCACAGATTGCAGCTAATCAACTCCGCATTTTGCGGCGCTTCGGACGCTGTACTGTCCACCAACATCTCTTCTTGCGGCTCAACCTGGATGGGGTCGGGTGTTGGCTCTGGTTCCGGCGTAACGCTATGTGACAGGATTCCGTCCCCAGGTCTGGAAATGACTTTGTGAGCCACCAGCCCCTCGCGTTGGTCCGCGAAACTGACACCGGTAGAAATGGCCGCCTGCACGGAGGCCACATCCCCGATTATCTTGATCACCGTCCAGCCTGAACCGTTGGTTTTTTCGAGGCCTACCAGCGTGATGGAGGCGGCTTTCGCCATGACGTCCGCGCAACTGATGGCTAATGCCAGACCACTAACTTCGAGTAATCCCAGTGATTGCTTCACGCTGTGCTCCTTGGTTGCAACGACTTATGCGGATTTAGGTAAAATGGCTTCAACGTCGCTGTGCGGACGCGGGATAACGTGGCAGGATTTCACCTCGCCAACGGCGCTTGCAGCTGCGCTTCCTGCATCTACTGCGGCTTTCACCGCGCCGACATCGCCGCGAACCATAACGGTGATCAGGCCTGAGCCGATTTTTTCGTAACCGACCAACTGCACGTTTGCGGATTTCACCATGGCATCAGCGGCTTCAATAGCGCCGACAAGCCCTTTTGTTTCAACCAGTCCCAGTGCGTTATTCATACTGCTTGTCTCCTGTGGGTTATGAGTGGCATTCCCGGAATGGAATGCCTTTAACCAGCCGCGCAGCGTTATTACCGATGCTGCGACGAGCGTGGTTATCTTGTTGATACATCAGCGTAAAAAGCGGCGCTGACGCGGGTAGATTTTTGTAGTGCACGACCAGTTTTTCGCGACTGCAGCCAATGCCAACCAGCAGCGGCGACTGGCATGCGGCGAGCCATGCGTTGTGGATAACGTCGGCTGAATGGTTCTCCTGAATCACAAACGGGATCCCTTCTTCTTCAATACCCAGCAGCACGTCGTTCCAGGTGTCAGCACAGTCACCGGTGGTGAAGATAACGATAGCGGGCGTGTTGAGATTACTTTCCATGAGCGAACGCCTTGTGCCAGGAGAGAATCAGCCCGGTCGCGACCGCATTGCGCGGACCCTCGGTGCCACGAATGTTGCCGCGCCCGGCAACCAGGCGATAATGCGCCAGCGCATCGGTGACCAGTTGCGGTACTTCGAAGTCCAGGGACGAGCCGCCAACCAGCACCACAAAGGGAATATCCCGAATGTTCCCGGTCGGACTCACCTGACGTAACGCTCTGAGCGCGTTGGTGACAAAAACGCGCTCCTTGGCGCTGCGGCGAATGGCCCGTACTTTCTCCAGCGCCAGTTCGCCTGGCAGGGGCACCAGCTCATCAGGTTTTACTACGCACACGCGGGCAAAAACCGTTGGCGGAAGAGGCTCAGGGAAGAACTGAACGCTGCCATCTTCGTGGCGAAGATGGAACAAGCTCTCAACTTTCGCCAGCGGGTACTTTTTGATCTCTTCGGCCAGATAACGGTCATCCAGCCCCAGTTCACGGGCAATAATCATCGTGACCATATCGCCCGCGCCCGCCAGGTGTGTGGCAATAATTTCGCCTTTCGGGTTGATGATGGAGGCGTCGGTCGATCCCGCACCGAGATCCAGAATAGCCAGTGGTCGCGTCGTACCCGGAGTGGTTAAGGCCCCGAGAATGGCCGCTTCGGCTTCAGCCCCGCCAACCTGGACATCAATGTTGAGCTTTTGCGTGATCTCCTGGGCAATCATTGCCATTTGCAGGCGATCTGATTTCACCATTGAGGCAATACCGACAGCCTGTTCCAGCGAAAACTCACCGGCAAGTCCACCGGTCACGCTGACGGGAACCGAGGTATCAACCGCCAGTAGATCCTGAATAAAGATTTCCTGACTGGGTTTGTTGGTTAATTCAGCCATTGTCTGGCGTACATGTTCCAGCATGCCGCCAATATTGGTCCCCGCTTCGCCAGTAACGTTATCCAGTTTCGGGCACTCGCCAACGGCTTTCATAATCGCGTCAGCGCCTGCTGCAACGTCGACGCGTACGGTACGCCCTTGTGACTGTAGCTCCAGATTCCCGGCGGGAATGGCTCGTGCTTTCACATCGCCTGACGGCGTTTTCACCACCACGGCAGAGCGGTTGCCGATCAGCGCGCGCGCCATCGGGACAATGTTTTTAGTCTCGTCGGCATTGAGACCAAAAACAGTTGCAATCCCGTAGGGGTTAGAAAGCGTTTCAATGACCTTTCCGGGAACCGCGACTTCAATAGCAGCTAACATCCCCAATGGGATACGGTCGATATGAAGCACTTCATCCACGATGGGCAGGGGGTGAGCCAGACGATTGCTGACCAACACGCCATCGTCTTGCTGCAAAATTACGCCAGTTAACTGGTATCCGGCGCGTACCGAGGCATTAATCATCGTGGCGACATCGGCGAAATCAAATGCCGATGACACCACCAGAATATAAGGTGTATCCGCCGGACGGCTGAGCAGGTCTTCCGGCGTAATAGTAATGCCAACACCCAGCCCGACGCCGCCCGGCGTTTTAGGGTTATGGCCGATCATGGTGGATTCAGTGATGATGGTTTCGGTGATTGTTTCCATCGCCACGTCGCCAATGACCGGAGTGGCTTCGTTAATACGGATGAGCGAAATATCGCTGACATTGATGCCGGCGTTTTTTGCTGCCAGCGTAAGTGCCTCCTGAATGCCAAACACATTACGTAATGTGCCTTTTATCCCGGTGGTTTCTGCCAGGGCGCTGTTGGTAATACACAGCGCGCCAGACTCATCCAGGGTAGCCAGAGCGACTTCCGTTGATGAGTTACCTATATCAATGCCAGCTATATATCGCATGATCCTGTCCCTGAGTTAGTCGTCGCCTTTGAGTTTTTTACGCTCAACATACAGCGCTGCCGCTTCACGAACGAAAGCCGCACAGATCTTTGCCTGATAACGATTTTCGAGATCGTCAGCGATAGCCATCAGCTCATCTTTAGTCGAGCGATACGGGCGTAGCGCGTTGTAGATCTCCAGGATGCGATCGTCAGGTACAGCGGTTAGCTCTGCGGCGCGCTCAAAGTTCATCGCCAGCCTGTCACGCCCGGCATCTTTGGCGATTTCCGCCTGCAGGCGCAGCGTTTCGGGGGTGATGCGCATGTCCTGTGCCGTCACCTTGTTGCTCAGAACATTTTCGAGTGTGAAGTCATCCAGGGTTTTATTGGTCGCGGTTTTTACCCACTCAGGATGTTTATTCGCGAGAGGGTAATCCGTGACTTTCGCGGTATGTGCTGATGAACTTGCCGCAACCGGAGTAGCGGACTCGCCTTGCAGGCTGTTCATCCGGCTCAGCACATCCCGAACCATCGATTCAATTGCGTCGGTATTCATGGAGTTATCCTTTATCAAAGCGCCACGCGCAGTTCCTGCGGGTTTTTGCCCGTCACGACATATTTGGTCTCTTTAATGTGCAGAATGGCCGATTTCGCCTGGTACTTAGGTCGAGCCATCTGGTCATTCAGAGTAGGGACCGGTTGCGGAGATTCACGCTTGGCATAACGCGCGGCGTTTTTACCGATCTGACGATAGGTTTCCAGCGTCAGAAGCGGCGCCTGAGGGAACAGTTCCAGATTAGAAAGCGGCGGTAATCCCTGCTGGTGGATAACCGTGGTGCCTTTTGACTGGATGCCGATAGAGATCCCGGAACCGCTCAGACGGTTGCCTTCCACGGCGACAAACGCGACATCAGAGGATTTAAAGCAGCGGATAACGCGTGCTTTAATGCCTTCCTCTTCAATCCCGGCAATCACTTCGCGCAAGATATTCTTATGCGGGATCCCGACGATATTGACGGTTTGTGAGAGCCCGAACGCTGGACCTACGGCAATAATCACTTCGTCTTGCTGCTGACCTTGTTTAGCTTCGCCAATCTCGGTCAGAAAACTGTCGCTCTGTACCGCTGCGGCCTGTGGCGCGCTTGCCGCTGTCGATGCGTGGAATGAGACGGGTTTGTCGCTGGTCTGCATTTCAGACAGCACGTCTTCAATTATCTGGCGCAGCAGCTTTTCATTAATTTCCATTTTTCACCCCTTAGCCAAGTTCGTTGGGATCAAGTGCGCCAGGGATGTTTTTAATCTCTTCCCAGCGTTCGCCTTGCAGGCGATAACCTGTTGCCGGACCGGCATAGTCATTGACGTCATTTACTGCGGATAGCACCTGTCCGTCGCCAACGATAATGGCGGAGGTATGCAGATAATCCCCGGTTAACTTGGCTTTCTGGATGTTGAGCATGTCCTGCGCAACATCGGTAAACCCGCCCTGAGCAAGCGCTTTTACCACTTCAAGACCGTTGCGATTTTTACTGATAATCTCTTGTGCAAATTTGATGTCTTCAACGATGTTGCGCTCTGGCATATCTTTCGATCCGTGAGCGTAAGTCGCAGCTTCCACTTCTTCATCAGTGATTGGCGGTAATCCCATCCCGGCAAACACAGCCTGCAGCGCGCGGGCCGCTTTGTTACGAATGGCGATAACATCTTCTTCTCGAACCGGACGCAGGCCGCCGTCCACTTTCAGGTCGCGCTGGATAACGTTGTAGTCGTCAAAGTCTTCAGCATCTTCGTTGGAACCGGCGAACATGTTGTCGTAGTTCGGCACCGCGGAATAACCGGAAGAGATGAAGTCAGTACCTGGCAGGAACTGCATCAGCAGACGCGCGGTACGACGCATATCCGAGTGGGTAAAGGTCTGGTCGTTGCTGGAGGCGCATTCCAGATCCAGAGAAGAACAGATCAGGTTTTCGGCCAGAACTGCACGAATACCGGACGGGACGGCAGAAGGTACGCCGATGCAGCTTACTGAGCCGTTTTGCAAACCCTGCACGCCAGCGGCTTTGGTGATGTAAATGCAGCGGGCTTCCAGATAAAGCATCGATTTACCTTCGGCATAACCCATCTGAACTTCAGAGCCAGAGCCGGAAGTAAAGCGCATTTTCAGGCCGCGAGAGGCGTAGGAAGAGGCGAGGAAGCCTTTCGACCATGGTGTGTCGTCGCCGTCGGTAAAGACGGGTTCTGTACCATAGACGGAGATAGTTTCCGCGTAGCATGTGTGGCCCAGCATGCCGAGCTTAAGTTCGGTTGCTTCTTCCAGAGAGCACTGAGTTAACACGCCAGGGCGTCCAACCTGTGAACCGACTAACAAGGCAATGGCGTTAAATGGCGCGTAGCGTGCGACGGCAACGGTCGTTTCCTGTTCGTCAAATCCGCGCCATGCGCCTTCTGCAGCGTCAGCGGCAATCTGTACCGGGTTATCCTTGACGTTAGTGACGTGCGCCTGTTGAGACGGAGTTCGACGAGCACGCATTTTCTGCATGGACATCATCATCTCGACGACGTTCATATGGGACACCACTTCGACAATTTTTGCTGGTGTCATGGCGGTGGTCAGCGGCACGATGTCTTTGCGTTTCACGTTAGGGTCGCAAAGCATATTGGCCAGTTTAACCGAGTCCATTGCCATGACTTCTTCAGCGCGCGCCAGGTTAATGCCGTAGCGGGCAATGAAATGGTCAATTAAGTCAAATTCACTGGCGGATTTGCCGTCCAGTTCAGTCACAGTACCGTTGACGATTTTAATCGATGGTTTAGGGTCGTTCGGGCTTTCCATCGCAATGAAGCCTTCTTCGATCCACTCCTTAACGAAACCATCCTGATTCACAGGGCGTTTCGCCAGTGCTTCAAATCTTTTCGATCTCATGAATCAGCCTCACTGATATCAGATATAGGACGGACGATCGTTTTTCGGCTCTGAGCCGAGGGTCCCGAGTACGGTTTTACCGATTTCACGGGCGGAGATAACAGCCTGACGAACGGCGCCGGAATCACCAGAGATGACCAGAATGGCTTCGTTGCTGAAGCTGGTGCCATGGGCCGGGGAGCTGTAGGCTACAACTTCTACATTGGCGGATTTCAGCGCAGTATCAGCCATCAGGACACCCACGGAGGCTGGTGCGCCGACAATCACGCCACAGGCACGGCCAATCGGCGCGCCAAAGGCTTTTTCCAGCGCGTAGCTGGCGCGGGCGGTGTATTGCATCTCGATGTGACCGGCTTCGTTGGCATAAACATCGCCAAAGGTGCGATCCAGCTCTTTCAGCGCAACCTCAATTCCGCGTTTCACGTCGGAAACATCGTTGCCGCCGAGGATAATCAGCGAGCCGTGGCCCGCGCCGCCTTTGGTATCTCGTGGTAATTCAATACTGACGACTTCCGTATTTGTTGCTTTTACCGCTTCATCGGCGGCCATAATGTGCGGACCCGCGCCAGTACGGGCGCCAAGGATGCCAATGGAGCGATAACGTTTTTCAAGTTTCATCGCGTCCAGTAAGGCGCTGTCTACGTTGGCGATTACCAGACCGACGGTGTCGCCAATCGCGGTACCGACAAACTCCGTTAAACTGCAGCTTTTCTCTGCCATAGCCGTTTCTCGTGTTGGGTGATTATTTTCAGGGATAGCCTGCTGTTCTGGGGTTGCCACGCGAGCAATCACCTGCGCCATGATCTGTTCAACCAGCTCATTGCTGCTCATTAGCTAATTCCCTTCGGTAAGATTTTTTCTACATCGGTATGAGGGCGCGGGATAACGTGTACGGCTTTCACTTCTCCCACATTACGGGCTGCGGCGGCGCCGGCATCTGTTGCTGCTTTGACTGCGCCGACATCGCCGCGGACAATAACGGTTACCAGCCCCGAACCAATTTTTTCGTAGCCGACCAGCATTACATTGGCTGATTTCACCATTGCATCTGCGGCCTCTATGGCTGCAGTTAAGCCTTTGGTTTCTACCATTCCTAACGCTTCTTGTTGCATAAAGACCTCGCCTGGGTTGTCCCGATATTCATGACTATAAAAAGAAGCGAGGAAAAAGAATGGCTGAGTTGAAAGTATGAATGAAAAAATAGTGAGGTTATGGTGATATAAAATTGCTGCGTTTTATTTTATCTTTTTGTTTTTAATGGTTATTTTTTATTTTCATAATATGAATATTTAGTTATGTTAATTCCATATTTACACTTTTGTTAGTGACATTAAAAATGGCATTTGCTATGCGGAAAAATGAAAATGTGATGATTGTCTGAAAACATAATTCTGCCAATAGCAATATTTTATCGTTTCACAAATGTACCACTAATAGTGGATTTCCCTGTGTTCTCGCCTGTTTTAATAAAAGTGATAGCAAGAATTTGCTATCTCAGCACGATTTTGAGGGGCATGCCGCCTTCAGATTGCCAACATTTTGCCGATACGGCTTTTTATAGTAAGCCTTGAAGTATTCTACGTACCAGCAAGGAGTCCGCTGGTAAAGACACGAACTCTGCTTAGAAGGTGTCACAATGAACGATTCACTAAAAGCGCAATGCATTGCTGAGTTTTTGGGTACCGGGCTGTTTTTGTTTTTTGGCATCGGATGCCTGAGCGCACTTAAAGTCGCGGGCGCCAGTTTGGGATTATGGGAGATCTGCATCATATGGGGGTTGGGGATCTCGCTTGCCGTTTACCTGACAGCGGGAATTTCTGGCGCGCATCTCAATCCTGCAATCACCATCGCCCTGTGGTTATTTGCCTGTTTTCCGGGGCGCAAAGTTGTGCCATACACCGTAGCGCAGGTTGCGGGTGCCTTTGGCGGCGCGTTGCTAGCCTATCTGCTGTACGGAAGTCTATTTACCGAGTATGAGTCTGCCCATCAAATGGTGCGCGGCAGCCTTGAAAGCCTGCAACTGGCCAGTATTTTTAGTACTTATCCAGCGGCGGCGCTCAGCGTCTGGCAGGCTGCGCTGGTTGAAGTAGTGATCACTTCCATTCTGATGGGCATGATCATGGCACTTACCGATGATGGTAATGGCGTCCCCCGAGGGCCATTGGCGCCTTTATTGATTGGCATTCTGGTGGCTGTTCTCGGTGCATCTACCGGGCCGCTCACCGGATTTGCGATGAACCCGGCACGTGATTTCGGTCCAAAAATATTTGCATGGATGGCCGGGTGGGGAGATGTGGCGATGACTGGCGGGCGTGATATCCCTTATTTCATCGTACCGATTGTGGCCCCCATCATCGGTGCGTGCGCGGGCGCAGCAATTTATCGTTATTTTATTGGCAAAAATTTACCGTGTAATACGTGTAAACTGGAGAAAAATGAGAGCTAGCTTTACGGAAGATGTTTATTTTTGAAGCGTAAAAACTGTTTTCGTGATCCGGTTTCCTGAACCGCTGAAAAAGTCTCCCCACAATGGGAGACTTTTGTTATGTTCGATGATGACTTTCATCAGCGCCCAGGAAAGCGAGATGAAACTGGATGTGTAAATAGTATGTTTTATTTATAACAATAAATTAACTGAGAGGTTTTATCATGATTTCTGCGAGTGCCCTGAACTCAGAACTCATTAATAAAATCGCACAGGATTTTGCGCAGGCCACCAGTCTGGCTGTTGTGGTTGTCAATATTCACGGTGATGAAATTTCTGAGCTTTTTAATTTCACCCCTTTTTGTCAGTTGATGCGCCAGCATCCTCAGCACAGTACCCGTTGTCGTATGAGCGATCGCTGTGGCGGGCTGGAAGCTTCAAAATCCGATCAACCCTGCATCTATCGCTGCCACGCGGGGCTTACCGACTTCTCAATTCCGCTGGTAATTGCGGGTCACCTGGTTGGGTTCGTATTGTGTGGTCAGGTGCGTTTAAGTAACGATGTCGGCCTGGTGGATATCCTGAACGTCGATGACCGCTGGCAAGCCGATCCCGAACTGCTCAGTGAATTTCGTAATGTGCCGGAGATGGACTATTCGCGCGTTATCGCCTCGGCGGATCTGCTAAAGCTCATCGTGGAAAATTGCCTTAAAAAACAACTAAATTTTGTGGTTATCAAAGACAACCCACAGCAGGCAGAGCCGGTACGCGCCAACCGAACGCCGAATCCTCACGACAGCAAAATGAAAAAAGCGCTGCGCTATATTGATGCGCATTTGTCAGATGAGTTACGCCTGGAAGATGTTGCGTCTCATGTTTACCTTAGCCCTTACTATTTCAGTAAATTGTTCAAAAAATATCAGGGTATCGGGTTTAACGCCTGGGTAAATCAACAGCGAATGGCGAGTGCCAAAGAGTTGCTCTGTCATAGTGACTGGAGCATAGCCAGCATTGCGCGTAATTTAGGCTTTTCACAAACCAGCTATTTCTGCAAAGTATTCCGCCAGACGTATCAGGTTACGCCGCAGGCATTTCGCCAGCAAATAAATGTCATTTCACGCGGTGAGTCCGCTTAAATAGCAATATTTTGCTATTGCCGATTTTTGATATCGGGCGCTATGTCAGTAATTATAAAATGAAAAGTAACAACAGCAGTCAATAAATTGTCATAGCGCAACAAAATAATAGTATTAGAGGGATAAACTGCACCAGTTTTTATTTTTGTGATGAGATACAGTGTCTGTATGCCTGACTTTCTTTATTCTTTGCTGACACTTTCATTCAAAATGTGAACATGTGAATAAGTGGGGTTATGCCAGATAATTGGCTGAATGAACCCGGAAAGATATTAAATTGAATTATTGTCATGAGGTCGTGAATTTACCTCATAACAGGGAGCTTAATTACGGCTCCTGAACTGACAGGTTTGCCACATTTGTGGTAGGGAAGGGGGTGAGAATCCCCCGCAGCCCCCGCTGCTGTGATGCTGACGACCCCGTATGGACCACTGATCGCAAGATTGGGAAGGACGGGTGAGGATGACGCTAAGCCAGAAGACCTGCCTGTCAGTGACTACCAACAACTTCGGTGGGAAGTGGGTGGTTCAGATGCATACAGTCGAGAGACTGGGTATCTCTACACCCCTACCACCCTGAACAGGATCAGGGTATGGCGGCCAATTTTCACGCATTTGTTCTTGCAGGTACCGGAAGCGGCTGTGGTAAAACCACGGTGACGCTGGGCTTGTTGAGCTTGTTGAAAAAACGCGGTTTACGCGTCCAGCCTTGCAAAGTGGGGCCTGATTACCTAGATACCGGCTGGCATACAGCGGTATGCGGTACCGCTTCCCGCAATCTTGATAGCTTCATGCTTCCCGCTTCCACTCTCAATGCTTTATTCCGCGAGCAGATGCAACATGCCGATATCGCCGTGATTGAAGGCGTGATGGGGTTGTATGACGGTTATGGTACCGACCCGAACTACTGCAGTACCGCCGCGATGGCCAAACAGTTAGGTTGCCCGGTCATCTTACTGGTTGATGGTAAGGCTGTTTCCACCTCGATAGCCGCAACGGTAATGGGTTTTCAGCATTTTGATCCCACGCTGAACATCGCCGGGGTGATCGTTAATCGGGTCAACAGCGAAACGCATTATCAGCTGCTGAAGGTGGCGATTGAGCGTTACTGTTCCGTTCCTGTATTAGGCTACGTTCCCCGTATGGAAGGCGTTGCGCTTCCGGAGCGTCATCTGGGGCTGGTTACTGCGCGTGAGTCTGTTATCGATCAGCAGCCGTGGCAGGACTTTGCCGCGACGCTGGAGCAGACGCTGGATATCGATGCTCTACTGAAATTAAGCCAGCTAAACACCCTTCCTGCGGGTGAATGGCCTACGCTTCCCGATACTGATGCCGGAGAAGGGCTAACGCTTGCTATCGCTGATGACGAGGCCTTCAACTTTTATTACCCGGACAATATTACTTTGCTTGAACGCACGAGGCTGAAGATTGTTCGTTTTAGCCCGTTGCACGACACCTGTTTACCTGATTGTCAGATGATCTGGCTGGGTGGCGGATACCCTGAGTTACATGCTGCGGGTCTGGCCCGCAATGTCCCGATGCTTAAGCAATTGCGAGCCGCACATCACCGCGGCGTGGCGATTTACGCCGAGTGCGGTGGGCTGATGTATCTCGGCAGCTCGCTGGAGGACAGCCACGGTGATAGCTGGTTGATGGCGGATATCATTCCCGGTCACAGCAAAATGGGGAAACGTCTGACCCGATTTGGCTACTGCGAGGCGCAGGCCGCGCAGCAAACCTTGTTAGCTGCAGAAGGCGAAGTACTGCGTGGGCATGAATTTCACTACTCAGATTTTATTCCTGAAACTCCCGCGGTGATGCACTGTTGCAAAGTGCGCGATGGCAAAACGTTGCAGACCTGGTCCGGCGGCTGGCAGGTGGGTAACACTTTCGCCAGCTATCTACACGTTCATTTTGCTCAACGTCCGCAGATGCTTAACCATTGGTTGGCAGCCGCGAGGAGCGCGCTATGACGATCCTTGCGTGGTGTGTTGCCTGGCTGCTTGATTTTATTATCGGCGATCCGCAGAACTGGCCGCATCCGGTGCGCTGGATTGGCAATCTGATTTCTGCCATGCAGCGAGTCGTGCGGCGCTACTGCCATAGCGATCGTGCGTTGCGCATTGGTGGCGCGGCGATGTGGGTAGTGGTGGTTGGCCTGACCTGGGCTGTGTCCTGGGGCGTACTGGCGCTGGCGCACTCTATTCATCCCTGGCTTGGATGGATGGTGGAGGTTTGGATGATCTTTACCGTGCTGGCCGGGCGCTGTCTGGCGAACGCCGCGCAGGATGTCGAACGTCCGTTGCGTGCCGGTAACCTTGCCGCAAGTCGGGAAAAGTTATCATGGATCGTGGGTCGCGATACCTCGCAATTACAACCTCAGCAGGTCAATCGTGCCGTGGTGGAAACCGTGGCCGAAAACACCGTTGACGGCATCATCGCGCCGCTGTTTTTCCTTCTTCTCGGCGGCGCGCCTTTGGCGATGGCCTACAAAGCGGTAAATACCCTTGACTCCATGGTGGGTTACAAACATGAAAAATACCGCGCTATCGGTATGGTCAGCGCGCGTCTGGATGATGTCGCAAATTATATTCCTGCGAGACTGAGCTGGCTGCTGCTGGGCGCGGCTGCATTTTTATGCCGTCAGGACGGCTCGCGTGCTTTGCAGATCGGCTGGCGCGATCGCTACAACCACAGTAGCCCAAACTGCGCGTGGTCGGAGGCCTCCGTTGCCGGGGCATTAGGTATTCGTCTGGGTGGCCCTAATGACTACTTTGGCGAGCGCGTTGAGAAACCGTGGATTGGTGATGCACAACGCGACATTTCGGTAGACGACATTTCCCATACGATTCGATTGATGTGGGTGGCATCGACGCTGGCACTGGCGCTGTTTATCGCGCTGCGGTGGCTGCTGGTCGGTGTAGCCTGAGGACAACACTATGCAATATATCCAGCAACCCCAGGCTATTGAGGCCAAAAGTTTCGACATTATTGGCGAGATTATCCGTGAAACCCGTCCGGACTATCAGTTTGCTAGTCCGTTGCATGAAGCCATTATCAAGCGGGTCATTCACACTACGGCGGATTTCGACTGGCTGGACATTCTGTGGTTTTCCAGTGATGTGCTGGAGCAGTTCTGCGCGGCGCTTAGCCGTTCGAGCGTGATTTATACCGATACCACCATGGCCCTTTCCGGGATCAATAAAACGCTGCTGGCAAAATTTGGCGGCGAGTGCCGCTGCTATATCAGCGATCCACGAGTCGTACGTACGGCAAAAGAGCAGGGGATCACCCGCTCAATGGCGGCTGTCGATATTGCGGTGAAAGAAGAGGGGGAAAAGCTGTTTGTTTTTGGCAACGCGCCGACAGCGCTGTTCCGCCTGCTTGAGCATGATGTTGCGGTTAGCGGTGTGGTTGGTGTACCGGTTGGGTTCGTTGGTGCTGAAGAGTCGAAAGATGCCCTGACCCAAAGCAACCTGCCAGCCATTGCTGCGTTAGGACGTAAAGGGGGGAGTAACGTCGCCGCTGCTATCGTCAATGCCATGCTTTATCACATGCAGGGGGCGCGATGAGCGAGGCCTTCGATACGCCGGTGTGGCACAACGGCAAAGCGCTGCGTAAAGGATATACCACGGGATCGTGCGCGACGGCGGCTGCAAAAGTGGCGGCGCTGATGGTATTGCGCCAGCACCTGATCCATCAGGTTTCCATCGTGACGCCTTCCGGGGTGACGCTGTGCCTGAACGTCGAATCGCCGCATATCGAAGGGCAGCAGGCGATAGCCGCGATCCGTAAAGACGGTGGCGATGATGTCGATGCCACGCATGGCATGCTGATTTTTGCCCGCGTGACGTTAGATGATAGTGGCGTGATCGCCTTACAGGGCGGTGAAGGGGTCGGTACGGTTACCCGCAAAGGGATCGGTCTACCGGTGGGGAGTTCGGCGATTAACCGCACACCTCGCCAGACCATTGAGTCGGCGGTACGTGAAGCGATTGGTCCAAATCGTGGGGCGCAGATTGAAATCTTCGCGCCGGAAGGCGAAGAGCGGGCGCAAAAAACTTACAACTCGCGGCTTGGCATTCTGGGCGGCATTTCGATTATTGGCACCACGGGTATCGTCACGCCAATGTCGGAAGAGAGCTGGAAGCGTTCGCTGTCGCTGGAGCTGGAAATTAAACGCGCGGCGGGTCTGGATCGCGTGGTTCTGGTGCCGGGAAACCACGGTGAACGTTTTGTGCGTGAACAGATGGGCATCGACACCCAGGTTGTGGTCACCATGAGCAACTTTGTCGGCTACATGATTGAAGAAGCCGTCCGTCTGGGATTTCGGCAAATCGTGCTGGTGGGACATCCCGGGAAACTTATCAAAATCGCGGCGGGGATCTTCCATACCCACAGCCATATTGCCGATGCGCGCATGGAAACGCTGGTGGCCCATCTCGCGTTGCTTGGCGCGCCGCTGGAACTGCTGAGGCTGGTCAGCGACTGCGATACTACCGAAGCGGCGATGGAACACATCGACGCGTACGGCTTTCAGCATATTTATAACCATCTGGCGGAGCGTATCTGTATGCGCGTTCTGCAAACGTTGCGCTTTACCAAAAATCCCCCGACCTGCGACGCCATCATGTTCTCGTTTGACAATCAGGTGCTTGGCAGTAATCGCCCGATCGCAGAAATTGCTGAGGAGATGCAATGTTAACCGTTGTGGGAATGGGACCCGCGGGTTTGCATTTGATGACGCCTGCGGCGCGTGAAGCGGTCGCAACGGCTGATGTGCTGGTTGGCGGTAAGCGGCATTTGCAACAATTCCCGGATTTTACCGGTGAACGGTTTGCTCTTGGCGCCAATATCGCGGAGCTCCTGAACTGGGTAACTGCGCACAAGGATAAGCATGTCGTCGTGCTGGCGTCTGGCGATCCGCTGTTCTACGGCATTGGGACGCGCATGGTGGCGCATTTTGGCATCGGGCAGGTACGCATTATTCCCGGCATTAGCGCGGTGCAGTATCTGTGCGCGCAGTCCGGTATCGATATGAACGATATGTGGCTGACCAGTAGCCACGGGCGCAGCGTCTGTTTCGATGAACTGGCCCGACATAACAAGGTGGGGATGGTAACAGATGCGTTGTGCGGCCCACGTGAAATCGCGCAGCAGCTAATCACTCGAGGCAAGGGACATCGCTGGATGGTTATTGGCGAAAACCTGGCGATGGAAAACGAGCGGATCCATGTCCTGCCTGTGAGTGAAATTAATGCCGACTATGACATGAATGCAGTGGTGATCCTTGATGAAAGATGAGCTGTTTCTGCGTGGAGAGAAGGTGCCGATGACCAAAGAAGCGGTACGCGCACTTGCCCTCTCAAAACTTGAATTACACCGCGCCAGTCACCTGATTGATATTGGTGCGGGAACAGGCAGCGTGTCGATAGAAGCGGCGCTGCAATATCCTGGATTGCGCGTGACGGCAATCGAACGTAACCCGGCGGCGCTCAGGTTGTTGGATGAAAATCGCCAGCATTTTGCCTGCGCAAATATCGACATTTTTCCCGGCGTTGCGCCAATGACCATCGCCGAAAAAGCCGATGCCATTTTTATGGGCGGCAGCGGTGGGCATCTGACCGACCTCATTGACTGGTCGATGCGTCAACTGCATCCCGCCGGGCGGCTGGTCATGACGTTTATCCTCCAGGAAAACCTCAATACCGCGCTGGCTCATCTGGACCATCTTGGCGTACAGGGAGTGGATTGCCTGCAGCTACAGGTTTCCTCGCTTACCACGCTTGGCAGTGGTCATTATTTCAAACCGAATAACCCCGTATTTGTTATCGCCTGTCAGAAGGAAGGAAACCATGTCTGAGATTTTTGATCCCCGTAGCGTGTGGTTCGTTGGCGCAGGTCCTGGCGATCGCGAGCTGATTACCCTCAAAGGTTACCGTTTGCTACAGCAGGCGCAGGTGGTTATCTACGCTGGATCGCTGATTAACACCGAACTGCTGGAATATTGCCCCGCCGGTGCTGAATGCCACGACAGCGCTGAACTGCATCTGGAGCAGATCCTCGATCTGATGGAAGCTGGCGTGAAGGCTGGCAAGACCGTGGTGCGTCTGCAAACTGGCGATGTCTCACTGTACGGTTCCGTCCGCGAGCAGGGCGAGGAACTGACCAAACGCGGGATCGACTGGCAGGTGGTGCCCGGCGTCAGCGCATTCCTCGGTGCGGCGGCGGAACTCGGCGTGGAGTATACCGTGCCTGAAGTCTCCCAAAGCCTGATCATTACTCGTCTGGAAGGACGCACGCCGGTCCCCGAGCGCGAACAACTGGAGTCGTTTGCCAGCCACCGAACCTCAATGGCGATTTATCTTTCCGTCCAGCGTATTCATCGGGTGGCCGAGCGTTTGATTGAAGGCGGTTATCCGGCGACCACGCCAGTGGCGGTGATCTACAAGGCGACCTGGCCAGAAAGCCAGACCGTGCGCGGTACTCTGGCGGATATTGGCGACAAGGTTCGCGATGCGGGCATCCGCAAAACGGCCCTGATTCTGGTCGGTGATTTCCTGGGCTCGGAGTATCACTACTCCAAACTCTATGCGGCGGACTTTAGCCATGAATACCGTAAAGCCTGAGTCAATTGCGCTTTTTTGCCTGACGCCAGGCGGCGTTGTGCTGGCGAAACGTCTGGCGGCTATGCTGCCGGTCACCTGTTTTACCAGTGAAAAGCTGCTGGAGGAGGGGTTTATTCCCTTTGAAAACGGCTTTGCCAATACCGCCCGCGAAGCGTTTATGAATTATTCGGCGCTGATTTTTATCGGGGCGACCGGCATTGCGGTGCGCGTACTGGCCCCGCTGGTCAACGATAAATTTTGCGATCCGGCGGTGGTGGTCATTGATGAACGTGCCCAGCATGTCATCAGCCTGCTCTCCGGCCACGCAGGGGGCGCGAATGCGCTGGCGCGTTATCTGGCAGGCATGTTGGGCGCCGACCCGGTAATCACCACGGCGACGGATGTCAACGATATGGCGGCCCTGGATACGCTGGCATTCCAGTTGAATGCCCGGATGAGCGATTTCCGTTCGGCGGTGAAGATCGTGAATCAGATGCTGGTCAGCAACAAACGGGTTGGCCTGTGGTGGGATGACGAACTGACCCAGGATATCAGCCATTGCGATCGCCGTGGTTTTATTACGGTAACCGATCTCAATCAGCTTCCCGAACTGGATGCGCTGGTATGTATCACATTACGCACCAACTTACCCGAACTGCCTGTTCCGCACTGGAAGCTGGTGCCGCAGCGGGTCGTGGCCGGAATTGGTTGTCGCCGCGACACACCGTTTCCACTGCTGGCTGCGCTGCTTGCCCGTCAACTTGAAGCCCAGCAACTCGACCCGCTGGCGCTCAAAGCCATTGGCAGTATCACGCTGAAAAAAGATGAACAGGGGCTCATCCAGTTGGCTTCGTGCTGCCGCGTGCCTTTCGAAACCTTTTCCGCTGACGCGCTGCGTGAGCATGAACACCGTTTTCCGGCCTCATCGTTTGTTCGTAAAACGGTGGGGACAGGAAGCGTTTCTGGTCCTGCAGCCTGGCTGCTGAGCCACGGACAACTATTAGGCGAGACCCTGCGCGAACAGGGCGTCACTATCACTTTGGGAGTTTCACACTGATGTTAAGCGTAATTGGAATTGGCCCTGGCTCGCAGGCAATGATGACCATGGAAGCCGTTGAAGCACTACAGGCAGCGGAAATCATCGTTGGCTATAAAACCTACACCCATCTGGTTAAGGCCTTTACTGGCGACAAACAGGTGATCAAAACCGGGATGTGCAAGGAGATTGAACGCTGTCAGGCGGCGATCGAACTGGCGCAGGCGGGTCACAATGTGGCACTCATCAGCAGCGGTGATGCGGGGATTTACGGGATGGCCGGGCTGGTGCTGGAGCTGGTCAGTAAGCAAAAGCTGGATGTTGAGGTCAGACTGATCCCAGGCATGACTGCCAGCATCGCCGCCGCCTCCTTACTGGGCGCGCCGTTGATGCACGACTTCTGCCACATCAGCTTAAGCGATCTGCTGACGCCATGGCCGGTTATCGAAAAACGCATCGTTGCCGCTGGCGAAGCCGACTTTGTCATCTGTTTCTACAACCCGCGCAGTCGGGGTCGTGAAGGACATCTGGCGCGCGCATTTGAGCTGCTTTCAGCCAGCAAGAGCGCACAAACGCCGGTCGGTATCGTGAAGTCAGCCGGACGTAAAAAGCAGGAAAAATGGCTGACCACTCTCGGTGAAATGGACTTTGAACCGGTTGATATGACCAGTCTGGTGATCGTTGGCAACAAAACAACCTACGTGCAGGACGGCCTGATGATCACGCCACGAGGTTATGTGCTGTGAATTACGGTGACGTGTTGGTCATGGGCGGTACCAGCGATGCGCGCATGCTGTGTCAGCAACTGGATGCGGCAAACGTGGCCTACACCCTGTCAGTGGCGACCCCAACGGGGAAGCAGCTGGCGGGAGACATCAAAGGCCAGGTGCGTTGCGGACGTCTGGAGCGTGAGCAAATGATTGCCTGGCTGCAGGAAAATCGGACGCGCTGGGTGATTGACGCCTCGCATCCGTATGCCGAGGTGGTGAGCCGCAATATCGTGAGCGCTTGCGAAGCGGCGGGCGTGCTGCTGAGCCGCTACCAGCGTCCTGAGCAGTTGAGTGGTTTAACCCACCCGCATCTGTTTACCGTACAGAGTATTCAGCAAGCCTGCGAGGTGGCGCGACGCTTCGGTAAACGCGTGTTGCTCACCACCGGCAGTAAAGATTTAGCCATCTGGCGTGAAAGATTAGCGGAAAAAACGCTGCTGGCGCGCGTTCTGCCTGTACCTGAGGTCATTCAGCAATGCGCGGATCTGGGCTTTGGCGTCGGTGAAATTTTTGCGTTGTGCGGGCCGTTTAGCGCCGAGTTCAACGCCGCGTTTTACCGTCAGTGTCAGGCTGATGTGGTGATCACCAAAGCATCTGGTGCGGAAGGTGGTTATCAGGAAAAAGTTCAACCCTGTCTGGATGCCGGTATCCCCTGCATCGTAATTACACGTCCGGCACCGTTGGTGACGGGAGAAGAGTTACTGGAAAGTCAGGCCGCATTTGGGGCGCGTTTAACGCGCTGGCTGGCCGCTGCTTAAGGAGTTAGAGATGAAAAAGGCGCTTCTGGTGGTCAGCTTTGGCACCAGCTATCACGACACCTGTGAGAAAAATATTGTGGCCTGCGAGCGCGATCTCGCGGCCAGTTGCCCGGATCGTGACCTGTTCCGTGCGTTTACCTCCGGGATGATTATCCGCAAGCTCAAGCAGCGTGACGGCATTGATATCGACACGCCGTTGCAGGCGCTGCAAAAGCTGGCAGAGCAGGGGTATCAGGATGTGGCTATTCAGTCGCTGCACATCATCAACGGCGACGAATACGAAAAAATTGTCCGCGAAGTACAAAGTATGCGTCCGCTGTTTTCTCGCCTGACGCTCGGCGTACCGCTGCTGAGCAGCCATGAAGATTACGCGCAGCTGATGCTGGCGCTACAACAGCAGATGCCGCCGCTTGGCGAAAAAGAAAAAGTGGTGTTTATGGGGCACGGCGCCAGCCATCATGCCTTTGCCGCTTATGCCTGTCTTGACCATATGATGACAGCGCAGCGCTACCCGGCGCGGGTCGGGGCGGTGGAAAGCTACCCGGAAGTGGATGTGTTAATTGATAGTTTGTCTCAGGAAGGGGTGACGGCGGTGCATCTGATGCCGCTGATGTTAGTTGCTGGCGACCATGCCATCAATGATATGGCCTCCGACGAAGACGATTCGTGGAAGACATTGTTTAATGCGGCCGGGATACGGGCTATGCCGTGGCTCAGTGGGTTGGGTGAGAATCCGGCGGTGCGCGCCATGTTTGTGGCGCATTTACAGCAGGCGCTGAATGTGGCGCTGGAGGAAGCGGCATGAGCGGAAAACTGTACGCGTTAAGCACCGGGCCAGGCGCTTCCGATCTCATCACCGTGCGCGCCGCCCGCACGCTGGGTCAGCTCGATATTCTCTATGCGCCTGCCGGGCGTAAAGGCGGCGATAGCCTGGCGCTGTCGATCGTGCGGGAGTATATCGGCGAGCAGACCGAAGTCCGCTGCTGCCATTTTCCTATGAGTGCCGACAGCGCTGAAAAAGAGGCTGTCTGGGATGAGGTTGCCGCCGCGCTGGTTCAGGAAGTGGAGGCCGGTAAACAGGTTGGTTTTATTACCCTTGGTGATGCCATGCTGTTTAGTACATGGGTCTTTTTACTCCAGCGTATTGGCAACCCTGACTGGTTGGAAATCGTTCCGGGTGTGACTTCTTTTGCCGCGATTGCCGCGCGTTCGAAAACGCCGCTCGCCATGGAGCAACAGTCGCTGGCGGTGGTCTCCTGTACCGCGCCGGAAGCGGAAATCCAGCAGGCGTTAAAGCAGCATGACAGCCTGGTGCTGATGAAAGTATACGGTCGTTTTGCGCGCATCAAAGCGTTGCTGCAACAAGAGGGCTTGTTGAATTGCGCATTGATGATGTCTGAAGCCACGCTGCCGGGTGAGCAGTGCTGGCGTCATCTCAACGAAGTCAGCGACGACCAGCCGCTGCCTTATTTCTCGACCATTCTGGTTAATAAACAGTGGGAGTATGCACAATGAAGCTTGAACAACAGCTAAAACAGCTGTCTTTCAGCGGGTTGGCTGCGGCGCTATTACTGATGATTGTCCCTGAGCAAGCGTTCGCCATGCACATTATGGAAGGCTTCTTGCCGCCAATGTGGGCGCTGGCCTGGTGGCTGCTGTTTTTACCTTGCCTGTGGTACGGATTAGTGCGCTTGCGTCAAATCGTCCAGGAAGACAGCCACCAAAAAGTGTTACTGGCCCTCTGCGGCGCGTTTATTTTTGTGCTGTCGGCGCTGAAAATTCCTTCCGTTACCGGAAGCTGCTCGCATCCGACTGGTGTCGGCCTGGCGGTTATCCTGTTCGGACCGGGTGTGGTCGCTATTCTCGGTGCAATCGTCCTGCTGTTCCAGGCCTTGCTGCTGGCGCACGGTGGTTTAACGACGCTCGGCGCCAACGGTATGTCGATGGCGGTGATTGGCCCGGTAGTAGGTTACATGGTGTGGAAAATGGCCTGCCGCGCGGGGCTACGCCGGGATGTCTGCGTCTTCCTGTGCGCCATGCTGGCGGATCTCGTCACCTATTTTGTTACCTCGGTGCAACTGGGCGTTGCGTTCCCGGATCCGTCCGCAGGCGCAATGGGGTCGATTGTGAAATTCATGGGCATTTTCTGCCTGACGCAGATCCCCATCGCGATTGCGGAAGGTCTGCTCACCGTAATGATTTATGACCAGCTAACCAAACGCCAGTTGATAACCGCACAAGGACATTAACGATGAAAAAGACGCTGATTTTGTTATGCATGGTGGTGGCGCTGGTGATCCTGCCGTTCTTTATCAACCACGGTGGAGAGTACGGTGGTTCAGACGGTGAGGCGGAAAGCCAGATTCAGGCTATCGCCCCGCATTATGAGCCGTGGTTCCAGCCGTTGTACGAACCGGCAAGTGGCGAAATTGAAAGCCTGCTGTTTACGCTCCAGGGGTCGCTGGGCGCAGCCGTAATTTTCTACATTCTGGGTTACACCAAGGGCAGACAACGCCGTGATGACCGGGCTTGACAGGCTTAGCTATCAAAGCCGCTGGTTTCATGTCTCGCCGGTGCGGAAATTTCTGCTTTGGCTGATGATGATGATTCTGGCGTTTACCCTGCCCCCGTTGGGGCAGGGTATCGAGCTGTTACTGATTGCCGCGCTGAGCTGCTGGCTGCTGCGCATTTCCTTCTGGCGCTGGTGCCGCTGGATGGCATTGCCGTTTGGTTTTCTGACGGTTGGTGTTGTGACCATCCTGTTTAGTTTTAGCCGCGATCCGCAAACCCTGCTGGCCAGTATCCCCGTAGGAAGCTATTGGTTAGGCGTGAGCGCGCCAGGCCTGGTCACTGCCAATGAAACCTTCTGGCGCAGCCTTGCGGCGCTGGCGGCAACCTTCTGGTTAGTGCTGAATCTGCCGTTTCCGCAGTTGATTATTTTACTCAAACGCGCACACGTTCCTCGCCTGCTGACTGAACAGATCCTGCTGACCTGGCGGTTTATTTTTATCCTGTTAGACGAGGCGCTGGCTATTCATCGCGCGCAAACGCTGCGTTTTGGTTATCGTAGCTTGCCGTTGGGCTACCGCTCGCTGGCGATGCTGGTGGGATTGTTATTTACCCGTGTGTTGATCCGCTACCAGCAAATGACCACCACACTGGATATCAAACTGTATCAAGGTGATTTTCACCTGTAAGGAAAAGTATGCTTGCCACTTCAGCGCTTTGGTTTCGCTATCAGGATGACCCGATCCTCAAAGGGCTAACGCTGGACTTTTCTACGCATGCCGTCACCGGGCTGGTAGGGGCCAATGGCTGCGGGAAATCCACGCTGTTTATGAATCTGAGCGGGTTATTGCGACCGCAGCAAGGCGCGGTGATGTGGCAGGGCAAACCGCTGGATTACAGCAAGCGCGGCCTGCTGGCGCTGCGCCAGCAGGTGGCAACCGTATTTCAGGATCCCGATCAGCAAATCTTTTATACCGATATCGACAGCGATATTGCGTTCAGTCTGCGCAACCTTGGGGTGGATGAAGCTGAAATCTCACGTCGGGTGGAAGATGCGCTCACGCTGGTTGATGCCCAGCATTTTCGCCATCAGCCTATTCAGTGTTTAAGCCACGGGCAAAAAAAACGCGTGGCGATTGCCGGTGCGCTGGTGTTGCAGGCGCAATATCTGCTACTGGATGAACCTACTGCAGGCCTTGACCCATCAGGCCGCACGCAGATGATTGAGATAATCAAACGCATCGTAGCGCAAGGAAACCACGTGGTTATCTCCAGCCATGATATCGATCTTATCTATGAGGTCAGCGATGCAGTTTACGTTTTACGCCGGGGCGAAGTGCTGACGCACGGCACGCCGGGTGAGGTTTTCGCCCGGACGGATCTTATTGAACAAGCTGGATTGACTCAGCCCTGGCTGGTGAAGCTGCATACTGAGCTGGGTTTCCCGCTGTGTAAAACAGAGGCTGAATTTTTTAGTCGTATGCGAGAGAACGCACTGAAGGAGGCGTCATGACGCAGGCAATAATGTTGCAGGGAACGGCATCTGATGTGGGTAAAAGCGTGTTGGTCGCCGGGCTGTGTCGAATTTTTTATCAGGACGGACTGCGTACCGCGCCGTTCAAATCGCAGAATATGGCGCTGAACTCGGGCATTACGCCAGAGGGTAAAGAGATGGGCCGCGCGCAAATTTTTCAGGCTGAGGCGGCCGGCATTACGCCGGATGTGCGTATGAATCCGGTGCTGCTTAAGCCGACCAGCGATCGTAAAGCGCAGGTTGTGCTGATGGGCAAAGTGGCGACCGATATGGATGCGGTGAGTTACCACGAGTATAAGCCGCGCCTGCGTGAGCAGATCCTGTCAGTATATAACAGCCTGGCGCAGGAGTTCGATGTGCTGGTGCTGGAAGGCGCGGGAAGCCCCGCTGAGATTAACCTGCGCGATCGCGATATCGTCAATATGGGCATGGCTGAGATGGCGCAATGCCCGGTCGTTCTGGTGGCCGATATCGATCGCGGCGGCGTGTTTGCCTCTATTTACGGCACGCTGGCGCTACTGCATGACCATGAACGCGCCAGGGTAAAAGGGGTGATCATCAATAAGTTTCGCGGTGATGTGGCGCTGCTGTACTCCGGTATCGAGCAAATTGAAGCGCTGACCGGCGTTCCGGTGCTGGGCGTCATGCCATGGCTGGATGTTGATCTGGAAGATGAAGATGGCGTGGCGCTGCAAAAGGGCAAGTATCTGCGTACTGACAAACGCGACATCGACATTGCCGTTGTTCAACTCCCGCACATTTCTAATTTTACTGATTTCAATGCGCTTGCGGCACAACCGGATGTGCGCGTGCGCTATGTTCGCCAGCCTGAAGAACTGGCGGGGGCCGATCTGGTGATTCTGCCAGGCAGCAAAAACACGCTGGGCGATCTGGTGTGGCTGCGTGAAAGCGGAATGGCGCATGGCGTCGTGCAATTGCATCGTAATAACGTTCCGGTGGTGGGGATTTGCGGTGGCTACCAAATGCTCGGCGACACCATCATTGATGAGGTGGAATCAGGGCTCGGTACGCTGCCGGGTCTGGGCTTGCTTAATACGGTGACCCATTTTGCCCAGCATAAAACCACGACCCAGGTTGAGGGGAAAATGTCTTCTTCGCTGCCTGACTGGCTGGCGGGCGCGGCAGACTTATCCGTTCGCGGTTATGAAATCCATATGGGCGAAACGGCATTATCCGAAGCATGCCATTCGGTGATGACGCTGCGCAAAGAAGGCAGACATGTGGCTGACGGCGCGGTAACACCGGATGGCCTGGCGTTCGGCACCTATCTTCACGGTCTGTTCGACAGCGATGAATTTACCCGTGCATTGGTGAATGGCCTGCGCGTACGCAAAGGATTAGCACCGCTGGATTCCACCTTCCATTACGCGCAATATAAATCGCAGCAGTTTGATCTGCTGGCGGATGCGATGCGGCAACACATCGATATTGAGAAAATTTATACCATCATGAAGCAACACCGGGAGCCCGTATGATGATTCTGGTTACGGGCGGCGCACGAAGCGGCAAGAGTCGGCATGCGGAAGCGCTAATCGCTGATTCCCCGAACGTTCTGTATATCGCGACTTCGCAGATTTTTGATGAGGAGATGGCGGCGCGCATTCAGCACCATCGCGATGGACGCCCTGCGCACTGGCGCACTGCCGAGCGCTGGCAACATCTCGATGAACTGATTACGGCAACAAACGATCCTCAGGAAGCCATTTTGCTGGAGTGCATCACCACCATGGTGACCAATCTGCTGTTCGTTCTGGGCGGTGACAGCGACCCGGATAGCTGGGATTACGCGGCGATGGAGCAGTCCATCGAGGATGAGATCCGTTTGCTGATTGCTGCCTGTCACCGTTGCCCGGCAACGGTGGTCCTGGTGACTAACGAAGTCGGAATGGGGATTGTTCCGGAGAACCGTCTGGCCCGGCATTTTCGCGATATTGCCGGACGCGTGAACCAGAGACTGGCGACGGCAGCTGATGAGGTGTGGCTGGTGGTATCAGGAATTGGAGTCAAAATTAAATGAGTAAGTTGTTCTGGGCAATGCTTTCTTTTATCAGCCGCTTGCCCGTTCCTGCTCGCTGGTCGCAAGGACTGGATTTCGAGCACTATTCGCGCGGTATCGTGATGTTTCCCCTGATAGGCGTGGTGCTGGGCGGGCTGACGGGGCTGGTCTTTATGGCGCTGCAGCCCTGGTGTGGTACTCCACTGGCAGCCTTATTTGCCGTATTGACGCTGGCGTTGTTGACCGGCGGTTTTCATCTGGACGGTCTGGCGGATACCTGTGACGGTATTTTTTCTGCCCGTCGACGCGAACGGATGCTGGAAATCATGCGCGACAGTCGCCTGGGAACCCATGGCGGGCTGGCGTTAATTTTCGTTTTGCTGGCCAAAGTGCTGGTGGTGAGCGAACTGGCTTTACGTGGCACGCCAATGCTGGCGGCGCTGGCTGCGGCATGTGTCGCCGGGCGGGGTAGCGCTGTTTTGCTGATGTATCGACATCGCTACGCCCGCGAAGAAGGGCTGGGCAATGTCTTTATCGGCAAAGTTACCGGGCGTCAAACCTGCGTCACACTGGGGTTGGCGGCAATCCTGGCCGCCGTTCTGCTTCCGGGCATGCGCGGCGTAGCAGCGATGGCTGTCACGATGGTGGCGATTTTCATTCTTGGGCAGTTATTAAAACGTACGTTGGGTGGGCAAACCGGCGATACGTTGGGCGCAGCCATTGAACTTGGCGAGTTGATATTCTTGCTGGCTCTGCTTTGAGTCAGCCAACATACTGGAACCCTTATGCAGACTTTAACCTCTTTACTCCACGCGATCCCTTCACCTGACAGTGCCGCGATGCTGCGTGCTCAGCAGCATATTGATGGCTTATTAAAGCCGCCGGGAAGTCTGGGTCGGCTCGAATCTCTTGCCGTGCAACTGGCTGGTATGCCTGGCCTGAAAGGTGTGCCGCATGTGAAGGACAAAGCGATGCTGGTGATGTGCGCCGATCATGGCGTCTGGGATGAAGGGGTTGCCGTTTCGCCTAAAGTGGTCACGGCTATTCAGGCCGCCAATATGACGCGTGGGACGACCGGCGTTTGCGTTCTGGCCGCTCAGGCTGGGGCAAAGGTGCATGTCATTGACGTGGGAATTGACGCGGAGCTTATCCCCGGCGTGGTGAATATGCGCGTCGCGCGCGGCTGCGGCAATATTGCCCAGGGCCCGGCAATGAGCCGTTCGCAGACAGAGGAACTGCTGCTGGAAGTTATTCGCTATACCCATGAACTGGCGAAAGAGGGCGTAACGCTGTTTGGCGTGGGTGAACTCGGTATGGCAAATACCACGCCCGCGGCGGCTATCGTAAGCGTGCTGACCGGCAGCGATGCCGAAGATGTGGTGGGCATCGGCGCTAACCTGCCGCTTTCCAGAGTAGGTAATAAAGTAGAGGTTGTGCGGCGAGCTATTGCCGTCAATCAACCGGATCGCAATGACGGTATCGATGTACTGGCAAAAGTGGGTGGATTTGATCTGGTTGGCATGGCGGGTGTGATGCTGGGCGCGGCCTCCTGTGGGCTGCCGGTCGTGCTGGATGGTTTTCTTTCATACTCTGCTGCGCTGGCGGCCTGCCAGATCGCACCGCAGATTAAACCCTATCTGATCCCGTCACATTTCTCTGCTGAGAAGGGGGCCCGCACTGCGTTGGCGCATCTGGAGCTGGATCCGTATCTGAATATGGGGATGCGTTTAGGTGAAGGCAGCGGGGCCGCGCTGGCGATGCCGATTATTGAGGCAGCCTGCGCGATGTACCACAACATGGGGCAGTTAGCCGCCAGCAACATTGTGCTACCGGATGGTAAAGAAGCATAGTTACGTGCCCCCTGAACCTCGCCGCATGGCGAGGTTTATTTTTGCGCATTGAATTCGTAACCCACTAAAACAGATAATAAAAGCTATAATTACCGGATATCTGCTGCGGCAACGGAAAGGAAAAAGATGCGTCGTGTAAAACTGCTTTGTTCACTCATCATGCTGCTTGCGAGTCAGGTAGCACACGCGGTGAGTTATCCGCTGCCGCCAGAAGGTAGTCGTCTGGTAGGTAGCCCGCTGACGATTACGGTCCCGCCCGGAAACACCCAGCCGCTGGAGGCATTTGCCGCGCAGTACGGGCAGGGGTTGAGCAATATGCTCGAGGCCAATCCCGGCGTAGACGTTTTTCTGCCTAAGTCTGGCTCAACGCTGGTGGTGCCGCAGCAACTGATCTTGCCGGATACCGTGCGTGAAGGCATTGTTATCAACGTCGCCGAAATGCGTCTTTATTACTATCCTACGGGCACAAACACGGTTGAAGTTTTGCCGATTGGCATTGGACAGGCGGGGAGAGAAACGCCGCGTAACTGGGTGACGGCGGTCGAGCGTAAGCAGGAAGCGCCGAGCTGGACGCCGACGCCGAATACCCGCCGCGAATATGCCGCACGTGGGGAAACCTTACCGGCGTTTGTGCCTGCCGGACCAGATAACCCGATGGGCCTGTATGCGATTTATATCGGCAGGCTTTATGCCATTCACGGCACTAATGCTAACTTCGGTATTGGTCTGCGGGTGAGCCAGGGCTGCATCCGTTTGCGTAATGACGATATTAAGTACTTATTTGACACGGTGCCGGTTGGGACGCGTGTGCAACTGATTGACCGCCCGGTGAAATACAGCGTGGAACCAGACGGCAGCCGCTGGGTAGAAGTGCATGAGCCACTGTCACGAAATCGTTCTGAGTACGAGTCTGACAGAAAGGTTCCCTTGCCGATCACTCCCGCTTTGCGCACATTTATCAGCGGGAGTGGCGTGGATGTGAGCCGCGGGAATCAGGCCCTGGAAAGACGTTCCGGTATGCCGGTGAACATCAGCCAGGTTCAGCAGCATTTTTAATATTAAAGCGGCCCAGGTTTATCGTCAGATAAGGTGGGGCGCTTTTTTAATTTGATACTGCCCCATTTTTACCACGCCGATATGGTCTGCCATTAGCTGCGCTTCGTGTTCGCTGTGGGTAACCAGCAGTGCTGTTTGCCCGGCAGCGCGCAAAATATCCCGTACCTCGTTGCCAAGACGCTCGCGCGTGCGCTTATCAAGGCTGGAAAAGGGCTCATCCAGCAACAGGATTTCCGGATGCGGTGCCAGCGCACGCGCGAGCGCGATGCGCTGCTGCTGACCGCCGGAAAGTTCATGGGGATAGCGGTTGGCATGGCTATGTAATTCCACCATTTTTAACAGCTCCGCCACCCGGGCCTGCTGTTCTTCACGCGGCATACGGCGTAATCCAAAGGCGACATTTTGGTGCGCGGTCAGATGCGGAAATAACGCATATTCCTGAAAAACCATGCCGACATGACGCTTTTCAGGCGGGAGATGAACACCGGGAGCGGCAACACGATGCTGAGACACATAGATCTCTCCGCTTCGCAGTCGTTCAAACCCCGCAACGGCGCGTAGAACCGTGGTTTTTCCGCAGCCTGAAGCCCCTAACAGACAGGCGATTTCCCCTTTGCGTACCGACATTGAAAATCCATTCAGTACCGATTGCTGGCTGTTGCCATAGGCAACGTGCACATCCTGGAGGCGTAATGCAATTTCTGACATTGTTACTCTCTTAACCCCGGCGAGTCATTTGGTGACGCACCAATAAAATAACCGGTAGCGTGCCAGCTAAAACAATCATTAGCGCGGCGATAGCACCTTCTTCATAAGTTCCACGAGCGGCTTCCGCATACAGCAATGTTGCCAGCGTTTCGAAGTTAACCGGACGCAAAAGCAATGTTGTGGGTAGCTCTTTCATCGCGTCGGCAAAAACCAGCAGGGCGCTGCTTATCAGCGCCGGGCGCAGTAGAGGGAAATGAACCCGTGCAAACGTGCCCGCGCCATTCTCGCCCAACAGCCGGGAAGCCTGCTCCAGCGAAGGTGGAATGCGTCCCAGACCGGAATCCAGCGCGCCGATGGCAATCGCCTGGAAACGCATGGCGCAACAAATGACCAGCAGGATCCCGGCTGACATCAGCGGCAGGCCACGCACATCCAGCAAGTCAGCCAGCCAACGGTCAACCGCCATGGCCGGCGTTAAAAAACCAATCGCCAGGATTGTGCCGGGAACCGCGTAGCCTAAAGAGGCCAGACGCATCACGCCACGGCGAAACCCCGGCATCGCGTTGTCTGCAGCGCTATGGCGTGCGCTCCAGGCTACCAACAGACTGACGCAAACCACCACCAGCGTGGTTCCCGCCGCGAGCAAGAGCGTATTTTGTAATGCTGACAGTAACGAGGGGGAGAGAAGATTGTCATCGCCGATACGTTTGGCGCTTTCCCACATTAAAAACAGCACCGGGGCCAGAAAACCCAGCACAACCGGCAGCGAAATAACGGCACCAAGCAGCCAGCCGCGCCAACCCTGCACGCGCGTGGGTTGAATTTCCCGCAGACTGCGGCTGCTGAACCCCTGTTTTCTGCGGCCATAAAATTCCAGCGTCAGAATAAAGAAGATAAACATCAGCATCATGCAGGCGATTTGCGCCGCTGAAGATAAATCGGAGCGCGAGATCCACGTGGTGTACACGGTAACAGTTAACGTCTGTACCCCAAGGAATTCCGACGCGCCGATGTCGTTAAGCGTTTCCAGCAATGCCAGACTGATGCCAACGGCCAGGGCCGGACGTGCCATGGGGAGGGCAACGCGAAAAAAAGTTCCGGTCGCGCTGCATCCCAGCGTACGTGCGGCTTCCAGTAAATGAGCCGGCTGGCTGATAAACATGGCGCGGGTGGTCAGGTACACGTAAGGATAAAGTACTAAGCCGAGCAGAATTATTGCACCGGAAAGAGAGCGTAAATCTGGCAGGCGGAACTGTCGTGGGCTGTCAAAGCCCAGTAAGAAACGAATAAAGGTTTGCAGGGGACCAATCGGATGCAGCAGATCGAGCCAGGCAAAGGCGACGATGTAGGTCGGCATCGCCAGCGGCAACAGTAGCGCCCAACCGAGAATTTTGCGTCCAGGAAAATCCCATGCCGTCACCGCCCATGCGCTACCTACGCCAATGACGCCGACCATCACGGCGACACCCGCTAACAACAGTACGGTATTTTTTAACGCGGCAGGCAACACCCACGTCAGGAGATTATCCCAGTGAGATAAATCGGCCTGGGTAGCCTGCCAGATCAGCGCAATGACGGGGGTCAGGACGCCAAGCGCCACGCACAGCGCGCCAAGATGCAACGGCGTTAATAATGACTGCGGCCCGGAAACCAGGCCGCGTAACGCTGGAAACTGCAAAGGTTTATTGATCGAATCCAACTTTATCTACCAGCAGGCTAGCTTGTTTACGATACTTCACGATTTCAGTTAACGGTGTCTTATCGACATCAATTTCACCGATGGTGGCGCTGATAACCGGATCAAGCGTTACGCCTTTCAGTACCGGATATTCAAAGTTCGCTTTCGCATACTGCTGCTGGGCAGGCGCGGAAACCAGATACTCCATCAGCTTAACGGCATCGGCTTTATTTGGCGCATAGCGGGCAACGGCAGCGCCGCTGATATTGACGTGCGTGCCGCCATTCTCAAAGGTTGGTTTTACGACTTTGATGGCATCGCCCCATTGGCGAGCATCGCTGCCTTCTTTGGCATTTTTCATATGGCCGACGTAATAGGAGTTAGCCAGACCGATATCACAAATTCCACCGAGGATATCGCGGGCAACGTCGCGGTCGCCGCCGGTGGCTTTACGGGCCAGGTTAGCCTTCACGCCGCGCAGCCAGTCTTCGGTTTTAGCTTCACCGTGATGGGCAATCATCGCAGCGATCAGCGCCGTGTTATACGGATGCTGCCCGGAGCGGATACAGACTTTACCTTTATACTCCGGGCTGGCGAGTTGTTCGTAATGCCAGTTATCAATGGGCATTGATTTTTCGGCATACAGCACACGAGCGCGCATAGAAAGTGCAAACCACTGATTATCCGCGCCACGCAGGTTGGCTGGAATAGCGGTTTTCAATGCTTCTGACTCTACCGGCTGGGTCACTCCGGCTTCCACGAGATCGAGAAGATTGCCTGCATCAACGGTCATCAGCAGGTCGGCAGGGGAGTTTTTGCCTTCCGCTTTAACGCGCTCAAGCATGCCATCCTTGATATAAACCGTACTGACTTTGATGCCGCTGGTTTTTGTCCAGCTATCAAGTAACGGCTGAATCAGACCTGGTTCACGGGTGGTGTAAAGCGTTAATGTTTCCTGGGCGAAAGCCGGCAGGCTAACAGCGAAGACCAGGGCAGAGGCAAGCGTGATACGGCGCAGTCCGGTGCGAGGCAGAGCATTCATCGTTTATATCCCAGAGTAATTGGAACGTACAGTGAACCGAGCAGGGCTCGTTCTTTTGGCTCGCGTACAATAAATGATAATCACTAGCAGTTACAATAATTGCAAAGTTTAAACGATTTACATTTACATAACTTTAATCAATGGTGTGATGCGACATGGAATAGGGGCGGTACAACAGGCAGAACGCTTATGCAAGATGCTTTTATGTAAGCCTGAAAAGCAAAAAGCCCGCTCAAGTTTCCTTAAGCAGGCTTCTTAAATTTGGCTCCTCTGACTGGACTCGAACCAGTGACATACGGATTAACAGTCCGCCGTTCTACCGACTGAACTACAGAGGAATCGTGTGAACGAGGCGCATATTACTGACCTCACCCTGAGGTGTCAACAGTAAAATTAGCGCGTCATTTCAATTGGTTAATTAATCTTCAAATTCAGTGTTAATGCACATTTGATGAGCGATAATGGTCATCTTCGGGGTTATCACGTAACCGTTGCATTGGGTTTTGGCGGTAAAACTGGATGAAACGCTGCCATAAAGCCGGGAATCGTGGAGCAAATAATTCAGGTGCGCTGAAAAAATACTCGGATAATACGGCAAAGCATTCGGCCGGATCGGTTGCAGCGTAGGCATCTATACTGCATGCGGTTTCCCCTACCAGATCGATTTCATCCTGAATATTGTTCATTGCGGCATGCAGGTCGTGCTCCCAGCCGGCAATGTCTCGCAGAGGAATCGCCGGAATTCCGCTGGCGCGATCGCCATTACGCATATCCAGCTTATGCGCGACTTCATGAATGATCAGATTAAAGCCTGAGGCATCAAAGGAATCCTGAATATCAAGCCAGTTGAGAATTATCGGACCTTGCTGCCAGCTCTGCCCGGACTGAACGACACGTTGATTGTGTACCAGACCAATTTCGTCTTCCCATTCGTCGTCGACAACAAATGGGGCAGGGTAGATGAGAACTTCATGAAACCCATCGAGCCACTCGATCCCCAATTCCAGAACAGGTAAACAGAACAGCAGAGCAATGCGCGCACTTTTTAGCGGGTCCAGCTCAAACCCCTGAAGTGCTACCAATCTTTTTTGCTGTAAAAAACGCTCGGCCAGGGCGATAAGTCTAGCTTGTTCTTGCTCGGTGAGATTCACCAGAAGCGGAATAGCCAGGGCGTTATCCCAGGGCCAGTCGTCATTTCGGGCTGTTTCTTGCTCTTTCCAGGGCCACTTAATCATCGTTTTGCTCGCAAACTCGTCACTTGAACGAAATTGACGGAACTGGGTCTGTTAAAATGCCAAATTACCTGGCATCATGGCAACCACCAAAACGGAGAGATGCCAGAGCGGCTGAATGGACCGGTCTCGAAAACCGGAGTAGGGGCAACTCTACCGGGGGTTCAAATCCCCCTCTCTCCGCCACTATTCAAACACTTAGCTCAATTCCTTTCAACGACTCATGTCACACTTGGTATAGTGTCGGTATATTCGCTTAGTATAAAGCTCGCCATCATCATCTTCTGATTTGCCCAATACTGGAAGATCCTATGTGGGAGAAATTCTCACTTTTCTGTCATAAACCACAACTTGGCTTTCAGTTTTGTGACCTGAGAAGAGTTGTTTGTCCTTACTCGAGACTTCGTAATCTGAAAGTTGGCGTAGCCAGAACGCCATCAAGTCTGGCCGTCTTCTTTGAGCTGTGAGTTCAATGGGGCATCCTTAATCAATGTGGGCAGTTCAACTTAAGTGTGTACGCTAACTTTGGATTAAGATGTTTATCCAACAGATGATTTAAGATAGCCTCTCAGGCTTAAGATGGATTTATCAACATGACCAGAACAGAAAGGCTTCTCGAATTACTACAAATATTAAGGGCGCAAAGATATCCGATCACTGCATCCACTCTCTCTGAAAGATTGGGAATAAGTGTGCGCTCCATTTACAGAGATATAAAAACGCTACAGCATCAAGGCGTGTGCATTGAGGGTGGTGCTGGAATTGGTTATATCGTTAAGTCTGATTTCCATTTACCACCCTTAAATCTTTCTCATGAAGAAATTAATGCTATTACACTTGGGTTAAATTGGGTATCACATAATACGGATTATGACTTCAAAAATATCGCAAGGACTGCACTTGCCAAAATACACGCTGTCATTCCCGGTGAATTACAAAATCTTATTGAAAGTCAGTCCTATCTGATTGGTCCTTCAGAAAATAATGAGATCTTTTTTGCAGGCATCCGCAATGCTATTAAAAAGCGACACAGAATCAAAATAAAGTATTGTGACAAGAAAGATACTTACTCTTCTCGGGTTATATGGCCTATCGGATTGGTATATATGGAGTCGTGCTGGCTTTTGGTTGCATGGTGTGAGATGAGAAATGATTTTCGTCATTTTAGAACTGACAAAATTGAAGAGCTGATACAGCTGGATTCCCTATATAGTGAAAGCAGGACAGTTTTATTGAAAAAATGGAGAATAAAAGAAGGAATTTGTGAGGGGAAAGAGTACTGACAAAAACTGTCATAGCTAATTTGTATACTAACCCTGATGAAAGACTCAATTCTACTTCATAGGGGGAGTTATGAATTTCCAGAATAAAGTTGCTGTCATAACAGGAAGTACTGCAGGTATAGGTGAGGCAGTCGCCGAGCAATTACACAATCATGGCGCGAAGGTTGTTATTGTATCCCGCTCGTCAGAGCAGGCTAAACAAAAAGCGAAACGATTATCTTCACAGGGACAACAAGCGTTGGGGATCGGATGTGATGTGTCACAGCCTGAACAAGTGCGGCAAATGATAGATGAGGTCATCAAATATTTCGGCAGACTCGATTATGCCGTAAATAACGCAGGCTTAACGGGTGAACATGGTAAAAACATAACAGAGCAGACAGTTGAAAACTGGGATAAGGTTATTGCCACCACATTAAGCGGTGTTTTTTACTGCCTAAAATATGAAATACCTGAGATGATGAAATTTGGTGGCTCTATAGTTAATTTATCTGCCGTCAATGGTCTGGTTGGCATTCCTGGATTAGCGCCTTACACCGTGGCTAAACATGGTATAATCGGTTTAACCCAAACCGCTGCGCTAGAGTTTGCAAGTCAAGGCATTCGGATTAATGCTGTCGCTCCCGGCTATGTCCAAACCCCACGAATGAGTGAATTCCCTGAAAATATCGTACGTAGTTTTGCAAACAGTCACCCCATGAAAAGGATGGCAAAAATGCAAGAAATAGCAGACTTTATATTGTTTTTGCTGTCAGATAATTCAGCGTTCTGCACTGGAGGGGTTTATCCAATCGATGGTGGTTATTTAGCGGAGTAAAATACCCCTCAGGACCATGTTAAACACTAAGAATTGCTTTGCCAAAGTGGTAGTCTCACTGGGAGCGTTAGAATATAATTAACGCTTCCGTTGCAGCGCAAGTGATAACAATATTTCCAGTATGGTTTAACGTGAGCATGGATGCAACTGAGTTGAAGACCTGGACGTAATGTATCGTTCAGTATTATGTGATCGATGTGAGCGTATTCATTTCAGCAAGCAACCAGCATTTAAAGCTTTCCAGCGCAGCCTCGTTTATTCCCGTTTCCGTCGGTTGTACTAAACAAAACCTTTTGTTCAGCGTGTCTGAAGCTGGCCACGGCGAAGCAAGCAGGCCACAGCTCAATTCATTCTCGACATACATGCGTGGTACCAATGCTACCCCTTGTCCCGCCATAACGGCAGCGATGGCCATTTCATGAAGATCGTAGCGTACTCCCTGAGCCGGATTCTCAAGAAATATCCCGCTTTCTCGGGCATAGTGATGCCATGCTTCAGGGTTTTGTCGACGGTGTATCCGCGGCAGTTCGTTCAACTGTTGCGTGACGTCATGACTGGTTAGCAGCCCAGGATGACAAACAGGCACCAGATTTTCCTGAAACAGAAATTGCGTACGCATTCCTGCCCATGCGGAATGTTCAAAATGAATGACAGCGTCAAATCCACTTCCTGACAAAATGAAAGGATCCGTTCTGGCCGCAATATTTAACGTTATATCCGGGAATAAAGAGGTAAAACCGTTCAGGCGAGGAATAAGCCAACGGCTGGAAAAGGTTGGCAGGACGGCGATATCCAGACTCTTACTCCCCTCTGGCATGCCCATTATGTACTGCGTATCTCTTTCAAGCCTGTCGAGCGTTTCACGGACGTGATGTGCATAGCGCGCGCCGACAGGATTGAGCTTTACCCTGCTTCCCACACGATCGAACAATTTACAGTTCAGCAAAGCTTCAAGTCGCGCAATCTGACGGCTAATGGCCCCTTCCGTCAACGATAATTCCTCTGCAGCGCGGGCAAAATTACCGTGCCTTGCAGCGGCATCAAAAGCCTGAAGGGACGTACTACTGGGTATTTTTCTGCGCATGAAATTTGTTCCTTGCTCTGAGCCTGCAGCCTGCCATTAGTGACTTAATATCACTAACCCGTGACTTATTATCGATTTTAAGCCGTATAACTAGCTTGTAGCATGATGAAAAATCATTGAGCAACTGTTTTGTTTGCGTTTATGACTCATGTGGAGATGAACTGATGTGGTATACCGTGGAATGTACGTATAACGATTCTGAAAGCGAGGCAGAATGGAATGCCTAATCTGACCTTTTATCTTTCTGAAAACCACTCTGACAAGTTCAAAACCTTAACAATTTTATCCATAAATGCCGTGCCCTCTGCTCGAACACAGGAGGTAATGGAAAACTTTATTCGTGAACTGGATTTCGCCATCCAACAGGCATCTGGCCTGACAACACCTATTTGCCCGCAACTAATCCCGAGGTACTGATGAGCCATTTCTTTCCGTTTCGGCAGATTGGAGATTTTCAGATTACGGCGCTGGGTGACGGTACAATGTCAGCCAGCCTGGATTTACTGTCAGGCATTGAAAAAGCTGATGCGGACGTCATTCAAAATGACGCCGGGCTCGATGAGCCTGCCGATATCCATATAAACTGCTATCTTATCCGCGGTCGGGGTCGGGTCATTTTGGTCGACGCTGGCGCAGGGCCGCTGAGCAACAAAGGAGGACAACTCAACGTAAACCTTGCAGCAGTGGGGATCAGTCCTGACGAGGTCGATACTGTTTTATTGACGCACTGCCATCCGGACCATATTGGCGGTCTGCTGGATCCTGAAAAACGGCCAGTTTTTCAGCGCGCTCAAATTATGCTTCATCCTCTTGAAGCGCAACATTGGCTGGATGATAAAAAACTCAGCATGGCGAATGAGCGCGGGCAACGTAATTTTGGGCTGGTCCGCCAAACGTTACACGCTTATGCGCGAAACCTGCGTTTTTTCGACGGGGATAACATTGCAGAAGGTATTCTCCCAGTATGGTTACCGGGTCATACGCCCGGGCATACAGGATTTCGCATTGATGCAGATGATAAATGCTTATTAGTATGGGGCGACATCGTCCACTACCCTCATATTCAGTCAGCGCACCCGAATGTCTCTATTTTATTCGATACCGATCCCGCTCAGGCCGAGGAAACAAGGAAGAAAATTATGGAAAAAGCTGTCAGCAAAAAAATGCTCATTGCAGGTATGCATTTAGGCCAGGCGGGGTTTGCCAGCATTTTCAGAGAGGGGAGTGGATACCGCATTTCTTACTCTGAGAATTGAACGGATATGCCCGACAGGCTTGTAATTGATTAGTGCTGTTCAACGTCATTATTGTCCAGAGTGGACCGTCAGATTAGGTTTGGTTCTGCGCCGTGAGAGCGACAGTTCAGGTCCCTCAATATTGCCACACCCTGCGTAGCTGTAAAAACAAACAGTGGAAATGATAATTATTTCTATTTAACATTATTTATTTGCGAGTGGATAACGCTATGAATAACAAGCTGTTGGGTGTGGCCATTATTGCTGTTTTGTCGGCAGGTTTAGCTTTTAGTTCTCATGCAAGTGAAACAATAAGCAAACCTTGGGTAAGGACGTTGGTGGATGAAAATAACAAATTCAAAGTAGTATATGATATTGATGATAAAGGAAAAGTTATAAATATCAGATTTCCTGATGGCGTCGTTGATGCTGATACTAAGCAAAAACTTACCTGGGAAATGGAAAACTGGGTATTCGAATCAGGCAGTCCACAGACCGATGTCAGCTCTGTGGTGACTTTAACATCAACCCCAACGTCCGCGCACAGCAGACCTCGCGGCGCTTCAGACGGTCTTTTTGTACTAAGTTGAAGGAGTTTTGGCTGTGTTCAAACTCACCTGACCCTTTGTGATACGATAATTGTTTTAGACTGTCACATGGGGCCAGATTTTGAATTCATACATTTTCCTTGCCGGGGCCATTGTAGCTGAAGTAATAGGTACAACCCTGATGAAGTTCTCTGACGGATTTACACGTCTATGGCCATCTGTAGCAACCATTGTATGCTACTGCACTGCTTTTTATCTTCTCGCTCAGACGCTGTCGACCATTCCAACGGGTATTGCGTACGCAATTTGGTCAGGTGCTGGAATCGTATTAATCAGCCTTTTGGGCTGGTTGGTAAGTGGGCAAAAGCTTGATTTTCCGGCGATCGCAGGCATGTTCCTTATTTGTGCAGGGGTTCTGGTTATTAATATTTTTTCTAAATCTTCCCCGCATTAATTCTATTGAAAGCGTGTCGCATATCTGGCGCTCTTAGCAGAGCTTATCCCCGTGCGGTGAAAAAAGCCCGCTTCATATGAAGCGGGCTTGCTGTTTGTATCTCAATCAGAACTGGTAGACTAAACCAACGGCAACGATGTCGTCAGTCGCGATACCATTGCTTTCATAGAAGCTATCGTCTTCATCCAGCAGGTTGATTTTGTAATCAACGTAGGTGGACATGTTTTTGTTGAAGTAGTAAGTCATACCTACATCAACATATTTGACCAGATCTTTGTCGGTGTAGCGTGGGGTGCCATTGCTATGGTGATCCCAGCCGCCTAAATCAACGCCTTTAGACTGCAGGAATGCAACGGACGGGCGCAAACCAAAGTCAAACTGGTATTGTGCAACAACTTCGAAGTTTTGCGTTTTGTTAGCAATACCGCCTTCAACTCCATCCCCTTTACCGTATGCGGTCATATTGCGTGTTTCAGCATACATGGCAGCCAGGTACACGTTATTCGCATCATATTTGGCACCCACGGTCCAGGCATCAGCTGTGTCACCACCAGCATAGCGGTTGGCATGGCTACTGTCGCCACGTCCAGCAGCAACCTGATTATTAGTACGGTCAGAGCTGGAGTATGCCGCACCGAGGCTTAAACCGAAGTCGAAGTCATAGGAAGTAGACATACCGAAACCGTCGCCATTTTCACGAGACAGTCTACGTCCATCACCATTACCAGTACCTTCGCCTGAACCACCATCTTCATTATTGCCCTGGTACTGCAGAGCGAAGTTCAGACCATCAACCTCACCGAAGAAACCTTTATTACGGTAGGTGGCAACGCCGTTGGTACGACCGGTCATATACACGTCGGTCTGGGTGTAGGTATCGCCGCCGAATTCCGGCAGCATATCGGTCCAGGCTTCTACGTCGTAGACAACGCCATAGTTACGACCGTAGTCAAAGGTACCGTTCTGACCAAAACCTAAGCCAGCGAAAGCCAGGCGGGTCCATGAATCTGCACCTTCATCTTCTGTGCTGTTGGCCTGGACGTTATATTCCCACTGACCATAACCAGTTAGCGTGTCGTTGATCTGGGTTTCGCCTTTAAAGCCCACACGTACATAGGTCTGATCGCCGTCGCTACCCGCATCGTCAGAGAAATAATGCAGACCATCGACTTTGCCGTACAGATCCAGTTTATTGCCGTTCTTATTATAAATTTCAGCGGCATTCGCTGCGCCTGCAGCTAATAAAGCAGGGAGGAGAAGTGCCAGTACTTTTCTTTTCATTATGTATTCCCTTGTGATAATAATTAATATGAATATGTAGTACTATCCGAAAGACTACATTTGGATACTATCTATGAAGTTCATTTAATTTAAAATATAACATGTAACAAATATATTTAGGATATTTCAAAATGTTTCTATAGTGTCTTTTTATAAATTAATGTATATGTTTTTAATAATGTTATTTACATGATAAATTTATTTTTATCAGTGGGTTATGTATTTCTTGCGTTCATTGTTTTCGTGTATTTTATTTTTGGGGGTTATTTGTTGTTTGATTACATATGATTATCTGCTGCTATGGTGATCAAGAAACAATAAATTTCTGTGATTATATAAAGTTGAGAGTGATTATATATTTATATAAATTGAAGCGCTGGCAGTGGTCTGCAATGAAAATTGTTGTTAAGGTGGTTTTCTTTCTGCAAAGAGAGACCACATGGAACGACAAGATTGGCAGTCAAAATTTGAAGCCTGGCTACAGGATAACCATTCCGGGCAGGATGCTGCCCATGATATCTCTCATTTTCGTCGCGTGTGGAAGACTTCGCAAAAGCTAAGTACGGATGCGACCGTAAATTGGCTGGTGGTTCTTACAGCGTGCTACTTCCATGATCTTGTCAGCTTGCCGAAGAATCATCCGGATCGTCATCGCTCGTCGGTATTGGCGGCGCAGGAAACACGCCGCATTCTGAGGCGCGATTTCCCTGATTTTCCGCAACACTGTATACCTGCCGTATGTCATGCCATTGAGGCGCACAGTTTCAGCGCGAAGATCGCACCGGAAACTATTGAAGCTAAAATTGTGCAGGATGCCGACAGGCTTGAGGCGCTGGGGGCTATCGGTTTAGCGCGCGTATTTGCCGTGTCTGGTGCGTTAGGCGTGGCGCTGTTTGACGCGGAAGATCCATTCGCGCGGAAGCGTAGCCTTGACGATAAACAGTACGCGCTCGATCACTTTCAGACCAAATTATTGACGCTGCCGCTGACAATGCAAACTGAACAAGGCCGACATTTAGCGCAGCATAATGCTGACTTTTTACTGACGTATATGGCGAAGCTGAGTGCGGAGTTAAAAGGAGAGTATGCAATGCTGGATCTCGACGCGATTCAACCCTTTAAAGCACGTTAGTCGCCAGTACAGCCGCAACGTCAACCGCGCTATTTTATGTTAATCTGTCGGTTATCCATTTCGGCCGGTTAAATGTATGCAGGATAATTTTTCAGTAGCAGGCTCCATGAACCCAATGACAGATGATAACAAGGCCGCCGCACAGGTAATTTTGGCTAAGTTGCTTGAAATTTATGACGTGAAAACCCTGGTTGCTCATCTGAATGGTGTTGGTGAGAACCGCTGGAGTCCGGCCATCTTTAAGCGAGTAGTAGCGAACGAAACATGGCATCGCCTCAGCGACAATGAGCTTGCTCATCTGAATTCCTTGCTGCCGACGCCACCTGCGCATCATCCGCATTATGCCTTTCGATTTATCGATCTGTTTGCCGGCATCGGCGGGATTCGTCGCGGCTTTGAGGCGATTGGCGGGCAGTGCGTGTTTACCAGCGAATGGAACAAGCATGCGGTGCGCACCTACAAAGCGAATAATTATTGCGATCCGCTCCAGCATCACTTTAATGAAGATATTCGCGATGTCACGCTGAGTCATCATGATGGAGTAAGCGACCAGCAGGCGGCGGAACATATTCGCCAACATATTCCTGAACATGACGTACTGCTGGCAGGATTTCCTTGTCAGCCTTTCTCCCTGGCTGGGGTATCAAAGAAAAATGCGTTAGGGCGGGCCCACGGCTTTGCCTGTGATACACAAGGCACACTCTTTTTTGATGTGGTGCGCATTATCGATGCGCGTCGACCAGCAATATTTGTGCTCGAAAACGTTAAAAATCTGAAAAGTCACGACCAGGGCAAAACGTTTCGCATCATTATGCAGACGCTGGATGAGCTGGGTTATGACGTCGCGGATGCGGCGGATAATGGGCCCGACGATCCGAAAATTATCGATGGACAACATTTTTTACCTCAGCATCGCGAACGTATTGTGCTCGTCGGATTTCGACGCGATCTGAATCTGAAATCAGACTTCACGCTGCGCAATATTGTCACTCGCTATCCGCCGCGACGTACTACGCTGGCGGAGCTGCTTGAGCCGACCGTCGATGCGAAATATGTGCTGACGCCGGTGTTGTGGAAATATTTATACCGCTATGCGAAAAAGCACCAGGCGCGGGGGAATGGTTTTGGTTATGGCATGGTGTATCCTGGTAATCCCGATAGCGTAACGCGCACATTATCCGCACGCTATTATAAAGACGGCGCCGAGATCCTTGTCGATCGCGGCTGGGATATGGCGCTAGGGGAAAAGGATTTTGACGATCCGTTGAACCAGCAACACCGTCCGCGCCGGCTTACACCACGGGAGTGTGCGCGCCTGATGGGGTTTGAATCACCGCAGGGCTATCAGTTCAGGATCCCGGTGTCGGATACTCAGGCTTATCGCCAGTTTGGTAATTCGGTGGTCGTTCCGGCATTCGCGGCGGTTGCCAGACTGCTGGAGCCGAAAATCAAACAGGCGGTTGCTATTCGCGAAAAAGAGAACCTGCATGGCAGACGTTCACGATAAAGCAACGCGCAGTAAAAATATGCGGGCGATCGCCACCCGTGATACCGCCATTGAAAAACGCCTTGCCAGCGTACTGACAGAGCAGGGCGTAACGTTTCGCGTGCAGGATGCGACGTTACCTGGTCGCCCCGATTTTGTAGTGGATGATTACCGTTGTGTGATCTTTACCCATGGCTGTTTCTGGCATCATCACAACTGCTACTTGTTTAAAGTCCCTGCCACGCGAACGGAATTCTGGCTGGAAAAAATAGGTAAAAATGTCCAGCGTGACGCGCGGGATTGTGAAAAATTGCAGACTCTGGGCTGGCGTGTACTGATTGTCTGGGAGTGCGCCCTGCGCGGGCGCGAAAAACTCGGCGATGAGGCGTTATCTGAACGTGTTATCGAGTGGATCTGCGGCGGCGGTGCCACCGCGCAGATCGACACTCAGGGTATTCACTTACTGTAGTGTCTTTTCCGACGGGGTAGCAACGGCATTCGCTTTCATAGGGAATAAGTATTTACCGAGGGTAACCAATACCACCGCAAATACGATCACGCCGAGCGCCAGCCATTCGATGAGCGCCAGACTTTCTCCTCCCAGACCGGTACCTAGCAGTACGGCGACAACCGGATTAACGTAGGCATAGCTGGTGGCTAACGCCGGACTGACGTTGCGAATCAGATACATATACGCGTTAATGGCAATAATAGAGCCAAACAGGGCCAGGTACGCCACCGCCAGAAAGCCTGAAAATGTCGGCATAGTGGTCAGTTTTTCCCCGGAGAGCAACGAGGCGCACATCAGCACAACCCCGGCGGCTAACATTTCAATGGCCCCAGCCATCATGCCAACGGGTAACGTTATGCGTGAGCCGTACACCGAGCCAAACGCCCAACTTATCGAACCGATCAGGATTAATACAGCACCCCAAGGATTACCGCTTAAATTACCGCCGCTGTTCAGCATGATGATTCCTGCCAACCCAATGGCGATTCCCATCCATTCCAGCTTACGCGTTTTAATACCAAAAAAGTGGCTAAAGCACAGCGTAAACAGCGGAACGGTAGCAACCACCACCGCGGCGATACCGGAAGGCACATTTTGATGTTCTGCGACGGTGACCAGCCCATTACCCACAGCCAGCAGCAGGACGCCAATTAACGCGGCGTTCAGGAGCTGGCGCAGAGGCGGCAGCTTATGCCCGCGAATCAGTAAGAATGCGGTTAACAAAATGCCCGCGGAGAGAAAACGCACGCCAGCCATCATCAACGGCGGCCAGCTTTCCACGCCAATGCGAATAACGAAATAGGTGGAACCCCAAATGATATACAGCGCGAAGAGCGCACTGAAAAGTGGTAACAATTGCCTGAAACGCATAATCCCTCACGGTGGAAATAAAAAGGTGCAACATAGTAAACGTCAAAACTATCGTGCTGGCGAGATTTATAATTGCATGCCATTGTTAAATATTTGTTGACCAGAAAGGCCAGTTTCCGCATGGCGTGTTTTACTTCATACTTAATACGGCAAAAAAATAATATTGAGGGTTAACATTTTGGCAGGAAGTAGCTTACTGACCTTACTCGATGATATCGCTACCTTACTCGACGATATCTCGGTCATGGGAAAACTGGCCGCGAAAAAAACCGCGGGTGTCTTGGGAGATGACTTATCGCTCAATGCGCAACAGGTGTCGGGCGTGCGGGCGAACCGCGAACTCCCGGTGGTCTGGAGCGTGGCTAAAGGGTCGTTTGTTAACAAAGTTATTCTGGTACCGCTGGCGCTATTGATTAGCGCCTTTATACCCTGGGCGATCACCCCCTTATTAATGGTAGGCGGGGCGTTTCTCTGTTTTGAAGGGGTGGAAAAAGTGCTTCACACCCTGGAAGCTCGTAAACACAAAGAGACCCCGGAAGAGCGCCAGCAGCGTCTGGCATCTCTGGCGGCGCAGGACCCACTGACCTTCGAGAAAGATAAAATCAAAGGTGCGATACGTACCGATTTCATTTTATCCGCTGAGATTGTCGCCATCACCCTCGGTATTGTGGCGGATGCGCCGTTGTTGAATCAGGTGCTGGTGTTATCAGGTATCGCCTTAGTGGTGACCGTGGGCGTGTATGGCCTGGTAGGGATTATCGTTAAGCTGGATGATATCGGCTACTGGCTGGCAGAAAAGCGCAGCCTGCTTGCCCAATCGCTGGGCAAAGGACTACTGGTTGTTGCCCCCTGGCTGATGAAAACACTTTCAGTGGTGGGCACGCTGGCGATGTTTTTAGTAGGGGGTGGGATTGTTGTACATGGCATATCACCGCTGCATCATGCGATAGAACATTTTGCCCAGCAGCAAAGCGCATTGATTGCGCTTATGCTTCCGACCCTGCTTAATCTGGTGCTCGGCTTTATCATTGGTGGAATAGTCGTTCTGCTGGTGAAAACCGTTGCCAGACTGCGCGGAGTTTCGCACTAATTGTCGCCGGATTAATTACGCAAAAAGCCTTTTTTTCGTCTAAGGTGTAAAGGTTTCTCTTGATACAGGAGGCAGGTATGGTCTTTTCTGTCAGTGAGGAAGTCACTTCGAAAGAGGGTGGCCCACGCATGATCGTTACCGGGTATGCCAGCGGAATGGTGGAGTGTCGCTGGTACGACGGCTTTGGCGTTAAACGGGAAGCATTCCGTGAAGATGAACTGGTGCCCGGCGAGCAAAGATCGCTCTGCCAGGATGCCTGACATTGGGCCAGGCCGTAACCCGGCGAACTCTCAACCATTAGTTATATTTATCATTTTGGTGAGAATTATTTTCTTGTCAGGCAAAAAAATTGCAGATAAGGTTTGTTTTACATCAGATTTCCTGGTGTAACGAATTTTCAAGTGCTTCTTGCATAAGCAAGCTTGATCCCGGCCCGATGAGGGCCGGGATTTTTTTCACCCTCAGTCAGCGATTGATTTCCGACACGCTAAAATCATGGATATCAAGCTCGAACGCATCGGCCAGTTCATGCCATGTATGGTAATCACGCCCGTCGATGCTGACGCGTTCAGGATCGTCCTGACTGCGATGAATTTCACTCTCGCAGATTTCGTTGATTGCCTTCAGCAGCGCGTCTACATCGACGCTGACTTCGCGTTTGGCCGTATCGCTGTACTCTTTCGCGGTTTTCATCCTCATACCTCTCAACCGTTAAGGATACCGGGGGAGCGCATCAAAACCTCAGATGCGCACCACTTAAGTATAGACCGTCGAGAAAACCCGCAATCGCATGCGCCGGACGCTGCCACAAAAAGGAATTTGTTCTACACTGGCACAAAGCCACAGGAGGAAAATGATGAAGGTGAATGATCGGGTCACAGTCAAAACGGACGGCGGTCCACGTCGGCCGGGCGTGGTACTGGCAATCGAAGAGTTTAGTGAAGGCACCATGTACCTGGTTTCGCTGGAAGACTACCCGCTCGGTATCTGGTTCTTTAATGAATCAGGTCATCAGGACGGTATCTTTGTGGAAAAAATAGAGTGAGGTAAGTTCTTCTGCATGATTCTGACTGGTGGTTCCGCCACCAGTCAGAACGTTTTAGCGCATATTCACAAAGATACCATTGGTGACGTTATCCGTGAGTCGAACCACGTGATAGATAACTTGCTTATTATGCGTCTTAATCTTTCGTTTTATATTTCCCTTATGGGATGAGACGGTCTTGGCCTTGATATTCATTTGATCTGATATCTGTATTGTTCCCTGTCCCTCCATCCACATGCGTAGCATGCTGGATTCGGTACGGCTTAATGACAATGTCGGCAGATTAACATCGATAGCAATATTGACTTCCTTTTTCAGAATATCGCCAAGAAGTTCGTCCAGTGAATCAGGCTTAATTGATTTAGAACTTATCAATAAATTTTTTCTGACTAAAAGATACTCATCAAAATGCACATTGGCAATTGCCATAAATACAATAAATAATGTACTGGGATGCTGATTAATGATTTGCTTGATTTGCTGACTGTCAGCAGGATCGTGGATAAAACAGTCCTCATTAATAAACACCACAGCGGGTTGCAGAGAAACACAGGCGAGACTGAGTTCACCAACGCTGGAAATATTGTTGATTTCCCTTTTTTTCACCCCCCGACTGACCAGATATCCGGTCAACCCTAGCCGGGTGTAACTGCATAAATCCATAATAATCGTTGACATGGCATACCCTCACTCAATGCGTAACGATAATTCCCCTTACCTGATTATTGCATCACAACTAAACGGAATAATAACGACCCAAGATGACGCTTTCGCTGTTTTCAGGCGAATTTACTATCCCGTAAAGTTGCGTATAATTTGCCAGGAAACATCTTAAAGTAAAGTAAATGTTGCGTTATGTGAGTGAGGCAAAAACAAATAAACCGCGACAGCGATATCCTGGTGGATGTTGTCGGTTTTTAAATTTAGGACAATCCTTAGTAAAACAGGATAAAAATTAAGGGTTATTATTTTCCGGGCATTTCGCTGACGATATCGGCCAACAAATTAAAAATTTCGCTGAACAAGCGCTCGCAGAATGGCGCAATTAATGGCATCAGCGCCGCCATTAATGAAATACCCACGGTCAGGGTGAGAGGAAAACCAATGACAAAAATCGACAGCTGTGGCGCCATGCGATTTAACAAGCCAAGCGCAAGGTTCAGCGTCAGCAGCAGCGTCATAACCGGTAGGGCCAGCATCAGCCCGTTGAGGAAAATCAGGCTACCCGCCCGCGCCAGCGCGAGAAATGCATTGCTGTTAACCGGATTGCCGCCAATGGGCAAGGTATGAAACGTATCCACCAACAGCGAAATCAGCCACAGATGGCCATTAAAGGTGAGGAATAACAGCATGGCGAGCATGTCGATCAGTCGTGCCAGGACCGGCATATTCAGGCGGCTACCGGGGTCAAAGAATGTCGCAAAGGAAAGCCCCATTTGCAGGCCAATCAGTTCCCCGGCGGTACGCACGGCGGCAAACGCAAACTGCATGGTGAAGCCTAAAGCGATACCGATCAGGATTTGTTGCATGGCCTGCCACAACGCGCCGATGGAAAAGATGGGGACGTCTGCAGGGGGAATCGATGGAGCGATAACAATGGTTATCATCAATCCCAGCCCCAGTTTTACCCGTTTGGGGATAGCGCGTTCGCTGAGAATGGGCGCTGTGGAGATGAGCGCCAGGATGCGCAGCAACGGCCAGAAGTAAAGATTCAGCCACTGCATCCACTCAACGCTGCTCACCTGCAACATAACGTTGTCTACCCGATGATATACGGTAAATTGCTGAACAGCGTACGCACGTAGTCGAGCAGCAGGTTGAGCATCCACGGGCCGGCAACAATGATGGCAATAAAAACCGCAACAATTTTGGGAATGAAGGACAGCGTCATTTCGTTAATCTGGGTCGCCGCCTGCAAAATGCTGATGATAAGACCTGTGACGAGGGCCACCAACAGCAAAGGCGCGGCAAGGGCCAGAGCGACTTTCATCGCTTCTGTCCCCATCATCATGACCGATTCAGGTGTCATTTCGCGCCTCTAACTGTAAAAGCTTTGTGCCAGCGAGCCGACAAGCAATTGCCAACCGTCCACCAACACAAACAGCATCAGCTTAAACGGTAACGCGATCGTGGCGGGCGGCACCATCATCATCCCGAGCGCCATCAGCACGCTGGCGATGACCAGATCGATAATCAGAAAGGGGATAAAAATGGTAAACCCTATCTGGAATGCGGTTTTCAGCTCACTGGTGACATAAGCCGGAAGCAAAATTCGCATCGGTACGGCTTCTGGTCCCTGTAAGGGACCGCTGTTTGCCAGACGGGCGAACAGCGCCAGATCGGCTTCACGGGTTTGGCGCAGCATAAACTCGCGTAACGGTTGGGCGCCTTTCTCCATGGCTTCCTGCATGGAGATCTTCTCTTCGCTGAACGGCTGATAGGCGTCAACGTAGATTTTATCGATCACTGGCGACATGATGAAAAAGGTTAAAAATAGCGCCAGCCCCAGCAGTACCTGATTAGGGGGTGCAGACGGCGTTCCCAATGCATTTCGTAACAAACCGAAAACGATGATGATGCGGGTGAAGCTGGTCATCATCAATAAAATGGCAGGCAGGAAGGTCAGCGAGGTGATAAACACCAGCGTCTGTACAGGCAATGACCAGCTTTGTCCGCCGCCTGGCAGCGGTTGACTCACCAGGCCCGGGAGTTGGGCGAGGGCGACTGGACTGAAAAGCCATAAGCCTGCCAGCGTGATGGAAAACAAACGGCGCATCAGGATCTCCCGGGACGCTTGAGCAAACTCTTCATCATGGCCTGGAAATCCGCAGGGGAGGCCGGTTTTTCTTCTGCATCGGCAGGTGCCGGGGGCAGGGTGTGCAATAGGTTAATTTGCGAGGCCGTGACGCCCAGCACCAGGCGCGCATCTTCAACCTCAACAACCACCACGCGCTCACGTGGGCCCAGTGAGGTACTTGCCGCAACCTTCAGCCCTCGCGTACCGGTGCTTTTGGGGGCAAAGCCCAGGCGTTTAATGACCCAGGCTGCCGCCAGGATCAACACAATGATCCCCAGCAGCGCGCCGCTTACCTGCACCAGCGGTGAGCCGGGGACGGCGGCTGGGTGAGAAACTGTCGCCTGGGTGTTCATGATTAACGGCTCAGACGGCGCATGCGTTCTGATGGGGTGATAATGTCGGTGATACGTACGCCGTATTTATCCGCGACCACTACCACTTCACCCTGGGCGATCAGATAACCGTTGATCAGGATATCCAGCGGTTCGCCCGCCAGACCATCCAGCGCGACAACGGAACCTTGCGTCAGACGCAGCAGCTCTTTGATGGTCATGCGCGTACGGCCCAGTTCAACGGTCAGTTTGACCGGAATGTCCATGATCAGGTCGATGTCCTGCAAAGCGCCGCTGACGTCGCCGCCGCCTAACTGCTGGAATACCGCATCGGCCGCGCTTTTGGTGGTCGTGGTTTTTTGCTCGTTTAACGCGTCAGCCCACAGATCGTCCAATGCGCCAGTGTTCTCATCGGACGGATTATTCATATCACTCATTTGGGCTGTTCCTCATTCAGCGAATTCAAAATCGGGTTTATCAGATGTTCTACGCGTAACGCATACTGACCGTTCACGGTGCCATACTGGCTGGTCAGTACAGGCACGCCGTCCACATGAGCAATAATGCGGTCGGGTTTTTCAATCGGCAGTACATCGCCGGGTTTCAGCTTTAAAATCTGGGACAGCCGCAGCGGAATGTCGGCAAAGTTTGCCACCAGCTCCAGCTCAGAATGCTGAACCTGACGCACCAGATTATTGCGCCAGTTCTGATCTTCATTACGTGAGTTTTCTAGCGGTGGATTCACCAGCAGCTCGCGCAATGGTTCAATCATGCTGAATGGCAGACAGATGTTAAATTCACCGGTCAGATTGCCAATTTCAACGTGGAACGGGGTGTTCACCACGATGTCGTTAGGCGAGGTGGTGATATTGGTAAATTTCACCTGCATTTCGGAACGAACGTATTCCACTTCCAGCGGATTGATGGCCTTCCACGCGTCGCTGTAGCTTTCCAGCGCCAGCTTCAGCATGCGGTTGATAACGCGCTGTTCAGTATGCGTAAATTCGCGACCTTCCACTTTCGTCGGAAAGCGTCCATCGCCGCCGAACAGGTTATCAACGGCGATAAATACCAGACTTGGTGAGAACACCACCAGACCCGTACCGCGCAGCGGCTTGAGGTGGATTAAGTTCAGGTTGGTCGGCACCGGTAAGTTACGCGCAAATTCGTGATACGGCTGGATACGAATCGCCCCCACGGTAATATCCGGGCTACGGCGCAACAGGTTAAATAATCCCATACGGAACTGGCGCGCGAAGCGTTCGTTAATGATCTCCAGCGCCTGTAAACGCTCACGCACCACGCGGCGTTGGGTGTTGGGATCATAAGGTCGAATATCGCTCTCTTTTGCGATACCGGTAATGGGTTCGTCTTTGGTTTCGCTATCGCCATTCAGCAATGCGTCGATTTCAGCCTGAGAAAGAATACTGTCGCCCATGTCTTTACCGCAGAATAAAAGCTGTATAAAGAACGTCGGTGACAACCTGTTTTGGCTGCCCGACAACGAGCGGAGTCGCGAGCGTCTCTTTGATGGCGGTAATCAGCTGTTGTTTACCTTCCTCGGTGGCGAGCGTAGCCGCATTTTGACGAGAAAACAGCAGCAGCAAGCGGCTGCGTACTTCCGGCAAATATTCATTCAGACGCGCACGTGTCGCCTCGTCTTTCATGCGCAACGTGATACCGATATACAGCACACGGTCCGCATCACCCAGATTGACGGTAAAGGTATCCAGCGCAAAGAACACCGGCGCAGGCGGTGGAGCCGGTTCCGCTTTGACGCTGGCGGACGGCTGCTGCTGCATGCGCCAGTAGCTATACCCCGCAGTTGCGCAGGCGGCGAGGGTAATTAATACCAGCAGAGGGATCCAAATAGCGCGTTTACTTTTTTTGTTAATCGCGGAGTCAGTCATCAGATACGGGCTTCCTGTTTCGGTACAGCTTATGGGCTGATTATCCCGTGTCCTGTCCACGACAAAGCGTGGAAAAGACGCGGATAATCATGCTACCTCTGGCGTTAGGCGAAGATGTCTACTGCTCCATCACCGCGGGCAGCGGCTTGCAGCGAGGCTGGCGTTGTCAGGATGGCGTCATCTTCAGCGGCAAAAATATCTTGTCCCTGAGCGCGACCCGCCTGCTGTTGCTGCCCGGAAGACTGCTGCTGTCCGGCAAAGCTCTCACTGCTAATGTTGCTTTGTCCCAACTGGATCCCACTGTCAGCCAACTGCGTACGCAGCATCGGTAACGCGGCTTCCAGCGCGGCGCGCACGTGACTGTGTGGTGACACCATTTGCAACTGTGCGAGGTTGTCATCCAGCTTAATGGAAATGTGCACCTGGCCCAGATCCTGCGGATGCAGGCGCAGCTCTGCGCTCTGCTGGCCCTGACGCGTGAATAGTGTGACGTGCTGACTCAGTGATTGCTGCCATTCCTGACTACCCAACGGAGCGCTTAGCACTGGCGCGGCGGTAGGTAACGGCTGAGCATGTGTCTGTGGGCCACTTAACGGAGCCGCCGTCACGCCAATGCTGGTCGGCGAAGGGGCGCTGTCTATTTCCGCTCTGGTCGCCGCCGCTACCGTCAGTGGGGTTAGCGTCGGATTGTTTGTCTGATCCAGGCTGCCGCCAGGTGAGGCAATATCCGCTTTGCTTTTTTTGGCGTCACCGGGCAGCAGTTCGCCTGCGTTATCGGTGATAGCGCCATGTGCCGTGCCTCGTGACAACGCCGAAAGCGTGGCATCAACGGGGGCAGGGGTGTTGTCGACGGCAGGTGTCGCCAACGGTTGTCCCGGTAGCATGGCGAACAGCGCGCTCAGGTTGGCGAGATCGTCATCGTTGAGCGTGGTGTTTTTTTCATCCTGCTGAGCAACTTTGCCCTGTGTCGTCAGGGCATTCACTTTCAGCGACGGCGTCAGCGCTGACAACAGTTGCTGAGCATCAGTCATGTCGGCAAGAGAAGCATCGGTTTGCATCTCTTTTTGCGCCAGCAGATCGGTTAACTTGACCGCCTGGGTGACATCACCATTTTTTTGCAGCAACCCTTTTTGCAGTTTACTGCCCGCCGCCTGTAAATCGGCAAGCGTCAATGGCGCGCCTTTACCCTGCGCGTCGCCCGCACCTAATGCGCCAGCCAGCAGCGCTAAAAAATCCTCGGGTGAATCTACCGCTTTGCCTGACTGAAGACCTGCGGCTACGTCGGTGTCGGTGGTAATCAGTTGGGGTAAAGTAATCATTCGGGTTTCCTCATAGCTGCACGCTGAGCAAATTCATCCATTTTTTTCTGATCCAGACGGTTTTCGGCCAGTAACGCCGCCGAGGTTTGTCTGTCCTGCAGAGTCTGCCACGCCTGCAACCGTTGTTTTTTATCGCGCCAACTGTTCAGCGCCTGGTCCACTTTCTGCGTCCATTGATTGAGCTGGTGGCGATGTTGCTCAATCGCTTTTTCCAGGGTCTGAATAAACTGCTGATAGTTAATCCAGCGATTACTGGTAATACCCTGACCCATATCGTTATTCAGATTGTTACGGTACTCATGCTGATAATCGATCAGCATTTTCAACTGTTCTTCCGCCTGCTGACAGCCACGACGCATCTCTCCCAATAAGACAGCAGCGTCATCTACCTCTTTTTCAGCCAGGTCTTTCAGCGTTGCTAATGCACCATGTTGTGCCATGACCTATGCTCTCCTGCTCAATCACATACCAGGGAAAATCAGTTCTAAAGCGTGCAGGGAATCTTCCCAGTCAGCCCGTTCATAGATGCCTTGCTGTAAAAATGCTTCCAGTTGTGGCCATAAGGCGATGGCTTTATCCAACATCGGATCGCTGCCTTTGGCATACGCCCCGACGCTGACCAGATCGCGGTTACGCTGGAAGCTGGATAGCAACTGTTTAAAGTTACGCACCCGCGCATAGTGTTGCTCACTAATGAGCGCGGTCATGGCGCGGCTGATCGAGGCTTCTATATCGATGGCCGGGTAATGACCTGCCTCGGCCAGATGGCGGGACAGCACAATGTGACCGTCCAGAATCGCGCGTGCGGAGTCGGCAATCGGGTCCTGCTGATCGTCACCCTCGGTCAGGACGGTGTAAAACGCGGTAACTGACCCGCCGCCGTGAATACCGTTCCCGGCACGTTCCACCAGCGCCGGTAATTTGGCGAATACTGACGGCGGATAACCTTTGGTTGCTGGCGGCTCGCCGATCGCCAGCGCGATCTCACGTTGCGCCATCGCATAGCGGGTGAGGGAATCCATAATCAGTAATACGTGTTGTCCACGATCGCGGAAATCTTCGGCGATGCGCGTGGCGTAGGCCGCGCCCTGCATACGCAACAGCGGCGAAACGTCCGCCGGAGCGGCAATCACCACCGAGCGTGCGCGACCGTCAGCGCCGAGAATATTTTCAATAAAATCTTTAACTTCGCGGCCACGTTCGCCAATCAGTCCGACGACGATGACATCGGCCTGGGTATAACGCGCCATCATGCCAAGCAGGACGCTTTTACCGACGCCCGAACCTGCGAAAAGTCCCATACGCTGACCGCGCCCGACGGTTAATAACGCGTTAATGGGGCGCACGCCGGTATCCAGCACATGTTCAATAGGTGTGCGCTGCAGCGGGTTAAACGGCGGCGTCATCAGCGCCCCGGTTTCGGTGGTATCCGGCGCGGGCAGACCGTCGAGCGGTTTGCCGCTGCCGTCGAGCACCCGGCCCAGCAGAGCAGGACCCAGCGGTAATTGTTTCCCGCTTTGCAGACCTTCTCCGGCAATATTCTTCGCGTACACGCGCGCGCCAGGCAGAACGCCCTCGACCTCTTCGAGCGGCATCAGAAACAGTCGCTGACCGTTAAAGCCCACGACTTCACTTTCAACTTCCTGGGTTTCGTTGCCATCCTGGCGTTCAATGACGCAGGTGGCGCCCAGCGGCAGCTGTAATCCGGTGGCTTCTAGCACCAGCCCGGTGGCGCGGGTCAGACGCCCGTAACGACGCACCGCAGGCAGCAGCGACATTTTCTCTTCGAAGTTGTCCAGCGTATTGAGCCAGCGAGTCAGACGAGTGGTCATTACACGACTCCTGGCGCGGCCAGACGGCAGAGCTCTTGCCAGCGCGTGGCGACGCTGGCATCCAGATCGCCTTCGTCGGCAGAGACTTTACAGCCGCCGTGATGCAACGTGGGATCGCCGCGCAGCCGCCAGCCGTGCAGACTGAGGGTGGCGCCGAGCATCTCTTCCACCCGCTGGAGATCGTCCGGATGTACGCGCAACTGCGGTTTACCGCTAAACAGCGGTTCCTGCTGCAACAGCTGTTGGATTTGTTTAATCAGCGCCGCGTTATCTACGACAGGCGTCTGACCTATCACCTGACGCGCCGCCTCCAGCGCCATTTGCATCAAGCGCGAGGCAATCACGCTGTCCAGAGCGTCCAGCGTATTCTGAAATTCGCTCACCAATTGCTGCATACGGGCAGTGATTGGCGCATGCTGCGCGCGCGCCTGGTTTTGGCCTTGCTCCAGGCCCTGATTCAGCCCTTCCTGATAGCCTTGTTCGTGGCCCTTTTGTCGACCTTCCGCCAGACCAGCGTTATAACCTTGCTCGTGGGCCTGCATTTGCAACTGCGCGAGCTGCTGCTCAAGCTGTTGCTCTGCTGAGAGTTCTGGCTCGTCGGTCTCTTCTGACAACGGTGTTTCACTGTGGTCGGCCAGGACGAACTCCGCCACCGGTGGGGCGAGATCGTCCGGTGTCCAGACTTTCCACGGCAGTTCGTTAGACATAAGTATCCTCGCCGCTGCCGATCACCATCTCGCCGGTTTCCGCCAGACGACGCACAATAAGCAGAATCGCTTTCTGTTCGTTTTCCACTTGCGACAAACGTACCGGACCGCGGTTGGCAAGGTCGTCGCGCAGAATATCGGCTGCACGTTGCGACATATTGCGCAAGAATTTCTCGCGTAGCGGCTGTTCGGCGCCTTTCAGGGCAATCAGCAGCGATTCGGAATCCACTTCCTGCAGCAGGCGCTGGATACTGCGATCGTCGACGTCCACCAGGTTTTCGAACAGGAACATCTCGTCGATAATTTTCTGCGCCAGTTCGCCGTCGAATTCGCGCACGGCGGTAATAACGGCTTCTTCCTGCTGGGTTTTCATCAGGTTGATGATTTCCGCTGCCGTTCTCACGCCGCCCATTTTGCTGCGTTTGAGGTTCTGGCCGTCGAGCAGGCCATTCAATACTTCGGTCAATTCCGCCAGCGCGGCAGGCTGTACGCCGCCGAAAGTGGCGATACGCAGCATGACGTCGTGACGTAAACGTTCGTCGAACAGCGCCAGAATATCGGCCGCCTGGCCCCGTTTGAGGTGCACCAGAATGGTGGCGATAATCTGTGGATGCTCGTCGCGGATAAGGTCGGCGGCGCTTTGCGGCTCCATAAAGTTGAGCGTTTCAATGCCGCTGGTGGTATCGCGGGTTTCCAGAATATCTTCCAGCAGGCTGGACGCGCGTTCTTCACCCAGCGCTTTCACCAGCACGGAGCGCAGATATTCGTTGGCGTTAATGTTGAGCGCGGCAAATTGTTCGGCTTCTTGTTCAAACTCCGCCAGCACTTCCGTCAACTGTTTATTGGAGATCTGGCGTACGTTGGCCATCGCCGTACTGAGCGCCTGAACTTCGCGCGTGGAAAGGTGCTTAAACACCTCCGCCGCGCGATCTTCGCCAATGGTCATCAGCAGGATGACGCTTTTATCGGTACCGGTAAGGGCATTACTCATGATCGTTACTCATCCACTGACGAATGACCAGCGCCACGACGCGCGGATCGTTATCTGACATTTCACGAATACGCTGGCTCATGACTTCTGCGCCCAGACGCTGATTCGTGCGACGTTGCTGGGTCTGTTCGTCTTTGCTGAGGCGAACTTCTACCGCTTCTTCGGTTTCCTGACGGATACGTGTTTGTTCTTGCGCGGCTTTCGCTTCTTCGCTGCGACGGAGCAACTGCGGGCGAACGGCTTTCCGCCACAGGAGCCAGGCGACCAGCAGAACCAACAACCAACGACCTGCGGACATTAGCTGATCAATAAAGAACGGCTGTTTCCAGAACGGAAGCTCACCCATGGAATCGTCGGTCGCTGTGAACGGAGAGTTCACCACGTTCAGGGTGTCGCCACGTTTGTCGGAGAACCCCATCGCCTCGCGGGTCAGATCCTCAATCTGTTTCATCTGTTCGGCAGTTAACGGCAGCGGTTTGCCATCCGGTAACGTTTTATAGTTGACCACGACGGCCACCGAGAGACGCTGCACATCGCCAACGTTCATTTTGGTATGGCGAATGGTACGGTCGACTTCATAGTTACTGGTTTCATTGCGCTGCGTACTGCGCGGACCGGCATTGTTACTGTTATTTGTTGTCTGCGTGGTTTGCGCATTTTGCTGATTAGCTGGTGGGTTGGCGATTGGCGCGGTATTAGCCGGGGCTGGCTGATTAGACAATGCGCCCGGGACGCCGCCAGGCGCTCCGCTACCAATTTGCTCACTGACGTTTAACTGGCGTGAGCGCAGCACGGCCTGGGACTCATCGCCGTTTGGACGGTATTGCTCTTCGGTTTGCTCTTTGTTGGCAAAATCCAGCTGTGCGGTGACCTGTGCGTGTACGTTACCGTTGCCGACAATCGGCGACAGGATCGATTCGATCCGGCGTTGCACGCGGGCCTCGACATCGCTGGCGTATTTCAGTTGGGCATCGTTGAGATCGCGGCTGCTGGTGTTCGACTGGGTTAACAGATGACCCGCCTGGTCGACCAGCGTTACGTTGCCCGGCGGTAAGCCTGCAACAGCGCTGGAGACCAAATGCGTGACCGCGCTGATTTGACCTTCATCCAGCGCACGCCCCGGTTCCAGATTAACGGTGACGGAGGCCGAAGGCGCTTTTTGCTCACGTACAAACAGCGATGGTTTAGGCATCGCCAGATGCACGCGGGCGCGTTTTACCGGGCCCAGGGTTTCAATGGTACGGGCTAACTCACCTTCCAGCGCGCGCTGGTAGTTGACCTGCTCGCTAAACTGGCTGATACCAAACTTTTCCTGATCCAGCAGTTCAAAGCCAACGGCGCCACCTTTCGGCAGGCCTTGCTGCGCCAGACGCAAGCGCAGCTCGTGGACTTTATCGGCAGGAACTTCAATCGCGCCGCTTCCCTCAGTAAAACGATAGGGAACGTTCATCTGCGTCAGTTGGGTGACAATCGCGCCACCATCCTGATCGGAAAGATTGCTGAACAAGGTGCGGTAGTCGGGCGCTTTGGCCCACAGAACCATCGCCACAACGATAGCGACGGCAGCGGCTCCTGCCACAATCAGAGGAATTCTGGGATTCGCGCGCAGGCGGTTTAACCACTCGAGAGGTTTAAGCTGGGTTGCAGTCGATGCTGTCGCACTCATCTCGCACCTCGTGGCTTATCGTGGACGGCGTTTTTTGCAAAGTGGAACAAGACTCACTCCCGGGTCAGCAAACTCGAAAAATTGACGGTCTCATTATTTGCGGTTTCGAATTTTTCTATGGGTTAAAAACCGTGGTTTTTTATCGTTATTTAACGCCTTTATCTTATTGACTAACTGGTAATCTCAGCTACGTGAAAATTCATCCAGGGGATCAGCATGTCGGCAATACAGGGGATTGAAGGGGTCATCAGCCAGTTACAAACCACGGCGATGTCAGCAAAAATGCAGGATATGCAGCCACAACCGACCGTGAGTTTTGCCGGTCAGCTGCATGCGGCATTAGACAGAATCAGCGATGTGCAGACCGCGTCCCGTGTCCAGGCTGAGAAATTTACCCTCGGTGAACCGGGTATTGCGCTGAATGATGTGATGACCGATATGCAAAAAGCGTCGGTGTCGATGCAGATGGGGATTCAGGTACGTAATAAACTGGTATCGGCGTATCAGGAAGTGATGTCGATGCAGGTGTAGGGACAACGTGCAGATAATGTAGGCCGGATGAGCGCAGCGCCATCCGGCAAACACTTACTTTTGAATCAAATAGCGAATCGTTGGGCCATCCTGCTGAATATCCAGCACCGTATAGCCGTGATTGCGCGCATCCAGTGGAATATTATTGATTGACTGCGGGCAGTCGCTCACCACTTCCAGAATTTCACCTTTCTTTAATTGCGGCATCGCCTCCAGCGTGGCAACTGCCGGATACGGACACGGCTCGCCGACCATATCGAGGCGATAATCAGGCACGATATTTTTCATACAGACTCCTTGGCTGGCGTCAGCCCGGCACGGCGGAAGAAACGCTTTTCCCAGCCGATGATGAGCATCAGCGCGGTAAATAACAGCAGATAGGTCACCAGCAGGCCACCCAGCGGACCAAAGGTGTTGAGCAGATTCACCTTATCCCAGTTGGTGGCCAGAGCAGGCGCAAAATCATCCCAGTAGTAAGCCAGAATGGTTGAGCCAATAACGTTGCCCAGACCAACCCACCAGTAATGCACCTGGCCTTCAACCGCGCGGTACATCCAGCCGGTTTCACACCCGCCCGCTAAAACAATACCGAAGCCGAACAGCAAGCCGCCAAGCACTGCATTCGGACCCGCCCACATAATCTTCGGCTCGACGCCCAGTTGCACGTAGCTAAAGATACCGATGGCGCTGACCGCCATCCCGAAGATGATCGCTTTTGCCATATGGGTGCGACCAGAAATCCACAGGTCGCGAAAGGCTGAAGTGAAGCAGATCTGCGCCCGTTCAATCAGCAGACCGAACCCGACGCCGAACAGCATCGCCAGGCCGAGCTTAGGTTTATCCATCGCAGTGAGTAACGCCCAGCCGATCATGCCGATAAACACCAGCATCCCGAGGCGAAAACGACGACGCGCCTGATCCGGTTTTTGCGTCAGCGGGGAAGCGGCGGAGACTTTCTGCATTTTGACCGGAATACGGAACATCGGCAGCAGGGTAAAGCGTGCGCCAAACCACGAGCCAATGGCTGTTGCCAGCGCAAAAAACCAGGCGTGTAGTGAGAACTGCGGAATACCGGTAAAGAACGCGGCCAGGTTACACCCCATCGCCAGACGGGCGCCGAATCCGGCAATCATCCCGCCGACTATCGCCTGCATAATGCGTATCCGACTGCGCGGCATGCGGAGTTTGACGTTGTTGGCCCAGAGAGCGGCAGCAAAACAGCCGCCGAACATACCGAGTATCATCATTCCGTCGATACGGGTCAGGGGAGAGCCTTCAAGATGGATCAGCTTGTAGTATCCCCACTCTTCGGCGTGAACGCCAAATAATTGCAGGATTTGACCACCCCAACGGGTGAATTCGCCGGTAACGGCCCAGAAGGTTCCGGTGATGCCGAAGTAGTAAGTAGAGAGCATACCCGCTGCGATGACCGCAGGGGCAGGGGCCCAAAATTTAATTAACCAGGCCTGTTTGAAGTGTTGCCATGACATGCGTTTTGCCTCTGAACTCAGAAGGTATGTAACAAGAAGTGTGGATACTACACCGATCAGAATTTTTGACTATGAGTAATAAGAGGTAACACTGTCTGGATCAATATTTCTCAATGCTACCGAAAGGCTGGCGGCATCAGACCTTTAATGCCACAATCCCATTTTCTTCGCATGCAGGATGAATGATGAAAAAATTAGCAATCGTTGGGGTATTTCTGGCGCTGAGCGGATGCGCCGAAGTAGAGAATTATAACGACGTGGTGAAAACGCCAGCGCCAGCAGGTCTGGAAGGCTACTGGCAGTCAAAAGGTCCGCAACGCAGCCTGGTCAGCCCGGAAGCCATTGCCAGCCTGGTGGTGACGAAAGAGGGCGATACGCTGGATTGTCGCCAGTGGCAGCGGGTCATTGCTCTACCGGGGAAACTGACGATGATTTCCGGCGATCTCACCAACGTGACCGTGAAACGTGAGCTGTATGAGATTGAGCGTGAAGGCAATACGCTGGAGTATGATGGCATGACGCTGCAACGGGTGGATCGCCCGACGCCGGAATGTGCTGACGCGTTAAAGAAAACACCGCTGGCCACGCCGCTGCCATAAGCAGCACGCCCCGGTAGCCAGCGGCCACCGGGGTTGAGTATTACAACACGTCTTCAATCACCCACACGCTGACGCTACCGCCGTTACAGAAAAACGTCGCTTCGCCGTTTTCATCGGTGACCACGCTTTCTTCGCGATTTCCCAGATAATCACGCCAGGTTTTATTACCGTAATTCGCGCCGAGATTGATGGTCTTTTCCCCATCATCACCATTAGACAACACCACCACACAGCCGGGATCTTCGTCCGTTCCGCTGCGGCTAAAGGCGATACAGTTAGGGTGATCAAAAAAGAGCGTCTGAACGCCGTGAGCGAAGCGCTGGCGCGCGAGGATCAGTTCGGCAAGCTGTTCAATGATCGGCATGTCGATAGGATAGGTTTCGCCATCGCCGCCGGTGTCTTCGTAATGCGCCCCGTAGAGGTCAGGATAAAACACCGACGGTACGCCGTTTTCCCGTAGCAGGATCAACGCATAGGCCAGCGGCTTAAACCATGACTCGACAGGGGCTTCCAGCGCCTGCAACGGCTGGGTATCGTGATTGGCAACCAGCGTGACGGCATGAAACGGATCGGCCTCGACTAACGTGTCCGTGAAGATTTGGCTCATATCGTAATCGCGGCCCTGACGGGAGGCTTCGTGGAATTTCATCTGCAAAGGGGCGTCGAACAGCATGGTTTTCCCCTCCACCTGGTTAATGTAGGTTTGCAGTTTGTCGACTTCGTGGGACCAGTATTCAGCGACAATAAACAATGGCTTGGGCGCGACCTCCTGTACGTGTTCAATCCACTCTTTATAAAACCATGCCGGGATATGTTTCACCGCATCTAAACGAAAACCGTCACACTGGGTTTGCTCCATCACCCAGCGCGCCCAGTATTTGATCTCCTCGGTCACGGCGTGATTTCGAAAATCGATGTTCTCGCCCATCAGATAATCAAAATTACCCATTTCATCGTCCACCTGATCGTTCCAGCCTTCACCGGTATAATCGTTAACGATTTTGAAAATGCCGTCTTCGGTGGGGTTCTCGATATGGTCAATGCCGCTGAAGCATTTATAGTCCCAAATGAATTGTGAATACTGGCCTGCGCGGGCGGGGAAGGTATAGCGCGTCCAGGCCTCACATTCGATGATTTCATCGTCTATTTGCGTGCGATCGTCGGCGTTAACCCGCTGGACACGAATACTCTCTTTTTCATCCGCGCCCATTTTGTGGTTAACAACCACGTCGAGCAGTACGGCGATGTCGTTGTGTTTCAGCGCGTCAATTGCCGCCAACAACTGGTTTTTATCGCCATACTTGGTGGGGATGGTTCCCCTCTGGTCAAACTCGCCCAGGTCAAACAGATCGTACGAGTCGTAGCCAACGGAATAACCGCCTGATGCGCCTTTATAGGCGGGGGGCAGCCATACCATATTGATGCCGATATCATTGAGTCCGCCTGCGCGTTCGGCAAGCTCGGGCCAGAGTTGACCCCCATCGGGGTAATACCAGTGAAAATACTGCAATAACGTGGGATTTTTCATCTTCCGTGCTCCAGAAGTCGTTTGGCCGACCTCTGGAGTATGGAAGATTATTCAGATTTAACAGAAAATTATTGCGGGGCGGTGGGGGCGTCGGGTACTAACAGCATACCGGAAAGACGGCCATAGGCGTTATTGAGCGTCTTCTGGCGCGTCGACTGGCCGATAAGATTGCTGAGTTCATCCAGCCGCTGTTGTAACAGTGTTTTGAGTAACTGTTCGTTATCCAGCGTCTGTTTAATATACCCGGCCACTAAGTCCTGAATACTTCGTGTAATGCCAGGTGGAGTTTGCTCTTCCATGACCACTTCAATACTTTGCAGATAGGTAACTTCCTGTTCCAGTAAAAGGTCCCATTCACCCCGCTGCGCCAGTTCCAGCAGCGAGTGACTGAGTAGCGCGATGCGCTGCCAACGGTTGATAAACTCCACGGCTGAGGTCATTAACGAGACTCCTGGGACGACGCGTTCGGTGAGATCTGTTTCCAGGCTTCCGCAATGTTGCCGAGCAACCCTTCGACTTCTTCAATGGCTTGACAATCATTATTCAGATTAGCGTGCAGTAAACGACGAACCATATAGTCATACAATGCAGATAGATGGGTGGCCAGTTCCCCCCCTTTCTCGTGGTCCAGGCCAGCCTTTAGGCCATTATCGATAATATTAATGGCTTTACTTAACGCCTCGCCTTTGGCGACGATATCGCCCTGTTGCATAAACAGGCGAGCGCGCACCAGGGCGCTATTCGCGCCATCAAACAACATTTCAATCAGCTGATGCGGACTGGCGCTCATCACGGCGCTTTCCACACTGATCTGTGCATAGGCTTTGGTACCGCTCGCGGTATACATGCTTACCTCGTGTTATCAGGAATTACTCATCGCTGCAAATTGTTGACCCAAATACGTACTTGTACTGTTCAGCTTACTCATCATGGAATCCAACTGGGTAAACTGCGCTTTATATCGTGCCACGACTTCATCAATACTGTTGCTAACGGTCAGGTACTGCTTAGTCAGCAGTTTCAGGTTGGCATTAATATTGTCTTGTGCATTATCGATAATGCCGTCATCGGCCAGGTAGCTTTTTACTTCGGTGGCAATCTTAGTGGTAATACCGGTTTCTTTTCCGTCGCCAACCAGCAGTTCGCGGGTGGCAGCGGTATTATCTTTCAGTGCCTTAGCCAGTTTTTCTTCATCAAGTTTTAGCTTACCGGTACCACCATCCTGTGTAATGCCGATCTCTGTCATTGTTTTAAACGGGGATTCGCTGCCGCTGTTAGCAAATGGCGCACGAATGCCGTTTTGAATGGTACGCAGAACACTATCACCCAGTAACGCGCCGTTATCTGCGCTAGCTGCTTCACCCGGTTCAACTTCTTTATATTTCGTCAGCGTGCCAAAGGTATCAACCAGTGAGTTATAGGCTTCTACCCAAGCTTTAATCGCCGTAGTGGCCTTTTCATCACTTTTCTTGACTGTGATGGAGGCGTCTTTTATTTCTTTAGTCAGTTCAAGCGTAATGCCTTGTGGTGCATCGGTTACCGTATTGCTTTGGCGTTCAATATCAATACCATTAACGGTCAACTGCGCATTTTGTGCACCGACCAGCTGTTTCATTTTCCCGCTGCCAGCTTTGCTGTCATAGGACAGTAAATCGCTCAGTTTTGCGTCGTTGGACACCGAGATGGTCATTTCACTTTCAGTACCGCTTTCTGCGGTTAACACCAATTGGTAGTCGTCTTCTTTAACCTTCACCAGGCTGGCGGAAATACCGCTGTCCGCATCATTTATGGCATCGCGAATATCTTCCAGTGAGGTTTCGCCTTTGCCTAATTTAATTTCCAGCGGTTCTTTGCGGCCCGGCTGCGAAATCGTAATAGTGCGTTCATCAACGCTGGTATCACCTAACTGTTCTTTAGTCGAGGTAATTTTCGCCGTAGTCGATAATGACTGTGCCTGCGCCAGTTGAGTGACGCTGACGGTGTATTTCCCTGGAGCAGCGCCCGCGGTGGTGCTGACTTTTAAATCTTCTGTGCTGCTGGTAGCAGTGGTGCTTTTAAACAGATCGGCATTGTTCAGTGCGGTATTCGCCGTCTGAAATTTTTCTAATGCACTTTTCAGCGTGCCATATGCTGTCAGACGCGAGGTGTTAGCGCTCTGCTGCTGGGTAATCGGCGTTAAACGCTTTTTCTCAGCAGTGGTTAAGTTTGTCAGCAATGTATCCAGTGGTAAGTTCGAACCAACGCCCAGTGATGTAAATGAAGGCATGCCTAATTCCTTGTGATTGCAAACAGTAGTTAACCGCTTTATCGGCAATCTGCGCGCAAAGTTTAATAATAGTTTTGCAAAAATAATGCGCGGAATAGTGATGCATATAGAGGGTATTTCAGCGGCTAAGAAAAAAAACGACGGAAAGTAAAAATTTTCTAAAGTTCGAAATTAAGGTGCCGATACAAGGGTTACGGTGAGAAACCGTGGGCAACAGCCCAATAACATCAAGTTGTAATTGATAAGGAAAAGATCATGGCACAAGTCATCAATACAAACAGCCTGTCGCTGTTGACCCAGAATAACCTGAACAAATCTCAGTCTTCTCTGAGCTCCGCTATCGAGCGTCTGTCCTCTGGTCTGCGTATCAACAGCGCAAAAGACGATGCTGCTGGTCAGGCGATTGCTAACCGCTTCACCTCTAACATCAAAGGTCTGACTCAGGCGTCCCGTAACGCCAACGATGGTATCTCCATCGCGCAGACCACTGAAGGTTCTCTGTCTGAAATCAACAACAACCTGCAACGTGTTCGTGAACTGGCGGTTCAGTCTTCTACTGGTACCAACTCCCAGTCTGACCTCGACTCCATCCAGGCTGAAATCACTCAGCGTCTGAACGAAATCGACCGCGTATCCGGTCAGACCCAGTTCAACGGCGTAAAAGTACTGGCGAAAGACAACACTCTGACCATCCAGGTCGGTGCTAACGATGGCGAAACCATCGATATCAACCTGAAAGAAATCAACTCCAAAACGCTGGGTCTGGATAGCCTGAGCGTGCAGGATGCTTACACCACTAAAGCAACTGCGGTTGGTACTGCTGCTACTTATAAAGATGGTACAGATACCTTAGTAGCACCAAATGCAGCTGCTATCACTGCAGCTGCAGGGGGTACCGGTGGTGCAGCAACTGTTGAATTTAAAGACGGTAACTATTATGTAAATATTACTGGTACCACTGGTGGTACTGATGGCATGTACAAGGCCACTGTTACTGGTACTGCCGTTGCCATTGGTGCAATCGATAACACAATTACCAAAGCTGATACCACAACAATTACCAAGAATCAGGTTGTGGACGTAGCAGCAACTAAACCAGACACTTCTACAGCCGCTGCTGCATTGGCTGGTGCTGGTGTTACGGGTGCTACTGCGGGTAACACCACGCTGGTGAAAATGTCTTTTGAAGACAAAAACGGCAAAGCAATTGATGGCGGGTATGCCCTGGAAAACAACGGTAAATACTACGCTGCTGATTACGATGAAAAAACCGGTACTATTACTGCTAAAACAGTTGGTTATACTGACAATGCAGGCGTTTCTCAGAAGGCTGCGGTTCAGTTTGGCGGTGTAAACGGTAAAACTGAAGTTGCAACTGTTGACGGCAAACAGTACCTGGCGTCCAGCGTTAAAGGTCACGATTTCAAATCTGGTGCAGCACTGAACGAAGTCGCTACTGCCAAAACCGATAGCCCGCTGGCTAAAATCGACGCGGCGCTGGCGCAGGTTGCTGACCTGCGTTCCGACCTGGGTGCAGTACAGAACCGTTTCAACTCTACCATCACCAACCTGGGTAACACCGTAAATAACCTGTCTGAAGCCCGTAGCCGTATCGAAGATGCTGACTACGCGACCGAAGTGTCCAACATGTCTCGTGCAAACATTCTGCAACAGGCGGGTACTTCTGTTCTGGCACAGGCTAACCAGACCACGCAGAACGTTCTGTCTCTGCTGCGTTAATTTACGCTTATCGCGCAAACCCCGCTCCGGCGGGGTTTTTTACATTTATCTTTACCCGTAACCCCCAAATAACCCCCCATTTCACCCACTATTCACCCGATTAAAACCCCTGCAGAAACGGATAATCATGCCGATAACTCATTTAACGCAGGGCTGTTTATCGTGAATTCACTGTATACCGCTGAAGGTGTAATGGATAAACACTCGCTGTGGCAGCGTTATGTACCGTTGGTGCGTCACGAAGCATTGCGCCTTCAGGTGCGTTTGCCGGCGAGCGTAGAACTGGATGACCTGCTACAAGCGGGCGGCATCGGGTTATTGAATGCAGTTGACCGATATGACGCTTTGCAAGGAACGGCATTTACCACTTACGCAGTGCAGCGTATTCGTGGAGCGATGCTGGACGAACTACGTAGCCGGGATTGGGTGCCGCGTAGCGTTCGGCGCAATGCTCGCGAAGTGGCACAGGCGATGGGACAACTGGAGCAGGAGTTAGGGCGTAACGCGACGGAAACCGAAGTGGCGGAGCGTCTGGCTATTCCTGTGCAAGAGTATCGTCAGATGTTGCTTGATACCAATAACAGCCAACTCTTCTCCTACGACGAGTGGCGGGAAGAGCATGGCGATAGTATTGAGCTGGTGACAGAAGAACATCAGCAGGAAAACCCGTTACAACAGCTACTTGAGGGTAACCTCCGCCAGCGCGTGATGGAGGCGATCGAGGCGTTGCCGGAGCGCGAAAAGCTGGTGTTAACGCTGTACTACCAGGAAGAGCTGAATCTGAAAGAGATCGGCGCGGTACTGGAAGTCGGGGAGTCGCGGGTCAGCCAGTTGCACAGCCAGGCCATCAAACGTCTACGCACCAAGCTGGGTAAGCTATAGGGGTAATCATTACCCCTGAACAATGCCGCATTACGAATTGACTACCAGGAGTTCTCATGACGGTGCAGCAATCAAAAAGACGGCCTCTAAGCCGCTACCTCAAAGATTTCAAACACAGCCAGACGCATTGCGCCCATTGCCTGAAGTTGCTCGACAGGATCACGCTGGTTCGCCGTGGACAAATTGTTAATAAAATCGCCATCGCCCGCCTGGACACGTTGCTGGATGAAGCTGAGTGGGAACAGGAGAAAAAAGAGTGGGTGGCGCTGTGTCGTTTTTGCGGTGATTTGCATTGCAAAGAGCAGAGCGACTTTTTTGACATCATCGGATTTAAACAATTTTTATTTGAGCAGACCGAAATGAGCCACGGCACGGTACGTGAATACGTTGTCCGCCTGCGCCGCCTTGGCAATCATCTGACCGAACAAAATATCTCTCACGAATTGCTGCAGGAAGGGTTCCTCGACGAAAACCTTGCCCCGTGGCTGCCGGAAACCAGCACCAACAATTATCGCATCGCATTGCGTAAGTATGAGCAATTTAAAGCCCATACCCATATGGGACATATGCAGAAATCCTCCTGGACAGCCAGTTCTGATATATATTAAAAACGAATAAGGTGTAACGGAGTGGTGTTTGTGAATCACGACAAACGCTCTACACTACGGTCATAAATGATAGTCACTAATGACAATATTCGGGGTAACTATGAAATTAGCACTTCTGGGACGTCAGGCTCTGATGGGTGTAATGGCTGTTGCACTTGTCGCCGGAATGAGCGTAAAGACTTATGCAGATGAAGGTCTGTTAAATAAAGTTAAAGAGCGCGGTACGCTGCTGGTGGGCCTGGAAGGGACCTATCCCCCGTTTAGTTTTCAGGGTGATGACGGCAAGCTGACGGGTTTCGAAGTGGAGTTCGCCGAAGCACTGGCAAAGCACCTTGGGGTGAAAGCCACGTTGAAGCCGACCAAGTGGGACGGCATGCTGGCCTCGCTTGATTCCAAACGCATTGACGTGGTTATCAACCAGGTGACCATCTCTGACGAACGGAAGAAAAAATACGATTTCTCTACCCCGTATACGGTCTCTGGTATCCAGGCGCTGGTGAAGAAAGGCAATGAAGGCGTTATCAAGACCGCTGCCGATCTGAAAGGTAAAAAAGTCGGCGTGGGTCTGGGCACCAACTATGAAGAGTGGCTGCGCCAGAACGTGCAGGGCGTGGATATTCGTACCTATGATGATGACCCGACCAAATATCAGGATCTGCGTGTAGGCCGTATCGACGCGATTCTGGTTGACCGTCTGGCAGCGCTGGATCTGGTGAAGAAAACCAAAGATACGCTGGCCGTCACCGGTGAGGCCTTCTCCCGCCAGGAATCCGGTGTGGCGCTGCGCAAGGGCAATGAAGATCTGCTGAAAGCGGTTGATGCCGCCATTGCCGAAATGCAAAAAGACGGTACGCTGAAAGCGCTGTCTGAAAAATGGTTTGGAGCGGATGTGACGAAATAATCGTCATCCGATGAAAAAAGGCGCCTTTAACAGCGCCTTTTTTTATTTCATTGCGCCTGAACGTGCATAATAAAAAGAACATCACAACAACAAATACTGGAGGCTGTATGCCGCTGCATAACTTAACGCGCTTTCCACGTCTGGAATTTATTGGCGCGCCAACACCGCTCGAATATCTTCCACGCTTCTCCGACTATCTTGGGCGCGATATTTTCATCAAACGCGATGACGTTACGCCGATGGCCATGGGCGGCAATAAACTGCGTAAGCTGGAGTTTCTGGCGGCGGATGCGCTGCGTGAAGGGGCCGATACGTTGATAACCGCGGGCGCTATCCAGTCTAACCATGTGCGCCAGACGGCGGCGGTAGCGGCTAAACTTGGCCTGCACTGCGTGGCGCTGCTGGAAAACCCGATTGCCACCACGGCGGAAAACTATCTCAGCAACGGCAACCGTCTGCTGCTGGATCTGTTTAATACCCAGATTGAAATGTGCGATGCGCTGACCGATCCGAATGCGCAACTTCAGGAACTGGCGACGCGGATTGAAGCGCAAGGATTCCGTCCGTATGTGATCCCGGTTGGGGGGTCCAATGCTCTGGGCGCGCTGGGTTACGTGGAAAGCGCGCTGGAAATTGCGCAACAGTGTGAAGGGGCCGTAGAGCTGTCTTCCGTGGTCGTGGCGTCGGGCAGCGCGGGTACGCATGCCGGACTGGCCGTTGGGCTGGAACAGCTGATGCCACACGTTGAGCTGATTGGCGTGACCGTCTCGCGCAGCGTGGCCGATCAAAAACCCAAAGTTGTTACGCTACAGCAGGACATTGCCCGTGAACTGGAACTGACGGCCTCAGCGGATATCCTGCTATGGGATGATTATTATGCGCCGGGCTACGGTACGCCAAACGAAGAGGGCATGGAAGCGGTAAAACTGCTGGCGCGGTTGGAAGGCATCTTGTTGGATCCGGTCTATACCGGCAAGGCGATGGCGGGTCTGATTGACGGCATCAGCCAGAAGCGCTTTAAAGATGAAGGGCCAATTCTCTTTATCCATACCGGTGGGGCGCCTGCATTGTTTGCCTACCATCCTCACGTGTAACAATCAGGTAGAAAAACGTAATGCAAGAAAGTATCCAACTGGTGATCGATTCCCTACCGTATCTGCTTAAAGGCGCGGTTTTTACGCTGCAACTGAGTATCGGCGGGATGTTCTTTGGCCTCGTGCTGGGGTTTATCCTGGCGCTAATGCGCCTGTCGCCGCTATTACCTGTACGTTGGCTGGCGCGCTTTTATATCTCTGTCTTTCGCGGAACGCCGTTGATCGCCCAACTTTTTATGATCTATTACGGTCTGCCGCAGTTTGGTATTGAGCTGGATCCCATCCCGGCGGCGATGATTGGTTTGTCGCTGAATACGGCGGCCTACGCGGCGGAAACGCTGCGGGCGGCAATCTCCTCCATCGATAAAGGGCAGTGGGAAGCGGGGGCCAGTATTGGCATGACGCGCTGGCAGACCATGCGCCGGGCGATCCTGCCGCAGGCGGCACGCGTTGCGCTGCCGCCGCTGAGCAACAGCTTTATCAGCCTGGTGAAGGACACTTCGCTGGCCGCGACTATTCAGGTTCCTGAACTGTTCCGTCAGGCGCAGCTGATTACCTCGCGTACGCTGGAAGTGTTCACTATGTATCTGGCGGCCTCCTTGATTTATTGGGTAATGGCGACAGTGCTTTCTGCGCTGCAGAACTATTTTGAAGAACAACTGAACCGCCAGGAGAAAGAGCCGAAATGAGTGCTATTGAAGTCAGAAACCTGGTCAAAAAATTCCATGGGCAAACGGTGCTGCATGGGATCGATCTCGACGTCAAACCCGGTGAAGTTGTGGCGATTATCGGACCGAGCGGTTCGGGCAAAACCACGCTGCTGAGGAGCATTAATTTGCTGGAGCAACCGGAGGCGGGCACCATTAAAGTGGGTGAGATAACCATTGATACCGCGCGGTCGTTAACTCAGCAGAAAGGACTGATTCGCCAGTTGCGCCAGCACGTAGGCTTTGTGTTCCAGAACTTTAATTTGTTTCCCCATCGTACGGTGCTGGAAAACATTATTGAAGGTCCGGTGATTGTCAAAGGCGAACCTAAAGCCGAAGCGACTGCCCGTGCGCGCGAACTGCTGGCAAAAGTCGGGCTGGCGGGAAAAGAAACCAGCTATCCGCGCCGCCTGTCCGGTGGGCAGCAGCAGCGCGTGGCGATTGCCCGGGCGCTGGCGATGCGACCAGAGGTTATTTTATTCGATGAACCCACCTCAGCGCTTGACCCTGAACTGGTTGGCGAGGTGCTTAATACCATTCGCCAGTTGGCGCAGGAAAAACGCACCATGGTGATTGTGACGCATGAAATGAGCTTTGCGCGTGATGTGGCTGACCGGGCGATATTTATGGATCAAGGACGGATAGTGGAGCAGGGACCCGCTAAATCTTTATTTACGCATCCGCAACAGCCGCGAACCCGTCAGTTTCTCGAAAAATTCCTCATGCAATAAATAGTACAAGCAGCACTCACCGGCATTGTTTTATGGTGAGTGCTGTGCGCATAACTATTTATAAATATTGCTTTATTATTAATGCTTGATTCTGTTGCTTACTCTGGCGATTGAGTCACGCTCAAGTAATTTTTCATTTGTCCGATAATTTGCATATATAAAATACATTTATGTGTTAGCTTGTTTCATATGTTTGGATGATTATCAATCGCAGGGGCATTACCACTTAGTATGCAGGATCATGATTTCTTTACCTGGCGACGGAGCATGCTGTTACGCTTTCAGGAAATGGCGACGGCAGAGGATGTCTATAATGAGTTACAACAACAGACGCAGCATTTAGAGTTCGATTTCTACGCACTCTGTGTTCGTCATCCCGTACCCTTTACCCGTCCTAAAACGTCACTTCATACGACCTATCCCAAAGCGTGGGTGGCACATTATCAGTCCGAGAATTATTTCGCCATTGATCCGGTGCTGAAGCCTGAAAACTTCAGCCAGGGGCATTTACCCTGGGACGATAGCTTGTTTCGTGATGCGCAACCCCTGTGGGACGCCGCACGCAATCACGGTTTACGCAAAGGGATGACGCAATGTTTAATGTTGCCGAATCGGGCGTTGGGATTTTTATCGGTATCGCGAGCAAGTGTCCAAAATAGTCGTTTTGCGAATGATGAAGTGGAACTCAGAATGCAGCTTCTGGTGCGGGAAAGCCTGTCGGTGCTGACGCGGCTGGAAGATGACATGGTCATGGTGCCAGAGATGCGTTTTAGCAAGCGGGAAAAAGAAATATTGAAGTGGACCGCAGAGGGGAAAACGTCTTCGGAGATAGCGATAATACTGTCGATTTCTGAAAATACCGTCAACTTTCACCAGAAGAATATGCAAAAGAAATTCAATGCGCCAAACAAAACGCAGATAGCGTGTTACGCCGCTGCGACCGGGCTTATCTGAATAAATTATCGTTCTGAGTGTCAGACGCAAAACCGGCTGATAGCAATGCTGTCAGCCGGTTTCTTGTTACTGGCGGTAGGCCTGTTTAATTTGCTTAACAGTGCTGGAAAATACCGCAGCCTGTGATTGATCTTCAATCAGCGCGATCTGTTTTTCCATTTTAAGAATCACGCGTCCAGCATCGGCTTGACCCATTGCCTGCAGCATCAGTGTTAACAGGGCTTTCAGACAGTTGACTTCATTGGCCAGTTCCTGGTTATTCTCAGCAGTGGAAAAGTCAGGCGTACTCATTTATTTTCCTCGTTATGTTTCAATGAAAAAGTGCGATGTCAGATCTTAAGGCGGCGGAGTATACCATAAGCGAGGCTAAAAATATCAGTGGTTGTTTTTTGTGCAAGCTAAAGGGATGGACATTAAAATAAACAACATGTTGCAGTGCATATATTTTCTCCACTGGTTGTTTATTTCGAGTATTTTACTCGTTAATTATTGTTACAACTTTGGCTGCCTGTTTTGCATTCAGCGCAGGAATATGAATTTTTTGTCACTATTCTGAAACAGCTATGCAGATATAACCGTGGCAGCAGGCTATGAGGCCTGAAATTTTCCACCCGCCGTACAATCTAATTTCCAAAAACGAGAGCAAAATCGAAAGTCGGACGTTTTTTACATTTCAAAGTTGAGATAAAACCCGTTAACATAGGACCGATTAACTATCGGTAGCGTTATCCCTATTCTGGAGATATTCCTTTGATCAACGTTTTTCTTGTTGATGACCACGAACTGGTGCGCGCAGGGATACGACGCATTCTGGAAGATATAAAAGGCATAAAAGTTGTCGGCGAAGCGTGCTGCGGTGAAGATGCGGTGAAATGGTGCCGCTCAAATACCGTGGACGTTGTGCTGATGGATATGAATATGCCCGGTATTGGCGGTCTCGAAGCAACCCGCAAAATTGCGCGTTCAACGGCAGACATTAAAGTGATTATGCTGACGGTACATACCGAGAACCCGTTACCTGCAAAGGTCATGCAGGCAGGTGCCGCGGGGTATCTCAGCAAAGGAGCCGCCCCCCAGGAAGTTGTGAGTGCCATTCGTTCGGTTTATTCCGGGCAACGTTATATTGCCTCCGATATCGCTCAGCAGATGGCGCTCAGCCAGATTGAACCTGAGAAAACGGAAACCCCGTTTGCCAGTTTGTCTGAACGCGAGTTGCAGATTATGCTGATGATCACCAAAGGTCAGAAGGTCAATGAGATTTCAGAACAACTGAATCTTAGTCCTAAAACGGTGAACAGCTATCGCTATCGAATGTTCAGTAAATTAAACATTCACGGCGATGTCGAGTTGACTCACCTGGCAATTCGCCATGGCCTGTGTAATGCGGAGACATTAACAAGCCAGTGACCGATCAGTTTGATGCCAAAGCGTTCCTGAAGAGCGTAACCAGTCAGCCCGGCGTTTATCGTATGTATGATACCGCCGGGACGGTTATCTATGTCGGGAAAGCGAAAGACCTGAAAAAAAGGCTTTCCAGTTACTTCCGTACTAATCTCGCGTCGCGTAAGACCGAAGCGTTGGTCGCGCAAATCCAGCAGATTGATGTCACGGTGACACACACCGAAACCGAAGCGTTATTGCTTGAACACAACTACATCAAGCTGTATCAGCCGCGCTATAACGTATTGCTGCGCGATGATAAATCGTATCCTTTTATTTTCCTCAGCGGCGATACTCATCCACGCCTGGCGATGCATCGCGGGGCCAAGCATGCCAAAGGCGAGTACTTTGGACCGTTCCCCAACGGCTATGCCGTACGAGAAACGCTGGCGCTGCTGCAGAAAATTTTTCCCATCCGCCAGTGCGAAAACAGCGTGTATCGCAATCGCTCGCGACCTTGCCTGCAATATCAGATTGGCCGTTGCCTCGGTCCCTGTGTGGCGGGCCTGGTGAGTGAGGAAGAGTATGCACAGCAGGTCGAGTACGTCCGTTTATTCCTGTCCGGGAAAGACGATCAGGTATTAACCCAACTGATCGCCCGGATGGAAAAGGCCAGCCAAAATCTCGAATTTGAAGAGGCTGCGCGTATTCGTGACCAAATTCAGGCTGTACGTCGCGTCACCGAAAAACAGTTTGTCTCGAATTCCGGGGATGATCTGGACGTTATCGGGGTTGCGTTTGACGCTGGCATGGCTTGTGTGCACGTACTGTTCATTCGTCAGGGTAAAGTGTTGGGCAGTCGCAGCTATTTCCCGAAAGTACCGAATGGAACAGAACTCGGCGAGGTGGTGGAAACCTTTGTCGGGCAGTTTTATTTGCAGGGAAGTCAAATGCGTACCTTACCCGGCGAGATCCTGCTCGATTTTAATCTTAGCGATAAAACTCTGCTGGCGGATTCATTGTCTGAACTGGCCGGGCGGAAGATTAATGTTCAGACGAAACCGCGCGGAGATCGTGCGCGTTATCTGAAGCTGGCGCGTACCAACGCGGCAGTAGCGTTAACCACCAGGCTTTCTCAGCAGTCGACCATTACTCAGCGACTGACGGCGCTGGCATCGGTATTGAAGTTACCCGCTGTAAAACGCATGGAATGTTTTGACATCAGCCATACGATGGGCGAGCAGACGGTCGCCTCCTGCGTGGTTTTTGATGCCAATGGCCCACTGCGCGCAGAGTATCGTCGTTATAACATCACCGGCATTACGCCGGGCGACGATTATGCGGCGATGAATCAGGTTCTGCGTCGGCGTTACGGTAAGGCGATAGAAGAAAGTAAGGTTCCGGACGTCATATTGATCGATGGCGGTAAAGGTCAGTTGGGACAGGCGAAAGCCGTTTTTGCTGAGCTGGATGTTCCCTGGGATAAACAGCACCCACTTTTGCTGGGGGTGGCGAAAGGGGCCGATCGTAAAGCGGGTCTGGAAACGCTATTCTTTGAGCCGGAAGGCGAGGGCTTTAGCCTGCCGCCGGATTCGCCCGCGTTGCATGTGATACAGCATATCCGCGATGAATCTCACGATCATGCGATCAGCGGACACAGGAAAAAACGTGCGAAGGTGAAAAGTACCAGCACGCTTGAGACCATTGAAGGCGTTGGGCCTAAGCGTCGGCAGATGTTGTTGAAATATATGGGCGGTTTGCAAGGTCTTCGTAACGCAAGTATTGAAGAAATTGCAAAAGTGCCGGGTATTTCGCAAGCTCTGGCAGAAAAGATCTTCTACTCGTTGAAACATTAGGCCCTCTGTAGCAACATAGGGGTAATTTCACTGACAACAGATAGTTATCCGTCATATGCAATTTAATATCCCTACGTTGCTCACGCTGTTTCGCGTCATCCTGATCCCATTCTTTGTATTGGCGTTTTATCTGCCATTCACCTGGGCTCCCTTTGTTTGTGCGCTGATCTTCTGTATTGCGGCGGTCACCGACTGGTTTGATGGCTATCTGGCGCGTCGCTGGAACCAAAGCACGCGTTTTGGCGCCTTCCTCGACCCCGTTGCCGATAAAGTGCTGGTTGCTATCGCGATGGTGCTGGTGACGGAGCACTATCACAGCTGGTGGGTGACGCTTCCTGCCGCCACGATGATCGCGCGTGAAATTATCATCTCTGCGCTACGTGAATGGATGGCAGAACTGGGTAAACGCAGCAGTGTGGCAGTGTCCTGGATCGGTAAAGTGAAAACCACTTCGCAGATGGCCGCATTGGCGTGGCTGCTGTGGCGTCCAAATATTTGGGTAGAGTATGCCGGGATCGCACTTTTCTTCGTCGCTGCGGTACTGACTTTGTGGTCAATGTTCCAGTATTTGAGCGCTGCATGGGGAGATTTGCTTGAACAGTGATCGTTTCGGCGCAAATTTCAGCAAACGATCGTCAGTGGTGAAAAATATCGTTGACTCATTGCGTCAGGTAAGTAGAATGCAACGCATCGAACGGCAGCACTGATTGCCAGACGATAACAAAATCAAGTGATTAACAAAGTTACTTGGTGATGCGGGAATAGCTCAGTTGGTAGAGCACGACCTTGCCAAGGTCGGGGTCGCGAGTTCGAGTCTCGTTTCCCGCTCCAAATTAAAGGCATCGGCAATCGCGGATGTCGGCTGAAAAGCCAGAAGATTTCGGCGCGTTAGCAAAGCGGTTATGTAGCGGATTGCAAATCCGTCTAGTCCGGTTCGACTCCGGAACGCGCCTCCAATTTCTTCCCGAGCCCGGATGGTGGAATCGGTAGACACAAGGGATTTAAAATCCCTCGGCGTTCGCGCTGTGTGGGTTCAAGTCCCACTCCGGGTACCATGGGAAAGAACAGAATAATCAAAGCAATAAGCAGTGTCGTGAAACCACCTACGGGTGGTTTTTTTGTGCCTGTAATCCGTCGTTTTATCCTGCCTGATACGTAAAATGCCCTTCAAACATTTGCAATAGATAATCACTCTATCGACGAATCGGTGCGTTAAGCATAAATCGTCCTCGGGCAGGGTTGTTGATAAACCCATTTCGGGCAGGATTATCGTTGAGGTCCTGGAAACCATTTATCATGGTGGGATCGCCAAAGCTATCCTGAATCGCTAAATGTCCGTGGATTCGGTTTGGTGCCCTGAACGTGAAAGGGAAATCATTTGTCCCGCCAATGATGATGATGCCATTACCGGCACGGAGTGCCGCGCTTAACGCTTGCTCACTCGCGGCCTGGTTTTGTAACGCGCTGGCTGAGGCAGATGATGACGCCAGCAGCAGTAAGATGAGAACGGCGCATGAAAATACCGATGGCAGTTTCATGATTAATACCTGTTAAGAGTGTGGCTATTAAAGTATAGCTTGATGTTGTCATCTCAACTGAAAAGAAAACCAACAATTTAACCAACTGTTCCTACTGAGTCTGAGAAGCAGGGAGAGTAGCGCCGCGCGGTTAAGAACTATAATAACAGTCGACAGGCGATGACTCCTGTTGGCAGATAGTACAGATACAGGGGGCGGCCATGAGCGTCTCATTTTTTCCGCTAGTTGCGTTCACCGCGTTGCTTGTCTTTAGTTGCTCAGTATGGTCGGTGGAAGAAAGAGGGGGATTATCACCGCGAGCCCGAGCCACGGATCCTGTTGCATTTTCGCTGCAGTCATTTAACAACATGAGCTCTTATCAGGTCATGCTGCGATCTTCATCTGCGCAGGATGAGAATAAAATCATTCGCTACAGCTATCAGAAACCCGGCTACGTACGAATGGATTTTACCCAGCCGCATTCAGGCGCGGTGCTCATCTTTAATCCCGTCACCGGTAAAGTGACATTATGGCCATTTGGTGTGGGGTCGTTGCCCATTTTGCACCTGTCGCCGACCAATTCATTGATCCAGGATGAGCGCGGTCATCGGGTGGATCGTTCTGATATCGGCGTGTTGTTAGGCAATATTCGCCATCTGCAGCGCGAGGGAACAACGACGGTTGTTGCTCAGGAGCGTCTAGCGGGGCGGGAGACGACGCATGTGTCTGTGGTTGGGCCAGGAATAATGACAGTGGATGGCGTTCACCGCTACGACGTCTGGCTGGATAATTATCACGGATTCCCTGCCAAAGTGATCGGCTATGCCCCAGATGGGCGGCGATTAGAAACCGTTCTTCTGGAAGCTATGGTTATCAACATCCGTTTTCCCGCTAATTTCTTCACGCCTTGAGGGAGCCCGTACTATGGCTGAGTATCAGTTTTCCACGATCTGGCGGGTTGAGGCTTCAATCCAGGAGGTATGGGATATTTTTTCCCATCCGGACCAGTGGCCGGAATGGTGGGGAAGTCTGGAAAGAATTGTGGAGATCAAGAAGGGGGATTTACAGGGCATTGGCGCGCTACATCGTTATACCTGGAAAGGGGCGCTTCCTTATCGTTTAACCTTTGATATCAACGTATTGAATATTCTCCCTTGCTCTCTGCTTGAAGGACAAGCCAGCGGGGCGGTAGAAGGGCGAGGTGTGTGGTCTTTTACTGCGAGTGGCAAAGAGACTATTGTCAAATATGACTGGAATGTCCGAACCACTATCCGTTGGATGAATTATCTTGCCCCACTGGCGGCACCCGTATTTCGCTGGAATCACAATACGGTCATGCGTGAGGGGGCAAGAGGGTTAGCCCGTAAACTGGCAACGAAGGTGCATATATTTTGAGTTCAGTCAGCGTTGGGGATTAATGTGCGTTCTGATATTTAAAATTGCCTCCACTATTGATTAATAACTTAGCGATCTCAGTCAATGTCTTATCATACACGGCGGCATTTTGTAGGCCTGCCTGGCGCAGAAGTTCTAAGTTTTCACGCGATGCGTTATCCAGCGTTGGATCAGCCCCGTATAGTTCAGGCTGAATTCTGTAGTATTTAGAATCTTTTACCGTCGAGGCAATTTGTTGCAGATAATACGCGGTCATCTGCGGCCCCCCCTCAAGCGCGATATCAATAGCCGGTTTTGCCCAGCCAAAGGGGCCCCAGTCCTTAACTTCGGAATAAGAATACCCCTGCAATTTCTTGCCGGTTCCCAGTGAGACAATAATCATATCCTTAATGCCAGCGACATTACTGAATTTAATCGCTTCGGAATAGGCACAGAGCGCGGGGTCGTTTGCTACCACACCGCCATCAACCAGGACAAATTTTTCGGGAACAGGGGGCAATGAATAAATACGCGCTGCTTCGAAATAGGTGGGAGCCGCAGAGGTACCCCGTAAAGCGTCCCTGACCAGGAAGTCCCGATTTTTGGCGAGGGCTGAATGTTGTTTGAAAATGACAGGAAGACGACTGCTCACGTCATAAGAAACAAAGCAGGTTGGTCTTAATAATTCACTGAGTTTTGTTTCACCGAATGCCATTTTTAATACTCGCTCCAGCTCCTTTGCAGAATATTTCTCATCGGTAGCGCCACCCAGTGAACTGATTGTTTTCCAGACACCGACATCAAAAATTTCATCCCCATCCTGAAGGTAGAAATTGACGGCTTCCTGAGCGGAGAACTTTGGTTTTCCTTTTGCGTCAGGGCAAACATAAGCAGAACATAGAATGGCCCCGGTACTGGTACCGGCAACCAGATCGAAGTAATCCGCAATTCTGGCGGCAGGATTTTCTGATATATCCTGCAATTTCTTCTCCAGTGCCACAAGTAGCATACCCGGCAGGATGCCTCTGATCCCGCCGCCATCAATAGACAGTATTCTCATTGCCATTTTTACTTCCTCCCAGAATATGAAACGGGATTATGGATTGGGTTATTTCTACTATTGCATGCTTTTAAATATAGGCCGGGTTTCTGCTGCGTTTGCTTCATGCGACAGGCTGATCTGGCAGATTGATATCCGCTTGCTACTGTACTTTTTTGCCTGTAAATGGCTTAATAGCGACCTTGTAGTCTCTCATTTCATTCACAGTTAACAGGTCTGTTATTGATGAATAATCTCCATCGACTCGCCTTTTTAAGTCAGCGTCTGTCTGCTGTGATGATCGCCGGTTTCCCAACGGGCCGTAGCTCAACTCTTACAACATGGACAGACAGCAATGCAACGTCGACAATTTCTCAAAAATAGTGTTCTCCTTTCCGCCGCCGGTTTAGTCGGGCCTACGGTTCTTAGCCAGACGGTACATGCCGCGGAGCCAACAGTCGCGCCTGTCGCGCGTCGACGCTTTGTCTTATCACAAACGTATAAACTCAACCCTGCTGAGGGATCGCGCGGTGTGGTGAAACTCTGGATCCCGCTACCTGTAGACACTGCGTTTCAACAAATGACAGCCCTTGCCTTTAGCGGGAACTATCAGCAGGCATATGTCACCACCAACAATGCCTATGGCGCGAAGACGCTGTTCGCCACCTGGCCAGACTCCCAGAGCGAATTGTTGATTAACGTTGATATCGACATCGAAACTGCCGACTGGGAGCCGTTGAAGCAGGATGCGCTAAAAACCTGGCAAGTACCGGAGCAGATTATTTATCCGCTGGATGTAAAACCCTACTTGTTACCGACGGCACATACGCCTGTTGATGGGCTGGTTCTGGAAACCGCGCGCAAAATTACCGGTAATGAGCAAGATCCGCTGAAAAAAGCGCGTCTCATTTACGACTGGGTGAGTAGCCATATGGAACGAGATAATGACGTTATTGGCTGCGGTACCGGTGATGTGGCGGAGATCTTAAAAAGCGGTAAGCTCAAGGGAAAATGTACCGATATGAGCTCCGTTTTTGTTGCTTTGGCACGGGCCACCGGTATTCCGGCGCGTGAACTGTTTGGCATCCGTCTGGGCAAAGCCAATAAGCTCGAGCGCTACTCGAAAAGCGCCTTTGGCAAGGCCGATAGCACAGGCGTTGCCGATGTCAGCGGTGGACAGCACTGTCGCGCCGAATTCTATCTGGCAGGTTACGGTTGGTTACCGTGCGATCCCGCTGACGTGACCAAAATGCGTCTGACTGAGAAAAAATCGCATCAGGACGCCGATGTCCAGGCCGTCAACGCTTACCTGTTTGGTAACTGGGAAATGAACTGGGTAGGATTCAACTACGGACGTGATTTCGAGTTGTATCCGGCGACAGAGCAGGGCGCCATGAACAACTTTGGTTATCCTTACGCAGAAGTCGATGGCGACCCGATCAATTTCTACGATCCTAAAGTATTCTCCTACCGCTATGTCGCCACAGAACAACGCTAAAGGCGCGGGACTGACCCTGCTGACGGCCGCGGCGGCTGCCGTCACTGCCGGTTTATGCTGCGTTGGGCCGCTGTTATATCTGTTATTTGGTATTTCAGCGGCGAGCTTTGCTGTTTTAACCCGGTTTGAGTTTTTACGAATTCCTTTGATGCTGCTGTCATTGGGATTATTACTGCGTGTTTTCTGGCGACTCTATTTTTCCAAACGGTTGTGGTGTTCTGGCTGGCTAACCCTGAAACAAGCGCGCGTTTTCTACTGGTGTGCGCTGGCGTTGATTTTGCCGGTGTTATTTTACCCAACGCTGGTTGCCTGGTTTTATGAGGTATTTGAATGAAGATTTTCACGTTAGTTGCAGGCTTATTATTGCCGTTGTGGGTTCAGGCGGCCAATCAAAAAGTGGTGCTGGATATACAAAATATGACCTGCTCGTTATGCGTAATTTCGGTCAATCAGGCATTACGCGAAACCGATGGCGTCATTAAGGCGAAATCCTCACTCAAGACAAGGCAGGCAGAAGCGATCGTGCCTGAAGGTTTTCCTACCGAGACTTTGCTTAAAGCGGTAGCAAAAACCGGGTATAGCGCGACGCTTAACCGTATTGAGCAACAATAACCACCTACGGGTGGTTTTGTTCTGTTTTCCCGGTATGATGCCCGGCGGCCTGGTGTTCTCTTTTGTGCGTTAACTACCGGAATTCCCCTCGTTTCCTGTTAACCTGAACTGGCGGCAGTTGTAAGCCGCCCACGCCCATTTGTATCTGTTATCCCTCCAGCCATGTAGGATGATTACAGGCGAGAATTTTTGACTAAGGAAAAGCGTTATGAAAACGGGACCATTAAACGAGAGCGAACTGGAATGGCTGGATGATGTACTGACTAAGTACAATACGGACAAGGCTATTCTGGATGTGTCAGAACTGGATGGTTTGCTGACGGCGGTGCTGAGTTCACCGTATGAAATTGAACCGGAGCAGTGGCTGGTCGCAATTTGGGGTGGTGCGCAGTATGTCCCTCGCTGGTCCTCCGAAAAAGAAATGACGCGCTTCATGAACCTGGCGTTTCAGCACATGGCGGATACGGCCGATCGTCTGGACGAATACCCCGAGCAGTTTGAGCCGCTGTTTGGTCTGCGTGAAATTGACGAGCATGAACTGACCATCGTAGAAGAGTGGTGCTTTGGTTATATGCGCGGCGTCGCGTTGTCGGACTGGTCCGCATTACCGGATACGTTGAAACCGGCGCTCGAGGCTATTGCGCTGCATGGTACAGAAGAAAACTTCGCGGTGGTTGAGAAACTGACGCCAGAAGAGTTTGAAGAAAGCGTGGACGCTATCCGTCTGGCGGCGTTGGATCTGCATGCCTGGTGGATGGCGCATCCGCAGGAAACGCCGGTGAAGGTGCCGGTAAAAGTAGATGCCAAGGTAGGACGTAACGACCCGTGCCCGTGCGGCAGTGGGAAAAAATACAAGCAGTGCTGTCTGCATTAACAGAAAGGGGCGTACAGCCCCTTTTGTTTAACCCACTTCAGGCAGTAACCCTGCTGCAATGGAAAACTGTACCGCGATCACCACAATGCCGCACATAAACACCAACGCCAGCGCCGGTGCGCCACCCGCCACGCGGTAGTTAGCCTGCGGGTTATGTTTTCTGCTTTGCCATGCCAGCATGGCTGGGATCAGTAGCGCCAGTACCGCGAGGGCAACACCCGCATATCCCAGCGCCATCACGAAACCACGTGGATAGAACAGCGCGAATGCCAGCGGCGGCAGGAACGTCACCACGCCGGTTTGCATCCTTCCTGCTACGGTATTTCGGCGCTGGAAAAGGTCTGCCAGATAGTCAAACAGCCCCAGCGCGACACCGAGGAAAGAGGTCGCCAGTGCGAGATCGGCAAACAAATGTACCGCCAGTTCAACGTGCGGCGATGCCACGACTTCACGTAATGCCTGTAGCAATCCGTTTAAGCCAGCGTGGTTGGCTAACAGCCCCATGAACGTGGACGAGTTAATGCTGCCCAGCGTTGCCAGTTGCCAGAAAATATAGGCGATCAGAGGAATGGCGCTACCGGTAATAAATACCCAGCGCAGTTTACGGATGTTACCGTTCATATAGCTGACGATACTCGGAACGCTGCCGTGAAAACCGAACGACGTGAAGATAACCGGGATTGCGGACAGCGCCAGCCCTTGCTGAAGCGGCAGCGTAAGCAGATTCACTTTATGGATATGCGGCATTAACAGGGCCAGCATCGCCACCAGGAAAATTATCTTGGCACTGAACAACAGACGGTTGAACAGATCGACCAGCGACGTCCCAACGCAAACCACACCACCGGCAACAAAGGTGAACAGCAGTACACCTGTTGATGGCGAGATAGCTGTCCCGGTCCAGTCGCTGATGCTGGAGGCCAGCAGTTCACCTGCGCCACTGATATACGCCGCCGTCAGCGCGTACATTAAAAACATCATGCTAAAACCCGTTACCCATTGTCCGTAACGGCCAAGATAACGTTTCGCCAGGGTACCCAGCCCGGTGTCAGCCGGTACGTGTTGATACACTTCAAGCAGCAACAGCGCGGTGTAGCACATCAACGTCCAAAGACTGACTAACAATACCAGCGTGACGCTAAACCCCACGCCTGCCGCAGCCAGCGGCATTGCCAACATACCGGCACCAATCGTGGTTCCCGCCACGATAAAAATACTACCCAGGGTTCTGTTTTTCACGCTTTCCTCTGTCCCAGAGATAATCAACGGTTATATCTGCGGCGCAGGTTAAGGCAAAACATTATTTTCGTCAAATCACCGTTACAATGCATGTACATAAATCTTTACGACTGTTGGGTGATTTTAGATGTATGGGAAATGACATTTATCTGCTGGTAAACCTGTGTTAGCGCAAAGCAGCGCCCTGCGGTGCTCATTAGGCTATGCCCTTTATTGAGGAGGTAGTATGGAATCTATTCACGGGCATGAAGTGCTCAACATGATGATTGAATCTGGCGAGCAGTATTCAAATGCCAGTCTTGAGGCGGCGATTACGGCTCGTTTTGGCGAGCGGGCACGTTTTCACACCTGTTCTGCGCAAGGAATGACGGCGGCTGAGCTGGTGGCATTTTTAGCGGCGAAGGGGAAGTTTATTGCAAAAGAAGACGGCTTCTCTACGCACGAAAGCAAGATCTGCCGCCATTAAGATTATCGAATAACGGTGGCATCTCACCACCGTTATCCAACAGAATTAATTCTGCGTATCGAGCGTAGCCAGCTCTTTGTCGATGAAATAAAGACCTTCACCGCTTTTTCCTGCCAGCGATAGCTTATCAATAACAGATTTAAATAATTTCTCTTCTTCATGCTGCTCGGCAACATACCACTGCAGGAAATTAAACGTCGGATAATCCTGGTGGGTCATTGCCGCGTGAGCCAGTTCATTAATTTTCCGGGTGATCAGCTGTTCGTGTTCGTAAGTGACACGGAACAGTTCGTCCAGAGAAGCATATTCAGCGAAGGGGGAAGAGACGGTATTAATACGCGGTAAGCTACCGGTGTCAGTCAGGTAGTCGAACAGACGCTGCATATGCGTCATCTCTTCCTGGGCGTGACGGCGCAGAAACGCGGCAGCACCTTCGAAGCTGTGATAGCTGCACCACGCGCTCATCTGTTGGTAGAGCAGAGATGAATATAATTCAAGATTCATTTGCTCATTCAGTTGGTCGATCATTTCTGTTTTCAGCATGGTTCTGCTCCACAAACGTTATTATATATTACGTGGCGCCACTATAATTTGTTATTTAATTATTTGCAAAAGGTAAAATAATAAATTTATTTATTAAAAATACGAATGGGAATAAAACGCATTAACGCTATTGAGCGGAGGATATAAATACCGAAGTAACAAATGACCAGCAAAAAAATGCTGGTCGAAAATATTAGTAATTGAATGAGGACGCTGGAGATACCGCGACGCCGTGACACTGCCAGGCGAGCGTAATTTTGGTGTTCAAACACAAAGAACCGGCATATACGCTACAGGTTGACACTGGCTGCCCAAACGCAACGGCGCTGGCATAACCCATACGCTGGCACTCTTTGGTGGCGGTTCCCTGGGTTACGTAGTCATCGGTTCGTGCCGTTTGCAACATGGCCTGGTTGTAAGTCAGGCGAACCACGCCGGTGATGGCGCTGGCTTCGCTCACCTGCGCCTGTTTAGTAATAGTGCATCCTGTCAGCACGAGCGGCAAAAGGGCAATGATAAAGGTCTTCATGAGATCGCTCTGAAAGTTCGGAGATAGGCTATCATGGCATGCCTTTCGACGTATCAATGGCTTGAATAGCCTGAAGATCACCTGCGATTAATCGCAACGACGTCACTTTCTTGAGGCCATTCTGAGCTGCTGAGGGAAAAATGTGAGCCCTTCATTACTTTATAAAACAAAATTTCATTAAATTTGAAAGTGGGTTTGCAAAATAGTAATGTGGCCTGAATGTTATGACTTTCAGCAGTCCACGCTACGCATTCAGGAGATGACAGAATGAAAATTGCATTGATGATGGAAAACAGCCAGGCAAGCAAAAACGCCATCATTCATAACGAGCTTAAAGCCGTTGCGGATGAGAAAGGTTTTCCCGTTTATAACGTCGGCATGAGCGATGAAAATGACCATCATCTGACCTACATTCATTTAGGGATTATGGCCAGCATCCTGCTGAATTCCAGAGCCGTGGATTTTGTGGTCACCGGCTGTGGTACGGGTCAGGGCGCAATGATGTCACTGAATATCCATCCGGGAGTCGTATGCGGCTACTGCCTCGATCCGGCGGACGCATTCTTGTTTTCTCAGATCAACAATGGGAATGCGCTTTCTCTGGCCTTCGCCAAAGGCTTTGGCTGGGGCGCCGAGCTGAATGTGCGCTATATGTTTGAAAAAGCGTTTACTGGACGTACCGGGGAAGGTTATCCACCAGAACGTAAAGAGCCGCAGGTGCGTAACGCCGGTATTCTGAATCAGGTGAAAGCGGCAGTGGTAAAAGAGAATTATCTGGATACGCTGCGCGCTATCGATCCTGAGCTGGTGAAAACCGCCGTCTCGGGTCCACGCTTCCAGCAGTGCTTCTTTGAAAACTGCCAGGACAAGTCGATCGAAGCGTTTGTGCGCGAGATTATTGGCTAAATCCTGCTGGCCCGGCGGTGTTCTCCCGCCGGGCTATCTGTTCTTATCTGACACCGCACTTCCGGCATCACGGGTAAGCCGCAGCGTATCCACCATACCGACCAGACAAATTATGGCGATAGCCACAAAGGCCAGGCGGAAGCTGATCCCCGGAATATTGCCCAGCGCCAGCCATTCACTGACTTCAGCGCCGATGCGGATCCCAATAGCGGCTAATGAAATTCCCAGTCCCACTGCTAACTGTGTTGCCGTACTGAACAGCGTATTGGCGTAGCTCATTTGCGACGCGGGGACGTCCGCAAATGCAAGCGTACTGACGCCGGTAAACTGGATTGAACGGAACACACCGCCCAGATACAGCACCAGCAAAATAACCCATACGGGCGTTTGCGGCGTTATCAATGCACAGGCCAGCAGCGCCAGGACGTTGAGCGCCCCGTTGATCAGCAGCAATTTTTTAAAGCCCAGCCAGCGTATCAACGGCGTGGTGGCAGGTTTTATCGTCAGATTGCCTACAAACACCGCCAGCACCAGCGAACCTGCGTGAAAAGCGTTCATGCCAAAACCTACCTGGAACATTAACGGCAGCAGAAATGGTACGGCGCTGATGGAGGCGCGAAACAGCGATCCGCCATACATCGTGACGCGAAAAGTCGGGACGCTCATGGCATCAAGACGAATCATCGGCCAGGCGGCGCGGCGAAAATGGCGTAGGGCAAACAGGAAAGTCGCTATTCCCAGCGTGAGAAGTCCGGCAGTTAGCCAACCCTGCGGCTGCTGGGTTCCCAGCAACTCCATGGCATACACCAGACTTACCATGGCAACAGAGGTCGCGACAAAACCCGCTATATCAAACGGACGGCGCTCGTCGTCATGAATATCCGGAATAAAACGTAGCGCCAGCGCTATCGCCAGTATTCCCAATGGGACGTTAATGAAGAAGATCCAGCGCCAGTTGGCATAGCTGGTGATGAATCCGCCTAGCGGAGGACCGATGATGGGCGCGACTAACGCGGGCCAGGTCAGAGTCGCAATGGCGGTGATTAACTGATGTTTAGGCGTGGTGCGTAGTACCGCAAGGCGGCCAACAGGAACCATTAATGCGCCGCCCACGCCCTGTAAGATTCGCCTGGCGACAAAGCTTTCAAGACGGGTGGACAAACCGCATAAGACCGAGGCGAGGGTAAATATCGCCAGTGCGAGGGTAAACACTTTTCTGGCGCCAAAGCGGTCCGCAATCCAGCCGCTGGCGGGGATAAGTACGGCGAGGGTGATCAGGTAGGCGCTAATACCAATATTCAGGTCAACCGCCTGTACGCCAAAGCTTTTGGCCATGTCGGGCAGGGCGGTAGCGATCACCGTACCGTCAATAAACTCCATAAAGAAAGCGCCGGCTACAAGTAATGCCGCCGGGGAGAGACCGCGTTTATTCTCAACCGCTAAATGTTCACTCATGTTGTGCTTGCCATCTCAAAAGAAACTGACCGGGTCTGTTTTTTATTTTCAGCGTATCCGTTATGCGTACGCCGCTACCGTTTCGATCGCTGAATGGGTACTATGACGACCTTTCTATAAGGAGCTCATTATGTCCCAAACACTGAATGCCGATCAGGAACTGCTCTCGGACGTTGTTGCCTGTCAGCTGGTTATCAAACAAATTCTGGATGTCATTGATGTTATCGCCCCGGTAGAAGTCCGGGAGAAAATGTCCAGCCAACTGAAAAGCATCGACTTTTCAAGTCACCCTGCAGGTGCCGATCCGGTTACTATGCGCGCAATACAAAAAGCAGTTGCCTTGATCGAGTTGAAATTCACGCCGCAGAATGAGTCTCACTAAAATAAACCGTTGTTTCAGGTTTTAGAAAGGTTTTTTGCGCCTTTGAGAATGAGAGGCGCGAGCGTAGCGATCATTGAGCGCTAGCCGGATAAGATGCGTGGCATGACTATCCGGCTAGCGTTATGAGAATTGAAGATTAGTGATGTTGGTAGTTTACGACGTTCAGCAGATGTTTATCGGTTTGCGCCATGCACAGTCCCGCGCGTTTCGCGCTGCGGACTTCATCAAGAATGGTTTGTAACAGTACGCCATCCTGCTGCTGCTCTTTTTCCAGATCGTGGAGAAAATCAACGGTTGGCTCATCGTTCAATGCTTCAGCTTCATTGGTTAAGCGTGAAAGCTTACTCGAACGCTGTTGGTACTCATCCAGTGTTTTCTGAAACAGTTCTTCAAGGGAAGTCAGTTCATCACCCGGAACATCGATGGCCTTGACGATGGGGTTAGCCCCGGCGCTTTTCATAAAATTAAACATACGCATCATTTGAGTTACGTTACCCTGCGCCTGCGTGCGTAGAAACGTTGCGGTACCTGTCAGGCTATGTTCGTAGCACCATTCGCTAAGGTGCAGGTAAAGATTCGATGCGTAGAACTCAAGATTCATTTGCGTGTTGAGTTTATGAACAATTCCAACTGCAGCCATATCAATATCCTTATTTCCAGAAAGGAGAATGTACGTTACTAACGTCAGTGCAACGGGCTGTCGCCGCACTTCACATCTACGTACAATTAAAACTGTTAGCAGAATAAATCCGTTCCGCCGGTCCTTTAGTGATCACGGATTATATCCGCTTCCGATCGAGATTCAGCATAGCGCGTGATCTGACATAAGAAAATCCTTAAATCTGCATATTTATGTTTTTTTACATATTGTCATAGCAATATTCTTAATACCTGCATTTCGTCATATAAGAAGCGTGAATGTAATTGATTGATATTTAGGTATTTATAGTAATATTCTGATAATGAAATGTTGTTTCATATCACAAAATTAAATTTAACAATACGTTATTGTCTTGACCTCGCTGATTATGAAGTCCCGGCTGGTGGCGATTTCACGATTGGGTAAGGTAAATGAAAACTATCTGGTAGTTAATATTTTGCGCCAGATCATTTTTGCTGAAATTAATAAATTTAACGACCTGTACGATTCGGCATTTATTGTTTGGTGAATGTGGGGAAATCGAGGAGTTACCTATGAAAAAGGTTGCGGTGCTGCTGGCGCCTGGTTTTGAAGAGGCGGAAGCGATTGTTACCATTGATATTCTGCGTCGCCTGAATATCGAAGTCGAAACGCTGGCCTGCGCGGAGTCGCGTGCGGTGGTGAGCTATCATGACGTACCGATGGTGACCGACAGTACGTTGGCCGCGCGTCAGGCCCATCTCTACGATGCCGTCGTGTTGCCTGGGGGGCCGCAAGGTAGCGTTAATCTTGCCGCCAGCGAGGCAGTCATCCAGTTTGTCACCCGCCATGATGAGGCGGGAAAACTGATTTGTCCTGTGTGCTCTGCGGCCGCGCGCGTACTGGGTGGCAACGGTCTGCTAAAGGGGCGTCGCTACGTGTGCTCGGGAGATTTATGGCAAAACGTCACGGATGGCGAATATATCGATGCGCCCGTTGTTGAGGATGGCAATCTTATTAGCGGCAAAGGATTAGGGTATATTTTTGATTTTGCGTTTACGCTTTCGGCGCGTCTGTTGGGAGATGATATTCCGGTTCGCGATCACGCCGACCACATTTACTACCCATGGTAAACATTGTTTTCCCGAATGCTTCAGCATTCGGGGACAAGGATTTGCTGACTGATGTTATGGACTAATCTGCTATTCCTCTTTTTCTTCGTCGTCAAAATCGCGTTTTTTTATGTCATTTCTCGCTGAATTTATGTACGCAATTACTGTAATTCTGTGGTGTGATGCCGCTCTCTTATGGAGAATCAATTTCCCGCTAAAAATACTCTCAGCACTGGCATTGATCTTATCAATAAAAGGTAATGCCTTGTTTTACGTCCGAATTACAAAAAATCGTCTGATTTTACCCTACATAAAAGAACGTTAAAGCTGGAGTTGACCATGCACAAATTCACTAAAGCGCTGGCTGCCATCGGCCTGGCTGCCATTATGTCACAATCCGCTATCGCTGAGTCCATGAAGCTCGGTTTCCTGGTCAAACAACCGGAAGAACCATGGTTCCAGACTGAATGGAAATTTGCCGATAAGGCCGGTAAAGACCTTGGTTTTGAGGTGATAAAAATCGCCGTCCCGGATGGTGAGAAAACCCTTAACGCGATTGACAGCCTGGCTGCAAGCGGTGCGAAAGGGTTTGTGATTTGTACGCCGGATCCCAAACTCGGGCCTGCCATTATGGCGAAGGCGCGCGGCTACGATATGAAAGTCATTGCTGTCGATGACCAGTTTGCCAACGCGAAAGGGAAACCGATGGACACCGTGCCGCTGGTCATGATGGCGGCAACAAAAATTGGTGAACGCCAGGGTCAGGAGCTGTACAAGGAGATGCAAAAGCGCGGGTGGGATGTGAAATCCACCGCGGTAATGGCCATTACCGCGAACGAACTGGATACCGCGCGCCGCCGCACTTCAGGCTCAATGGAAGCGCTTAAAGCTGCGGGCTTCCCGGAAAAACAGATCTACCAGGTTCCAACCAAATCGAATGATATCCCTGGCGCATTCGACGCCGCCAACTCCATGCTTGTTCAGCATCCTGAAGTCAAACATTGGCTGATCGTGGGGATGAACGACAACACCGTGCTGGGCGGCGTACGTGCGACCGAAGGGCAAGGCTTTAAAGCGCCGAACGTGATCGGTATCGGTATTAACGGCGTTGACGCGGTGAGTGAACTCTCTAAAGGCGAAGCGACCGGGTTCTACGGTTCATTACTGCCAAGCCCGGACGTTCACGGCTATAAATCAAGCCAAATGCTCTACAACTGGGTAACGAAAGATGCAGAGCCACCGATGTTTACTGAAGTGACGGATGTGGTGCTGATTACCCGCGATAACTTCAAAGAAGAACTGGCGAAGAAAGGTTTAGGCGGTAAGTAACATAAATGCCGGATGCGTCGCCAAAGCGTCTGATCCGGCCTACGAATTACGTACTCAGTAGGCCGGATAAGGCAAAGCCGCCATCCGGTATAAAGATCTGAATCACGGAGACGTTATGCAACAGTCTACCCCGTATCTCTCATTTCGCGGCATTGGCAAAACGTTCCCCGGCGTTAAAGCGCTTACGGATATCAGTTTCGATTGCTATGCCGGTCAGGTGCATGCGCTGATGGGCGAAAATGGCGCCGGAAAATCAACACTCTTAAAAATTCTCAGTGGTAACTATGCGCCAACGACGGGCTCCCTGGCGATTCGCGGACAAGAAGTTTCGTTTGCGGATACCACAGCCGCGTTGAACGCTGGTGTCGCCATTATTTACCAGGAACTGCATCTCGTCCCGGAAATGACCGTTGCCGAAAATATCTATTTAGGGCAACTGCCGCATAAAGGCGGCATTGTGAATCGGTCGCTGCTGAACTATGAAGCGGGGCTACAGCTTAAGCATCTGGGCATGGATATCGATCCCGACACGCCACTGAAATACCTCTCCATTGGTCAATGGCAGATGGTAGAGATTGCAAAAGCGTTGGCGCGTAACGCCAAAATTATCGCCTTTGATGAACCGACCAGTTCCCTGTCGGCACGCGAGATTGAGAATTTGTTTCGCGTTATCCGTGAGCTGCGCAACGAAGGGCGCATCATTCTGTATGTCTCGCACCGTATGGAGGAGATTTTTGCCCTTAGCGATGCCATTACCGTATTTAAAGATGGGCACTACGTTAAAACGTTTACGGACATGCAGCAGGTCGATCACGACGCGCTGGTGCAGGCGATGGTAGGGCGTGACCTGGGTGATATTTATGGCTGGAAATCCAGGCCTTATGGCGCAGAGCGCCTGCGTTTGCATGAGGTCAAAGCCCCAGGCGTGCGCACGCCGATCAGTTTATCGGTGCGTAGCGGTGAAATCGTCGGACTGTTTGGGCTGGTGGGCGCTGGACGTAGCGAATTAATGAAAGGATTGTTTGGCGGTACGCGTATCACCGCAGGCCAGGTGTTTATTGATGAACAGCCAATTGATATCCGCAAACCGAGCCACGCCATTGAAGCGGGAATGATGCTGTGCCCGGAGGATCGCAAAGCTGAAGGGATTATTCCGGTTCATTCGGTGCGTAACAACATCAACATTAGCGCGCGTCGTAAACATGTATTGGGAGGATGCGTGATCAATAACGGCTGGGAAGAAACTAACGCCGATCACCATATTCGTTCGCTCAACATCAAAACACCAGGTGCGGAGCAACTGATCATGAACCTCTCTGGCGGTAATCAACAGAAGGCTATTCTTGGCAGGTGGTTATCGGAAGAGATGAAAGTGATTTTGCTGGATGAACCTACCCGCGGCATTGATGTGGGCGCCAAGCATGAAATTTATAACGTGATTTATGCCCTTGCGGCGCGCGGCGTGGCCGTGCTGTTTGCATCCAGTGACCTGCCAGAAGTTCTCGGTGTCGCCGATCGTATCGTGGTGATGAGAGAAGGCGAGATTGCCGGGGAGTTACTTCATGAACAGGCGGATGAACGCCAGGCGTTGAGCCTTGCAATGCCTAAAGTCAGCCAGGCTGTGGCCTGAATAAGGAGAGTATGATGTCTTCCGTTTCTACATCGGGTTCAGGTGCTGCGAAATCAGCGCTAAACCTTGGCCGCATTTGGGATCAATACGGGATGCTGGTGGTGTTCGCGGCATTGTTCCTGGTTTGTGCCATCTTCGTGCCAAACTTTGCCACCTTCATCAACATGAAGGGGCTGGGACTGGCGGTATCGATGTCGGGTATGGTCGCATGTGGGATGCTATTTTGCCTGGCATCCGGTGACTTCGACCTGTCCGTTGCATCCGTCATTGCCTGTGCGGGGGTCACAACTGCCGTGGTCATCAACATGACCGAGAGCCTGTGGATTGGCGTCGCTGCCGGGCTGTTGCTGGGGATTTTATGCGGTCTGGTGAATGGGTTTGTGATTGCACGGTTAAAAATCAATGCCCTGATCACCACACTGGCGACGATGCAGATTGTCCGCGGTCTGGCCTACATTATCTCTGACGGTAAGGCGGTCGGGATTGAAGACGAGCGTTTCTTCACCCTTGGCTATGCTAACTGGTTCGGGCTGCCGGCACCTATCTGGATAACGATCGTTTGTTTCATCGTATTTGGCTTACTGTTGAATAAAACCACGTTTGGTCGTAACACGCTGGCTATTGGGGGGAATGAAGAGGCTGCGCGCCTGGCCGGGGTTCCGGTTGTGCGCACCAAGATTATTATCTTTATTCTTTCCGGTCTGGTATCCGCAATTGCCGGCATTATCCTCGCATCGCGCATGACCAGCGGTCAGCCAATGACCTCAATCGGTTATGAACTGATCGTGATTTCTGCATGTGTATTAGGGGGCGTTTCGCTGAAAGGCGGCATCGGAAAAATCTCATATGTGGTCGCCGGGGTATTAATTCTGGGGACGGTTGAGAACGCGATGAACCTGCTGAATATTTCTCCTTTTGCACAGTACGTCGTACGTGGTCTCATCCTGCTGGCGGCGGTAATCTTCGACCGCTACAAGCAAAAAGCGAAGCGTACCATTTAATGATTTAAGCCCTAACTTTTTAGTCTAGCCTCAGCCAATCGCCAGCCGCTACCCGGCTGGCGATTGTTTTTCCAAATGGCGAGCATGGTCACACTGTCTATACTTATATCCGTCATACATCATCTATACGGCGCGATCCGCGCGGCGTACAAACCATGATGAGGAGGATAACCGGGTGACAGCATCACTGACATTACCCCCTGAACAATCTGCAAACTGTGCTTATTTTTTTGATCTCGATGGGACACTGGCTGAGATCAAGCCCTATCCTGACCAGGTCGTTGTCCCTAAGACAATCCTGCAATTATTACATCAGTTGGCGACGCATAACGCGGGTGCGCTGGCATTGATTTCAGGGCGCTCGATGGCTGAGCTTGACGGCCTCACCACTCCCTTTCGTTTTCCGCTTGCCGGAGTGCATGGGGCAGAACGCCGTGACATCAATGGTCAAACCCATATAGTGCGCCTGCCCGCGGGTATTGAACGTGAAGCCGGCGCGCTGTTACAGACGGCGTTGTCGAAACTGCCTGGCACGACGCTGGAAGCAAAAGGTATGGCTTTCGCGCTGCACTATCGTCAGGCGCCAGAGCATGAAGCAGCGCTGATAACGCTGGCGGAATGCATCACGCATACATGGCCGCAGCTTGCACTGCAGCATGGAAAATGTGTCGTTGAAATAAAACCGAAAGGTACGAATAAAGGCGATGCGATTGCTGCATTTATGCAGGAAGCGCCTTTTGCCGGACGGATCCCCGTATTTTTCGGTGATGATCTAACGGATGAAACCGGCTTTGAGGTAGTTAACCGCGCAGGCGGTATTTCAGTGAAGGTGGGGAGCGGGGCGACGCTGGCGACATGGCGTCTGGATGGCGTCAGCGATGTCTGGCGTTGGCTGGAGCAAATTAACTCTTCGCAGCAACAATCGAATACAACAAACAACAGAAGAGGTGACTATGGGTCGTTTAGTCGTAGTATCTAATCGTATCGCCTCGCCAGATGACAAAGGGAGCGCAGGTGGGCTCGCGGTCGGTGTGTTGGGCGCGTTAAAAACTGCTGGTGGATTGTGGTTTGGCTGGAGTGGCGATATCGGTAATGAGGATAAACCGTTAAAAAAGGTCACTCGTGGCAATATTACCTGGGCCTCGTTTAATTTGAGCGAGCAGGATTATGAAGAGTATTACTGTCAGTTTTCGAATGCCGTTTTATGGCCTGCATTCCACTACCGGTTGGATTTAGTTCAGTTTCAGCGCCCGGCCTGGGAGGGGTATCAGCGGGTTAATGCCTTGCTGGTAGATAAACTGCTGCCGCTGCTGAGCGAAGATGACATTATTTGGGTTCATGATTACCACCTGTTACCGTTTGCCTACGAGTTGCGTAAACGCGGCGTGAATAATCGCATCGGTTTTTTCCTGCATATCCCTTTTCCGACGCCGGAAATTTTTAACGCGCTCCCTCCACACCAGGCTCTGCTTGAGCAGATGTGTGATTTTGATTTACTGGGTTTCCAGACCGAAAACGATCGCCAGGCTTTTCTGGACTGTCTGGCTGTCCAGACTCAGGTAACTACCCACAGCGATAAGCGCCACAAAGCATGGGATAAAGCGTTTCGCACAGAAGTGTATCCAATCGGCATCGAGCCGGAGGAAATCGCACGCCAGGCTTCAGGTCCTCTGCCGCCAAAAATGGCGCAGTTAAAGGCAGAGCTTAAGAATGTGAAGAATATATTCTCCGTTGAGCGTCTGGATTACTCCAAAGGCTTGCCAGAGCGCTTCCAGGCCTATGAGGCGCTGCTGGAGCATTACCCGCAGCACCATGGCAAAATTCGCTATACGCAGATAGCGCCAACTTCGCGCGGAGAGGTGCAGGCCTACCAGGATATTCGCCATCAACTGGAGACAGAGGCCGGGCGGATTAACGGTAAATATGGGCAGTTGGGCTGGACGCCGCTTTACTATCTGAACCAGTATTTTGACCGCAAATTGCTGATGAAAATATTCCGCTATTCTGACGTAGGATTAGTGACGCCGTTGCGCGATGGTATGAACCTGGTGGCGAAAGAGTATGTGGCTGCACAGGATCCGGCCAACCCCGGCGTTCTGGTGTTATCGCAATTTGCCGGGGCGGCGAATGAGTTAACTTCTGCGCTTATTGTGAATCCTTATGACCGGGATGAAGTGGCTGGCGCACTTAACCAGGCGCTGACAATGTCGCTTGCTGAACGTATCTCTCGTCATGCTGAAATGCTTGAGACTATCATTAAAAACGATATCGACAACTGGCAGGCGAGATTTATATGCGATCTAAGAAAAGTTACGTCGCGCCAGAGCAAACGCCAGTTGTCGGACAGTGTGCCTTCCTGTTCGAAACTGGCGTAACGACCTGAAGGTGGTATTAATCTCCAGCCAGAGGAACCAGCAGAACATCCACCTGGCTGGCGCCGACCACGCTTTTTGCTGAGCACGAAGCGCGCGAAAAGAAGCTCTGGTTATGGTTGCCGTAAATGACCAGATCGACTGCGTGTTTACGGCAAACGTCGAGAATATGTTCATTCAGTGCCCCATAGGTAATAAAAGTATGCTCGATGGGGTACTGCGCTTCTTTGCTGAGTTTATCGATAAAATCCTGGGTCTCCTCTTGCATGAGTTCACGCAGATCTTCCAGCATGGGGGCGGCAAACTGGTTATACATTTCTGGGTCTGAGACCAATGTGATCAGGCTAATACGGGCGTTGACAGGGCGAGCGATAGAAACTGCCTTGGCTAACAATTGCTGGCTTTCAGGGGTGGCGGCAACCGCCACCAGAATGTGCGCATAGCTCATAACTCGCTCCTTTTTTTCAAGAATTATGAGAGAACTTTTCTGCTTTACTCAGCTTACTCCATACTGCAACGTTTCTCCCCAGGATAGTGTGAATCCCATCATTATTATTCATTAATTATTCTTATAAATAGAATAATCGCTTCATATAAATTGCAAATAGGTTCTGGTCACTTAAGTAAAACTCACCGCCAATGAAAACAATGTGTTAATAAAAAATAAACAAATATTAACATTTGACGGGTTTTCACTGCGCGGTATTAATTAATCACCCTTAATATTTAAGTTATTGTTTATAAACAATTTAATTGAAAAGTCGTTTTATATAAAATATGTGATCCAGCTCGCTATTTCACAGCGTGATATTAACGTTTGTGAACAAAATACTATTCGCTTTTATTGCAAGAATATTCGTACCCCAGGAATCGAAAAGATGAATGCTGGTTTAAAAAATAAGCAAAGTAAAAGCTACGCTGATGGATTTATGTTAAGTGTTTAGCTGATTTATGTGATCTGCGTCACATATTCTTTAAATTCGCAGCACGGTTCCGTTGTATGTGTAACTGGCGGCGGGTAGAGTTGCGTCGAATTAGGAAAAATCTTAGACAATTGTAAGAATTGATGTGAGCTTGTAAGAAGTGCGCATTCTTCAAAAGGGCTGATTTACACAACGTGTATGTGTCGTCACGCTGCTATGTATTTGACCTTTTGCTTTTTTTTACCGGGACTTCCCGGCGACATCACGGGGTGCGGTTTTACCGCATGAAAATAATGTTGGTTATTATGGATGCAAATAATGCATACATCCGAGTTGCTGAAACACATTTATGACATCAATTTGTCATATTTATTGCTTGCACAACGTTTGATCGTTCAGGACAAAGCATCTGCGATGTTTCGCCTTGGTATCAGCGAAGAGATGGCGGACACGTTGGCAACATTAACTCTTCCTCAAATGGTCAAACTGGCTGAAACAAACCAACTGGTGTGTCACTTCCGTTTCGACGATCACCAGACTGTTACTCGCCTGACGCAAGACTCCCGCGTTGACGATCTCCAGCAAATTCATACCGGCATCATGCTTTCTACGCGACTGTTAAGCGACATCGATGATGCAGCGCGCAAGAAAAGGGCTTGATGATGAGCGAAAAAAGCATTGTTCAGGAAGCGCGTGATATCCAGTTGGCAATGGAATTAATCACATTGGGCGCCCGTTTGCAAATGCTGGAAAGCGAAACGCAATTAAGTCGTGGTCGTCTTATCAAGCTGTACAAAGAATTACGCGGCAGTCCTCCGCCAAAAGGGATGCTTCCTTTCTCCACCGATTGGTTTATGACGTGGGAACAAAATATCCATGCCTCGATGTTTTGCAATGCATGGCAATTCCTGCTCAAAACAGGGTTGTGTAGCGGTGTGGATGCCGTAATTAAAGCGTATCGTTTATATCTTGAGCAGTGTCCGCAGCAGGAAGATGGTCCACTGCTGGCGTTAACTCGCGCATGGACGCTGGTACGTTTTGTCGACAGCGGATTGCTGGAATTGTCCACATGCAACTGCTGCGGCGGGAACTTTATCACCCACGCACACCAACCCGCAGGCAGCTTTGCCTGCAGTTTATGCCAGCCGCCATCACGGGCCGTAAAAAGACGTAAACTTTCCCAGAATGCTGCCGATATTATTCCACAACTGCTGGATGAACAGATCGAACAGGCTGTTTAACTGATACGGTGTGGATAAACACTCCAGCAGCGGTAAGCGATTACCGCTGCTTTTTTTTGTCCTGACCTCAAGTTAACTTCCCGACTGCGCATCCTGTCATAGTCAATTGCGAAAGGATGATGTCGTGCTTATCTTATTAGGTTACCTGGTTGTTATTGGTACAGTTTTCGGCGGTTACATGATGACCGGCGGACACCTTGGGGCACTCTATCAACCGGCTGAGCTGGTGATTATCGGTGGCGCAGGTATTGGGGCATTCATCGTCGGCAATAACGGAAAAGCCATTAAGGGAACGATGAAAGCGATCCCGATGCTTTTCCGTCGTTCGAAATACACCAAAGCGATGTATATGGATCTGCTGGCGCTGCTATATCGCCTGATGGCCAAGTCACGTCAGCAGGGCATGTTCTCGCTCGAACGTGACATCGAAAACCCTAAAGAGAGTGAAATCTTCGCCAGCTATCCACGCATTCTTGCAGATGCCGTGATGCTTGATTTTATTGTCGATTATCTGCGACTGATCATCAGCGGCAACATGAATACGTTTGAGATTGAAGCGCTGATGGACGAAGAAATTGAGACTCATGAGAGCGAAGCCGAAGTTCCGGCTAATAGCCTGGCGATGGTTGGCGACTCGCTACCGGCATTCGGGATTGTGGCGGCGGTCATGGGCGTTGTCCATGCGCTGGCTTCCGCCGATCGCCCGGCGGCTGAACTGGGTTCGCTGATTGCGCATGCGATGGTGGGGACATTCCTCGGTATTTTACTGGCCTATGGCTTTATTTCTCCACTTGCCAGCGTCCTGCGTCAGAAAAGCGCTGAAACCACCAAGATGATGCAGTGCGTGAAGATAACGCTGCTCTCCAACCTGAATGGTTACGCCCCGCCGATTGCCGTCGAATTTGGTCGTAAGACATTGTATTCCAGCGAACGTCCTTCGTTTATCGAACTGGAAGAGCATGTTCGTGCGGTGAGAAATCCAGCTGCGCAGCAGACGACCGAGGACGCATGAAAAATCAGGCCCATCCCATTATCGTCGTAAAGCGACGTAAACATAAAGGTCACGGTGGTGGGGCGCATGGTTCGTGGAAAATCGCCTACGCCGATTTTATGACCGCGATGATGGCCTTCTTTCTGGTGATGTGGCTCATTTCCATCTCCAGCCCTAAAGAATTGATCCAGATTGCCGAATATTTCCGTACTCCACTGGCTACCGCGGTGACAGGCGGCAATCGTATTTCGAATAGCCAAAGCCCCATCCCTGGTGGAGGGGATGATTACACCCAGCAGCAGGGAGAAGTGCACAAGCAGCCGAATATTGATGATTTGAGAAAACGCATGGAGCAAAGCCGTTTAAGCAAACTTCGCGGCGATCTCGATCAATTGATTGAATCGGACCCTAAACTGCGTGCGCTGCGCCCGCATTTGAAAATTGATTTAGTTCAGGAAGGGCTGCGTATTCAGATTATCGACAGTCAGAACCGACCAATGTTTAAGACCGGCAGTGCTGAAGTTGAGCCGTATATGCGCGATATCCTGCGGGCTATTGCGCCAGTGCTCAACGGCATCCCTAACCGAATCAGTCTTTCCGGACATACAGACGATTACCCTTACGCCAACGGTGAGAAAGGGTACAGCAACTGGGAACTGTCTGCCGATCGCGCTAATGCGTCGCGCCGCGAGCTGGTTAGCGGCGGTCTGGATGATGGAAAAGTATTACGGGTGGTAGGCATGGCCGCCACGATGCGTCTAAGCGATCGCGGTCCTGAGGACGCCATCAACCGCCGTATTAGCCTGCTGGTTCTCAATAAGCAGGCAGAAGAGGCCATTTTGCATGAAAACGCTGAAAGCCAGAATGAGCCGGTAAGTGTCTTACAACAGCCAGCGGAACTTCCGCCGGCAAGCGTTCCCACATCGCCACCAGCCAATCCGAGGTGATAGCGTGAGCATGGATATTAGCGATTTTTATCAGACTTTTTTTGATGAAGCCGACGAACTGTTGGCCGACATGGAGCAACACCTGCTCGATTTGGTTCCTGAAGCCCCGGATTCCGAACAGCTGAATGCCATTTTTCGTGCCGCTCACTCGATAAAAGGCGGGGCGGGCACCTTCGGCTTTACCATTTTGCAGGAAACGACCCATCTGATGGAAAACCTGCTGGATGAAGCACGGCGTGGCGAGATGCAGCTTAATGCCGACATTATCAACCTGTTTTTGGAAACGAAAGATATTATGCAGGAACAGCTCGACGCCTATAAAAACTCAGAAGAGCCGGATGCCGCCAGTTTTGAGTACATTTGTAATGCGTTACGACAGTTAGCGCTTGAAGCAAAAGGTGAAACCTCAGCCGCGCTCGTCAATACCGCAAAGCTGAGCGTTGTTGACGGGGCGGCGATACAGGAAGAAACCGTTGCCAATCCCGCTCCGGCCAGTAAAGAGGTCAAGAAACGGATTATTCTCTCGCGCCTGAAATCCAGTGAAGTCGATCTGCTGGAAGAGGAGCTGGGAAATCTGGCGACCTTAACCGACGTGGTGAAAGGAAGCGATACGCTGTCTGCAACGCTGGATGGCAACCTTGCGGAAGATGACATTATTGCGGTGCTTTGCTTCGTAATTGAAGCGGATCAGATTGAATTCGAAACCGTCAGCGCAGCGCCCGTGGCGGTTGATGCGAAAGCGGAAACTGAAGCGGTAGCCGTAGTCGCGACGCCGCAGCCGGTTGCCGTCGCGCCTGCGGTTAAAACCGCCACCAGTGAAGCGCCACACGCCCGCGCGGAACGTGATAAGCCTGCCCGCGCCAGTGAATCAACCAGCATCCGCGTAGCGGTTGAGAAGGTTGATCAGCTCATTAACCTGGTCGGTGAACTGGTTATCACCCAGTCAATGCTGGCCCAGCGTTCTAATGAACTGGATCCGGTCAATCACGGCGATCTCATCACCAGCATGGGGCAGTTACAACGTAACGCCCGTGATTTGCAAGAGTCGGTGATGTCGATTCGTATGATGCCGATGGAGTACGTGTTCAGCCGCTTCCCACGCCTGGTCCGCGACCTGGCGGGTAAATTGGGTAAACAGGTTGAGCTGACGCAGGTCGGGAGTTCAACAGAACTCGATAAAAGCCTGATTGAACGCATCATCGATCCATTGACGCACCTGGTGCGTAACAGTCTGGACCACGGTATTGAACTGCCGGAAAAACGTCTCGAAGCCGGGAAAAGCCCCATCGGCAATCTGACGCTTTCCGCTGAACACCAGGGCGGGAATATTTGTATTGAAGTGACCGATGATGGCGCTGGTCTGAACCGCGAACGAATCCTCGCCAAAGCCATCTCCCAGGGGATGCCGATCCACGAAAACATGAGCGATGACGAAGTCGGTATGCTGATTTTCGCCCCGGGCTTCTCGACGGCTGAACAGGTGACGGATGTCTCTGGTCGCGGTGTGGGGATGGACGTGGTGAAGCGAAATATCCAGGAGATGGGCGGCCATGTTGAGATCCAATCGAAGCAAGGACAGGGGACGACTATCCGAATTTTGCTGCCGCTGACCTTGGCGATCCTTGACGGGATGTCCGTACGCGTGGCGGACGAAGTCTTTATTCTGCCGCTGAATGCCGTGATGGAGTCACTGCAACCGCGCGAAGAAGATCTCCATCCGCTGGCCGGAGGAGAGCGCGTTCTGGAAGTGCGTGGCGAATATTTGCCGCTGGTTGAGTTGTGGAAAGTCTTCGAAGTTGAAGGCGCAAAAACCGAAGCAACGCAGGGCATCGTGGTGATTTTACAAAGCGCAGGTCGTCGCTATGCGCTGCTTGTCGATCAGTTAATTGGCCAACACCAGGTGGTGGTCAAAAACCTGGAAAGCAACTACCGCAAAGTGCCAGGTATTTCTGCTGCAACGATTCTCGGCGACGGTAGCGTCGCGTTGATTGTTGATGTGTCTGCATTGCAGGGGTTAAACCGCGAACAACGTGTGGCGATCACAGCCGCCTGATTGAGTAAGAAAGGGAATAATATGACCGGTATGAGTAATGTAACTAAACTGGCCGGCGAACCGTCAGGTCAGGAATTCCTCGTGTTTACGCTGGGGGATGAAGAGTACGGTATCGATATCCTGAAAGTGCAGGAAATTCGTGGTTACGATCAGGTAACCCGCATTGCTAACACGCCAGCGTTTATCAAAGGCGTTACAAACCTGCGCGGTGTGATTGTGCCGATTGTTGATCTGCGCGTGAAGTTTAGCCAGAGCGATGTGGATTACAACGAAAACACCGTGGTGATTGTACTGAATCTGGGGCAACGGGTGGTTGGGATTGTGGTTGACGGCGTATCTGACGTGCTGTCGCTGACAACCGATCAAATTCGACCAGCACCGGAATTCGCGGTTACGCTGTCAACGGAATATCTGACGGGACTGGGCGCGCTGGGAGAGAGGATGCTGATTCTGGTCAACATTGAGAAACTGCTGAACAGCGAAGAGATGGCATTGTTAGATATTGCCGCCGCTCATATGGCGTAAATAAGTAAACATATTATCCGGCCTACAATAATTGCTGTTGTAGGCCGGATAAGCGTAGCGCATCCGACACCTTTCCTTCTTACGCTTCCCGTTCAACCAGTTCCGGTTCTTCTTCCAGTAAACCTTCATCCTGTGCCAGCATCGCCGTTGCAATCCCGTTACCCAATACGTTGATCGCTGAGCGCCCCATATCGAGGAAATGGTCGATACCCATCAGTAACAAAATTCCTGCAACCGGAATATTAAAGCTTGGGATGGTTGCCGCCAGCACCACCAGCGCAGAACGCGGCACACCGGCAATCCCTTTGGACGCCAGCATCAGGGTCAACATCAGGACGGTGATTTCTGCAAAGGAGAGATGGATATTGTAGGCCTGTGCGATAAACATAGAAGCAAATGAGCAGTAGACCATAGAACCCACCAGGTTAAACGAATAACCGATAGGCAGTACAAATGACACGATATTAGGCGAGCAGCCAAATTTGGTTAATTGCTCCAGCGTTTTCGGATAAGCGGCTTCGGAACTGCTGGTGGTGAAGGCGACCAGCACCGGGTCTTTCAGCATGCTGACCAGGCGGAACACCTCTTTTTTCAGCATCACATAACCTACGGTCAGCAGGACCAGACAGGTCAGCAAAATGGCCACATAATAACCGCCAATGAACGACGCGTAGTTGAGCAGGATCCCCAGGCCCTGGGTGGCGATAACGGAAGATATTGCGGCAAAAATAGCCAGCGGCGCAACATACATCACGTAACCGGTCACCTTCAGCATAATGTGGGAGACGACATCCAGCGCGGCAACCAGCGGGGCGTTAAATTTTTCGCCGAGCGAAGCACCACCGATGCCGAAGAACATCGAGAACACGACGATTTGCAGAATCTCATTGTTGGCCATCGCCTCAGCGATGCTGGTGGGAATGGTATGCGTCAGAAAACCTTTCAGGCTCATACCGCCTACGGCCAGGCCGGTATCGGTGGCTTCCAGCGGGATCGCCAGGTTCAGGCCGCTGCCGGGTTGTTCGAGGGAGACCACAAACAAACCGACCAGAATAGACAGAATAGAAGAGCTGATAAACCAGATCATCGCTTTGCCACCCACGCGCCCGATGGTTGAGGTTTCGCCCAGGCGCATAATACCCACGGTCAGGGTGCTGAAGACTAAAGGCGCAATCACCATCTTAATCAGGCGCAAAAAGATGTCGGTGAGAAGCGTAATATTATCGGCCCAGGCGGTAACAACGCCGGGCGAGGCATAAGAGTGGATCCCTGCACCCGACAGGATCCCCGCCAGCATGAAGATCACAATAAACAACGTGAGTTTGTTTGCATTTGCCACTAAAAAGCCCTCAGTAAGGATTTAACATTTATTGTTCGGTTACTCATTTTTTATACTTATTAAGTGGTAACGAAATATTCATCATATAAATTGGATTAAAGCGTAATTGGATACAACTTTTTTTAATTTTTTATTCATTTTGTTGTGGTATTTACGAAGAGGATATGTGATCTGAATCACGAAAAAGTGCATGATTGTTCTCATCTGACCCTAAGAACAGGCAGATATGAATGTTATTTACATGATAATTATGATGTTTTTATGTGAATGACTTGTGGTGGCGGTTCAACTGCTGCTCAGTGGTTCTGCCTGACTGTATTTCCCTCCCGTATTTCCCTTTCGCAAACGTAAAGTTATCTCAGCGAGTGCCGATAACGTTGATAACTCGTTTTCAGGAAGGTGCCTTATGTTTAACCGTATCCGCGTTGTCACAATGCTGATGATGGTGCTGGGGGTTTTCGCACTGCTACAGCTTGTTTCCGGTGGTCTGTTGTTTTCTTCATTGCAGCAGAATCAGCAAAGTTTTGTTATTTCTAACGATCTTCGACAGCAGCAAAGCGAACTCACCTCGACATGGGATCTGATGCTGCAAACACGAATTAATTTAAGCCGTTCTTCCGCGCGTATGATGATGGATGCGTCCAATCAGCAAAGCAGCGCGAAAAACGATCTGCTAAAGAATGCGAAAGCATCGCTGGCGCAGGCAGAAACGCATTACGCAAAATTTAAAAACATCACGCCGTTGCCGGAGATGGCAGAAGCCAGCGGCAACGTTGATGAGAAGTATCAGCAGTACCATGCGGCCTTAGCAGAACTGGTCCAGTTTCTGGAAAACGGCAATATGGACGCCTATTTCGCGCAACCTACTCAGGGAATGCAAAACGCGCTCGGCGAGGCGTTGGGCAAGTATGCCAGCGTTAGCGAGAAGCTTTACGTTCAGGCATTCGATCAAAGCGCGCGTGATTACCACTTCGCCCAATGGCAGCTCGGCATTCTGGCCGTGGTGCTGGTGCTGATTCTGGTGGTGGTGTGGTACGGCATCCGTCATACCTTGCTCAACCCTCTGGCGCGCGTTATTGCTCATATCCGTGAGATCGCCAGCGGTAATTTAACCGCGACGCTGACGGTCCAGGGACGTAACGAAATTGGTGAGCTGGCCAGTACGGTTGACCATATGCAGCGTTCGCTGACGGAAACCGTCACCCTGGTACGTGAAGGTTCTGATGCGATTTATTCCGGTACCAGCGAAATTGCCAGTGGTAACACCGATCTTTCATCCCGTACTGAACAACAGGCATCTGCGCTGGAAGAGACCGCCGCCAGCATGGAACAACTGACCGCAACCGTGAAGCAAAACGCGGATAACGCGCGTCAGGCTTCTCAATTGGCGAAAAGCGCCTCTGATACCGCACAACATGGCGGCAAAGTGGTTGATCGCGTGGTGAACACCATGCATGAAATTGCCGATAGCTCGAAGAAAATTGCCGACATCATCAGCGTCATTGATGGCATTGCTTTCCAGACCAATATTCTCGCACTGAATGCGGCGGTTGAAGCGGCGCGTGCCGGTGAGCAAGGGCGTGGTTTTGCCGTGGTCGCAGGCGAAGTGCGTAATCTGGCGAGCCGTAGTGCGCAGGCGGCGAAAGAGATCAAAGCATTGATTGAAGACTCTGTTTCCCGAGTGGATACCGGTTCTGTCCTGGTAGAGAGCGCCGGGGAAACCATGAATGACATCGTCAATGCGGTGACGCGGGTGACCGACATTATGGGGGAAATCGCCTCCGCTTCAGACGAACAGAGCCGCGGGATAGATCAGGTTGCGCTCGCAGTATCTGAAATGGATCGTGTGACGCAACAGAACGCCTCGCTGGTTCAGGAATCGGCCGCCGCAGCGGCAGCGCTCGAAGAACAGGCCAGTCGCTTAACCCAGTCGGTGTCGATTTTCCGTCTCGCGTCACGCCCGACGTCGGCTAAACCCCGTGATACGCGGTTACCTGCGTCGGCGACTGCGACTGCATCATCTCCGCGCCAGAATAGTGAACAAGATACGAATTGGGAAACATTTTGACTGGTAGTTAAACCGCGGCCTGCGCCGCCCGATGGGAGCGTTGATGTTTAATCGTATTCGAATTTCGACCACGCTGTTTTTGATTTTAATCCTCTGCGGTGTTTTGCAGATTGGCAGTAATGGCTTGTCCTTCTGGGCATTTCGGGACGGTTTTCAAAACCTGAATCAGGTCGAACGGAGTAACCAACAACGCGCTGCGCTGGCCCAAACCCGCGCTGTGTTATTACAGGCCAGTACGGCCCTTAATAAGGCAGGAACGCTGACTGCACTGAGCTATCCGCCAGAGGATATCAAAGCCTTGATGACGCTTGCGCGCGATAGCCTGGCGCAGTCCGAGTCAATGTTTAAACGCTTTATGGCGACGTCGGATACCACAGAAGAAGAGAAGGCGCTGATTGGCGCGACGGAGAAAAGCTTTAGCCAATGGCACAGCGATCTTGTTCATCAGGCAACCTGGCTTGAGAACAACCAATTGTCAGATTTTCTGACCGCGCCGGTGCAGGCTTCGCAGGCTGCTTTTGATGCGAATGTTAACGCGTGGCAGAGCAACATCGACCGCGTGTTGCAAACAGCAGGGGATCTCAGCCAGCGAAATTATCATATGTCGGGGGTGATTTTTGCCGTCATGGTGGTACTGGCGGTGCTGTTAACCAGTGCGGCGTTGTACTGGTCGCGCAAGATGATTGTCCAGCCGCTGGCGATTATCGGCAGCCATTTCGACAGCATTGCCGCGGGTAACCTGGCACGGCCTGTAGCAGTTTATGGTCGCAATGAGATCTCGGCCATTTTTGCCAGCCTGAAGAAGATGCAGCAGGCGCTGCGTGAAACGGTGAGTGAAGTTCGCCAGGGTAGCTCAGCCATGCACAGCGGCATTTCAGAGATCGCGATGGGCAATAACGATTTGTCTTCACGAACTGAACAGCAGGCGGCTGCACTGGCGCAAACGGCCGCCAGTATGGAACAACTCACTGCCACCGTTGGGCAGAATGCGGATAACGCACGCCAGGCTTCAGGAATTGCTAAAAGTGCGGCAGACACAGCCCATAAAGGCGGCGAACAGACGTCGCGGGTCGCCAGTACTATGCATGAGATTTCCGCCAGCTCGCAGAAAATTGGCGACATTATCGGGGTGATTGACAGCATTGCCTTTCAGACCAATATCCTGGCGCTGAATGCCGCTGTAGAGGCTGCCCGAGCGGGGGAACAGGGGCGCGGTTTTGCCGTTGTTGCTGGAGAAGTGCGCAATCTGGCCAGCCGGAGCGCACAGGCAGCAAAGGAAATTAAGGGACTGATTGAGGAATCTGTCACCCGGGTTCATCAGGGATCGCAGTTGGTCGATATGGCGGCGCGCACGATGACAGAAATTGTCAGCTCTGTGACCCGGGTCAACGACATCATGGGGGAGATTGCCTCGGCGTCTGATGAACAGCGCAGAGGTATTGAACAGGTGGCACAGGCCGTCAGCCAGATGGACTCCGTGACGCAGCAAAACGCCGGGCTGGTGGAAGAAGCCGCATCCGCCACCGGACAACTCGCCATGCAGGCCGATCATCTTTCTGCCTGTGTCGCATTTTTTAAGCTTGAAGAGCAAAACGTAGCAAAACAAGAGTTGGCGCAACCGCAGGTTGTGCCCGTTGTATCCTGAATGTGATTGAGAAGGCGCTATGACATCATCTCTGCCCTCCGGGCAAACGTCATTATTGTTACAGATGACACAGCGCCTCGCGCTGTCTGACGCGCATTTTCGTCGGATATGTCAATTAATCTACCAGCGTGCGGGGATCGTACTGGCCGACCATAAGCGGGACATGGTTTATAACCGCCTGGTCCGCCGCCTGCGAACCCTGGGTCTGGATGACTTTGGTCGCTATCTCAGCATGCTGGAAGCTAACCAGAACAGTGCTGAGTGGCAGGCTTTTATTAATTCTCTGACCACCAACCTGACCGCGTTTTTTCGCGAAGGGCATCATTTTCCGGTGCTGTCGGATCATGCTCGTCGGCGTAGCGGTGAATACCGCGTCTGGAGCGCGGCGGCGTCAACCGGAGAAGAGCCGTACAGCATCGCCATTACGCTCGCCGATACCTTAGGTATGGCGCCGGGCCGCTGGCGTGTTTTTGCCAGCGACATTGATACCGAAGTGCTGGAAAAGGCGAGAAGCGGTATTTACCGCCTTGATGAGCTAAAGACGCTGTCACCCCAGCAGTTGCAGCGTTATTTCATGCGCGGCACCGGACCGCATGAAGGGCTGGTACGCGTCCGGCAGGAACTGGCGGGGCATGTTGAATTTTCCAGCGTGAATTTACTGGATAAGCAGTACAACGTGCCTGGGCCCTTCGATGCCATATTTTGCCGTAACGTAATGATCTACTTCGATAAAACGACGCAACAGGACATATTGCACCGTTTTGTTCCACTTCTTAAACCAGATGGGCTGCTGTTTGCAGGTCATTCAGAAAACTTTAGCAACCTCGTGCGCGAGTTTAGCCTGCGTGGACAGACCGTGTATGCGCATGCGCCAGGTAAGGATAAAGCATGAGTAAAATCAGGGTGTTGTCGGTTGATGATTCTGCATTGATGCGTCAAATCATGACCGAAATTATTAACAGCCACAGTGATATGGAAATGGTGGCGACGGCGCCAGATCCGTTGGTCGCGCGGGATTTAATCAAAAAATACAATCCCGACGTACTGACGCTGGATGTGGAGATGCCGCGCATGGACGGTCTCGATTTTCTTGAGAAGTTGATGCGTCTGCGTCCGATGCCGGTCGTCATGGTCTCTTCTCTGACCGGTAAAGGTTCAGAGGTCACGTTGCGGGCGCTGGAGTTGGGGGCGATTGATTTTGTCACTAAACCGCAGTTGGGGATCCGTGAAGGGATGCTGGCCTACAGCGAAATGATCGCAGAGAAGATCCGCACTGCGTCGCGGGCAAAACTGGCGGCTCATAAACCCATGGCGGCACCAACGACCTTGAAAGCAGGGCCATTACTCAGTTCGGAAAAATTGCTGGTGATTGGCGCCTCAACCGGAGGAACAGAGGCAATTCGCCATGTACTCCAGCCATTGCCGCTTTCAAGTCCAGGTATTCTTATCACCCAGCATATGCCGCCAGGATTTACCCGCTCGTTCGCCGAACGTCTGAACAAACTGTGTCAGATCACGGTGAAAGAAGCCGAAGACGGGGAACGCGTTCTCCCGGGGCATGCGTATATTGCGCCCGGTGACAAACATATGGAGCTGGCGCGTAGCGGCGCGAACTACCAAATCAAAATTCATGACGGCCCGCCGGTTAACCGGCACCGGCCTTCAGTGGATGTGCTGTTCCATTCGGTGGCGAAACATGCGGGGCGTAATGCGGTGGGAGTGATCCTGACCGGCATGGGCAACGACGGCGCCGCCGGAATGTTAGCGATGAACCAGGCTGGCGCCTGGACCATTGCGCAAAATGAAGCAAGTTGTGTGGTGTTCGGCATGCCGCGCGAGGCCATCAATATGGGTGGCGTAAGCGAAGTGGTCGATCTTAGCCAGGTAAGCCAGCAAATGCTGGCGAAAATCAGTGCCGGACAGGCAATACGTATTTGAATCAGGAGTCTATTTTTTATGGCGGATAAAGAGCTTAAGTTTTTGGTTGTGGATGACTTTTCCACCATGCGTCGCATCGTGCGTAACCTGCTCAAAGAGCTGGGGTTCAACAATGTTGAAGAGGCGGAAGACGGCGTGGATGCGCTGAATAAGCTGCAGACTGGGGGATTCGGTTTTGTCATTTCCGACTGGAACATGCCGAATATGGACGGCCTGGAACTGCTGAAAACCATTCGTGCAGATGGCGGAATGTCTTCCCTGCCAGTGCTGATGGTCACGGCAGAAGCGAAGAAAGAAAACATTATTGCGGCAGCACAGGCAGGCGCCAGTGGTTATGTCGTTAAACCGTTTACGGCGGCGACGCTGGAAGAAAAACTCAATAAGATCTTTGAGAAACTGGGCATGTGAGGGTGTGATAATGATGATGCAACCACAAATTAAACCTGCTGACGAACACTCAGCAGGGGACATCATCGCGCGCATCGGCAGTTTGACCCGAATGCTGCGCGACAGCCTGCGCGAACTGGGGCTGGATCAGGCTATTGCCGAAGCGGCGGAAGCGATTCCCGATGCCCGCGATCGTCTCGATTACGTTGTGCAAATGACTGCACAGGCGGCAGAGCGCGCGCTGAACAGCGTGGAAGCTTCGCAACCGCACCAGGACGCGATGGAAAAAGGGGCCAAAGAGCTGACAAAACGCTGGGATGAATGGTTCGAAAATCCGATCGAGCTGTCTGACGCCCGGGAGCTGGTCACCGACACCCGTCAGTTTCTTGGTGACGTGCCCGGACATACCAGCTTCACCAATGCCCAGTTGCTGGACATCATGATGGCGCAGGATTTCCAGGACCTCACCGGTCAGGTCATCAAGCGTATGATGGATGTTATCCAGGAGATTGAACGTCAGCTGCTGATGGTTCTGCTGGAAAACATTCCGGAGCAGGGCGCTCGTCCAAAACGTGAAAACGAAAGCTTGCTGAACGGCCCGCAGGTTGACACCTCAAAAGCCGGCGTGGTGGCAAGTCAGGATCAGGTTGACGACCTGCTGGATAGTCTCGGGTTCTGATTGTTGCGCGAGTCCCCTCAGGCCGCAGAGTAGGTCTGAGGGGAAAGTTCTCAGCGTAAATCCATTTTAACGGTCATGTTGCCTTCAAAGCTTCCTGGTTCCGGGCGGCTGGCGGAAGTAGAGACCGGCGCGGCCGTCATGTTAATTATGCCATTTCCCTGTTCATCCAGCGTAACCGGAAAGTCCACAGAACCATCCAGTACTACGTTCTGATTATTTGCATCAAACATTCTGATACCGAGATCGTTTCTGCCAATCAGTTTGGCGATGTAGGACTGACTACCCTCTACCACGCCCTGATCGGCGGTCAACGTCAGCTTAATCTTGTCGCTGTTGCTGATGGCGGGGCCGTCACAATGGTAGGCGATATCGACATCTTTCAGCGTATAACCTTTTGGCGGTTGCCCCTGGTTAACAAACTGACTGCTGATAATACTCCCCATATCAACCTCAATGGTGCTTCCAGCATTAATCGTACAACTGAGAGGGGCGGTAAGCTTACCGCTCAGCCAGATATTGGACACCAGTTGAGCATCGGTGTTGCGGCATGAACCATTTCCTGTATACAGACAGGCATAGCTTTGCACAACCAACGTGGGGTTGATGATCTCTTCACCCAGAATCGGTTTTTTAATGTACAGATAAAAGCGAATCACGCTGAGCTTGAACTTTCGTTTGACCGTTGCGCCACCGGTCGGTCGCGTTTCGTTGTTACAGACATCTGCCGTCCCTTCCGACAGTTTTTGGTCTGCCTTTTGACTGCCCATATTGCCGATTGGGGTCGGGTACTCGGTGATTTTGATCTCACTTAACCCCATGCCATCGGGATTGTCGATAGCGTCGTTAAATCCCGAAACCTTGATATCCAGGTTCTCTGTTAAGACTCCGTATCCACTGACGCCTGCCGTCAGCGGACTACCGGCGAAGTTGTATTCATAAATCATCGATGCTGATGTGGTATTGGCGGGACATGTGCAATTGGCTTCGATCTCAGGCCCGGTACCTGGCATGTAGCTCCCCGTTAAGTATGAATAATTTGTGTTGTTTTCTGTGCTGCTGAGTTCATGCTCATATGACACTGAATAGTCGGCAGATGCTCCAAAGCAATTTGTTAACAGCGTTATCGCAGCCTGGACTGAGGCTGGCAATAGAAAGAGAACCGAGGTCAATACGACCGCAAAAATGTGGCGCATAGGTTATTCCTGTTTGCAAATGGCCTGAGTAGAGAGAATCCCTGCGAGATTCGCAGCGTGTTCGGGCTCAGGGAGGACCACGCTGGCATGGCATTGTTGTTCACGAGCCTTACCCCATTGAATGGTTATCGGAAAGGTCGCCGGAACCCCTGCGAGGTAGACGGTGCCGGTATCATCAACGATGCCGAGAATTGAGGCATTATCGACGGAGACCATTGCACCGAAAGGAATCACTTGTCCCCTGGCATTGGTGAGATGGAGAAGCGCCCGATAACCGATGTGCGCGACAAAGTTTGCCGCCACCGCTGCGCTACGGCTTGGAATGACGGTGGTGGCAGTTGCATCGGTATCAACATCATCCGGCAGACTGGTGGTATCAATTCGGATGCTGTTTTTCTGATACGGCGTCAGGGAGGGGATGACAGCATTACCCTGCCAGTCGGTGCGGACACCGCGCTGATTCTGAAAGCGGATGCCTTTTGCCCCTTGAGCAGAGACTATGGCAAACTGATCGCCCAATGGTTGAGAAAAGGTGATGCCATGAGGATGGGCGACAATCGCGCCGCTGGCACCCAGATTCACCTGTTGCGAGCGGTCCGATGAAGTGTAATAGCCGGCGTTCAAACTGGCGTATTGCGAGCGGTAGCTGCTGTACAGACTGCTGGTATCTTCGCCGTCGTGATTGCTGTGGCTTTGCTGCAGGGAATAGCTCAGACGCTGATCGTCAAGTAGCGTGCCGTTCAAGCCGATATTATGGCGGGTATAGCCATGTTTGCTGCTGCTGACGTTATAGGTCGACCATGCGTTGGGCAACCAGCGGCTGAGAGGCACGCTGAGTCCAAAGGCGATCATCTGATCGTCTTGTCGATCGCTGGTTTTACTGTAGGTATAAGTCAGATGATAGCTAATCCCATTTATTGTCGTATTTACTCCGGCAGACAGGCTGCGTTCAGTTTCTGAGGTTCCCCAGTAGTCCTGCTGATAACCGTTCAGGTAGATGCTGCTGCCCAGCAATGTTTGGCTGATGCTGGCCTGAATTCGGTTGCGTTTGTTATAGCTGAACATCAGGTCATCTTCATTACCGCTGTATTTCTTATTGGCATCATTGAAGCTGTAATAGCCCTGCGTAGAATAGCGATAGCTGGCGAGCGTGAAGTTGGTGGCGGTACGCTCGATCTTGCCCGAGTAAAGCAGGCGATACGACTGCCCGGAACTTGTTTGGTCATTATCCAGCGTGGCTCTGGCTGCCGTGACGTCAGCCGAAAGGGCGCCCAACTCGCCCAGTGCTATACCGATCCCAGCGTTCGCAGCCTGATAATCACCAGAAGAGGTGACTCCGCCGAACAGCGTTGCGGCATTGTTCAAACCGTAGATAAAACTGGCCTGGGCGAATTCGGGTTCTTTCTCGTCGCTGCTGCTGGCCGCCCGGTAACGGGCCGCGGTGACTTCGTATTTTATCCTGCCGGGACGTAACATCACGGCGGTGCTGGAGTAAGGTTGGGTAAAATGATGCTCTGTGCCGTCGGCTTCTTTTACCGTGATATCCAGATCGCCGCTGTTGGTTGTCGAGTAGAGATCGGAAATCTCAAAAGCCCCCGGGGCAACGTTTTGCTGGTAGATCAAATAGCCATTTTGCCGGATGGAGACTTCCGCATTTGAACTGGCGATCCCGCGTATAACGGGCGCGTAGCCGCGCTGGCTGAACGGTAACATTTCGTCATCGGAGGCCAGATTTACACCTGTGTACTGAATACTGTCGAAGACATCGCCACGGGTGCTGTTTTCACCCGCGGTAAACTGGCTGCGTAGCACATCAATATCATGCTGCAGATAGGTATTAATGGCATCCCAGGCATTGATGCTTTCAGATTTGCTCCAGGTAGAATAGTTGCGTACCCGCCACCCGCCCAGGTTAAGACCACTACGCAGATTGAGGTACTGGCTGTCAGAGGTATTATGGTTACCGTCACGGGTCTGTGAACCTGAATAACTGTAATCCGTAAACAGAACCGGTACGCCGTCATCCCACTGTGACGGGTCAATACCATCCCTGGCCGGATTCGCAATGGCGGCCTGCGGCATGCTGATATTGAGCGTCATCGTGGAAAAGTCGAGCGATGATGAGGCTTGCGGGATGTAATACCCCAGAGGGTGTGGGAGAGGTACATTCGCTGGCGCATCCGCAAGTGCTGGATAGTTCTCAATTTTAACGCCCCAGTGGCGCAGCATTTCTGGCGTCAACTGTGCCTGAAGCGTACCATCCGTGGCACTTGTATAGGTAACCGGTTCTTCACCCAGCAACGTCTTATTGAGCTGTAGCCGCGAAGGCCAGGTACCGGGCAGTTGCGCATTTTCGCGGGAGAAAAGCGACAAATCGATATCCTGTTGCGAGAGTTCGTTGCCCTCCAGTGATGAAGAGGAAAAGGAATATTCCCGTGCGAAAGCATGGCCTGAAACGACAAATGCAATGCTGAGAAGACCGCGGATTAGCAGCGACAGCCTCGAAGGAGCAAACGTAGAACGTCGCAACATTAACCCCCCTTGCTCAACGGGGCCGAGTATTGTTGCGAGGCATTTCCGTAGTCGGTAATACAGTGCCAGGTAACCTGATCACCGTTAGCTTGCACGGGCAGCGGGAAAGTGGCGGTGCTGAAAGGTGCCACCATATCCGCCTTCGGAAGTGAAACTGCGCCCAAGTGTAAGCTATCGAAAACCGTATAGAAGGCGTTATTATTCGTTACCTGTAATTGATTACCTGAACGCACAAACTGTAACTTCTCGCAGCTTTGTGCCGGTGAACCCGTAATATTTTTAGGGCGCCAGAGCAGTTTGAGACGGGTTTTATAGATTAGCCGAAGAATATTTTTACTTTCATTTTCTTTGGCGGTCGCCGGAATAGTGCGCACGTTCATATAAAACATCGATTCTTTATTCTCTGGCAGTGGCGTGCCGTTCCAGGTGATACGCAGGCTCTGCTCTTTTTGCGCATTGAGGCGAAAAAGCGGCGGGGTAACGATAAAAGGTCCGCGCGTCTTCTCATCCCCCGTATCGGTCCACGACTGAATTAACCATGGCAGTTGCGTGTCAGTATTAGTCAGCGCCAGCGCGACCTCTTTTTTGTTAGCGTCAAAAATAATCCGTGTGCGGCCAACCTGAATTCCACTCGCCGGACAAAAACACGAGTAAAAGAGAGGAGGGAATAATGCCACCATAATAAGGATACGCATAAAATGGACCCGTAATAGGTTAAATATTATCGATGGTATTAAGCGCCCGGAAATATTCCAGGCGTAAAAATAGAAAGTGTTAGCGATATAAAATATTAATTGTCATGTCCGCATCAGCCGGGCCAGCGGTGACTTCTTTTGCGAACGATTTATAGCGAGCCTGAAGGTGAGCCTGAATGGTATCGGTGGACTCTGTTGATAGCGGAATATAAACTTGCCCCTCTGAACCATCGAAGGCCAACAATGTTGTTGGTGAGTTGATCGGGCTAAGTGCAATACCAACTCCGGTAGCTGCCGTCTCTCCTGCGGTCGTAATCTGACTGACGTCAAGAAGCGTATTGGACTTGGTTAATGCGGTAGGGCCATTAAAGGTTAACTGCACGGAAGTCAGACCTTCAGTCGTCACCGGACAGTCAGTCAGTTTTATATCGACATCAACCAGATCTGTTTCTGTACCTACAGTGGTAAATAATGATGTCGGCCACGTACCCAGCGGTATAGTACTGTCCGTACCATCATCTCCATCAATGACACAACTTGGTTCAATGATTTCTCCGGTAAAATGAATCGTCCCTGCATTCATTTCTGCGGCTAATACATTAAATGAATATGCTGACAGCAGAGCAAAAAATACAGCGCTTTTCTTCATCTTCATGATTTGATAATCCCTGTAAGTGTTAATATTTTATTCCATAAAAATATGGGTGTAGCTCAACGGTAATATTATTCGGTCGCCAGTATACATGAGGTTTAATCGTTGTGGAGTAGGGCGGGGTTAAGTGGGTTATAATTAAAGCTTATGATTTTTTATTTTATTATTGAGTCTGAAGGGAATGATATATAATGTGATTATGTTAAGCAATTCTTATATTGCTTTCTTCTAAAACTTAGGCGGAATTGCTATTTTTTTATTCGATTTTGTTCTGTTGACAGAGTTATGTTCGTCTTTTTTTAATGTTTCTTAATTCAGAAATTAATAAATATTATGCTGTGATAGCTATTTTAGCCGCGATGAGACGGTATTGCGCAGGATCTATCCGCCGGGTAAACCCCGAAAAGAGCATGATTGCGCGGTTTTTTCTCGCCATTGCTTACGGACCATGCTGGCATGATAAGTCAGACGTAATGGGTAACGAGCACGTACTGTGGCAGAAGAAAGCGACGACGACAAAACAGAAGCCCCCACACCCCACCGACTTGAAAAAGCCCGGGAGGAAGGGCAGATCCCCCGATCCAAGGAGCTGACTTCACTGCTTATTTTGCTGGTGGGAGTGTGCATTATCTGGATTGGTGGAGAGTCGCTGGCCCGCAGACTGGCTGGCATGCTGTCGGCTGGGCTACGGTTTGACCACAGTATGGTCAATGACCCCAATCTGATCCTCAGCCAAATCATCCTGCTGATTAAAGACGCGATGATTGCGCTGTTGCCGTTGATTACTGGCGTCGTTCTGGTGGCATTGATCTCACCCGTGATGCTTGGTGGCTTGATCTTCAGTGGTAAATCTCTGCAACCCAAGTTCTCTAAGTTGAATCCGCTGCCAGGCATTAAACGCATGTTTTCCGCGCAAACCGGTGCCGAACTACTCAAAGCGATACTGAAGTCCACGTTAGTGGGAAGCGTGGCCGGATTTTATCTCTGGCATAACTGGCCAGCGATGATGCGGCTGATGGCGGAATCACCGATTACGGCGATGGGCAATGCCCTGGATTTAGTCGGTATGTGCGCGCTGTTGGTGGTGCTGGGCGTCATTCCCATGGTCGGGTTCGACGTTTTTTTCCAGATTTATAGCCATCTGAAAAAGTTGCGCATGTCGCGTCAGGATATCCGTGACGAATTTAAGCAAAGCGAAGGTGATCCGCACGTTAAGGGCAAAATACGCCAAATGCAGCGCGCGGCGGCACAGCGTCGCATGATGGCGGATGTACCGAAAGCGGACGTCATTGTGACCAACCCCACGCACTACTCGGTGGCGTTGCAGTATGACGAGAACAAAATGAGCGCGCCGAAAGTTGTTGCCAAAGGCGCGGGGCTGGTGGCGTTACGTATTCGTGAGATTGGCGCCGAGCATCGTGTCCCCACGCTAGAAGCACCACCACTGGCGCGTGCGTTATATCGTCATGCAGAGATTGGTCAACAAATACCGGGGCAATTATATGCCGCCGTTGCCGAAGTGCTGGCATGGGTATGGCAGTTAAAACGCTGGCGTCTGGCAGGCGGCAATCCGCCACCACAACCTGAAAACCTTCCGGTGCCTGACGCACTGGATTTCCTGAACGAGAAGAATACTGATGGCTAATCTGGTCGCGATGCTGCGCCTGCCCGGCAACCTCAAATCCACACAATGGCAAATCCTTGCCGGGCCGATCCTCATTCTGCTGATCCTGTCGATGATGGTGCTGCCGCTGCCGGCTTTCATCCTCGATCTGCTGTTTACGTTTAATATTGCGCTGTCGATCATGGTGCTGCTGGTGGCGATGTTTACACAGCGCACGCTTGAGTTTGCTGCATTCCCGACGATTTTGCTGTTCACCACATTATTGCGCCTGGCCCTGAACGTCGCGTCGACGCGTATCATTTTGATGGAAGGACATACCGGTGCGGCCGCGGCGGGGAAGGTGGTTGAAGCCTTTGGCCACTTCCTGGTGGGCGGTAACTTTGCCATCGGGATCGTGGTTTTCGTTATTCTCGTCATCATTAACTTTATGGTTATTACCAAAGGCGCCGGTCGTATCGCTGAAGTTGGCGCACGCTTCGTGCTGGATGGTATGCCCGGCAAGCAGATGGCGATTGATGCCGACTTAAATGCCGGACTGATTGGCGAAGATGAAGCCAAAAAACGCCGTTCGGAAGTGACGCAGGAAGCGGACTTCTACGGTTCGATGGATGGTGCGAGTAAATTCGTACGCGGAGATGCCATCGCCGGTATTTTGATCATGGTGATCAACGTGGTTGGCGGCCTGTTGGTCGGGGTGCTACAGCATGGTATGAGCATGGGCAGCGCCGCGGAAAGTTATACCCTGCTGACTATCGGTGACGGCCTGGTCGCGCAGATCCCCGCGCTGGTTATCTCAACGGCGGCGGGTGTTATCGTGACCCGCGTGAGTACCGATCAGGATGTAGGCGAACAGATGGTGACCCAACTGTTCAGTAATCCAAGCGTTATGCTGCTTAGTGCAGCGGTGCTGGGTTTGCTGGGCCTGGTACCTGGTATGCCAAACCTGGTATTTTTGATGTTTACCGCCGCATTACTCGGCCTGGCCTGGTGGATGCGTGGCCGCGAACTCAAAGCGCCTGCTGAACCTCAGCCGGTAAAAATGCCGGAAAATAACTCTGTGGTGGAAGCCACCTGGAACGATGTGCAACTGGAGGATTCACTGGGAATGGAGGTGGGTTATCGCCTGATCCCAATGGTGGATTTTCAGCAGGATGGCGAGCTACTGGGGCGAATTCGCAGTATTCGTAAGAAATTTGCCCAGGATATGGGCTTCCTGCCGCCGGTGGTCCACATTCGCGACAATATGGATCTGCAACCCGCCCGCTATCGCATTCTGATGAAAGGGGTGGAAATCGGCAGCGGGGACGCCTATCCCGGACGTTGGCTGGCTATTAACCCGGGGACGGCGGCAGGTTCGTTGCCGGGAGAGAAAACGGTCGATCCGGCTTTCGGTCTGGACGCTATCTGGATTGAGAGCGCATTGAAGGAACAGGCGCAGATTCAGGGCTTTACGGTGGTTGAAGCCAGTACCGTTGTCGCTACGCATCTGAATCACCTGATTGGTCAGTTTGCCGCTGAGCTGTTCGGGCGTCAGGAAGCGCAACAGCTTCTGGACCGCGTCTCACAGGAGATGCCAAAACTGACAGAAGATCTGGTCCCTGGGGTTGTGACGCTGACCACACTGCACAAAGTGCTGCAGAACTTACTGGACGAAAAAGTACCGATTCGCGATATGCGCACCATTCTTGAAACGCTGGCTGAACATGCGCCGCTGCAAAACGATCCGCATGAGCTTACTGCGGTAGTCCGTGTTGCGCTGGGGCGCGCCATCACCCAGCAATGGTTCCCGGGTAATGAAGAGGTTCAGGTTATTGGTCTGGATACCCCGCTTGAACGTTTGCTGCTGCAAGCATTACAGGGCGGCGGCGGTCTGGAGCCTGGTCTGGCAGACAGGCTGCTGGCCCAAACTCAGGAAGCGCTCTCCCGCCAGGAAATGTTGGGTGCGCCGCCGGTATTGCTGGTTAATCACGCGTTGCGCCCGTTACTGGCACGCTTTTTACGCCGCAGCATACCGCAACTGGTGGTGTTATCGAACATGGAGCTTTCCGATAACCGCCATATTCGTATGACGGCGACCATTGGAGGTAAATAATGCGTAACTTACTGTGGCTGTTGGTTTTTCCTTTGGTGGCGCAGGCGGCCGGAGAAGGGGCATGGCAGGCGAGCGGAATGGGCATCACCTTAAACCATCGTGGTCAGTCAGCCTCGTCCGCACCTCTGGTTCCCAGTCAGCCCGTCTCGGGTTTGATGACCCTGGTGGCGTGGCGCTATGCGCTTAATGGCCCAACCCCTGCGGGGTTACGTGTGCGTTTATGTTCTCAGTCCCGCTGTGTCGAGCTGGACGGGCAAAGTGGCACCACCAACGGGTTTAATAATGTTCCCGCCATCGAACCGATGCATTTTGTCTGGGAAGTTCCCGGCGGCGGTCGTCTGATCCCCGCCTTACAAGTACAGAGCAATCAGGTAATAGTAAACTATCGTTAACGCCTTCCTTCATTAGGCCAGCAGCAGAAACTGCTGGCTGCTTCGCAATTTTAGCCCGCCGCTTTGATTAAAAAGAAACGCTGTTTTATAAAATTGGTGACATACGTTGCCGGACTCTTTGTGCTGTTGCCATTTCGCGAACATCCCTGGCAGAAACAGAAAGGTTTCACTTCCTGTTAGCTTTTACTGTGACCCTGTAAGGACGCCCAATATCAACGCGAGGATTGCGGGGCCTCCAAATAATGTGCAGGGGTAACGGCAATGAAGACACGTAAAATCGGACTGGTTAACTATTTTGCCTACGGTTCGGGGGATTTTTTGGGCGCAGGCACCACGGCATTAACCGCCGCCTGGCTGCTCTATTTTTACACTACGTTTTGTGGCCTGACGCCTATCGAGGCGACCTTCATTTTTGCCACCGCCAGGGTGTTGGATGCCGCGGTTAGCCCGTTAATGGGTTTTTTAACCGATAACTTTGGTTCCACCTGGCTCGGTAAACGCTTCGGGCGACGTAAGTTTTTTATTCTGTTGGGGATCCCCTGCGTCTTTAGCTACTCGCTGATGTGGGTGGGTGATATGGGTTTCTGGTACTACCTGCTGACCTATCTGATTTTTGACGTGGTCTACACCATGATTCTGGTGCCTTATGAAACGCTGGTGCCCGAAATGACCGATGACTTTAAACAGAAAACCAAGTTTTCCGGCGCGCGTATTTCGATGGCGCAAATGTCAGCTATTCTGGCCTCGTTCTTACCCGGCGTTCTGCTGACGCTGTTTGGCAAAGATAACCCGGTGTCTTTTTTCTACGCCAGCCTGGTGTTCTCTGTGCTGTGCGCGCTGATGCTGACTTTCGTCTGGTTCTTTACCTGGGAGCGCCCACGTGCTGAGTGGACTGAAGCCGCGCTGCGAGCCGAAGAAGAGAAGAAAAAGCTGACCTTTAGCCAAAGCATGACCCGTCTGCTTGTTGAACTGAGTTCAACACTGCGCATCCGAATCTTCCGCCAGCATTTAGGAATGTATCTCGGCGGCTATATAGCGCAGGACGTTTTTAACGCCGTCTTTACTTACTATGTGGTGTTTGTGCTGATGCAGGAAGCCTCGATGGCGTCAAACCTGCTGGGAACGATGGCTATCTTCCAGTTCATTGCCGTTATCGCCATGATCCCATTGTGTATCCGCTTTGGACCCGCGCCATCATACCGGATGGTGGTTGTCCTGTTTGGCGCGAGCTCTCTCTCTTATGCGCTGCTTTACTATGCCGGGTTAAGCGATGTTTATTCTCTGTTGCTGCTGGTCTCTGCCATTGCGGGTCTGGGACGCGGCGGTATCAATTATGTTCCCTGGAATACCTACACCTATATTGCTGACGTTGACGAAGTGATTACCGGCCAGCGCCGGGAAGGGATCTTCGCCGGCATTATGACGTTAACGCGTAAGGCGTCACAGGCGGGAGCGGTGATGCTGGTTGGGATTGTCATGCAGATGTCCGGTTTTGTCTCCGGTCACAGCGTACAACCCGCGGCAGTCAGCCATACCATTTTGTTAATTCTGAGCTGCGGTACGCTCATTGTTCTGGCGCTGGGTTTCCTGGTTTCCTTGCGCTTCAAACTGAACCTGCAAACCCACAGTACCCTACGTGAAGAGACCGCAAAAATGCGGGCATCGGGACGCCCCGTGCCGGAAGGGCTCTCCGCCAAAGGCCGCGCGACCGTAGAGATGCTGTCGGGCATGCCATATGAATCACTTTGGGGCAACAACAATATTGGTTACCTGAATCGTAATAAGCCAGCAGCACCGAAACTGGAAAAGGGTGCCGCATTGAATTCGACATTGACAGAGGTGAAGTAAATGATTGTTTACCCGGTTAAACACAGCCCGTTATTGCGTCAACCAGACCATTTTATTGCCAGGGATGAATTAAAAACGTTGATCAAAAAGGTGACGCATAACCTGGTCAATATTCATGATGAGACAGGCGAATTCCTGCTGCGTCTGGACGACGGCCGCGTTATTGATACCAAAGGCTGGGCGGGATGGGAGTGGACGCACGGCGTCGGCCTGTACGGGATGTATCAGTATTATCAGCAAACCGGCGATGAAACGATGCGCGATATCATCGATAGCTGGTTTGCCGATCGCTTTGCTGAAGGTGCGACCACCAAAAACGTTAACACTATGGCGCCGTTTTTAACGCTGGCGTATCGCTATGAAGAGACGCGTAACCCCGCGTATCTTCCGTGGCTCGACAGCTGGGCTGAGTGGGCCATGCATGATATGCCGCGTACCGAATTCGGCGGTATGCAGCACATTACGCTGGCGGAAGAGAATCATCAGCAAATGTGGGATGACACGTTGATGATGACGGTTTTGCCACTGGCGAAAATCGGCAAGTTGCTCAACCGTCCAGAATATATTGAAGAGGCAACCTATCAGTTCCTGCTGCATGTGCAGAACCTGATGGATAAAGAAACGGGGCTGTGGTTCCACGGCTGGAGCTATGAAGGGCGGCATAATTTTGCCAACGCCCGCTGGGCACGTGGTAACAGCTGGTTAACTATCGTGATCCCGGACTTCCTCGAACTGCTCGATTTACCAGAAAACAGTGCTGTTCGCCGCTATCTGGTGCAGGTCCTGCACGCGCAAATCGCGGCGCTGGCAAAGTGTCAGGATGACAGTGGGTTGTGGCACACGCTGCTGGACGATCCGCAGTCGTATCTGGAAGCGTCAGCTACCGCCGGATTTGCGTATGGGATCCTCAAAGCAGTACGTAAACGCTATGTCGGTCAAGATTATGCTGCGGTGGCCGAAAAAGCCATCAGAGGCATTGTGCAACATATCTCACCAGAAGGTGAATTGATGCACACCTCGTTTGGTACCGGAATGGGGCACAATCTCGATTTTTACCGCAATATCCCGCGGACCTCCATGCCATATGGACAGGCCATGGCGATACTGTGCCTTACCGAATACTTGCGTAAGTATTTTTGATCTCGTTGGCAGAGGGGGCTGCCGCTAACGGACCTGATTGTTGATTCACCTCTGTTTGCGCGGCATTATCCTGCGGCGCAAACAGATGATCCATGATTTGCCGCATGACCGGCGCGGCGGTAACACCGTCGCTGCCGCCGTTTTCGAGGATTAACGCCACGGCGACTTTCGGGTTCTTATAGGGCGCAAAAGCGGTATAAAACACATGGTCGCGCAAACGGACAGGAATCATTTTCGCATTGTAGGTCTGATTTTCTTTCAGGCTGAAGACCTGCGATGTGCCACTTTTCGCCGCAATGCCGTAAGGTGCGGTGTGAAAGAACTTATACCCTGTGCCGTTTGGTTCATTTGCCATGCCGAACATCGCCTGACGCACCAGCCCCCAGTAGGGTGACGACGCAGAGGCGATTTGCGACGGCGGTTCAGGAGCCTGGTATGGCGTGAGGGTTTTGCCGCTTTCTTCATCGAGTAGCAGGTGAGGAGCGATGACTTTGCCGTTGTTAATCAGCGCTACCATAGCCTTTACCATCTGGATCGGCGTGGCAATCCAGTAGCCCTGGCCGATACCAACAGAAATGGTATCCCCTTGATACCATGCTTTTTTATGTACTTTCTGCTTCCATTCGCGGCTCGGGAGCAGGCCGTTATACTCCTCATCAAGATCGATACCGGTCGGTTTACCGTAACCAAACTGGCTGAGCATGCTGTTAATCCGATCGATCCCCATCATATACGCCACCTGATAAAAGAAGGTATCGGCGGATTCTTCAATCGCTTTGGTGACGTCCAGCATACCGTGACCGGTTTTTTTCCAGTCACGATAATGTCGCTCGGTGCCGGGTAGCGTCCAGGTGGGCGCGCCGAAGAAACTGGTCTGCGGGGTGATGACGCCGTTCAGTAACGCTGACATCGCCATGTAGGGTTTGACCGTGGAGGCAGGAGGGTATAACCCCTGCGTGACGCGGTTGATTAAAGGCAGGTCTTTATCCTGCAACAGCTTGTTATAGTCCTGATAGCTGATGCCTTTGACAAACGGATTGGGGTCATAGCTGGGATTGGAGACCATCGCCAGCACGGAACCGTCGTGCGGATCTTCCACCAGTACTGCCGCACGCTGGCCCGCCAACAGACTCTCAATGTATTGCTGTAAATGTAAGTCCAGTGTCAGATGGATATCTTTCCCGGCAACGGGCGGCACATCCTTGATCAAGCGGACGATGCGTCCGTGGTTATCGACTTCCACCTCCTGATAACCGGTTTTTCCATGCAGTTCGTTTTCGTAATAGTGCTCAATACCCTGCTTGCCGATGTTGTGATCGGCGGCATAGTTTTCTGCCAGACCTTTTTTATCCAGTGCTTTCAGATCGTTGTCGTTGATTTTTGAAACATAGCCAAGGACATGCGCCAGTGCGGCCCCATAGGGGTACTGGCGGTCTTCATAGCTATTGATATTGACGCCACTGAAACGAAACTGGTTAACCGAGAAGCGAGCGATTTCTACATCGGTCAGCGCATTTTTTAGCACTACCGGGCGATAACGGCTGCTGGATTTTAGCTCATGGCGGAACTGGTCAATGTCATCCGGGGTGAGGTCAACGATCGGCGTTAGCTGCCTGATTAGGGTATCCATATCGCTGATTTTATAAGGCGTAACGGAAATGTCGTACCAGGTTACGTTGCGCACCAGCGGGATGCCGTTACGATCGTAAATCATGCCTCGCGTTGGGGCGACGGGCAGCATTTTAATGTCGTTTGCATTCGAGCGGGTGGTGTAATACTGGTGCTGACAGATTTGTAAATTGTAGAGATTGTAAATCAGGATGCCAAAACAGATAACCACAAGGCCAAAGGCCACTATCACACGCCGCTGGAAGAGTTTTTCTTCCGCCTCAAAATCTCTGAATGTCATTGACCCGTACCCGATTAATTCGCCGCCTAATGATACGGAGGCTCAAACGGGATGACAGGCAAAAAATGTTCCATATCTCTACGGAAATGTGTCATTCCTTGTGAGTTGTTACAGATAGCCTGTTACGGAAATAAAAAAGGCCTGAGTCCGCGTTACTGACTCAGGCCTCAATCATTGCGTACTTACATACGTTCTACGGTTTCGATACCCAGCGTATCCAGACCCAGCTTCAGGGTTTTCGCCGTCAGTTGCGCCAGTTTCAGACGGCTGTTACGAATCTCTTCGTTCTCCGCGCTGAGGATAGGGCAATGCTCGTAGAAGCCGGAGAACAGACCCGCTACGTCGTACAGGTAGGCACACATCACGTGCGGCGTACCTTCACGGGCCACGACGGTGAGCGTTTCTTCAAACTGCAGCAGACGCGCAGCCAGCTGGGCCTCGCGATCTTCATTGATAATGACCTGCGCATTTGCCAGCGTGCTCTCGTCGATTTCCGCTTTACGGAACACGGACAGTACGCGGGTGTAGGCATACTGCATGTACGGCGCGGTGTTGCCTTCGAACGCCAGCATATTGTCCCAGTCGAAGATGTAGTCAGTGGTACGGTTTTTGGACAAATCCGCATATTTCACCGCGCCGATACCGACCGCATTCGCCAGCTTTTCCAGCTCATCGGCAGGCATATCCGGGTTCTTCTCAGCCACCAGACGACGCGCGCGTTCCAGCGCTTCATCCAGCAGATCGGCCAGTTTAACCGTACCGCCCGCACGGGTTTTGAACGGTTTACCGTCTTTGCCCAGCATCATACCGAACATGTGGTGTTCCAGCGGCACGGAATCCGGCACATAGCCGGCTTTACGGACGATGGTCCAGGCCTGCATCAAGTGCTGATGCTGACGGGAATCGATGTAATAGAGAACGCGGTCGGCATGCAGCGTTTCGTAACGATATTTGGCGCAGGCGATGTCGGTGGTGGTGTAGAGATAGCCGCCATCTTTCTTCTGAATGATAACGCCCATCGGTTCGCCTTCCTTGTTCTTATACTCATCAAGGAATACGACGGTAGCGCCTTCGCTCTCAACGGCCAGACCTTTCGCCTTCAGATCGGCCACGATACCTGGCAGCATCGGGTTGTACAGGCTTTCCCCCATGACGTCGTCACGGGTCAGCGTGACGTTCAGGCGGTCGTAAGTTAACTGGTTCTGCGACATGGTAATGTCGACAAGTTTGCGCCACATCTCACGGAAGTACTCGTCGCCGCCTTGCAGTTTAACAACATAGCTACGGGCGCGTTCTGCGAAGGCTTCATCTTCGTCGTAATGTTTTTTCGCATCACGGTAGAAACCTTCCAGGTCAGCCAGCGCCATCTCTCCGGCGTTTTCCTGCTGCTGTTTTTCCAGCCATGCGATCAGCATACCGAACTGAGTACCCCAGTCGCCGACGTGGTTAGCACGAATAACATTGTGGCCGAGGAACTCCAGCGTACGCACCGCAGCGTCACCGATGATGGTGGAACGCAGGTGACCCACGTGCATCTCTTTCGCTACGTTAGGCGCGGAGTAGTCGACAACAACGGTTTGTTTAGCCGGTTGGGTTACGCCCAGACGATCGGAGGCCAGCGCCTGCTGAACATGCTGCGCCAGAAATGCCGGATCGAGAAAAATATTGATAAAGCCCGGGCCAGCAATTTCAACCTTGCTGGCAATCCCGTTGAGATCCAGATGAGTCAGCACCTGCTCAGCCAGTTGTCGCGGCGCCATACCCAGTTTTTTAGCGACAGCCATCATGCCGTTGGCCTGATAGTCACCGAACTGTATTTTTGCTGACTGACGAACCTGCGGTTCGCAATCTGCAGGCGCGCCTGCAGCAATCATGGCCTGACTGACTTTTTCTGAGAGAAGAGCCTGAATATTCACCGGAATACCTTACATTTATGAAGCGGGATAAAATTCACCGCGCCAGTTTAAGAATTTAGGGCGCGAGTATACTGCAAATGCCCGTTGCCGTCAGCATTGCGAGTACAGTGCATTGTCGGAAATGAAAGCAACGCAATTACGTATAATTATGCATATTGCGTTTGAAAAAAACAGCGGTTGGATGGCGCAGCGCAACAGAGTAAATTAGCGGCTTTGAACATGGATATGAGCTTTTATTATGGCGAACTGGCAAACAGTTGCAGAACTGCATGATATTTCCGCAGATTTACCGCATTTCACGCAGGCGTTAACAGAACTTTCCACCCGTCTTGGTCTGGATGTCACACCGCTTGAAGCCGATCACATTTCTTTGCGTTGCCATCAAAATACTACCGCAGAGCGCTGGCGTCGTGGGTTTGAGCAGTGCGGTGAACTATTGTCAGAGAATATCATCAATGGCAGACCCATTTGCCTGTTCAAACTTCATGAGCCGGTTTGCGTACTGCACTGGACATTTTCCATCGTAGAGCTGCCGTGGCCGGGAGAAAAGCGTTATCCACATGAAGGTTGGGAGCATATTGAGATTGTCTTGCCGGGTGATGCACAAACGCTGAATGCGCGAGCGTTGGCGCTGCTTTCCGATCAAGGCTTGAGTCAACCGGGCATTTTCGTGAAAACCAGCTCACCGAAAGTAGAGCGTGAGCGATTACCTAATCCTACGCTGGCGGTCAGCGATGGCAGCGTGACGATAAAGTTTCACCCGTGGTCGATTGAAACCATTGTGGCAAGTGAGCGACAGGAGTAAACATGGCCTTACTGGAAGTTTGCTGTTACAGCATGGAATGCGCGCTTACGGCGCAGCAAAACGGCGCGGATCGTATTGAGCTTTGCTCGGCGCCGAAAGAAGGGGGCTTAACGCCGTCACTGGGCGTATTGCGTTCGGTTCGTCAGCATGTTGCTATTCCCGTCAACCCGATTATCCGCCCGCGTGGAGGGGATTTTTGTTATACCGACGGTGAATTCGCGGCAATGCTGGATGATATTGCGATGGTCAGAGAACTGGGATTTCCAGGGCTGGTGACCGGTATTTTAGATGTGGATGGCAATGTCGATATGCCGCGCATGGAAAAAATAATGGCTGCTGCCGGTCCGCTGAATGTCACTTTTCATCGGGCGTTTGATATGTGCGCTAACCCACTCAATGCGCTACAAAAACTCTCTCAATTGGGCATCGCCAGGGTACTGACTTCCGGGCAAAAATCAGATGCAGTGCAAGGTTTAACAAAAATAATGGAACTTATTGCGCAGGCGGGTGCTCCAATCATTATGGCCGGAGCGGGGGTTCGCGCCTCGAATTTGTCCCTGTTCCTGGATGCTGGAGTGCAGGAAGTCCATAGTTCTGCCGGAGTATGGCTGGCTTCCCCAATGCGTTATCGCCATTCGGGGTTGTCGATGTCTTCGGATACGCAAGCGGATGAGTATTCTCGCTATGCGGTAGACGGAGCGGCGGTTGCTGAAATGAAAGCAATCATGGCACGCCATCAGGCCAGCTGATTTTTACCGTTGCATCATGTCGCCCAATATGATGCTTGCTCGTACCAGGCCCCTGCAATTTCAACAGGGGCCTTTTTTTCTCCTTCATATTTCAAGCCGCAGCAGCGTTGGCCGCCTCGCGCACCCCGGTCACGTAGTTATCTACGCTCCCGGGGATTTGCTGCGTTGCCGCCTTGCTGCAACGTGAACTATTTTGGAGAAACGGTGCTATACGTAACGGTCATTCGGCAATCTATTACGGCTTACGCGCAATCAATACCGCACGTAATGGGGCAGGGTAGCCTTCAACCGTTTTACTGTGGTCGTTCGGGTCGAGAAAATCGGCCAGCGATTCGGTTATCATCCACTCGGTGCGGCGCTGCTCTTCGGTGGTGGTGACGCAGACATCGGCGATGCGTACATCAACAAATCCGCATTTTTCCAGCCAGTTTTTTAGCGCCAACGCAGAGGGGATAAAATAGACGTTACGCATCTGCGCGTAGCGGTCACCCGGCACCAGTACGGTATTTTCATCACCCTCGACAACCAACGTTTCCAGTACCAGTTCACCCTCTTTAACCAACTGATCTTTCAACTGCCACAGGTGTTCCAGCGGTGAACGTCGATGATACAGCACGCCCATGGAAAACACGGTATCAAAGGCGTTGAGCGCCGGAAGCTGTTCAATACCCAGCGGCAGCAAATGTGCGCGCTGATCGTTGCCCAGCAGTTTACGCACCGCTTCAAACTGGCACAGAAACAATTGCGTAGGATCGATGCCAACCGCCAGGTGCGCCCCCGCGCCAATCATACGCCACATATGATATCCGCTGCCGCAGCCGACATCGAGAATGGTACGGCCAGTAAGATCCGATAAATGCGGCAGGACGCGATCCCATTTCCAGTCTGAGCGCCATTCGGTATCGATATTGACGCCGTAGAGCGAGTATGGCCCTTTACGCCATGGCATCAGGTTCCGCATCAGGGTGTCGATGCGCTTGAGTTGACCGTTGCTAAGTGGTTGTTCGCTTTCTGCGGTGACGCTATGCAGTAAGTCCAGACGATACGGCGTTAACTCTGGCAAAAACTCCACCGCATTCGACCACTGCTTAAATAAGCCATGCTGATCGCGCTGCCAGGCAGCGATTTGCGCCGGGAGTGTTTCCAGCCAGTGGGCAAGGTGATTTTTGGCAATCAACTGATAAAAGTTACCAAAATCGATCATGCGCGAACCTCAGCTTTCAGCGCCACCAGGGAACCAAAGTTGAAGCACTGGAACCACAATTCGCTGTGCTCAAAGCCTGCCTGATGCAGTCGCGCTTTGTGTGTTTCTACGGAGTCGGTCAGCATCACGTTCTCCAGCATGCTGCGCTTCTGGCTAATTTCCAGTTCGCTATAGCCATTTGCGCGTTTGAAGTCATGGTGCATGTTGAACAGCAGCTCGCCAACTTGAGCGTCTTCGAAACTGAATTTCTCCGACAGCACCAGCGCACCGCCGGGATTCAGTCCCTGATAAATCTTATCCAACAATGCCTGGCGCTCAGGTGGCTCAAGGAACTGCAGGGTAAAATTCAGCACCACCATCGAGGCGTTTTCGATAGTAATGTCGCGAATATCGCCTTCGATGACGTCAACCGGGGTTGGGGCCTTATAAGCGTCAATATGACGACGGCAGCGCTCAACCATCGCCGGGGAATTATCAATGGCAATAATTTTGCAATTCTCGTGATGAATATTGCGACGCACCGAGAGCGTCGCCGCGCCCAAAGAGCAGCCGAGATCGTAGACCTGTGTGTTGGGTTGTACGAAACGTTCGGCCAGCATGCCAATCATCGAAATGATATTGGAGTAGCCGGGAACGGAACGCTGGATCATATCCGGGAAGACTTCAGCTACCCGTTCATCAAAGGTCCAGTCACCCAGACTGGCGATAGGCGCAGAAAAAAGCGTGTCGCGGTGAGACATAACGTAAAAATCCGGGAAAAATAAAGTGGCGTATTGTGCGCTAATGCAGGGAGAAAACCAACTCCCAGGGCATATACCAAAGATTCGCCAGCACCATTAGCAACAGCGAACACCAGGTCGCGCTCATGCCTGAACGCCGCCAGCGGAAAAGCCGGTGGTGGAATCCGTAATAATGCATCAGTCGTCCGGCAATCAAAATCAGTCCGCAAATATGCACCATCCACGTTTCTGCGCCGTTCATTTCCATAAATAACAGCAGCACTAACGCGACAGGAATATATTCCACCGCATTACCATGAATACGGATAGCGCTTTGCAATTCGCTAAAACCACCGTCACCATAGGCAACGCGGTACAGCATACGCAGGCGCACGACGTCAAATGAGAACTTTATTAACAATAACGCACCCAATACGGCATAAAGCGCGCTTACCATACAAACTCCCTTTAAAATGGCTGATGGCATTGTCTATGATAGGTGGCAATTTCAGAAAAGAGAAGATTGCTGTGGAATAGACGGTGCTGATCCGATCTCTGGCAGGGCGCTACGTAAATCCGCCCATAACGTGTCTACCAGCTCCGGGGCCTGCGCGATATCCGGCGTATGTAAAAAAAGATACGGCGTCGTGGATTGTTGCCACTGCGACAGCTTGGTTAACCAAACTGCAAATAACTGCCGGTTTTGTGCCATATCATCGCTACCGATAAAACGCACCATCGGATGATTGGCTGTTACCACTGCATGAACCGGGACCTTTGGTTTCTTACGCTGAGCTTCGCGTACCGCTTCAGTATGCGGGATGGCGGCATGCACCGGGCGACTGTCTAAAATCACCCGGTTTACACCTCGCTCATGCAGGCCGCGATTCAGTTGCTGCTCGGCTTCGCCTTTGGCAAAGAAGTCCGGATGGCGAACTTCGACACCGTAGGTAAAGGATTTGGGGAGCGCGTCGAGAAACGGCCACAGAGCGGACAGATCGCGCGGGGCAAAGGTGGCGGGTAATTGTAACCAGTATTGCCCGATGCGCGCTTCCAGTGGTGACATGCGCGTGAAAAATTCCTGTACCAAATCATCACAGTTACGCAACGCGGCCTGATGTGAAATGGTGGCCGGAAACTTAAAACAAAATCGAAACGCATCGGTGGTTTGAGCATGCCAGCGGGCGACAATCTCGGCTTTTGGCAACGCATACAGCGTGGTGTTGCCTTCCACGCAGTTAACATGACGGGCGTTAGGGGTTAACTTACTGATTTTAATAATCCTCCCGTACTGCTCTCGTGGCTATGGGGCATCAATGGGGCAAAATCTGCCAGCTTCTGATTCAGCATTGCGATCTGCTCTGCGCTGCTGTCAGCCATCCATGCACCGTAAACATTGAACACCATCTGCGCGCTCGCATGCCCCATCTGACTGGCAATAAAACTCGGGTTTGCACCAGCAGATAATGACCAGCACGCATAGGTATGTCGTGACTGGTACGCCTTTCTGTGTCTGATCCCCGCGCGCTTTAGTGCAGCTTCCCATGAGTCGCCTACTGAATCGACCCGGTAGATAAATCCGACCTGCTTACTGTGTCTGACCACATGCGGGTTAAAGACGAATGTACACTCATGGTTCACCGAACGACCGTACTCACGTAACTGCACTTCAATGTGATATTGCCTGCCCAGCCTTGTCATTTCAGCCTGATTTTTCAGGATACTGATTGCGGGCTGGATAAGATGCACCACTCGATCTGTGCTTGCCTCGGTTTTCGGTAGAGTGAACTCACCAAGTTTCGTATAATTACGCCTGACGGTAATTGTTCCCGCTTTCAGGTCGATATCTTCCCAGGCCAGGGAGACCAGTTCCCCGTGACGCATTCCTGTGTACACTGCTAATGACCACAGGTTTTTCGTCTGCTGATGCCGGCATGCATCTATCAGGCGAATAAATTCATCACGAGAAAGAGGATCTGGTTCTGCCCTGGCTTTTTTCAGAGGCTTAATTCCCTCGAATGGGTTCACCTCTAAGTAACCGTGATCCGCAGCAAACTGAAACATTCCGGCCATTGTCGTCATGTAATAGTTCACAGTAACAACGCTTCGCCCTTTTGCCGGGGCTTTGTTTTTCGTCGGATTCTGGTAACCAGTTAGCAAATCTTTCCTGAGATACAGCAATTCCTCTTTGGTTACTGCTGACGCCAGGCGATTACCTCCGATCCTCGGCACCATATTCCTTGCGACAGACTCATAGCGATTGAATGCGTTCGCGCAGATTTCCATCCGTTTCAGATCCAGCCATTTTTCTTCAAGTTCTTTCACTGTAATGTCTTTTTTACTTACACCAAAAGCCTTGAGGTTAGGGGAATCAGGAAACTTGGTTGCATAATCAAAGGTTCCTGTGCGGATGGCAAAACATACTGATGTCCGCAGTTCCCCGGCTATCTTCCTGTTCTTAGCGGTGTCAGGGACACCGAGACTTTCCCTGACACGCTTACCTTTAAAATTAAACCAGATGCGTAATGTGCCACCGTGGTTTTCGACGCCTGTTGGATATGTGACTTTATCCATTGGTGTTACCTCCAGACGCCCAAGAGCGATACAAGCTTACCTTTTTCATGGCATCAAATCACCTTGGCTGCTTGCTTTTCATTGAAGCGACCCAGGCATCTACAGCCTTTCTGTTATACATGCACTCACTGGAAGGTTTAGGATTTCCGTCAGGCGATACGTGGATATACTCCCTCCCAATCATCCAGCATTCTTTTCTGGCACGGAGGATGGTTCCGGGTTTGAGCCCGGTAACCGCGATCAGAACGCTTTCACAAACCCAATCGTTAGGAGCTAACTGAATAACATTACTCATGTACCCGCCTCACACCAAGTCAAGGCCACGGCAGTGGCGCCACACATCAAACATCCGCTTTACCACTTCCCTACAGTAAAAACCGTCGCAATCTCGCGTAAGGTCGTAACGGCTCCCGTACCGTTGGCGCACCCATATTTCAAATGCTTTGTGCATTACTTCACCTCTGCAGATAACGTCGTCACAATGACATGCTGGCGCGCCTTGGGTTTTATCAGAAAAATAGCCTTGTCATGTCTGAGTCCGTACCCACCCTCACGTTCGCAGCGTGCGACTGAGGCGCATAAAGAGCGGGGAATTCCTTTCTTGCTGACATCAAATACCCAGGCGTTTTTGAGGTCGAGGATCAGATTCCCCACGTCGCCACCAATGCGTTCGATATAGCGTTCAATAGCGTGAACGGTCACCATGTAGTGGCGAAACTGCACACTTCCGGAGGCGGTCATTATTGGCGTCGTAGTGGTCATAACTTCACCTCCACGCCGATCCCGGCGATAATACAGGCTCGTTCTATAGCTTCTTTCGCCCAGCGCTTATAGGTTTCCGGATGGAAAGCCTCGCTTTTGCCTGTACCGCTCCAGAATGCTTTTGAACCAGTATCTGGCAGGGTGATGGTCAATTGCTTACCATTGGTAACATCGTTAATCAGCCCTGACTTAATATTCAGTTGCAATTCTTTGTCTCTCAGTGCTTCTTCCAGTTCGGCAACATGGCATTCAGAATCAATCAGGTTGCTTTCCACAGAAGACAGGGCTTGTTTTAGTCGCTCGATCTCCGCCGCCATGTAGTAACCGGTTTTGCTCCAGGTATCCACATCATCACCGGTCATATCCGGTTCCATCGTCGCCATGAGAATGGCGACGTGATAGTCCTGGCTGCCACTGGTAATCGCAACAGCGTAGGTGTCACTGTTTTCGCGCTTATAGATAAGCACGACAGGGTTAGTTATTTTGCTCATTTCGCCGTCTCCCGCTCAGCTCCGATGAAGGCATCTACAGCCATCACCAGAGTTCTGGCTAGGTCGTCGTAATCCTGCCAGGCATCATTGCTAAAAAAATTCGTGAGCATTACCGGCGCTATCTGCACAACGAGGTGCTGGCGGTAAGTCATGCCACGGGGAGTATCGATGCGTGGGCATGGATAGGCTGAATGTTGTCCTGTTTTCACGACTAACCCCCGAAATCCATCAAAAATTTGTATTCAATCAGCGCGCCGAACACGACGGCCACCAATAACAGGGCAAACAGCATGGACAGGAGAAATGATTTCATCTTGTCACCTCTCGCTGGATTGTTTTGTAGGCCCGCAGCATGTCGCGAGATTTACCGGAAAAAACCGTCTTCATGAAGAACATTCCACTACGGTTTGCAACTATTCCTAAGGTTGAAAAAAGCGTGGTATCGACCACGCGGTTATGTTTACGGAACTCAAACACAGTGCTGGTGATCACGATGTTCGCTACGGCGCCATAGTCCTGATATTCGATTTTCATGCCAGATGCTCCTCAATAATTTTGAAAGCATCATCACGGCATGGCATCACGACGAACTCAGGATTACCGTATGCAGTGTTGATCACTGGATCGAACTGAATGCGAACCGCTCCAGCCTCACCGGAAGGGCGTAACTGGATGGGAATAAACTTCCGCTCGCGACCAAACATCTTTTCCGGATAACTGAGGTATTCAGCCTGGATAACCGGATTGATACTGAAATCCACTTTTTTCGGGATGACGCGTTCCATATCAGGAAAGCGACCATCAACAAGTTTGATGCCGGTGATCGAAATCCGGCGTTCGAATGCGTCGCGGTGAATGGCAAACGCTTCTTTGTTAAATACCAGTTCAGTGGTTTCCGCTTTCGCCGGAACCGGCCCTTCAAACTGGACGATGATGTTTTTCTTCGTCCGGATGCCGTGCTCCATGCGCAGGGCTACATGCCCGTTAGTCGACTCGATATATTTCGGAGTGATGTGCACACCATTCAGGTAGTAACGGACATCATTTTTTGCTGCGCATACCAGAGCTGCGCGAATGAGTTTCGACTGGAGGATCATGCTTCCACCTCCACGAAGATCTCTTTCGGATCCTTACGCAGAACGAAGCCACCAAATTCAGGATGTTGCCAGCGCTTGCGTTTACCGCTTGGGCGAACGGATTCTTCCAGCAGCACCTGAAATGCGTGAATGAACGATTCACGATGTACGCACAGCCCACGAACTCCCGGCAACTGTCTGGAGGGCAGGTTTGCGAACTGAACAAGACGACGGCACGAAGGATCGGACAGACTGGTTTCCCATGACACTTTGTGTACCGGAACGAATTCGGCATCGGTATTCACGAATTCAGTCGAACTAATGCGCCGTTGTGGTAGAGAGGAAGATACAGGCGAAGCAGCAACCAGGTTGGCGCCACTCACTTCCATTACTGCTTTCATCGTCGCTGATGCGGTTGCTTCGGCCACAACGCGGGCCAGTGAAAGAATGTTATGGTTCATGCTGATTTCCTGCTGGTGTGATTTAGCTACTGGCACTTCTTTGCTGTATGTGCCTGTGGTCATGATGGCAGGGAGTACATCCTCACAAACCCAGTCCTGTACGCGTTCAGCCGATGGAAGCTGGCTTCGCAGGATAAGGCGGAACAAGTCGGCCTGACCAGCCAGCTGAGTACCGCGCGGTTTTTCACCAAAACCCAATTCTAACGATTCGTTATAATCAAGTTTAATCAACGCCTTGCAGTGGTCTTTCAGCGCTTTTGCTGGGTTCGTATAACCGAGGGATTTAGCCAGTTCTACAGCGTCAAAGGCTGGTTTTCCCTCATAAAGAATTCCGCTCATAGAAAAATTGAGTTCTTCTGAGCTAAAGGCCATAAGTTGGTTTTTCATCATCATTTACCTCAGTGCAAAATGTGTTGAACGGGTATTGCTTCGCCGACACGTAACCGAACAGCAAGATCTATAAGCATCTCGTCGAGAAAACCGCTGAACCACGAATGACCGTCTTCTTTCTGGCGCTGATCGTTGGCGGAGTAAAACTGGAATACAGCCAGATATCGCTCCTGTGGTTTTTGCTCGATCAGTGCGCCTTCAACGTGTTCAACCAGCAGGTTTTCGATAAGCTCCCGCGTTAAGCCGAAAACAAACTCACCGGTTTTAAACTGATACTCACCGTCACGGAGGCCCCAGCGTTTTTCACATTCAATCAGGTAGGTAAGGGCGACTGTTCCGCGCATGTGCTTACAGATTATTTCAGCCCACTCGTGCTGCTCGGCAGCAGTTAGCTCGTGGTCTCCACTGCGTTTTTCATCCATCATCCATGCAGGGAAATTCATACCAGTTCTTTGATGGATATCTTTCAGCCTGGCGACAAGTTGCTTGATGTTTTCGTTATTTCCTGCCATCAGTTAATTCCTCCGCTTGCATGTTTCTTTTTCACGTAATGAACAACCTCGCTCAGAAGTTCGTCGATAATTAATTTCCCTGAATCCGTCAGGTATTCGGTGTGTTTATTAATTTCTATGGCATTTTGATATGCTTTTTTGATAGTGGAGTCACCCTCATATCTGCTAAGCCCAACCCGAGTTAATCCTTCAAAACGTAATAAAAGCTGATTCATGAAGTGATCATTCACTTCTACGGTTTCAATTTTTTTATTTGGCAGTTTTATAATCAATAGATTTCCGCCAGTCTTACGTTTTAGTCGCGCTAATGCTGCGTTGGCAATTCTGCGTCGATAGGTATCGATAATATTCATAGTTAGTACCCATAAGCTTTCTTAAGATAAAGAAGAGCTATTATCTCGTAACCGCAGGCCGCATAGAGGCATGCTGATCTGTATGCCGCTTTATTCTTAATGAAAGTCATACGAAGCGCCTCACAGCTAAAGAAGCGACTACCCGACCGTGAATTTTTATATCTTTCAGCTCATCGGTATTGAGGGTGAAGGTTTCGTAATGATGGTTGTCCGAAATAATTTTCAATGAACCACAAACTAATGGCTCAACCCTCTTAATAAAAATGCACGGACGGCCAAATACATCCATCGTATAAACATAAATGCCAGGGGTTAGCGCTCGGCCACCGCAATCAACGAAAGCCACAACCTCACATGGTTCGATGGTGGGCTGCATTGAGTCACCTTCCATCACGCAGCTGTGCACGCGGTTGCCAAAGTCATTAATGTTGCCTGAACCGAACAGTATTTGAGGCGTGTTAATTGGTTTGTTAATTGCGATAGCATTTTGCATTTTTATTTCCTCAGGGTGAGTTTGTACCCACCCAAAAAGGTGTTATTTATGATTAGATGGTTAATTAGTTAGTTAAATGGTAGAGAACATTTTTTTTAAATCAGGATGGTCATCAATGATTTTTTTAGCATCAGCACATGCTTCATCGTATGACTTAAAAAAATCAACGAGAACGAAATATTTATCGATACGTTCGTAAATAGCAAATTCCATTTCACCAATAAACGTTGTGTTAAATTGGTAGTTAAATTCACTCTCATGTGGCTGCACAGCGTAAAGATATGACCAATGAGAATTGACTTCTTTGAGCTTGGTGTGAATATCAAATTCTTGGCTGACTGGCTTGTGGTTTGCAGTTACGCTCATCTTATTGGCTCCGTTGTTTGCCGATGAGTAAAGCATACCTATGGGTAATAAGATTGGTCAACACCTGCGGGTAATAATTTTTTGTGTTTTTTTTATGGCTTTGATTTTAAAGGTAATAAAAAACCCGCCTAAGCGGGTTTAATCAGATAATTTTTAATCTAGCTTCGACTGCAACGCCTAGCAGTTTGCAGTTCCCGTTTATAGGAATTATCGGATAGGAAGGGTTCAATGGTTTCAGGAAATGATCTCCACCATCAATAACCAGCTTTTTGAAGGTGGCTTCGTTGGCATCAATTAGCTTTGCTAGCACTAGGCTTCCATGTTTAGCTTCACGTCCCGTATCGAAGAGCACCATCATCCCTTCCGGGATACTCATTCCTACAGGGGAAGTCATAGAGTCGCCTTTGATCCGTAGCCAAAAACCTTCACCCTCAACATGAGCATCAGATTCACACCACTCTTCAACATCATCCAAGGTATAAGGTTCTATTGCCTCTGCCCAAGCCCCTGCACTAACCCAACTGATCACTGGATAACTCTTCCCTGGATTTGGTTGTTGTACTAATTCTACGTTCGATTTTTCTTGGGTAATGCCGTCCATCCATCCTCGAGGTAAGCCGAACGATTTTTCGATAACTTCGATCATATTGTCGGCGATGCGTTTTCTACCCGCCTTGCCTTCTGGCCAAAGCATTCTTAGAACGTAGGAAGGCTCTCGCTCAATCTTCCGAGCGAGTTTTGAGGCGTTCCCATCACAGTAATCATCCCTCAATTGGATGAGTCGTAAACGACGTTTTTCGTATTTATCCATAGCGTTCATTTTATCCTTTGTTACCCGTTGGTAAATAACCTATGGGTATTGATTATGTTGATACCTGCGGGTAATATCAACTGAGAATTTAAACAGAGGTCAATTATGGAAGCTCTGAAGACGTACATGGCGAACTTAACGCCTGAAGAGAAGAAGCAATTCGCGCTCAATTGTGGGACCACGCTCAACTACCTCAGAAAGGTAATGAGTACCGGTAAACCTATCGGTCCTGAAATCTGCGCTCAAATTGAGATCCACAGCGGAGGAGAGGTTTCTCGTAAATCACTCAAACCAAATAACTGGCAGAAAATTTGGCCAGAGCTGCTTCGGCACAATCATGGCTGATAACAGAACTGTTATGCCGCAAACATACAGTCAGGCAGACGCAGAGTGGATTCAAAAGCAACTAATAACCCTAGCACCATCCGCACGACAGAAAGCTATTGAACGCTACTCGACTGTGTATCAGGAATCGTTCGAAGCCGAGCCCGTTTCATACCGCAAGGAGAACCGGGCAAGGCATGAAGCAAATATGCGGCTTCGCCTGTTTGTGAGAAATCACGGCAGGGCGTTACAGGGGTATACCGCCGAACCACCCCTGGCAGGAGCGTCACCGCGTTCCTGATTGTTGCGGGTTTAAAGGTACCCGGACACAAGCAGGCTTAAAGGTGCCTGTTCAGGTTGGCAACAAACTGACCCAACCCCTCATATGTACTAGGTAAGTAGTACGTTTTTATGGGGGAGAGGGAAAGGGGGGTAAGGG
>OJIW01000010.1_pt1 | contig 180158 bp, 145 predicted proteins | sample 1596041 | NCBI WGS metagenome assembly OJIW01 (sample SAMEA4350119, study PRJEB24818) | metagenome | biome: human; feature: gut; material: faeces | place: Denmark | collected 2013-09 | reverse complement strand
TTTGCCTGGCGGCTGTAGCGCGGTGGTCCCACCTGACCCCATGCCGAACTCAGAAGTGAAACGCCGTAGCGCCGATGGTAGTGTGGGGTCTCCCCATGCGAGAGTAGGGAACTGCCAGGCATCAAATAAAAGCGGAAGGCCCGGTCGAAAGACCGGGCCTTTTGTTTTATCTGTTGTCTGTCGGTGAGTGCTCTCCTGAGGAGGACAAATCCGCCGGGAGCGGATTTGAACGTTGCGCAGCAACGGCCCGGAGGGTGGTGGGCAGGACGCCCGCCATAAACTGCCAGGCATCAAACAAGTGAAGAAGCCCATCCTGCCGGATGGGCTTTTTTGCGTCTGTGTGAAATAAACTCCGCCTGTCGCCTTATGCGACCTCCGACGCTATCCCCTCGAACATATCTGAATCCTTTCTGTGCTAATTAAAACCGTGACTTATATCGCATAATTAATTATAACAATTATATAACATTTAATTTACCAAAAAAGACACAACTAGCATTGATAAATTCACGCGATCCTTGGCAGGGGTATAATTCTAATGGCTGATAGCAGTGTAACTGAGAACGGGACGCTGACAGACGGCGATACCCGTCGTCGTATTTGGGCGATTGTCGGAGCATCATCAGGGAATCTGGTCGAATGGTTTGATTTCTATATCTATTCTTTCTGCTCTCTCTATTTTGCTCATATCTTTTTTCCATCAGGAAACACCACTACGCAACTCTTACAGACTGCCGGCGTTTTTGCCGCAGGCTTTCTGATGCGACCAATTGGCGGCTGGTTGTTTGGTCGCATCGCTGATAAGCACGGGCGCAAAAAATCCATGCTGCTGTCAGTTTGTATGATGTGTATGGGATCGCTGGTGATCGCTTGTCTTCCGGGGTATGAAACCATCGGTACCTGGGCTCCTGCGCTATTGCTGCTGGCCAGACTATTTCAGGGACTGTCTGTCGGGGGCGAATACGGGACCAGCGCTACCTACATGAGTGAAGTGGCCATTGAAGGTAAGAAAGGTTTTTATGCTTCATTCCAGTACGTAACGTTAATTGGCGGGCAGCTATTGGCATTACTGGTTGTGGTCATTTTACAGCAAACCTTAGAAGATTCAGCGCTAAGAGAGTGGGGGTGGCGTATTCCATTTGCGCTGGGCGCCGTGTTAGCTATTGTCGCGCTATGGCTGCGTCGCCAGTTGGATGAAACCTCGAAACAGGACGTTCGCGCGCTGAAAGAAGCGGGTTCTCTGAAAGGTCTGTGGCGTAATCGCAAAGCCTTCATCATGGTGCTTGGCTTTACTGCTGCTGGCTCGCTGTGTTTTTACACCTTCACAACCTATATGCAGAAGTACCTGGTTAATACCGCAGGTATGCATGCCAACGTAGCCAGCGGGATTATGACGGCGGCACTGTGTGTGTTCATGCTGGTGCAACCATTGTTTGGCGCTTTGTCAGATAAAATTGGCCGACGTACTTCCATGCTATGCTTTGGCGCATTAGCTGCGATTTTCACCGTTCCCATTTTGACAGCATTGCAAAACGTGACGTCTCCGTATATGGCGTTTGCTCTGGTAATGTGCGCCTTGTTGATCGTGAGTTTCTATACGTCCATCAGCGGCATTCTGAAGGCTGAGATGTTTCCGGCGCAGGTGCGCGCCCTGGGGGTTGGGTTATCTTATGCGGTGGCGAATGCTCTGTTTGGTGGTTCAGCCGAATATGTTGCCTTATCCCTGAAATCCATCGGGATGGAAACCACATTCTTCTGGTACGTTACCGCGCTGGCAGTCGTCGCATTTTTAGTATCGCTGATGCTGCATGGTAAGGGGAAAGGGCTGCGCCTCTAATGATGCGCCAGTTGCCAGACTGCATAGCCGGTTGAGGCGCCCGCAACATCCCAGGCAAAGTCCTTCCAGCTCCAGCCGCTCCCAGCGGGGCGGCTGTCCCACAGCTCTTTTGACGCGCCCAGGCTGACTGAGAACATCAAACCAATAGCCGCACTGCGATCTCGGTTATTACCCTGATGCTGGGCATATTCGTTACCGGCTGCGGCAAGCATGGCGGAGGCAATAAAATGCTGAGCTTTGTCTTGTCCGCTCCAGCGGTCGTTTGCCATGTGGCTGCAGCCAGAAATAGCCAGGATACTGGTAAGAATAAACAGGCGCACCGTTACCTCCATATGAAAAACCCCGTCAGTGACGGGGTTTTGGTTACAGAATACGGCTAATTAATCTGTCGATACGAATACGGCGTAGTCGACGGATCAGCTTACGCACTTTGACTGGATAGTCAGCAATGCTTTGCAGGTCGCGGTAGTGCTTAACCACGGTGGTATGCGTGCGGATAAGCTCCAGCTCTTTGTCGCGCTGGGGCGCCAGCTCTTGCTTAGGATCGTGGATAAGGATGGCGTTTTCCAGATCCAGACGCCAGGCTCGAGGATTAAGGTTGTTGCCGGTGAGCAGCATCCATTTATCATCAACCCACATGCCTTTCAGATGATAAGTGTTGTCATCATCTTTCCATAAGCGCACGACTAACTGGTCGGTATTCACATAATATTGCAGTCTGCTCAGGAAACGGCGCAGGTTAATTTCATACAGATAGGGCAGCGCGCCGATGATTTTAAAAGGCTCATCTTCCGGGATGTAAAAGTCGTTGGCGGTTTTATCACCGACAATGATTTCGACCTTTTTCCCTTCACGCAGCAGCTGAATGATATTGCGCACCAGTATGGCGGGCAGATTGAAATAAGGGGTGCAAATTGTGAGTTTGTGCTCTGCGCAGGGCATGAGGTGGAAAATAGTCTTATTTAACAGACTGGATTTTCCGAGTCCAACCAGAGGCGTAACAGAAAGCTGTTCATTATCCGCATCTCCCTGAAAATGGAATGACGCATCGCGCAGTTCCTGACGGTACAAGCGGATGTCGTTTTTAATTTCCGGGCTTTTAGGGCGATTGATATCATCAAGACGATTAACGCCGCGACCATTCATCAGGTTTTGCGCCACCCAATTGAACATGATATCGGCCATTTGCGCGTTGCGAATCAACTGATAACGGTCGTAGCGATATTTATCATGCTGATGCAGATAAACATCGTTCAGGCTGGCGCCGCTATACAGGACGCTGTCATCGATGATAAAGCCTTTGAAATGCAGAACGCCAAGGGCTTCGCGCGTGTTAATCGGCACGCCATAGACAGGAATATCGATACCGGGGTTTTCTTGCGCCATGCGGCAATACCAGTCAGCATTGGTATTAGATGCCGCAGCACCAATGCGCCCGCGCTGGGCTCGGTGCCAGTCGACAAGCACCCGGACATCCAGTTCAGGACGCTGCCGTTTTGCCGCATAGAGCGCGTCGAGTATGCCTTTGCCACCGTCATCCTGTTCCAGGTACAGCGCAATAATGCAGATCCGTCGCGTCGCGCTGGCGATTTTTTCCAGCAGAGTCTCCCTGAAATTAGCGGGAGCATAAAAGAAATCTACATCATCAACTGACTGAGAAATCTTGGGTAGTTGGGCAAGGTGTTGTTGATGTTTATTACGCTTAAATTTTGACAACATCACAGTGCATTTCTTCTCTGTTCATTGAAGGGTCCTCTGTGCTATGCAGACGACATAAGCGGGCAATGATACCACCAGTACCCATTAATGTGGTCAACATTTCCAGTACCTTACTCACGATTCCTCAAATTGGGCCAGATTAAGCGTTAGCCCAACAATCCCCTCTTCGAGTTGGACGTCAACAACGAACCCGAGTTTCCGGGCCAGGGCGACCATACCGCGATTGTTTGGCATCGTAATACCATTCAAACGTCTAAGTCCGTGATCTCGGGTATAGGCAATTAATTTTTCCATCAATCGGCGACCCAGTCCAAGTCCTTTGAGATCAGAACGAACCAGGACGGCAAACTCGGCATCTACGTTATCAGGATCCGAGATAGCTCGCGTCACGCCGAGGATCTCTTCATGATTATCTCTACAACGCACAGCGACAAAGGCCATTTCACGATCGTAGTCGATCTGTGTCATATTGGCTAAATCTTCATGGGTAAATTCGTTGATCTCACTAAAATAGCGATAATAAAGATCTTCTTTGGTTACCTGAGAAATGAACTGCTGCAGATGAGGTTCATCCTCTGGCAAAATGGGGCGGAACAGGCAGCGCTCGCCGTTCTTCAACTCAACCCACTCTTCAAGCTGATGAGGGTAGGGCCGTACAGCCAATCTGCTTTCGTTATCGCCTGTGAAAGGGGCAATGTCCAGCGTGACGTCCAGCGCGGTAAACTCACCGGCGGAGGCCAGCAGTGGGTGAATATCCAGACGCTGAATTTCCGGACAATCGACGATCAGGTTGGATACCTGCACCAGAAGCTGGCTTAGTCCGGCGATATCCAGTGGGCGTAGTGCGCTACGAGCGCGGATCTTCTTATTTTTGATCCCCTGGATAACCAGATAACGCGCCAGATTCATGTTCAATGGCGGCAATGCCACCACGGCTTGCTCTTCTGGTCGCCACTCAACCCCGCCTTCACCCAGCATAATCAGCGGGCCAAATACCGGATCGTGTTCAACGACGACGCGAAGCTCCTGAGCGCCAGCGCGATTCGCCATGCTTTGCACTAATAAACCGTGGATGCGCGCCTGCGGCCAGGCCATTTTCACCCGATCAAAAATCGCATTCGCGGCCTGCTGAACCTCTGTTGCCGTACGCAGGTAGAGCATTACCCCCTGAACTTCCGATTTATGCGGGATATCAGGGGAACGCAGCTTGAGCGCCACCGGATAGCCGATCTGCTCTGCGATATGCACAGCTTCCGCGCTGTCGCTGGCGATCCAGGTCGGGAGCGTGTGTAAGCCATAAGCTTGTAAAATCGGCTGCACTTCATGGGTATCCAGCGATGTGGCCCCTTCGGCAATCGCCTGCTGTAACAGATTATGCGCCTCGGCGGTGTTAGTGGTCAGGTAGTCCGGTAGCGCAGGCGTTTCTCGCAGTTGCTTCTGGTTACGCCGATACTCAACCATATGCATAAACGCGGTGATGGTTCCTTCCGGCGTACGGTAGGTGGGCACCCCTGCTTCGCTGAATAGCCTACGGGCTTCCTGGGAAGAAAACTCCCCACACCAGTTGGTTAGTAAGGAGATAAATTTCCCTCGAGGATGCTGCTTTACTGCTTCGATCAACGCTTGCGCGCTTTCGGTCCCGGGGGCGGCGGCGCTGGGCGAATGAATCACCATCAGCGCGTCGAAGTCCTGGCTGGCGAGCAAAATATCCAGCGTTTTTACATAGTGTTCGCTACTGGCGTCGTCACGAAGATCCAGCGGGTTGCCGATATCAACATGGGCTGGTAGCGCATCGCGTAATTTCTGGCAGGTATCTTCACTCAGCGTGGCGAGTTTGCCATTCTTCGACCATAGCTCATCCAATGCCAGTGCGGCAGGCGCGGCGCCGTTACTGATGATCATTAGTCTGTCACCACGCAGCGGGCGCATGTGACTCAGGGTTTCGACCGCCGAGAACAGCTCGTGAGTATCTTGCACGCGTAATAAACCGGCGCGCTGAATAGCCGCATCCCAGGCTGGGTCCATCCCTGCACTGGTGTGCAGTAAACGCTGCGCTGCCGGGCTGCGGCCACTCTTAATCACCAGAATGGGTTTGTTGCGCGCGGCGCTACGGGCGGCAGAGACAAAGCGCCGGGCATCGCTCAAATGTTCGAGATAGAGCAATATTGCGCTGGTTTTACTGTCGCGCGCCAGGTAATCCAGCAGCTCATCAACGTCGATATCCAGGCTGTCACCCAACGCGATAAAGTAAGAAAAGCCCATTTCTCTCTGCTGCGCCCAGTCGAGTATGGTATTGGATACGGCGGCGGATTGAGAGATAAAAGCCAGCTTGCCGCGCTTAATCGGGACGGGGGAAAAGCTGGCGTTAAGTCCCTGCCAGGGGGCGAGAAGTCCCAGACTGTTGGGACCCAGCAGGCGTATTTTATAGCGTGAGGCGCAGGCCAGCAGTTCTGCATGCTGGGCCGCGGGAGCCGAAAGAATAATGCAGGTTTTACAGCCTTTCTCGCCAAGCGCTTCGAGCAATGCCAGGTTACGGCTGGCATTGGTGCACAACACGGCGAGGTCGGGGCTAAAAGGCAGGCTGCTGATATTGGGCCAGGCCAGTACGCCTAATACCGCTTTCCAGGCGGGCGTCACCGGTAGAACTGGCCCATTGAAACCGCCGGCAAGCAGATTACGCATCATCAGGTAACCCGCGCGGTTAGGCTTCATCGACGCCCCAATCACCGCAATGGATTTCGGTCGCAGTAGTGCTTCCAGACCACGTTGACTCATATCGGCTTCCTTAATGACACCAGTGACCGAATGATTTTAAACGCTTTCTGTCGAGTCTGCTGTGACGCTTCCCTGATGTTGAGTTTTTCCTGCCAGGTAACGGGTTTTAAAGCGAGTGAAGTGATCGCTTAACCCTTCCGCAGCTTGCGTATCGCCAGCCAGATCCAGCAAAGCGATGGCGACTTCGGCAGTACAGTATTGCCCTTCGGCGTGAATACCACGCAGGTGATAAGCGGACAGGCGCGATAAATCAACGGAGATCACCGGCAGGTTGTCGAGGTACGGGCTTTTACGGAACATTTTACGCGCTTCCGGCCAGGTGCCATCGAGCATAATAAACAACGGCGGTTTGCCGGTCGGCGGCGTGAAAATCACTTCGCGCTCTTCGCCCGCATAGGACGCCGGGAATACCACCATCGGCTGGTAATCGGGATTTTTCACCAGCTCAAGCAGCGCCTGCGGCGGTTCGGTGCGTGACCACTGAAAAGCCGCGGTATCGGGCAAAATATCGGCGATTAAACGTCCCGTGTTACTGGGCTTCATCGGCTCGGTATCAAACATGACCAGACAAAAACGGCTTTTGGCCTCAGACGGTACTAACGTTGCGCATAAGCAGAGCTTTAGCGGCAGCAGGCAGCGCTGGCAGCGACGAATACGGTTACCTCGGGCGAGGAAAGGACGCGTGGCGCGCGCGAGGCGCTCAGCGCGTAACTGAAGAACTGCGTTATCGGTCATGGGGGAACACGTTGAAAAACGCTATTGTCGCAGAGGTGAAAACGGGGCACAAGATGCGCCCCGTAGAGATTATAATGATTCGTTAAGCCAGCTATCAAACGGAGCCTTAGGTACGGCGCCATTAAGCATATCGACGATTTCACCTTTTCTGAAGATCATGATGGTCGGAATACTGCGGATGCCGAAGCGGGCGCTGAGCTCACGTTCGGCTTCTGTATTCACTTTAACAAAACGCACTTTACCGCTACGCTCTTCCGCGACATCTTCAAAAATTGGGGCAAAGTTACGGCATGGTCCGCACCAGGGGGCCCAAAAATCAACCACCACCGGGAGATCGTCTTTTAACAGTTTATCCAGTGTTTCACCGGTCGCATTGATCACCTCCCCATCGAACAGGTCGTGACCACAGCGTCCGCATTTAGCCGCTTCCTGGACACGATCGTCGGGAATGCGGTTGATAGCCTGGCAGCTGGTACAAACGGTATTCATAACTAACCTCTGGATGAGTAGTGTGGACTTCATGGCAGTGACGCCAGTATGTTTCTATTATGTTACATATTATCGGGGAGTCTGTTCTAAACAACAATGCGTTTTATTCAATGAGTACAATAGTCCTTAGCTTTTAAATGAAATAATGGCTAACGACGTGCACATCGGGTAATCTGCGCGCTTCGCGCAGAGCAGGTGGAGAAAAACATGAGCGACGAACTGAAGAACAAAAACGGCAAGGTCAAAGTGATGTACGTCCGCAGTGACGATGACTCGGATAAACGCACCCAAAATCCACGTACTGGTAAAGGCGGCGGACGCCCCGGTACTTCCCGAGCCGAAGGCGGTCGTCGCCCTGCCCGTGATGACAGAAAGGGTCCGAACAGCGAACGTGGCCGTGAACGTGGTCGTGACCGCGATGCAGAACGCGATCGCAGACGTGAAGATTCACCATGGCGTACCGTGTCCCGCGCACCGAATGATGATGCTGAGGATAAAGCCGATCATGGTGGCATTAGCGGCAAGAGTTTTATCGATCCTGAAGTCTTACGTCGTCAGCGCGCGGAAGAAACCCGCGTTTACGGTGAAAATGCCTGTCAGGCTCTGTTCCAGAGTCGTCCGGACGCTATTGTTCGCGCCTGGTTCGTGCAGAGCGTCACCCCGCGCTTTAAAGAAGCATTACGCTGGATGGCGGCAAACCGTAAAGCCTACCATGTAGTTGATGAAGCTGAGCTGGCGAAAGCCTCCGGTACTGAGCACCATGGCGGTGTTTGTTTCCTGATCAAAAAACGTAACGGTACCACCGTTAAGCAGTGGGTGGGTCAGGCTGGGGCGCAGGACTGCGTACTGGCTCTGGAAGACATCGCTAACCCGCACAACCTGGGCGGAATGATGCGTAGCTGCGCCCACTTTGGTGTGAAAGGCGTGGTGGTACAGGACGCGGCGCTGCTGGAATCAGGTGCGGCAATCCGTACCGCTGAAGGTGGCGCAGAGCATGTTCAGCCGATCACCGGTGACAGCATTGTCGATGTGCTGGACGACTTCCGTAAGGCAGGTTACACGGTAGTGATGACCTCAAGCGTGAAAGGCAAACCGTTGTTTACTACTACGCTGCCGGAAAAAATGGTGCTGGTATTAGGGCGTGAGCGTGAAGCGCTGCCGGAAGCGGCATGCTCAGCCGACGACCTGTGCGTGGCGATTGACGGTACGGGTAACGTTGAAACGCTCAACGTATCTGTGGCAACCGGCGTACTGCTCGCGGAGTGGTGGCGTCAGAACAAAGCCTGATAATAAAAATGCCAGCGAATCGCTGGCATTTTTTTACTCACTTTCTGCAGGTAACACCGGCGTCCAGTCAATCGGTTTTTCACCTCGTTGTTCCAGCCATTCATTAGCCAGTACAAAGTGATTGCAGCCAAAGAAACCGCGATGTGCGGAGAGCGGTGACGGATGCGGCGCTTTCAACACATGGTGACGTTGGGTATCAATAATCGCGCCTTTCTTTTGTGCGTGTGAACCCCAGAGCAGGAATACGACGCCTTCGCGATGCTGATTAATCAGGCTGATGACTTTATCGGTGAAGGTTTCCCAGCCCAAGCTGGCGTGCGAATGTGCCTGACCGGCGCGGACGGTGAGTACGGTATTCAGTAACAGTACCCCCTGACGTGCCCAGCTTTCCAGATAACCGTGCGTTGGGCGCGTGAAGCCCGGAATCGTCGCTTCCAGCTCTTTGTACATGTTCAGCAGCGAGGGGGGAGTGGCAATACCCGGACGAACAGAGAACGCGAGACCGTGTGCCTGGCCTGGACCGTGGTAAGGATCCTGCCCCAGGATGACGACTTTCACGTCGCCAAGTTCGGTAAAGCGAAAAGCGTTAAACACATCTTTTTGCGGCGGGTAAATTGTCATACCCGACTGACGCTCGCCAGCGACAGTATGTAGCGTGTTAACAAAATAAGGCTGCTGTTTCTCATCTGCCAGCACATCGTGCCAGGTTAATTCGGTGGCCATCTCGCTCTCCTGCGAATTTTCAATCCCTCTAGCTTAACTGCTTCTTACCACGTCGCAAAATTCTGTACGTTTCTCAACGGCATGGGCCTTAAAGATAGTTGAAAATTTATGTAAAAAGTTTAGCTGTGTACGTGGCGTAAGTTGATGTAAAACAATAAAATCCACCTATCACCACTTTTCATGTGTGGTTTTTATTGATTTAAATCAAAGATTCAAGGGTGTGTGAGGGGTATATATACACTCAAGCAACAATGGTTTTACCAATTGGCCGGATGACGGCCAACCGAGATCAAATAATTTTGCCGGGGAGGCATCAAATGATTACAGGTATCCAGATTACTAAAGCTGCAAACGACGACCTGCTGAACTCTTTCTGGCTGCTGGACAGCGAAAAAGGCGAAGCACGCTGCATCGTTGCGAAAGCAGGTTTCAATGCGGATGACGTCGTTGCCGTCAGCAAACTGGGTGAAATCGAATACCGTGAAGTGCCGGTAGACGTACAGCCGGAAGTCCGTGTGGAAGGTGGTCAGCACCTGAACGTGAACGTTCTGCGTCGTGAAACGCTGGAAGATGCGGTTAAGCATCCGGAAAAATATCCGCAGCTGACCATCCGTGTTTCTGGTTATGCGGTACGTTTCAACTCTCTGACCCCAGAACAGCAGCGCGACGTTATTGCTCGTACCTTTACTGAGAGCCTGTAAGGCTCGCGGGGAATAACCCCGTTTAGCAGAGAATCAAAAGCGGAAGATGCCAGCGCGTCTTCCGCTTTTTTATATCCGTTAGTAAAAAATTCGTACTGCGCAATACACTAACAGCAGCGCCAGAATGATATTCAACTGTCGGCCGTAACGGCGAAAGAGGCGCTGAAAAAGATGGCCTGCCAGCGCCCAACATGCATTACCAAAGGTGCCGATCAGCGCCAGCAGAATACTCACTCCAATCAGCCAATGAGCATCCTGCGTATAGGGCAGTACGAACGTGGATAACGCGGTAATGCCGTACAAAATGATTTTGACGTTAACAAACTGCAAGCCAAAACTCGCCCAGAAGCCGATCGGTTCGGACTGCAAATTATCGTTTGCCGCCGGGCTGGTGGCGATTTTTAATGCCAGCCACAAGATATATGCCGCGCCAGCCCAACTGAGCCAGTGGATGATGGCAGGATCCATCGCGGCAAGCGAAAACGAAATCCCGGCGCATATCAGCATGACGATTAAAAAGCCCAGACTCATCCCGGCAAGCACGCGCGTGCTCTGGCGAAAACCGTGTGACGTCGCAGCACTGAGCGCAAGGATGTTATTTGGGCCAGGGGTTAGCGCGGTAATCAATGTATAGGTCCAGAATGCACTTAAAAGTATGGGGGTCACTTGTTATCTCCTTTGTTTTGGTAGACAGTACCCGAGTCAAAACATTTAAAAAAATGAATGTTTTCGCATTCTGAGTTCGATATTTTCGATGGGTTGGTGCGGATGGATTTACGTCGGTTTATTACGTTAAAAACGGTGGTGGAAGAGGGGTCGTTCCTGCGGGCGTCACAAAAGCTTTGTTGTACGCAATCGACCGTGACGTTTCATATTCAACAGCTTGAGCAAGAGCTTTCGGTGCAGCTGTTCGAAAAAATTGGCCGCAGAATGTGTCTCACCAGTGAGGGCAAACGGTTGATGCCGCATATACACGACCTGACCCGCGTGATGGCATCGATTCGTCAGTCAGCGCAGCAGGATGCGCAGCCGAGCGGCGATCTACGCGTTGCGACCGGCGAAACGCTGCTGGCGTATAAAATGCCGCAGGTTCTACAGCGATTTAAACAACGCGCGCCTCATGTGCGGTTGTCCTTACAGTCGCTCAACTGCTATGTCATTCGCGATGCGTTGCTCGGTGATGAGGTTGATCTGGGCGTGTTTTATCGTGTTGGTAATGATGATGCACTTGAGATGATACCGCTGGGCGATCAGTCACTGGTGCTGGTTGCGTCGCCTCTGCTGCAGCACGTTGATTTCACCCGGCATCACCAGCACATTCCCTGCAGCTTTATCATTAATGAACCGCAATGTATTTTCAGACAACGCTTCGAAGGGCTACTGCGTAAGCGTCATATTACGCTGGAAAATACGATTGAGTTGTGGAGTATTGAGAGCATCAAGCACTGCGTATCGGCAAATCTTGGCGTCAGTTTTTTGCCGCGTTTTGCCGTTGAGAAGGAGCTCCGTTCAGGGGAATTGGTTGAGTTACCGTTCAGCGAACAGCCGGAGTTAATTACGGCATTGTGCGGTTACCATGCTGGAAAAGTCGTTAGCCCGGCGATGCGGGCGTTTATTGAGTGTATTGAAGAGAGCTTTGCGACGCATGAAAAAATGCCGGGCTAAACGGCCCGGCATACGGTTTTACTCTTTGTCGGACTGCTGGGGAGCCGTTCCGCTCGGCTTACGACGTTTGCCGATATTTTTGGCGTCGCGGTGACGTTTCTTCACGCGCGGTTTCTCTTTTTCTTTGGCTTTTTGCTCGGCGCGCTTTGCCAGCACTTTTTTGGACGGCTTGCCGTTAGATTTCTCACTTGGCGCGCGAGTTGTCGGACGCAGTTCGTCAATAACGCGCGCCTTCAGCGGTTCGTCGATATAGCGGCTCGCTTTGCCAAGCAGCAGGTGGTCGTGCGCTTCAACCAGAGAAATCGCGGTACCTTTACGGCCAGCGCGGCCGGTACGGCCAATGCGGTGTAGATAGGCATCACCACTGCGCGGCATGTCGTAGTTAAACACGTGGCTAACATCAGGAATGTCGATCCCGCGAGCGGCAACATCGGTCGCAACCAGTACGTTCACACGACCATCGGTCAGGCGTTTGATCGCTTCGTTACGCTTGATCTGTACCATCTCGCCTTCGAGATAGCAGTTATTAATGCCAGCCTGGCGCAGCCAGCCTGCCAGCTCGTGCACACGCTCACGCTTACGTACAAAAACAATCGAACGGGTCGCTTCCGGCTGTTTTAACAGATGGATCAGCAGAGCCGTTTTGTGCTCAATGTCATCGGCACGGTAGTAAAATTGATGGATCTTCTTGCGTTCGCGGGTCGATGGATCCGCCGAAACCTCAACCGGATCCTCCAGCAGGCGCTCGGCAAAATCTTTAATCGCGTCGCCTTCCAGCGTGGCAGAGAATAACATCGTCTGCTTACGCCAGCGGGTTTCACCGGCGATATGTTCGATGTCCTGGGCAAAGCCCATGTCCAGCATACGGTCTGCCTCATCGAGGATCAGCGTTTCAACCGCGTGGCAGTCGAAATTCTCTTCTTTGATGTATTGCAGCAGGCGACCGGTGGTGGCGACCACGATATCCTGGTTTTCGCTAAAGACTTCCATATGGTTCATGTAAGCCACGCCGCCGGTAATTGTGGCGATATCCAGATGCGTATTCTTCGCCAGTTCACGGGCGTGGTCGGCAACCTGCATCGCCAGTTCGCGCGTTGGCGTCAGAATTAAAATGCGCGGTGGGCCAGATTTTTTGCGCGGGAAGTCGAGCAGGTGCTGCAACGCTGGCAGCAAATATGCCGCCGTTTTACCGGTGCCTGTCGGCGCAGAACCGAGTACATCACGGCCATCGAGCGCAGGCGGAATGGCGGCAGCCTGAATGGCGGTCGGGCGAGTGAAACCTTTTTCCTGGAGGGCATCCAGAAGGCTTTCATCGAGTTCAAGTTCGGAAAAAGTCGTTACAGTCATGTTCTACCTCTGTGTGGGGCGCTGATTATAGACGTTACGGCTGCAATCTTCATCTGTTTGTATGGATATAGCTTCTCAGGTATTGTTTTTATCCTATGTTATCGTCTTTTTTCCCCAGGAAGGTTGTTCTCCATGCCCCAGTCTACATCCGTACTTAGACGTAATGGATTTACATTTAAGCAGTTTTTTGTGGCGCATGATCGTTGTGCGATGAAAGTCGGAACGGACGGTATTTTATTAGGGGCCTGGGCCCCCGTTGCGGGCGTAAAACGGATCCTGGATATTGGTACCGGGAGCGGCCTGTTGGCGTTGATGCTGGCCCAGCGTACTGATGAAAATGTCATCATTGACGCTGTGGAGCTTGATGTTGACGCCGCGCAGCAGGCGCAGGAGAACATCGCGCAATCTCCGTGGATGCATCGCGTCAGCGTTCATACAGCAGATGCGCAGCAATGGATACCACGCCAGACCGTGCGTTTTGATTTGATTATCAGCAATCCACCTTATTATGAACAGGGAGTGGAATGCGCCACGCCGCAGCGCGAGCAGGCACGTTACACGACCGCGCTCGATCATGAAGCATTGCTGGCGCTGGCGGCGGGGAGTATTACAGAAGATGGTTTTTTTTGTGTCGTGCTGCCGGAACAAATTGGTAACGCCTTTACCCAGCAGGCATTAAGTATGGGCTGGCATTTGCGTTTACGTACGGATGTGGCAGAAACTGAGGCCCGGCTACCACATCGTGTATTGTTGGCATTCTCCCCGCAGGCCGGGGAGTGCTTTAGCGACAGGTTGGTTATCCGTGGGCCAGACCAACGTTACTCTGAAGGTTACACGGCGCTGACCCAGGCGTTTTATCTGTTTATGTGATGACTTAGCGGCGAGAGGATGGACGGGCCTGACTCGGGAAGTTGTTCAGGATAATCCAGCGTGTAGTGCAGGCCCCGACTCTCTTTGCGCATCATTGCGCAGCGTACAATCAGCTCGGCAACCTGCACCAGGTTGCGCAGTTCCAGCAAATTGTTCGACACGCGGAAATGGGCGTAATACTCGTCGATTTCCTGTTGCAGCATGGTGATACGGCGCAGCGCGCGCTCCAGACGCTTAGTCGTACGCACAATCCCGACGTAGTCCCACATAAATAAGCGCAGCTCATGCCAGTTATGCTGAATCACCACCAACTCATCCGGATTTTCCACACGACTTTCATCCCAGGCGGGAAGTGTGTTGACACCGCGTGCGTAAGGCATTCGCCTGTCGATATCTTCAGCGGCTGACCAGCCGTAAACCAGGCACTCAAGCAATGAGTTCGACGCCATACGGTTGGCGCCATGCAGGCCGGTATAGCTCACTTCGCCGATGGCATACAGACCGTCGACATCCGTGCGGCCAAAGTCATCAACCATCACACCGCCGCAGGTATAGTGCGCGGCAGGAACGATAGGGACCGGCTCTTTGGTCAAATCGATGCCCAGTCCCAGCAGTTTTTCATAAATCATCGGGAAATGCTGACGAACAAATGCTTCCGGTTTATGGCTGATGTCGAGGAACATGCAGTCAGCGCCCAGACGCTTCATCTCATGGTCAATGGCACGGGCGACGATATCGCGGGGAGCCAGTTCGCCACGCTCGTCAAAATCGGGCATAAAGCGCGAGCCGTCCGGGCGCTTCAGGTGCGCGCCTTCGCCACGCAGCGCCTCGGTCAGCAGGAAATTGCGCGCCTGCGGATGATACAGCGCCGTTGGATGAAACTGGTTAAATTCAAGATTGGCGACACGACATCCCGCGCGCCAGGCCATCGCAATCCCGTCCCCTGAGGAGATATCCGGATTGGTAGTGTACTGATACACTTTTGACGCGCCGCCGGTAGCTAACACCACTGACTTCGCATGGCAGGTTTCGACAGCTTCTTTATTACGATTCCAGATCCAGGCCCCAACAACCCGACGCGTTCCCGGCAGGCCGATTTTATCAGAGACAATCAGATCGACGGCATTACTGCGCTCCAGAACCTGTATGTTAGGGTGATTTTGCGCCTGGCTGACAAGGGTGGTTTCGACTTCTTTACCGGTAGCATCCGCAGCATGCAGGATGCGTCGATGACTATGACCGCCTTCACGGGTCAGGTGATAACTCTCTTCACCGTTGGGCTGAACCTGCGTATCAAATAACACACCCTGATCGATAAGCCACTGCACACAGGTGCGGGCATTGCTGGCGACAAACTCTACCGCATGACGATCGCAAAGTCCGGCCCCGGCAACCAGCGTATCTTCAACGTGGGAGTCGATACTGTCGGTTTCATCGAAAACCGCGGCAATACCACCCTGAGCATAAAACGTCGAGCCTTCGCTAACAGGACCTTTGCTCAGTACAATAACCTGATGTTTCTCAGCCAGCCGCAGCGCCAGCGAGAGTCCGGCAGCTCCGCTGCCAATGATCAGCACGTCACAGGATAATTCAGGAGTTGTATTCATAATGTTTGTTTAATTTACTAAACAGTGTTTGCTCACAATAGCACCAGAATACGCGTTGCTGCACGTTTTATTTTTAAATGTGTTGCAATGGCTAAACATGAAAGAAAAAGTATGACGAGGCCGAAATGAGCAAAATTATTTTGTGAAGCAGGCCGTTAGCATCAGATTATGTGATGAAATAAAGTGGCCGTTGGGTTACTCTGCAAGCGGTGAAATGGGCATTTCTTACAGATAGTGCGTTGATCGGGTTATGTAGACTTATAATGAGAGATAAGACCTGTCTACAACATGACAAACAAAAAACAAATGCGTAACGGAACTTTACGAAACTTGAGCACTCTAAGCATTTGCTTGCTCATAGTGAAGCTTATGGAGTGGCGTTTCGACAGCGCGTGGAAATTTGGTTTGGGGAGACTTTACCTCGGATGAGCGAGCAGTTAACGGACCAGGTCCTGGTAGAACGGGTCCAGAAGGGAGATCAGAAAGCCTTTAACCTACTGGTAGTCCGCTATCAGCATAAGGTGGCGAGTCTGGTTTCTCGCTATGTACCGTCGGGCGATGTACCCGATGTAGTACAAGAAGCATTTATCAAGGCCTATCGTGCGCTGGACTCGTTCCGGGGGGATAGTGCTTTTTATACCTGGCTGTATCGTATCGCAGTCAATACAGCGAAGAATTACCTGGTCGCTCAGGGGCGTCGTCCACCTTCCAGTGATATAGATGCGATTGAAGCAGAAAACTACGAAAGTGGCGGTGCACTGAAAGAAATTTCGAACCCTGAGAACTTAATGTTGTCAGAAGAACTGAGACAGATAGTTTTCCGAACTATTGAGTCCCTCCCGGAAGATTTACGCATGGCAATAACCTTGCGGGAGCTGGATGGCCTGAGCTATGAAGAGATAGCCGCTATCATGGATTGTCCGGTAGGTACGGTGCGTTCACGTATCTTCCGAGCGAGGGAAGCTATTGATAATAAAGTTCAACCGCTTATCAGGCGTTGACGATAGCGGGATACTGGAAAAGGTATTAGGCATGCAGAAAGAAAAACTTTCCGCTTTAATGGATGGCGAAACGCTGGATACTGAGTTGCTTAAAGAGCTGACTCACGACCCGGAAATGCAAAAAACCTGGGAGAGTTATCACCTGATTCGCGATTCCATGCGAGGTGATACCGCCGACGTTCTCCATTTCGATATTTCCGCCCGCGTAATGGCTGCCATCCAGGATGAGCCAGTACGTCAGACGGCGCCATTGATTCCTGAGGCCCAGCCAGCACCGCACCAGTGGCAGAAAATGCCATTCTGGAAGAAAATGCGTCCGTGGGCCGCGCAGCTTACCCAAATGGGGGTGGCTGCGTGCGTATCACTTGCAGTTATTGTTGGCGTCCAGCACTATAACGGTCAATCTGAAACGTCCCAGCAGCCCGAAACGCCGGTATTTAATACATTACCGATGATGGGTAAAGCCAGTCCGGTAAGCCTGGGTGTACCTTCTGACGCGACAGCCAGCGGCGGTCAGCAACAGCAGGTACAGGAGCAGCGTCGTCGTATTAATGCCATGTTGCAGGATTACGAACTGCAACGTCGACTGCACTCTGAACAGCTTCAGTTTGAGCAGGCGCAAACACAGCAAGCCGCTGTGCAGGTGCCAGGAATTCAAACTTTAGGAACGCAATCGCAGTAATGAAGCAACTTTGGTTTGCCATGTCACTTGTGGCTGGTAGCCTGTTCTTCTCTGTAAACGCCTCGGCCAATCCTGCGTCCGGGGCGTTGTTGCAGCAGATGAATCTGGCCAGCCAGTCGCTAACCTATGAGCTGTCATTTGTCAGCATCAATAAACAGGGTGTTGAATCCCTACGTTATCGCCATGCCCGCCAGGATAACCGTCCGTTAGCGCAGTTGTTGCAATTGGATGGACCGCGCCGGGAAGTGGTGCAACGCGGCAATGAAATAAGTTATTTCGAGCCTGGGCTCGAACCGTTCACGCTGAACGGCGACTATATCGTTGATTCATTGCCATCCCTGATTTATACCGACTTCAAACGCCTTGCACCCTACTATGATTTTATTTCAGTAGGCCGCACTCGCATTGCCGATCGGCTCTGTGAAGTGATCCGCGTTGTCGCTCGTGACGGCACCCGTTACAGCTATATCGTCTGGATGGACACCGAAACCAAGCTACCGATGCGTGTCGATCTTCTCGATCGTGATGGCGAAACGCTGGAACAGTTCCGCGTCATCGCCTTTACCGTAAACAACGGCGTTAGCGACAGCATGCAGACGCTGGCGAAAGCCAATCTACCGCCGTTGCTGTCGGTTCCTGCGGGTGAAAAAACCAACTTCAACTGGAGTCCATCATGGGTGCCGCAAGGCTTTAGTGAAGTCTCCAGCAGTCGACGTCCGCTGCCGACCATGGATAACATGCCGATTGAATCACGCCTTTATTCGGATGGCCTGTTCAGTTTCTCCGTGAACGTAAACCGCGCGACGCAAAACAGCACCGATCAACTGCTGCGAACCGGGCGTAGAACGGTCAGCACCAGCGTGCGTGATAACGCGGAAATTACGATAGTGGGCGAGCTGCCGCCACAAACGGCGAAGCGTATCGCGGACAATATTAAGTTCAGGGCCGCACAATGATCAAAGAGTGGGCGACAGTCGTTTCCTGGCAAAATGGTCTGGCGACGGTCAGCTGTGATGTGAAAGCGTCATGTAGTAGCTGTGCTTCCCGGACCGGATGCGGGAGCCGCGTGCTGAATAAACTTGGACCGCAGACCACGCACACTATTGTGGTACCCAGCGATGAGCCATTGGCCCCTGGTCAAAAAGTTGAGCTGGGCATTTCCGAGAGGAGCCTGTTGGGATCGGCGATGCTGGTTTATATGTCTCCGCTGGCGGGGCTCTTTCTTTTCGCGGCGCTGTTCCAGGTGCTGTTTGGCTCCGACCTGGCAGCTTTAAGCGGGGCTGTACTGGGTGGCGTGGGCGGATTCCTGATCGCCCGCGGATATTCCCGTAAGCTTGCTGAATGTGAAGCCTGGCAGCCGGTCATTCTGAACGTTGCCCTCCCGCCCGATCTTATTCGCGTTGAAACCCAGCAGTGATATCTTTGCCTGATGGCGCTGCGCTTATCAGGCCTACCGCGTTTTCAGATGCTGGCGTAGGCCGGATAAGGCGGTTATGCTGCCATCCGGCAAAAGTTTCACCGACTTTGTAAGGTTGTTTCCAGTTCCCGCTATCCTTGCTCTATGAACGTTTCCTCGCCTCAGCGTTGTAGTGTAGAATGCGGCGTTTCACTTAAACAGACGTTAAGCTCAGATCAGCGACTTCTCAGAGCCTGCTCAGGCGGGCGTAAGGCACAATAATTACTCTATATGAAGAACATACGTAACTTTTCAATCATAGCTCACATCGACCACGGTAAATCGACGCTGTCTGACCGTATTATCCAGATCTGCGGTGGCCTGTCTGACCGTGAAATGGAAGCGCAGGTTCTCGACTCGATGGATCTTGAGCGTGAGCGCGGTATTACTATCAAAGCGCAGAGCGTGACGCTCGATTTCAAAGCATCTGATGGTGAAACCTATCAGCTTAACTTTATCGACACCCCGGGCCACGTCGACTTCTCATATGAAGTTTCCCGCTCGCTTGCCGCCTGTGAAGGCGCACTGCTGGTGGTTGACGCCGGGCAGGGTGTAGAAGCGCAAACGCTGGCCAACTGCTACACCGCCATGGAAATGGATCTGGAAGTGGTGCCGGTACTGAACAAGATTGACCTGCCAGCCGCTGACCCTGAGCGTGTAGCGGAAGAAATTGAAGATATCGTCGGCATCGACGCCACCGACGCAGTACGCTGCTCGGCGAAAACCGGCGTGGGCGTGACCGACGTACTGGAACGTCTGGTGCGCGACATTCCGCCGCCGGAAGGCGATCCGGAAGGCCCATTGCAGGCGCTGATTATCGACTCCTGGTTCGATAACTACCTGGGCGTGGTTTCGCTGGTGCGTATTAAAAACGGCACCATGCGTAAAGGCGACAAGATTAAAGTGATGAGCACCGGTCAGGTTTATAACGCTGACCGTCTGGGTATCTTCACACCGAAACAGGTTGACCGTACCGAGCTGAAATGCGGCGAGGTAGGTTGGTTGGTTTGTGCGATTAAAGACATCCTTGGCGCCCCGGTGGGTGATACCTTAACGTCTGCGCGTAACCCGGCAGAGAAAGCGCTACCAGGTTTCAAGAAGGTGAAACCGCAGGTTTATGCCGGTCTGTTCCCGGTCAGCTCTGACGATTACGAAAACTTCCGTGATGCGCTCGGCAAGCTGAGCCTGAACGACGCTTCCTTGTTCTATGAGCCGGAAAGCTCAACCGCGCTGGGCTTTGGCTTCCGCTGTGGCTTCCTCGGCCTGTTGCACATGGAGATCATTCAGGAACGTCTGGAACGTGAATACGATCTGGATCTGATCACTACCGCGCCGACCGTAGTTTACGAAGTGGAAACCACAGCGAAGGAGACAATCTACGTCGATAGCCCGTCCAAGCTGCCGCCGCTGAACAACATCTACGAACTGCGCGAGCCGATCGCCGAGTGTCACATGCTGCTGCCGCAGGCTTACCTTGGTAACGTCATCACGCTGTGTATCGAGAAACGTGGCGTACAGACCAACATGGTTTATCACGGTAACCAGGTCGCGCTGACCTATGAAATTCCGATGGCGGAAGTGGTACTCGACTTCTTCGACCGCCTGAAGTCGACCTCCCGCGGCTATGCGTCGCTGGACTATAACTTCAAACGCTTCCAGGCGTCTGACATGGTGCGTGTTGATGTCCTCATCAATAACGAACGTGTCGATGCGCTGGCGCTGATCACTCACCGCGACAACTCCCAGAGCCGTGGCCGTGAGCTGGTCGAGAAGATGAAAGATCTGATCCCGCGCCAGCAGTTTGATATCGCGATCCAGGCGGCCATCGGCACGCACATCATCGCGCGTTCAACGGTGAAGCAACTGCGTAAAAACGTTCTGGCGAAATGCTACGGTGGCGATATCAGCCGTAAGAAAAAGCTGCTGCAAAAACAGAAAGAGGGTAAAAAGCGCATGAAGCAGATCGGTAACGTCGAACTGCCGCAGGAAGCGTTCCTCGCCATTCTGCATGTCGGTAAAGACAGCAAATAATCTTAAGGAGTTGGCATGGCGAACATGTTTGCCCTGATTCTGGTGATTGCCACACTAGTGACGGGCATTTTATGGTGCGTAGATAAATTCATTTTCGCGCCAAAACGCCGGGAGCGTCAGGCAGCAGCGCAAGCTGCTGCAGGTGATTCACTGGATAAAGCAACGCTGAAAAAAGTGGCCCCAAAGCCGGGCTGGCTGGAAACTGGCGCATCCGTTTTTCCGGTATTAGCTATCGTGCTGGTGGTGCGTTCGTTTATTTATGAACCGTTCCAGATCCCGTCAGGTTCGATGATGCCGACGCTGTTGATTGGCGACTTTATCCTGGTGGAGAAATTCGCCTACGGGATTAAAGATCCGATTTACCAGAAAACGTTGATCGAAACCGGCCATCCGAAACGCGGTGATATCGTGGTGTTTAAATACCCGGAAGATCCACGTCTGGATTACATCAAACGCGCTGTCGGTTTACCGGGAGACAAAGTGACGTACGATCCGGTGGCGAAAGAGGTGACTATTCAGCCTGGTTGCAGCTCCGGTCAGGCGTGTGAAAATGCGCTGCCGGTAACCTACTCCGATGTTCAGCCAAGTGATTTTGTGCAGACCTTTGCTCGTCGCAACGGCGGGGAAGCGACCAGCGGTTTCTTTGAAGTTCCGTTGAACGAAACGAAAGAGAACGGTATTCGTCTCACTGAACGTAAAGAAACGCTCGGTGAGGTAACGCACCGCATTCTGACCGTGCCAATCGCGCAGGATCAGGTAGGGATGTACTACCGTCAGCCTGGCCAGCAGCTGGCGACCTGGATCGTCCCACCGGGACACTACTTCATGATGGGTGATAACCGTGACAATAGCGCGGACAGCCGTTACTGGGGATTTGTGCCGGAAGCGAATCTGGTGGGTAAAGCGACTGCAATCTGGATGAGTTTCGACAAGCAAGAGGGTGAATGGCCGACCGGCGTGCGTTTAAGCCGTATTGGCGGTATTCATTAATTGCTAATAATCGTTCACGTTGTCGTCATTATGGCGACAACGTGAATTATTTCTCGGATAAATTCCCGCAGACTAACGACATCCCTTGTCGTTGTGTATAGAATATTCCCCCGAAGTTTTAGGTTGGCACCGACAGGTTGCCACGGCACACGAAACAGCGTTGGTTTGTATACAAAAGCATTCAGACGATGCCAGATGGCTAAGTGAATGACGTATATCAGGTCTGTTTCGTGTGCTGAATTGTTGACGCATTCATTTATTGGTATCGCATGAACCCCATCGTAATTAATCGGCTTCAACGGAAGCTGGGCTACACTTTTAATCATCAGGAGCTGTTGCAGCAGGCATTAACTCACCGTAGCGCCAGCAGCAAACATAACGAGCGTTTAGAATTTTTAGGCGACTCTATTTTGAGCTTTGTCATCGCTAATGCGTTATATCACCGTTTCCCGCGTGTGGATGAAGGTGATATGAGCCGCATGCGCGCGACGCTGGTTCGCGGTAATACGCTGGCAGAATTAGCCCGTGAGTTTGACCTCGGTGAATGTTTACGTTTGGGGCCAGGCGAGCTGAAAAGCGGCGGTTTCCGTCGTGAATCGATCCTGGCGGACACCGTTGAAGCTTTGATCGGCGGCGTCTTCCTCGACAGCGATATTCAAACCGTTGAACAACTGATCCTGAATTGGTATCAAACCCGTCTGGATGAAATTAGTCCAGGCGACAAACAAAAAGATCCGAAAACGCGCCTGCAGGAATATTTGCAGGGTCGCCACCTGCCGCTGCCGTCCTACCTGGTGGTGCAGGTCCGTGGTGAAGCTCACGATCAAGAATTTACTATCCACTGCCAGGTCAGCGGCCTGAGTGAACCGGTGGTTGGCACAGGTTCGAGCCGTCGTAAGGCTGAGCAGGCTGCCGCCGAACAGGCGTTGAAAAAACTGGAGCTGGAATGAGCATCGATAAAACTTACTGCGGATTTATTGCCATCGTCGGCCGCCCGAACGTTGGCAAATCCACCTTGTTGAATAATCTGCTTGGGCAGAAGATTTCTATTACCTCTCGTAAGGCTCAGACAACTCGTCACCGTATTGTTGGCATCCATACCGAAGGCGCGTATCAGGCGATTTATGTTGATACCCCGGGCCTGCATATGGAAGAAAAACGTGCCATTAACCGCTTGATGAACAAGGCGGCGAGCAGCTCGATTGGTGATGTTGAGCTGGTGATTTTCGTTGTGGAAGGCACTCGCTGGACGCCGGACGACGAAATGGTGCTCAACAAGCTGCGTGATGGTAAAGCCCCGGTAATTCTGGCGGTGAACAAAGTAGACAATGTTCAGGAAAAAGCCGAGCTGCTGCCGCACCTGCAGTTCCTGGCCAGCCAGATGAACTTTCTCGACATCGTGCCGATCTCTGCCGAGACCGGTCTGAATGTTGATACCATTGCGGGTATCGTACGCAAGCATCTGCCGGAAGCAATTCATCACTTCCCGGAAGATTACATCACCGATCGTTCTCAGCGCTTTATGGCCTCTGAAATCATCCGTGAAAAGCTGATGCGTTTTCTGGGCGCTGAACTGCCGTACTCCGTCACCGTTGAGATTGAGCGTTTTATCTCTAACGAGCGCGGCGGCTACGATATCAACGGTCTGATCCTTGTCGAACGTGAAGGGCAGAAGAAGATGGTGATTGGCAACAAAGGGGCCAAAATTAAAACCATCGGTATTGAAGCGCGTAAAGACATGCAGGAGATGTTCGAAGCGCCTGTTCACCTTGAATTGTGGGTGAAAGTGAAATCCGGCTGGGCCGATGACGAACGCGCGCTGCGCAGCCTCGGTTACGGCGACGATCTCTGAGAATAACCCCGATGGAGGGCTGGCAACGCGCTTTTGTCCTGCACAGCCGCCCGTGGAGCGAAACCAGCCTCGTGCTGGACGTCTTCACGGAAGAATCGGGCCGCGTGCGCCTTGTAGCCAAAGGCGCGCGTTCCAAACGTTCTAATCTTAAAGGCGCACTCCAGCCTTTTACGCCGTTACTGCTTCGCTTTGGTGGACGTGGTGAGGTCAAAACCTTGCGTAGCGCCGAAGCTGTCTCTCTGGCACTCCCTCTAAGCGGTATTACGTTGTACAGCGGTCTGTATATCAACGAGCTTATCTCGCGCGTGCTTGAATATGAGACCCGCTTTTCTGAACTCTTTTTCGACTACCTGAACTGTATTCAGGCGCTGGCAGGCGCGACGGGTTCGCCAGAGCCTGCCTTGCGTCGCTTTGAACTGGCTTTACTCGGTCATCTGGGTTACGGCGTGGATTTTACCCACTGTGCGGGTAGCGGCGAGCCGGTAGATGACACCATGACCTATCGCTATCGGGAAGAGAAAGGATTTATTGCAAGTGTCGTGATTGATAATGCCACCTTTACCGGACGCCATCTGAAAGCGCTTGAGTCGCGTGAATTTCCGGATGCTGATACGCTTCGCGCTGCGAAACGCTTTACCCGCATGGCGTTAAAGCCGTATCTTGGTGGTAAGCCGTTAAAAAGCCGGGAACTGTTCCGGCAATTTATGCCAAAACGCGCAGTAAAAATTAAAAATGATTAACGAGGATTGTCATGGCTGAATTACTGTTAGGCGTCAACATTGACCACATTGCCACTTTACGTAATGCACGCGGCACCGCATACCCGGACCCGGTTCAGGCGGCGTTTATCGTTGAACAGGCGGGCGCAGACGGCATTACCGTACATCTGCGTGAAGACCGTCGCCATATTACCGACAGAGACGTGCGTATTCTGCGCCAGACGCTGGACACCCGTATGAATCTGGAAATGGCGGTAACCGAAGAGATGCTGGCCATTGCCGTTGAGACGAAGCCGCATTTTTGCTGCCTGGTGCCGGAAAAACGCCAGGAAGTTACCACCGAAGGTGGTCTGGACGTCGCCGGTCAACGCGACAAAATGCGCGACGCTTGTAAACGCCTGGCGGATGCTGGCATTCTGGTTTCGCTGTTCATCGATGCCGACGAAGAACAGATTAAAGCCGCTGCTGAAGTTGGCGCGCCGTTTATTGAAATTCACACCGGCTGTTACGCTGATGCGAAAACTGACGCGGAACAGGCCAGCGAACTGGCGCGTATCGCCAAAGCGGCGACCTTTGCCGCAAGCCTTGGCCTGAAGGTGAATGCGGGTCACGGCCTGACGTACCACAACGTTAAAGCCATCGCGCGGATCCCGGAAATGCACGAACTGAACATCGGTCATGCCATTATCGGACGCGCAGTGATGAGCGGTCTGAAAGACGCGGTAGTAGAAATGAAACGCCTGATGCTGGAAGCGCGTGGCTAATGGCGATTTTGGGATTAGGTACGGATATCGTGGAGATTGCCCGCATTGAAGCGGTGATCTCCCGCTCCGGTGACCGTCTGGCAAGACGCGTGCTCAGCGACAACGAATGGGCAATCTGGGAGACGCATCAGCAGCCGGTGCGTTTTCTGGCGAAGCGTTTTGCGGTTAAAGAAGCGGCAGCAAAAGCCTTTGGTACGGGTATCCGCAACGGCCTGGCGTTCAACCAGTTTGAGGTTTTCAACGACGAGCTCGGTAAGCCGCGTCTGCGGTTATGGGGAGAGGCGTTAAACCTGGCGGAAAAACTCGGCGTCGCCCATATGCATGTGACGCTGGCCGATGAGCGTCACTACGCCTGCGCCACGGTGATTATTGAAAGTTAGATTTTGTCCGCGTGATGCATCTGGACGAATTTATCCCACAACTGCTCTTCACTCTCTAAATGTGCCGGATCTTTCAAAATAGTATTGGGGATCGGGCACACCTTCTGGCAGGTTGGCGTGTCGTAATGGCCTACGCATTCCGTACATTTGTCGCTGTTAATCTCGTAAATGCTGTCACCCATCGAAATCGCCTCATTCGGGCATTCAGGTTCGCACATATCGCAATTGATACACTTTTTAGTGATTAACAGGGCCATCAGGAAACTCTCAAAACATCACAAATCGGGCGGGCATTATACGCGCATTCTTTGCTTAGACCAGTTTTTTTACCAGCGCTTCGCTGTGACGAATGCGTTCCGGGGCATGCTCCAGATCCTGCTGCACCAGCGCCATAAACAGTAAATCGGTGAGCATCATTTGCGCGTGGGTGGAGGAGATCGCGGCGCTGCGCGTGGCCTGTTCCTCGGCAATCGTATACAGACAATGACTTGCGCGTTGCTGCAGGGCATTGGGCGTAAATCCGGTGATGGCGAGAATTTTGGCCCCGGTACGCAGCGTTTCATCTGCCGCCAGATTAAGTTCGCGGCGCTCACCGGTGTACGAAATAGCCAGCAACAAATCGCCTGGTGAAAGCGCCTGCACCGTCGCCAGCAGGGCGTGCATATCACGTTCGACTACCGCGTTAAAACCTATCTTCAACAGCTTCCAGGCAAAGTTCTGCGCGACCAGACCCGATGCGCCAATACCGGTCAGAATAATACGTCGGGCAGAGCGCAACATCGTGACGCTCTCCAACAGTTTTTCTTCGCTGTTAATATCCAGCGTCGCATGCATCGCCGCCACGTTCTCCTGAATCAGCTTTTCGCCCACCAGACGCATCGGGTCATCACCCCGAATCTGGTTATGCACCGGAACAGAATGGGGGTTGGGATTACTGGCCAGCGCTTCGCTAATCGCCAGTTTCAGTGCCGGAAATCCTTTAAAACCCAATTTTTGCGCGAACTTCACCACGCTGGACTGGCTGACGCCCGCTTCGAAGGCCAACTGCTGTGAGCTGAGATGACGCGCGGTATCTGGTTGAGCAAGGAGATAATCCGCAAGTTTTTTATCGCTTTGCGCGAGATCCGGGTAACGCTGACGAATGCGAATTAAACAGTTCATGCTGTCTCCTGGCGAAAACGTGATGGCGATTACAAAACAAAATTTCCCTCGCCTGGATGAATATAATATTCCATTATGACAGATTATTATGAATTAAAAATTCCTAAGGACCAAAAAATGAATCTCGGTGCATTAGTTTCAGAAACCCGTAACCCTCAGACCATGGATCTTGATGCGCTCTCCACGCTGGAGTTGGTTCATCGTTTTAATCAACAGGATACGCTGGTAGCACAAGCAGTAAAAGCCACTCTTCCTGAAGTTGCGCGAGCGGTCGATGCGGCGGCGGATGCGCTTAAAGCGGGCGGACGCATTATATACATGGGCGCGGGTACCAGCGGGCGTCTTGGCGTGCTGGATGCCTCTGAATGCCCACCGACTTTCGGCGTACCGCACGGTCTGGTGGTTGGCCTGATAGCCGGAGGACCGGGCGCGTTGCTGAAGGCGGTTGAAGGCGCGGAAGATAACCCGCAGTTAGGTGAAGACGATCTGCGTACGCTCAACCTTACTCCAGAGGATCTGGTGGTTGGTCTGGCGGCGTCAGGTCGTACGCCGTATGTGATTGGTGGGCTGAAATATGCCCGGACGGTAGGCTGTACAACGGTGGCGATTTCCTGCAATCCGGACTCTCCTATTGCTCATGAAGCGGATATTGCCATCTCCCCTGTGGTAGGGCCGGAGGCCCTGACGGGGTCAACACGACTGAAATCCGGCACTGCGCAAAAACTGGTGCTCAATATGATCTCCACCGGTGCGATGGTGAAGTTTGGCAAGGTGTATCAGAACCTGATGGTGGATATGCAGGCAACCAACGTCAAACTGGTCGATCGGGCGTGTCGCATGGTGGTCGAGGCCACTGGCATTGCGCGTGAGCAGGCGCAAGCTTTGTTAAAGCAGACTGACTTTGAGGTTAAACCCGCCATTTTAATGGCGCTCACCGGCCTGGACGCCGCTGCCGCCCGCGAAAAGCTTGCCGCTCACCAGGGTTTTTTACGCGCGGCATTAGAACGCTAAGAGGTGTATATGGATAAGACGGCGGTGCTGGCCAGCGACATTCTGCTGGGCGTTGGCGGAGAGAAAAATATTCTGCGCCTGGAAAACTGTATGACCCGTGTCAGGGTGGAAGTCCGGGATGAGGCTCAGCTCGATGTATCCCGACTCAAGCAACTGTCCGGCGTCAGCGGCTACGTGAAGCAGGGTGCGCAGCACCAGATCATCGTCGGTCCCGGTAAAGCCGCCAGGGTGGTGGATGCTATGCGCGCCCTGATTGCCGAAGGCGGCGAGCGCATCGATGCGCATGATATCGAGCGCACGAAGTCAGCGGCTAAAGCGAAATACAAAGCGCCGATGAGCGATGCGCTGCGTAAGCTGGCGAACGTCTTTATCCCTCTTATTCCGGCGTTTATCGCCTCCGGTTTAATTACCGGCATTATTAACATCCTTAAGCGACCGGATATCGTCGGGGATTTTGCGACCCACTATCCGAATTTACTTGGACTGATGGGCATATTTGGCAGCGCCGTGTTTGCCATTATGAATATTCTGGTCGGGGTGAATACCGCTAAAGTCTTTGGCGGTTCTCTGGCGATGGGCGGAGTGATGGCGGGGATCCTCTCCAGTCCGCAATTGGCGCAAATTACCCTGTTTGGCGAAACGCTGCAGCCGGGGCGCGGCGGGGTAATCGCCGTGCTGTTGGTGGTAGCGTTGATGTGCTGGATCGAACGCAAATTCCGCGAACTGCTGCCGGAATCACTGGAACTGATCCTTAACCCACTGCTGACCACCATTATTACCGGGGCTATTGCGATAGTGGCGCTGCAACCGTTGGGCGGTTGGATTTCCGAATCTATCGCTCACGGCGCATCCTGGGCTATCGATCGCGGCGGTTTTCTGGTCGGCGCTATACTGGCGGGAACCTTCCTGCCGCTGGTGCTCACCGGACTTCATCAGGGGTTAGTGCCTATCCACGTCGAACTGGTGCAGGCGCATGGTTATAACGCGCTCTTCCCAATCCTTGCAATGGCGGGTGTTGGGCAAATCGGTGCAGCGATTGCGGTGCTGATGAAAACCCGCAATGCACGACTAAAAAAGGTGATCAAAGGGGCGTTGCCGGTTGGATTGTTGGGGATTGGCGAACCGCTGATTTTTGGTGTTACGTTGCCGTTGGGTAAGCCGTTTATCGGTGCCTGTCTTGGCGGAGCGGTAGGCGGGGCGCTGATAAGCTACTGGAAAGTGGCGACGGTTATCACCTTTGGTATCTCAGGATTACCGCTGGCATTAACGATTGTTGCCGGAAAAGTGATGTTCTATCTGTTAGGCTATCTGGTAGCAGTTATTGCCGGGTTTCTGTTTACCTGGCTATTGGGGTTCAACGATCCAGAGGAATAAAGTTTGACCAATCACCAGCGCCGCGTTGTCTTTTTTGATTTGGATGGCACGTTACATCAGCAGGATATGTTCGGGAGTTTTATACGTTATCTGCTGCGTCGTCAGCCGCTGAACGTGCTGCTTGTGCTGCCTCTGTTACCGGTGATTGCGCTGGCGTTGTTGATAAAAGGACGCGCGGCCCGCTGGCCAATGAGCCTGCTGTTATGGGGATGCACTTTTGGTCGTAGCGAGGCGCGTCTGAAAGCGCACCAGGCCGATTTTGTACGTTGGTTTCGCGATAACGTGACGGCGTTTCCGCTCGTACAGCAGCGGCTGACCACTTATCTGTTAAGTTCTGACGCCGATATCTGGCTTATCACCGGCTCCCCACAGTCGCTGGTGGAGCAGGTTTACTTTGATACCCCGTGGCTACCGCGCGTCAATCTGATCGCCAGTAAAATGGCGCGAGGATACGGTGGCTGGGTGCTGCCTCTGCGTTGTCTGGGGCATGAGAAAGTGACACAGCTGGAACGTCAGATTGGCGCGCCGCTGCAACTTTATAGTGGTTATAGCGACAGTAAGCAGGACAACCCGCTGCTCTCTTTTTGCCAGCATCGCTGGCGCGTCACGCCGCGTGGGGAACTGCAACAACTCGAATAGAGTAAACGATAGCGTCTGTGTATAATGCGCCCGCTTTGATTACTGGAGTTACCCCCTTTGTCTGAAGTTGAATTTAGCCACGAATACTGGATGCGTCATGCTTTAACGCTGGCTAAGCGCGCCTGGGATGAGCGTGAAGTCCCGGTGGGCGCAGTATTAGTGCATAATAACCGCGTCATTGGCGAAGGCTGGAACCGGCCGATTGGTCACCATGATCCCACGGCCCACGCTGAAATTATGGCGCTGCGTCAGGGCGGCCTGGTGCTGCAAAATTACCGTCTGTTGGATGCCACGTTGTACGTCACTCTGGAGCCGTGCGTGATGTGCGCCGGCGCGATGGTGCACAGCCGTATCGGCCGGGTGGTTTTTGGCGCGCGCGATGCGAAAACGGGGGCGGCGGGTTCATTAATTGACGTGCTACATCACCCTGGAATGAATCATCGGGTTGAAGTGACAGAGGGAGTCCTGCGGGATGAATGCGCCACGCTGCTCAGCGATTTCTTTCGTATGCGTCGTCAGGAAATTAAAGCCCTGAAAAAATCCGCCAATGCGTAAACGCCGGTCTGATTGTCTGATGTTTATCAGGCCGATAAGACTACTTTTCCTCTTTCTTTTGCGCTGAAAACAGCAGGGAAGGGGAGTGCGTCAGGTAGTTTGACGACGTCTGAGACAGAAACGCCGAAAGCGGGAATTTCTCTTTACCTAATAACTCCGCGGGGGACACCGCCGGGTAATCCTGCGCCAGTTGCTGCGTTTCCTGCGCCTGCTTTTCTTTTTCTTGCAGATATCCCACCAGGCTTATCTGGTATTTACGGATATTTTCCACATAGGCGTAGGCTTCATGACCACGCGCATAGCCATAGGTCAGCTTGTTGTAATACGGCTTTTGGCTGAGCAGCGGTAGCCGCTGTTTTACATCGGACCAGCTATTCGGATTGCCTTTGGTTTTGACCGTCAGCGCCCGCGCGTCCAGCATATGCGCATAACCCATATTGTAGGCGGCAAGCGCAAACCAGATCCGTTCTCCTTCCGGGACGGTATCCGGCACTTTACTCATCATATCCTGCAAATAACGCGCGCCGCCGCTGATGCTCTGTTCGGCATCGGTACGGTCAGTCAGCCCGAGACTCTGGGCGGTATTTTTGGTCAACATCATCAGTCCGCGTACGCCGGTCGGAGAAGTGGCCTGCGCGTCCCAGTGCGACTCCTGATAAGAGATCGCGGCAAGCAGTCGCCAGTCTATTTCCTGCGCATACTTCTCAAACAGCGGCTTGAGGTCTGGCAACACGCTGTCTACGGCGCGCAAAAAGGTGCGGGTGTCGACATAGTCAAAATCATCGCCATGCCCAAGATATTTCTCTTCCAGTCTTGCCAGGGAACCCTCTTCGTTCATGGAATTAAAGAAATCCAACAGGGCAGCGGCCAGAGTATTGTCATCGTCCAGACGACTAAACCAGGTCACCGGCTGTTCGTCGGAGACGTCCAGCGCGACGGCCAGCTCAGGGTGTACGCGTTGGTACAGGCTGATGGCGACGGAATCGGCAATGGTGTAATCCAGCTTACCGGCGATGACATCATCAAGTAGTTCAGTGGTGCCCTTTTTGTCATCCACTCTCCAGCTCAGGTCGGGAAATTTTTTCTCTTTTAGCTGCTGGAGATCGTTAACCACCACATGCCCCGGGGCGATAGTCAGCTGATTTTCATTCACGCTAGCCAGGGTTCGGGGGCGATATTGCCCAACCCGATACACCAGCTGTTGTGACACCGAGTAATAGGTCGGGCCGGGCTGGTAATTTTTCACCCGCTCGCTGTTATACACCAGCCCTGCGGCTAACAGATCGGCATCCCCGTTATCCAGGTCGTCAAACAGCTGGCTGATGTTCTGGCGCACGGTGATTTTTAATTTCACGCCTAAATAGTTGGCGAACGCCTGGGCCAGTTCATAATCCAGACCGAATTTTTTGCCGTTGAGGGTCGCATAAGTTAATGGCGAGTCAATGGTACTGACGCGCAGTTCTCCCCGCGACTGAATGGCGGCGATACGATTTTCGGCTTTACCGAACCAGGGAATAGATGGCCAGAGGGCCGCTGCCAACAACAGCGTTAATATGCCGATGAACAGATAATTAATCTTTAATTTTTTCAATTAGTTAATTCTCTGAACCGTACGTTGTCTCTGCCTGCTGTAGTGTTGTTTAAGAAGTGAAGTCGTCATTAATGAGCGGCATTTTGCTTAAACTTGCGTCAGTTGGCAACTTATTCAGAAAACAGACCGCATTTGATGATAAGACAAGGCCGCGATTTTATTTCGACGCAAACGGTTTCGTCGACGCGGTAGATTCTTTATAATACCGCCCGTTTCCCCCACTTGGGCACACCGAAAGCTTAGAAGACGAGAGACTTATGATGGAAATTCTGCGTGGTTCACCTGCACTGTCTGCATTCCGTATTAACAAACTGCTGGCACGTTTTCAGGCTGCCAACCTCCAGGTCCACAATATTTACGCCGAGTACGTCCATTTTGCCGATCTGAACGCACCGTTGAATAAAGATGAGCACGCGCAGCTTGCACGCCTGCTGAAATATGGTCCTGCTCTTCACAGCCACGCTCCTGAGGGCAAATTGCTGCTGGTTACCCCTCGTCCGGGCACCATCTCCCCGTGGTCTTCTAAAGCGACTGATATTGCCCACAATTGCGGCCTACAACAGATTAGCCGTCTGGAACGTGGCGTTGCTTACTATGTAGAAGCGTCTACGCTGACTGCGGAGCAGTGGCAGGAGGTTGCCGACGTACTGCACGACCGCATGATGGAAACGGTTTTCTCTGCGCTAAACGATGCCGAAAAACTCTTTGCGCATCACCAGCCTGCGCCGGTCTCCAGCGTCGATCTGCTGGGTGAGGGCCGTCAGGCGCTGATTGACGCCAACGTGCGTCTCGGCCTGGCATTGGCGGAGGATGAAATCGACTATCTGCAGGACGCGTTCAGCAAACTGGGGCGCAACCCGAACGACATCGAACTGTACATGTTCGCGCAGGCTAACTCTGAGCACTGTCGCCACAAGATTTTTAACGCCGACTGGGTTATCGACGGTAAACAGCAGCCGAAGTCGCTGTTTAAGATGATCAAAAATACCTTTGAAACCACCCCGGACCACGTGCTGTCCGCCTATAAAGACAACGCCGCGGTGATGGAAGGTTCTGAAGTGGGGCGCTACTTTGCCGACCACAAAACCGGTCGCTACGAATTCCATCAGGAGCCAGCCCATATCCTGATGAAGGTAGAAACTCACAACCACCCGACCGCCATCTCTCCGTGGCCGGGCGCGGCAACCGGGTCCGGCGGTGAAATTCGTGATGAAGGCGCAACCGGGCGCGGCGCGAAGCCGAAAGCCGGGCTGGTGGGCTTCTCCGTTTCCAACCTGCGTATTCCGGGCTTTGAACAGCCATGGGAAGAAGACTTTGGTAAGCCGGACCGTATCGTTACCGCGCTGGATATCATGACCGAAGGGCCATTAGGCGGCGCGGCGTTTAATAATGAATTTGGTCGCCCGGCGCTGACCGGCTACTTCCGAACCTACGAAGAGAAGGTCAACAGCCACAACGGTGAAGAGCTGCGCGGCTACCACAAGCCGATCATGCTGGCGGGCGGGATCGGCAACATCCGCGCCGATCACGTGCAGAAAGGCGAGATCGTCGTCGGCGCGAAGCTGATCGTTCTCGGCGGTCCGGCGATGAACATCGGCCTCGGCGGTGGCGCTGCATCCTCTATGGCTTCCGGTCAGTCTGATGCCGATCTCGACTTCGCCTCCGTACAACGCGATAACCCGGAAATGGAACGCCGTTGTCAGGAAGTTATCGACCGCTGCTGGCAGATGGGCGATGCCAACCCGATTCTGTTTATTCACGACGTCGGCGCGGGCGGTCTGTCCAATGCCATGCCGGAGCTGGTAAGCGATGGCGGTCGTGGCGGTAAATTCCAGCTGCGCGATATCCTCAGCGACGAGCCGGGTATGAGCCCGCTGGAAATCTGGTGTAACGAATCTCAGGAACGCTACGTGCTGGCGGTTGCCGCTGACCAGTTGCCGTTGTTTGACGAGCTGTGTAAGCGTGAGCGCGCGCCGTACGCGGTGATTGGCGAAGCCACCGAAGAGCAGCATCTGACCCTGAGCGACAGCCACTTCGACAACCAGCCGATCGATATGCCGCTGGACGTGTTGCTGGGCAAAACGCCGAAGATGACCCGCGACGTGCAGACGCTGAAAGCTAAGGGTGATGCCCTGAATCGTGGCGAAATCTCGATTGCCGATGCGGTGAACCGCGTACTGCATCTGCCGACCGTCGCGGAAAAAACCTTCCTCGTAACCATCGGCGACCGTACCGTTACCGGTATGGTGGCGCGTGACCAGATGGTCGGGCCGTGGCAGATCCCGGTGGCTAACTGTGCGGTGACCACCGCCAGTCTTGATAGCTACTATGGTGAAGCGATGTCTATCGGCGAACGTGCGCCAGTCGCTCTGCTGGACTTCGCCGCTTCTGCCCGTCTGGCGGTAGGTGAAGCGCTGACTAACATTGCGGCAACACAGATTGGCGACATCAAACGCATTAAACTCTCCGCAAACTGGATGGCGGCTGCGGGTCACCCGGGTGAAGATGCCGGGTTATACGAAGCGGTAAAAGCCGTCGGGGAAGAATTATGTCCGGCGCTTGGCCTGACCATTCCGGTGGGTAAAGACTCCATGTCGATGAAGACCCGCTGGCAGGAAGGCAACGAACAGCGCGAAATGACCTCGCCGTTGTCACTGGTGATCACCGCTTTTGCCCGCGTGGAAGACGTGCGCCACACCATTACTCCGCAGCTCTCTACTGAAGATAATGCCCTGCTGTTAATTGACCTTGGTCTGGGCCACAACGCACTCGGCGCGACCGCGCTGGCGCAGGTTTACCGCCAACTGGGCGACAAACCGGCCGACGTACGTGACGTGGCGCAGTTGAAAGGCTTCTACGACGCCATGCAGGCGCTGGTCGCACAGCGCAAGCTGCTGGCTTACCACGATCGCTCCGACGGCGGCTTGCTGGTGACGCTGGCGGAAATGGCTTTCACCGGGCACTGTGGTATTGAGGCTGATATCAGCACGCTGGGCGACGATCGTCTGGCAGCGCTGTTTAACGAAGAACTGGGCGCGGTGATCCAGGTTCGCGCCGCTGACCGTGACGCGGTGGAAGCCATTCTGGCGGCCAACGGCCTGGCAGACTGCGTACACTACCTCGGCAAAGCCGTGGAAGGCGACCGCTTCACTCTCTCCGCTAACGGACAGTCGGTGTTCAGCGAAAGCCGTACTACCCTGCGTATGTGGTGGGCAGAAACCACCTGGCAGATGCAGCGTCTGCGCGACAACCCGGAGTGCGCCGATCAGGAACACGACGCTAAAACCAACGACGCCGATCCTGGCCTCAACGTTAAACTGACGTTCGATATCAACGAAGATGTTGCTGCCCCGTACATCGCCACCGGCGCACGTCCTAAAGTCGCTGTACTGCGTGAGCAGGGCGTTAACTCCCACGTCGAGATGGCGGCCGCTTTCCATCGTGCGGGCTTCGATGCTATCGACGTGCACATGAGCGATCTGCTGGGCGGACGTATCGGTCTGGGGAATTTCCAGGCGCTGGTAGCCTGTGGCGGCTTCTCTTACGGTGATGTGCTCGGCGCCGGGGAGGGCTGGGCGAAGTCGATTCTGTTCAACAACCGCGTCCGTGATGAGTTTGAAACCTTCTTCCATCGCCCGCAAACGCTGGCGCTGGGCGTGTGTAACGGTTGTCAGATGATGTCTAACCTGCGCGAACTGATCCCGGGAAGCGACCTGTGGCCGCGCTTTGTGCGTAACCACTCCGATCGTTTTGAAGCCCGCTTCAGCCTGGTCGAAGTGACGCAAAGCCCGTCTTTACTGCTCTCCGACATGGTTGGTTCGATGATGCCGATTGCCGTTTCTCACGGTGAAGGCCGTGTGGAAGTGCGTGACGACGCGCATCTGGCTCAGCTTGAGAGCAAAGGCCTGGTGGCGCTGCGCTACGTTGATAACTTCGGTAAGGTGACCGAAACCTACCCGGCTAACCCGAACGGTTCGCCGAACGGTATTACTGCCGTTACCACTGAAAATGGTCGCGTCACCATTATGATGCCGCATCCGGAACGTGTGTTCCGCACCGTGGCTAACTCCTGGCACCCGGAAAACTGGGGCGAAGACAGCCCGTGGATGCGTATTTTCCGCAACGCGCGCAAACAGCTCGGTTAATTAGCCCGATAGCCATTAAGCCCCTCCTGCGAGGGGCTTTTTTTTGCCTGTCTCTTTGTAGGCCGGATAAGGTGTTTACGCCGCCATCCGGCAATAAACTCAGTGCTTATGCCGCAAAATTAAAGTGTCGGGAAATCCCGACATGAGCGGGGTGATTATGTCGTCAAAAAGAGACATTTAATTATATGATTTATAATGGTTTTGTTTTTAAGTGCTACAGATGTTGCTGATTGGCGACAGAAAGTGCAAAAAACCGGCAGAACCATTTTTTGCATGAACAACGATATTCTTCATATCTATCATTGTGTTAACAAAGTGTTTTGAATATTGGCACAGATGCTGCATAATATTAACCAGTGGCTCATTCACCTTCTTATGTCAGCCCCTTCGGGAAGCGCTACATAAACTTCGAATGACGCACAACAAGGTGCCTGCCGTCCAACATCTGATATTAGCATGGCTCATATCAACCTCCGGGCGAAACGTCGAGTTAGGCACCGCCTTATTCCACAACAAAGCCGGGTTAATCCCGGCTTTGTTGTATCTGGCGTTCCCCTCAGTTAGCATCAAGCTATTCCTGTCCATTGAGAGTAACGCCTTGAAGCGCTGGTCAGTTTTCCCCCGATCTTTACGTCAATTGGTTATGTTGGCCTTCTTGCTGATTCTGCTGCCGTTGTTAGTTCTGGCCTGGCAGGCGTGGCAAAGCCTGAATGCCTTGAGCGCGCAGGCGGCGCTGACCAACCGCACCACGCTGATTGACGCCAGACGCAGTGAGGCGATGACCAACGCCGCGCTGGAGATGGAGCGTAGCTACCGGCAGTATTGTGTGCTTGATGACTCAACGTTGGCAAAGGTCTACCAGAGTCAGCGTAAGCGCTATAGCGACATGCTGGATGCGCATGCGGGCGTGTTGCCGGATACCAAGCTTTATCAGGCGTTACGTCAGGATCTCAACGACCTCGCGCAATTACAGTGCAATAACAGCGGTCCAGATAGCGTAGCGGCAGCCCGGCTGGAAGCGTTCGCGAATGCCAATACCGAGATGGTACAGGCGACGCGCACCGTGGTCTTTTCTCGTGGCCAGCAGCTACAGCAGGAAATTGCCGAACGTGGGCAGTTCTTCGGCTGGCAGGCGCTGGTGCTGTTTCTCGTCAGCCTGGCGATGGTACTGCTGTTCACTCGTATGATTATCGGCCCGGTGAAGGGCATAGAAAGGATGATCAATCGGCTGGGGGAAGGGCGCTCGCTGGGCGACAGCGTATTATTTACCGGGCCGCGTGAGCTGAGGTCTGTCGGTCAGCGCATTATCTGGTTGAGCGAACGTCTTTCCTGGCTTGAGTCGCAACGGCATCAGTTTTTACGTCATCTTTCCCATGAGCTGAAAACGCCGCTGGCGAGCATGCGCGAAGGGACGGAGTTGCTGGCCGATCAGGTCGTTGGACCGCTTACGCCGGAGCAAAAAGAGGTGGTCGGTATTCTGGATGACAGCAGCCGTAACCTGCAAAAGCTGATTGAGCAGCTTCTTGATTACAACCGCAAACTGGCGGATGACGAGGTTGAGCTTGAGAGTGTGGACATTGCGCCGCTGGTTGAAAGCGTTGTTTCTGCACATAGCCTGCCTGCTCGCGGCAAAATGATACATACTGAGGTAGCGCTTGAGGCGAACACCTGCCTGGCGGAACCGATGCTGTTGATGAGCGTGCTGGACAATCTTTATTCCAATGCGGTGCACTATGGCGCTGAATCCGGTAACATTTGGATTCGCAGCAGTTTGCATGGCTCAACGGTATACATCGATATAACGAATACAGGCACACCGATTCCAGAAGCAGAACAGACCATGATCTTCGAGCCTTTTTTCCAGGGTAGCCATCAGCGAAAAGGGGCGGTAAAAGGAAGCGGGTTGGGGCTGAGCATTGCCAGAGATTGCATCCGCCGTATGCGAGGCAAACTGTATCTGGTTGATGACCATGCGCAAAGCGTTTGTTTTCGCATAGAATTGCCCCTATCTGCTGCAAAAAATCACTAAAATAAACCTAAGTCTGGTGAGTATGCCACACGTTGTTTTCCGAATGCTTAAACGACATTTTTTCCGTCGAGTCTTGCTTATGAGCCTGCCGTGTCTGGCGCTGGCCGGGTGCGTGCCGAACGCGGTGAATCATGTTACTGGCGACCCCTCTCAGGAGAAAATTCCGCCTTACCAACTGGCGGACTATCTTGCAACCGAGTGTACGGATATCTGGTCCCTGACGAGCCAGCCTACAGAGACAAACCCACTGTACTGGCTGCGGGCAATGGATTGCGCCAATCGCCTGATGCCGGTACAGGCGCGCAGTGAAGCCAGTATGATGATGCCAGATACCTGGCAGGGGGCTTTCAGACGCGGGATTCTGCTTGATAACGCTAACATTACGCCACCTGAAAGGCGGGAGGCTGTTACGCGCCTCGAGGCATTAAGTCCGCAAATTCCGCCGCAAGTCAGACCGCTGTATCAGGTCTGGCTCAGCAGCCAAACGCTACAACTGCAGCTTGCCGAAGAGCGTATGCGCTACAGTAAACTTCAGCAAACATCGGACAGCGATCTGGACACGCTGCGTCAACAGCAGCAGCATTTGCAGTCCCAGCTCGATCTCACAACCCGTAAGCTGGAGAATCTGACCGATATAGAACGTCAGCTTTCCACGCGCAAACCTGCCGGCAGCTACAATCCTGATGCGCCGCACGGGAATGATAAACTCACCACGCCTGATAACGAGGATGGCACTGCGCCATCTGCCGATGAGGTCACACCATGATAAGCCGTAAGCCCGCACATCTGCTGCTGGTGGATGACGATCCGGGCCTGTTGAAATTGCTCGGTATGCGACTGACCAGCGAAGGTTACAGCGTCGTAACCGCCGAAAGTGGGCAGGAAGGGTTACGGGTGCTGAACCGCGAAAAAGTGGATCTGGTTATCAGCGATCTGCGTATGGATGAAATGGACGGCATGCAGCTGTTTACTGAAATCCAGAAAGTACAACCTGGAATGCCGGTTATCATCCTCACTGCTCACGGTTCCATCCCTGACGCCGTTGCCGCGACGCAGCAAGGGGTATTCAGTTTTCTCACCAAGCCGGTTGATAAAGACGCGTTATATCACGCGATTGATGGCGCATTGGAACAGTCTGCGCCAGCCACTGATGACAGCTGGCGTGAGTCTATCGTCACCCGCAGCCCGCTGATGCTGCGTCTGTTAGAACAGGCGCGGATGGTAGCGCAATCGGATGTGAGCGTATTGATTAACGGTCAAAGCGGAACCGGGAAAGAGGTGTTTGCCCAGGCGATTCATAACGCCAGCCCGCGCAGCCACAAGCCATTCATTGCTATTAACTGCGGCGCGTTACCGGAACAGCTGCTGGAATCCGAACTGTTTGGTCATGCGCGCGGCGCCTTTACCGGTGCGGTAAGCAATCGCGAGGGCCTGTTTCAGGCGGCGGAAGGCGGGACGCTGTTCCTTGATGAGATTGGCGATATGCCCGCGCCGTTACAGGTCAAATTGCTGCGCGTTTTACAGGAACGCAAGGTCAGGCCGCTGGGCAGTAACCGCGATATAGACATTGATGTGCGCATTATATCGGCTACCCACCGCGACCTGCCTAAAGCGATGGCGCGGGGCGAGTTCCGTGAAGATTTGTACTATCGCCTCAACGTGGTTAGTCTGAAGATCCCAGCGCTTGCCGAGCGTACGGAAGATATTCCGCTGCTGGCAAACCACCTGCTGCGACAGTCTGCTGAACGGCACAAACCCTTCGTGCGTGCCTTCTCGACCGATGCCATGAAGCGTTTGATGACCGCCAGTTGGCCGGGCAACGTACGTCAGTTGGTCAACGTGATTGAGCAGTGCGTGGCCTTGACCTCTTCGCCGGTTATCAGCGATGCGCTGGTGGAGCAGGCCCTGGAAGGGGAGAACACCGCGCTGCCGACTTTTGTTGAAGCGCGCAATCAGTTTGAACTTAACTACCTGCGCAAACTATTGCAAATCACAAAAGGCAATGTGACCCATGCGGCGCGAATGGCGGGGCGCAATCGCACCGAGTTCTACAAGTTGCTTTCTCGCCATGAGCTGGAGGCAAACGATTTCAAAGAATAAATCTGCGGATTATGTTAGTTTTATTCGATCAAAAGACAGGCGACCTTTTCAAGGAATAGCATGAAAAAGATTGATGCGATTATTAAACCTTTCAAGCTGGACGACGTCCGTGAAGCGCTGGCTGAAGTCGGCATTACCGGTATGACTGTGACAGAAGTGAAAGGATTTGGCCGTCAGAAAGGCCATACCGAGTTATACCGTGGTGCGGAATACATGGTGGATTTTCTGCCGAAGGTAAAAATTGAAATTGTGGTTCCCGACGACATCGTCGATACCTGCGTTGACACCATTATTCGTACCGCGCAGACCGGTAAAATCGGTGACGGTAAGATTTTTGTTTTCGACGTGGCGCGCGTTATTCGTATTCGTACCGGTGAAGAAGACGACGCGGCAATCTAAGCCGCGCCGTTAATTTGTAGGCCTGATAAGCGTAGTGCATCAGGCAGAGTGATTGCCGGATGTCGGCGTAAACGCCTTATCCGGCCTACTCGCGTAATACATTACAATACTTTATGCGGGCCGAAGCATTCGTAATGAATGTTCTCGTTTTTCACGCCCAGACCGACCAGTTGCTTCGCGGCGAACTGCATAAAGCCGACCGGGCCGCACAGATAAAACTGCATCGCCGGATCGCTGATTGCCCCTTCCAGTTTGTTCAGATCCATCAGACCAATGCTATCAAACGCACCTTTCGCGCGATCGGCTTCGTTTGGCTCACGATACCAGGTATGCTCGCTAAAGCGTGGCAGCGTTTTGCCGAGTTCTTTTACTTCATCGGCGAAAGCATGTACATCGCCATTTTCCGCCGCGTGGAACCAGTTAACCTGCGCCGTATGATGAGCTTTCGCCAGCGTATCCAGCATCGCCAGCATCGGCGTTTGGCCCACGCCTGCGGAAATCAGCGACACCGGCGTATCGGTCGCAACGTCCATAAAGAAATCCCCCGCTGGCGCGGCCAGGTGAACTACATCACCGACATTGGCGTGGTTATGCAGCCAGGTTGAAACCTGACCACCGTCCTCGCGCTTCACGGCAATACGGTAGCCTTTGCCATCTGGCTTACGGGTCAGCGAATACTGACGGATTTCCTGATGCGGGAAACCTTCCGGCTTCAGCCAGACGCCCAGGTATTGACCCGGATGGTATTCCGCCACTGCGCCGCCATCGACGGGTTCAAACTCAAAGCTGGTAATCGCGCGGCTTTGCGGCGTTTTCGCCACGATACGGAAAGGACGCGTACCTTCCCAACCGCCGGTTTTGCTGGCGTTTTCGCTGTAGATTTGCGCTTCACGGTTAATAAACACGCCCGCCAGCACGCCGTATGCTTTGCCCCACGCATCCAGCACTTCCTGGCCCGGGCTGAACATTTCGTCCAGCGTGGCCAGCAGGTGACTTCCTACGATGTTGTACTGCTCTGGTTTTATCTGGAAGCTGGTATGTTTCTGGGCGATTTTCTCAACGGCTGGTAACAGCGCTGGCAGGTTGTCGATATTGCTGGCATACGCGGCAATGGCGTTAAACAGCGCTTCACGTTGGTCGCCATTGCGCTGGTTACTCATGTTGAAAATTTCTTTCAGCTCTGGGTTATGCGTAAACATGCGATCGTAGAAATGGGCGGTCAGCTTCGGACCTGTTTCAACCAGCAGGGGAATGGTGGCTTTCACTGTAGCGATGGTTTGTGCGTCAAGCATACGGTCTTCCTTTATCTGAAACTTTAATGATGTATGTCAAATGCATCTTATAAAAAATACCCCTGCATTGTAAATGGTTCTTTGTAACTTTGCGTTGTAAAGGTTACATCGTGAAAAATCTGCATCACAAACCTGAAAAGAAATCCGTTGAAATTCAGCAGGCCTTTGTTCTCCAAAGCCTTGTGTGCCGTGAAGGTAATCGTTTGCGTAAAATCCTTTGTCAAGACCTGTTATCGAAGAATGATTCGGTTATACTGTTGGCCGAAGTCCTGGAAGACTGCCTTTTCAGGCCAAAATTTACTTGTTAGCTGAGTCAGGAGATGCGGATGTTAAAGCGTGAAATGAACATTGCCGATTATGATGCCGAACTGTGGCAGGCTATGGAGCAGGAAAAAGTACGTCAGGAAGAGCACATCGAACTGATCGCCTCCGAAAACTATACCAGCCCGCGTGTAATGCAGGCGCAGGGTTCTCAGCTGACCAACAAATACGCTGAAGGTTATCCGGGCAAGCGCTACTACGGCGGTTGCGAGTACGTTGATATCGTTGAGCAACTGGCTATCGATCGCGCTAAAGAGCTGTTTGGCGCTGACTACGCTAACGTACAGCCGCACTCTGGCTCTCAGGCTAACTTCGCTGTCTACACCGCGCTGCTGCAGCCGGGCGATACCGTGCTGGGTATGAACCTGGCGCAGGGCGGCCACCTGACTCACGGCTCCCCGGTTAACTTTTCCGGCAAACTGTACAACATCATTCCTTACGGCATTGATGAGTCCGGTAAAATTGACTACGAAGACATGGCTAAGCAGGCCAAAGAGCACAAACCGAAAATGATTATCGGTGGCTTCTCTGCCTACTCCGGCGTGGTTGACTGGGCAAAAATGCGTGAAATCGCTGACAGCATCGGCGCATACCTGTTCGTCGACATGGCGCACGTTGCCGGTCTGATTGCCGCCGGCGTTTACCCGAACCCGGTTCCGCACGCTCACGTTGTGACCACCACCACCCACAAAACCCTGGCGGGTCCGCGCGGCGGCCTGATCCTGGCGAAAGGCGGTGACGAAGAGCTGTACAAAAAACTGAACTCCGCCGTGTTCCCAAGCGCGCAGGGCGGCCCGCTGATGCACGTGATTGCGGCGAAAGCCGTGGCGCTGAAAGAAGCGATGGAGCCTGAGTTCAAAGTTTACCAGCAGCAGGTTGCGAAAAACGCCAAAGCGATGGTGGAAGTGTTCCTGAACCGCGGCTACAAAGTGGTTTCCGGTGGGACTGAAAACCACCTGTTCCTGCTGGATCTGGTTGATAAAAACCTGACCGGTAAAGAAGCCGACGCTGCACTGGGTCGTGCTAACATCACCGTCAACAAAAACAGCGTACCGAACGATCCGAAGAGCCCGTTTGTGACTTCCGGTATCCGTATCGGTTCTCCGGCTGTCACTCGCCGTGGCTTTAAAGAAGCGGAAGTGAAAGAGCTGGCTGGCTGGATGTGTGATGTTCTGGACAATATCAATGATGAAGCGGTAATTGAGCGCATCAAAGGTAAAGTGCTGGATATCTGCGCACGCTTCCCGGTTTACGCGTAAGTCATATTGATTGCTGGACCTTATCCGGCCTACAGGTGAGTTACCTGTAGGCCGGATAAACGAAGAGACATCCGCCAGTTATAGTGACTTAAGCAAGATTGTTTCATCGACTAAAGCTGCCACTGGCGGCTTTTTCTTAGCCTGAATCCATTTCCGCAATAAGCGCATTTCCCGGCCCTGGTTCAACGTCACTGCGCCGACAATGACGTCATTCTGCAAACTAAACCATATTGCTTTCTGCGCATCAGGATCGCCACGTACGAGCCAACTTTCTCCCTGCATTTCACCAACAAACTGCAGGTTATCACTGTATTGATCGGTCCAGAACCAGCCCGGCGTGGCTTCCGGCAGGGGTAAACCGAGCATCGCGGCGGCGGCGGCCTGCGCCTGGCAGTTGGCATTTTCCCAGCTTTCGATGCGCTTTAACGAACCGTCCGGCTGGCGAGTGAGCGCCACATCACCGGCGGCGAAAATGACCGGGTCGGAGGTGGCGCAGGCGCTATCGACAATAATACCATTGGCCGTTTCCAGCCCCGCGTCGCGGGCCAGCGTATCGTTGGCCACGATACCGATACCATAAACCACGGCATCAGCCTGTAGCGTTTCGCCATTTTGCAGCGTGAGCGTGAGAAATTCTCCCGCTTCAGCGTGCTCAATGGCGCTATTGAGCAGCATTCTCACCCCGGCCTGCTGATGGCGGGCTAACAGATAGTCGCGCACCGGCGCAGGCGCATTGCGGCCCATCACCGTTGATGCCAGTTCGACTACCGTCACCCGGCAGCCGCGCTGGGTGGCGCTGGCCGCCAGCTCCAGGCCAATGGTACCCGCGCCGACAATCACGATCGATTTTCCTGGCTGTAGCGCAGCCCGGAGACGCTCGGCATCTCCCGCATGACGTAGGGTAAAACAGCGCTCGCCCAGCGCATCCAGCAGCGGTAGCGGTCTGGCGGCGGCCCCGGTAGCCAGCAGCAGCTGAGTCCAGCGGTAGGTTTGCCCATCGGCGAGCGTTAACGTACGTGAGGCGCGATCAATCTCGCGTAGCGTAACGCCCAGATGCAACTGCACGTTGTGTTCCTGCCACCAGCTGGCGGGCAGAACCGGCTGAAGCTGCGGGTTATCGTCCAGCAGCATCGCTTTTGACAGCGGCGGGCGCTCGTAGGGTAGGTGAGCCTCGTCAGAAAAGAGGTGTAACGGTCCGCTAAACCCCTGCTGACGTAGCGCGGCGGCGGCCATCGCTCCCGCCTGGCCGCCGCCGATGATGGCAATAATCTGTTCGTTCATGATGACTCCTTACAGATCCAGACCAGCCGCGACGTGCCGGATCCCACGGATCCCCAGACCGGCGTCGGCATTGATCATCACGCCGCTCAGCGTGCGGTTGTTGCGCCGTGACGCCAGCATCACGTACGGGCCGGTAAAATCTGCCGGATCGGGGAAAAACTGCAACGGCAGAATGGCGGCGATTTTCTCCGGTGTTAGCGACTGCATAATCGAGGTGTCGTTCTGACCGAGCGCCTGCGGGCCGCGCAGATCGGTCGCCATGCCGCACGGGCCGACACCGTTCACCCGCACCTTAGGCGCCAGTTCGTAGGCCAACTGGCGAATCAACCCGGTGGCCGCGTGCTTGCTGGCGGTATACAGGGGCCCGCCGCCGCCGGGATACCACGCGGCGTTAGACAGGGTAAAGATGATGCTGCCTTCGCTGGCGATTAATGCCTGGGCGCAGGCTTTGGCGCCCAGCAGATAGCCCAGCACGTTAACGTTAAACAGCTCGTGGAAGCCGCTTTCCAGCGCCTCGGCGGGCGTATTGACCAGCGAAGCGTTGTGATCCCAGATACCCGCGTTGCCGATAAAACAGTCCAGCTTGCCGAAGGTGGTGAGGATCCGATCCACCGCGCGCTGGTAGTCGGCATAGCAGGTCACGTTGCCTTCCACCGCCAGTACGTGTTCACCAAAGCACTGGCGCAGGCTGGCAATCTTCGCCGCGGACAGCTCGAGCGTGGCGACTTTCGCACCTTCTTCAATAAAGCGTTCTACCAGCGCCAGCCCCAGCCCGGAGCCGCCGCCAGTAATAAACACAACGTTATCGCGTAAATCGCTCATCTGGCCTCCTCGGGTAAATCAATAAACACCTCGCCGCCTTCCACATGCACCGCATAGGTGGTGAGCGGATCGGTGGCGGGCAGGCACAGCGCTTTGCCGGTTTTCAGGCAGAAGCTGGCGGCGTGCAGCGGGCACTCCACCGTGGCGTCGTCTTCCAGATAGCCCTCCGACATCGAGGCGTTACCGTGGCTACAGCGATCGTTAATGGCATAAAACTCACCGCCAACGTGAAACAGCGCGATGACGGGAGAGGTTTCCAGGCGGAGGGCTTCCCCCTCCGGTAGCTCCGTGGCGGAGCAGGCAAATATGCGGCTCATCAGAACAGTACACTCAGGTTGTGGGAGGTGATCACCGCCTGATCGAGCACGATCTCACGCTCCAGTAAGCGCCATTCGTCGCCCGGCAGACGATGAACTTTATCCATGCGCGTGCCGACGTAGAACGTCTCGTCACGCTCTTTTTGTGCGCGGTACAGCAGATAGTTAAGGCGCACGGCGAACACGTCCGGCTGGTCGGTTTCGCTAACCTGCAGGTTGCTGATCATGTGGCGAGTGCGGGAAGGCGGCTCTTCGGCCCACGCCATGCCGGTTTCCAGCCGCGCGATACGGCGTTCAAGCTGGTCTTTATTGTCGTTGAAAATCCAGGTGGTCGGCGGCTGTACGCCTTTGCGGCGGTCGCGGGTTTGAGCATTGACCGTGGTACGCATGGTGTAACGAATGTCGTCATCCAGCTGCGCCAGCCAGTCGCGAAACAGCCAGTCGTCCAGCAGACGCGCTTCTTCATACAGAAACTGGCTGATGCGGTGATGCAGCTCAGGGGAGACTAACGCGCTCATTTCATCACCTCCTGCTGGTATGCGGCGGTTTTTTCCTGCACTTCCTGCCAGCTTTCGCTGCTTAATAAATCGGCCCAACGCTGATACATGCCGCGGGCAGCGGTTTCCGAGAAAATGTAGTTAGTGATCCCCGGAATGCCGTCTTCACGACGTTTTTCCTGGCCGAGACCCATCTCCAGGCACAGGTTAGTGTTGCGTGCCCGGTGGCCTTTCAGCAGTTTTTGAATTTCACACCAGTTTTCCGAGTCGTCCTGCTCAAGGAACCCCGCCGGGCCGAAGGCGCGGGTGGCGCTGTTTTCAAAAGCGGCTTTGACGTCATCAGAGGCGGCTTTATCGGCGATGCAGAACGCCCATACTTCGACTTTGTCCGGCCCGCGCGGATGCCAGACGCGCAGCGTGGCGGTACCGTTCAGCCAGGAGAGCGTGGGGAAAATATTGTTGTGACCGGCGAGGCGCAGCGCACGAACCTTACCCAGACGCCGCTCCGCCTCTTCATAGGTCTCGCGATAGTAGCTGGAGACTTCGCCGTCGACCCAGACGTTGGCGTCCGGTTTCTCGGTAAAGAAGAAGCCGCTGCCGTGTCCATCCTGGCCGAACTGTAGCGCGTCTTTGGCGGTTTCCCACACCGGGCGGGCGGTTTGACCGTCTCCCAGGCGTTTGTCGCTGCCGTCGTCTTTCGCGCCCAATACCTGTACGGCAGAGGCGTGGCTGAACAACGCGTGATACTGGTCGCTGGCGAACTGTTCGGCGGGGAATTTCCAGTTACAGTCGATGGTCCACTTCTGTACGCCGCCGACGATTTCAGTGCCGCCTTCACGGCGATCCAGCACGCCGTCGAGATACCAGGCGATGTCGCCAAGATAATCGCGCAGGTTCGGCGCGGTGGTATCCCAGTTACCGAAAATCAGCCCTTTGTAGCTCTCGACGCACGGCACTTCGTTCAGCCCCCAGTGGGATTTGCACAGCCCTTGTGGGTAGGCGCGCGGCTCCAGCGGCACGTCGATCAGCTCGCCGTTAATGCCATACGACCAGCCGTGATACGGGCAGGTGAAGGCGCGGGTGTTACCGCAGTCGGCATAACTCACGCGCATCGCGCGGTGGCGGCACTGGTTGAGAAACGCTTTGATGCTGCCGTCCTTCTGGCGCACCACCACCACGGCGTCTTCGCCCATATAAGTGTTAAAGAAATCGCCCGGTTTGGGGATTTGGCTTTCGTGGGCGAGAAACAGCCAGCAGCGTCCGAAGATGCGTTCCAGCTCCAGTTGGTAAATTTCAGGGTCGGTATAAATACGTGGGGTTACGCGACCGTTTTGCGTGTCGATCAGTCGGTAGATGTCTAAATTTGAGGGTATGGTCATATTTTTTAATCCTGAAAGCTAAGATGTATTGACCTTCTTTTTTTGTACCCTAAGGATGTTGCTGGTTAGTTATCAATCTGTGAAATAGTAAATTTCTACCAGTTGAGACATTTTTTCGATAACAAGGAGAAGGGCATGGAACTGAGGCACTTACGCTATTTTGTGGCGGTGGCGCAGGCGCTGAATTTCACCCGGGCGGCAGAAAAACTGCATACCTCTCAGCCCTCGTTAAGCAGTCAGATCCGCGATCTGGAGGCCTGTGTGGGGGTTCCCTTGCTGGTGCGGGACAAGCGCAAAGTTGCGTTAACGGCAGCAGGTGAATGTTTTTTACAGGATGCGTTGGTTATCCTCGAGCAGGCGGAAAATGCCAAAGTTCGCGCCCGTAAAACGGTGCAGGAAGATAACCATTTCGCCATCGGCTTTGTCCCTTCCGCAGAGGTAAATCTGTTGCCCAAAGTGCTGCCTTTGTTTCGTTTAAAACAACCGGATACGCATATTGAACTGGTCAGTTTGATCACCACCGAGCAGGAGGAGAAGATCCTGCGCGGAGAGCTGGACGTTGGCTTAATGCGTCATCCGGTTTACAGCCCGGAACTGGATTATCTGGAGCTGATTCATGAGCCGCTGGTGGTGGTGTTACCGGTGAATCATCCACTCGCTAATGAGAAAGCGATATCGGCACAGCAACTGCATGGAGTGAATTTTGTCAGTACCGATCCGGCCTATTCCGGCGCGTTAGCGATGATTGTCAAAAACTGGTTTCAGCAGCAAAAAAGCCAGCCCAATATCGTGCAGGTGGCGACCAATATTCTGGTGACCATGAACCTGGTTGGCATGGGGTTGGGGGTGACTTTGATACCCGGTTATATGAATAATTTTAATACCGGGCAGGTGGTTTTTCGCCCTATTGTTGGCGATGTTCCGACCATTGCGCTGCTGATGGCGTGGAAAAAGGGGGCGCTGAAACCGGCGTTGACCGACTTTATCGCCACGGTGCATGAACGTTTAGCCGTGAGCGTTGTGGATTAACGACTACAGCTCGCTAAGCTGCGACTCGACATACAGATAACCGATTCCCATCAGTTGCTGAGCGCGATTAAGCTTACCGAAACCGATCTGCGTTGCCCGGGCTCGTGGGTTATCGCCATGATCGAACGGATTAAATCCGGTTTGCTGTACCAGCGTGTTGAGCCAGCTCTCGCCGAAGGCGCAGCTACGACCATACAGCCAGATTTGATTAATATTTAATATATTTAGAAAATTGTACAGACTCAGGCCAATGGCGCTGGCGGCATGTTCGGCCCACGCCTGAATGCGAACATCTCCGTGCCTCCAGGCATCAATAAGCTGGTCGGTCGTCAGCGTTTGGGGATCATACAGGGATGTCGGTTGCGATTTCATCCACACGCGAGCCTGCTTTTTGAGTGCGCTTAATGACGCCACCGTTTCCAGACACCCATAACGGCCACAGTCACAGGCAACCCCGTCCGGATCAATTATTGTATGGCCAATCTGACCGCTGCCGTACAAACTGCCCCGCCAGATGTTATCGTTAATGACAAACGATGAGCCAATGCCGTAATCAACGTTAATCACACAAAAATCACCGTTAGCCGCCGGATTTTGCCACTTTTCCGCCAGCGCCAGCATCACGCAGTCATTGTCCAGCCGGACCTGCACACCAAGCATCTCCTCAAGCAGGTATTTTATTTCCACCGGTGTTTTCCACGGAGCCTGAGGCATGGTTTTTGATGCGCCGGTAATCGGATCAACCTGGCCGTGCACGCCCAGCGCCAGATTAATCGTAACCTCTGGAAATTGCCGACGGTATTCTCGCCAGTGTGCCGCCAATGCTGTCAGCAGCGCTTTTGGCGTATCAGGATTAATGACCTCATGGCGCCAGTCGCCGACGGCCACCAGACGCGCGTCCGCCAGTTGGCTGGTGATGCTGGTGGGGGTGACGTTGATGCAGAGCGTCCAGGCGCCTGTTTCTGGCAAATGATAACTGCCGCTACTCAAACCGCGCTGGCTTAACGTCTCTCGCGAATGGCTGATTCTCCCTTCATCCATCAGCTCTTCAAGAATATTGCTGACCGCCGGGATCGACAGACTGGTCAGCTGCGCCAACTGCGACTTGCTAAGCTGTTTTTCCCGCCATAGATGCGACAAAAAGATCTGTTTATTTGCCTGACGTACCCTGGCGTTATTGAATCCCGAACGCTGCATACACTTAACTCCCTTTACTATATTGCGTGAGCATTGCGCATTTTAACGCCACTTAACTGCCGCAGAATAGCCTCAGGTTAAATTTTTACTTTTGTTTATTGAGTGGAGAGCGGCATGTACGGTTCAGTTAAAGTCTGGCAGGAAACGATCACCCTCCCAACGTGGACGGTGGGTGAAGAAGACGCTAACCCGATGTTTCTGGAGAAAAGGGTGTATCAGGGATCCTCTGGTGCGGTTTATCCCTACGGCGTGATTGATACCCTGACCGGCAAGCGTGAAATGCGCGACTATCAGGCGGTGTGGATGGAGAATGACTTCATTCGCATCATGCTGCTGCCGGAATTAGGCGGACGTATCCATCGTGCGTATGACAAAGTGCAGCAACGTGATTTCGTCTACTACAACGAAGTGGTGAAACCAGCGTTGGTTGGCCTGCTTGGGCCATGGATCTCTGGCGGCATTGAGTTCAACTGGCCGCAGCATCATCGTCCAACCACCTTTATGCCGGTTGATTTTACGCAACAGCAGGGCGAGCAGGGCGAATATACCGTGTGGATGGGAGAGGTTGAACCCATGCGTGGTTTACAGGTGATGACCGGATTCACACTGTATCCAGATCGCGCGCTGATCGAAATAACCGGGAAGGTGTTTAACGGTAACGCCACGCCGCGCCACTTCCTTTGGTGGGCGAATCCGGCGGTGAAAGGCGGCGACGATCATCAGAGCGTGTTTCCGCCGGATGTAACCGCGGTATTCGACCACGGCAAGCGCGATGTTTCAGCGTTTCCTGTCGCTACTGGCACCTACTACAAAGTGGATTACTCGGCGGGTGTGGATATCTCTCGCTACAAAAACGTACCCGTTCCGACCTCTTATATGGCGGAAAAATCGGATTATGACTTTGTCGGCGCCTGGCACCACGGCGAACGCGGTGGATTACTGCACGTGGCGGACCACCATGTTTCGCCGGGGAAAAAACAGTGGACCTGGGGATATGGCGACTTTGGCGTTGCCTGGGATCGTAATCTCACCGATGACAACGGTCCGTATATCGAACTGATGACCGGGGTCTTTACCGATAACCAACCGGATTTCACCTGGCTTGCGCCGTACGAAGAGAAAGTTTTTGTGCAAAACTTCCTGCCCTACAGCGAACTTGGCATGGTGCAAAACGCCAGCACGCAACTGGTGCTTCGGCTGATGCGTGAGGGAAGCCAACTTTCAGTGGGCGTTTATGCGATAGCGCCGCTACGCGATGTTCAGGTTACGCTTGCGGCACAAGGGGAGCCGTTCTTTGAGAATACACTCACCCTTGAGCCGGGGCAGAGCTGGTTAGCCGATGTGTCTGACAATGGCCATGCCCGGGTAACGATGACCGTTACTCGCGCCGATGGCACTGTGCTGTTGCAGTACGAAGAGCACCTGGCGCAAGAATTACCACTCCCCTCGGCGGCCAGCGCGCCAGCTCAGCCAGAAGCGCTTGCTAATACCGATGAACTCTATTTTATTGGTCAGCATCTGGAGCAGTACAACCACGCCAGCCGCTATGCCGAAGACTATTATCGCCGCGCGTTGGAGGTCGACCCGCTTGATTATCGCAATAATGTGGCTTTGGGGACGCTGGCGCTAAACCGCGCGGACTGGGCATTTGCAGCCCATTGCGCGGGTAAGGCGCTGGAACGGGCGCACAAGCTCAATAAGAATCCACGTGATGGCGAGGCGAGTATGCTGCTGGCCGCCGCGCAGGAACGCCAAGGCGACGATGAAAGCGCCTGGGATAATTATTATAAGGCGAGCTGGAGCGGCAACTGCCGGGACGCGGCTTTCTGGTCGTTAGCGCGCCTGGCGATGAAACGTCAGGACTATGCCGGCGCGTTGGAAAAAGTCGAGCAGAGCCTGCGTTTTAACGGCAGTAATAACCTGGCGATGGGACTGAAAGCGTTGGCGCTGGCTAAGCTTGATCGCAATGCGCAAGCGCTGGAATACATTCGCCAACAGCTGGTTGATTATCCGCTGAGTTACACCCTGCACTATGCGCGCTGGGCTATTTGTCAGGATGAAGCGACTGCACAGGCGCTAATCTCGATTACCGGGCGGCGCGGTACCAACGCGTGTGAATTGGCTGGCTGGCTGATCGCATTGGGGCAAAAAGATGCTGCCCGTGGCGTGCTGGAACTGCTCGACAGCCAGGAAACGCTACCGATGCTGTGGCGCGCTTCGCTGAGCGACAATCCGCAACCTTTCATCGAACGAGCGCGTAAGTGTCTGCAAAATCGCGTCCGTTTTCCTAATACGCTGGATGAAGTACAGATGCTGCAAACCCTCGAGCAGAGCGCTTTTGCCCGCTATTTGCTCGGCTGTTTCTGGTACAGCAAACGCTGCTATGACGAGGCGGTCTCCTGCTGGCAATTTACCCTTGCGCAGGAGCCGGATTTTGCCCCAGTGCATCGCTTATTGGGTATCTATGCCTGGAACAAACAGCACGATGCACAGCAGGCGATGCAGTATCTGTCGCAGGCCGTAGCACTGGAGCCGCAAAATGCCCGTTTCCTGTTCGAACTCGACTATCTCAAAAAGCTGATGGCGCAACCGGCTGAACAGCGTTTGCAACGACTGGAAGCCAGCAAAGATATTGTCTTCCATCGTGACGATCTGACGGTGGAACTGCTTAGTCTGTGGAATGGATTGGGGCGCTACGACGAGGCCGCGGCAATATTACGTGAGCGTGTATTTCATCCGTGGGAGGGGGGAGAAGGCAAAGCCACCGGGCAATATCTACTGAATCAGATGCATCGCGCACTGGAGGCCGTTCAGTCGGGCGATCCGCAAATCGCCATTACGCAACTGCAACAGGCGCTGCACTACCCGCAAAACCTTGGAGAGGGGCGTCTGCCTGGGCAAACGGATAATGACATCTGGTATTTGCTGGGTTATTGCGCCCAGCAGCAGGGGCATGTCGAGGAGTCCCGGCGCTATTTCTCCCGTGCCACGCGTGGCGGTAGCTCACTGGATGCCGGACGTTACTACAACGACCAGCCGGTGGACTATCTCTTCTGGCAGGGTATGGCGCAGAGAAAACTCGGCGATGATGCACAGGCGGACGCTCTGTTCAACAGCTTCCTGCAATGGGTTGAGTCGCATCGCGACAACGTCCCGGATGTCGATTTCTTTGCCGTATCGCTGCCCGATCTGGTGGTGCTGGATACCTCAGCACAAGCAAAACACCAGCAACACTGCCTGTTTATCAATGCGCTTGGGCATCTGGGGCTGGGAAATAGTTCTGCTTGCCAGCGCGATCTTGATGAGCTTCTGCAACTCAATCCGGCGCATGACAAGGCGTTACTGCTGCGTCACGCCATTAACGTAAGGCTGTTCCAGTAATACCCGAAACGGGTGGGGGAGACCTCACCCGAAACCTTCTGTCCCCTGCGTTTCCCTGAAAGAGGAATCATAATGAATAACGCGCAGACACATTTAAAGATTGGTTATGTCTGGACTATCTGCCTGGTTGCCGCCTGCGGTGGTTTACTGTTTGGCTATGACTGGGTGGTGATCGGCGGGGCAAAGCCCTTCTATGAAGCTTATTTTTCGATTACCGATCCGGCGCAATCTGGCTGGGCGATGAGCTCGGCGCTGGTTGGTTGTATCTTTGGTGCGCTGATTTCCGGCTGGTGTGCCGATAAGTTTGGCCGAAAGATGCCGCTGATTCTCTCGGCAATCCTTTTTAGCGCTTCAGCCTGGGGAACAGCAGTTGCCAGCAAGTTTGACATGTTTGTTGTCTATCGCATCGTTGGCGGCGTGGGGATTGGTCTGGCATCCGCGCTAAGCCCGCTGTATATCGCTGAGGTCAGCCCGGCGGAAAAGCGTGGTCGCTTTGTTGCCGTTAACCAACTCACCATCGTCATTGGCGTCCTGGCGGCGCAGCTTATCAACCTGATGATTGCCGAACCTGTCGCTACAGGCGCTACGCAGCAGGCGATTGTGGAAAGCTGGAACGGTCAGACGGGCTGGCGCTGGATGTTTGGCGCTGAATTAGTGCCCGCGGTAATTTTCCTGGTGCTGATGTTCTTTGTCCCTGAATCGCCGCGCTGGTTGGTGAAGGCAGGAAAAGCCGAACGTGCGCGCACCATGCTGCAGCGCATTGGTTCAGCGGAATATGCCGGGCAAACGCTGAAAGAGATTGAACATACGCTACAAAAAGATAACCACAAGGTCGCGTGGTCATCACTGTTACAACCGCAGATCAAACCGATAGTGATTATTGGCATGGTGCTGGCAGTGTTCCAGCAGTGGTGTGGGATCAACGTTATTTTCAACTATGCGCAGGAGATATTTGCTTCTGCCGGATTCGACATCAACGGCACGTTAAAATCGATCGTAGCGACCGGGATCATCAATCTGGTCTTTACCCTTGCCGCTCTGCCGCTGGTGGACAAAATTGGGCGTCGTAAACTGATGCTGTTTGGTGCATCAGGGCTGACGGTTATCTACGTACTCATTGCCGGGGCATACGGGTTGGGCATTCTGGGCTGGCCGGTTTTGGTACTGGTGCTGGCGGCGATCGCCATTTACGCCCTGACGCTGGCCCCGGTAACCTGGGTGCTGCTGTCCGAAATTTTCCCCAACCGTGTTCGCGGGTTAGCGATGTCGCTCGGCACGCTGGCGTTGTGGATTGCCTGCTTCCTGCTGACCTATACCTTCCCACTGCTGAATGCGAGTCTGGGCGCATCGGGAAGCTTCCTGCTCTACGGTGTGATTTGCGCGATGGGCTTTATCTATATTCTGCGTAATGTGCCGGAAACCAAAGGCGTGACGCTGGAAGCGCTGGAGGAACAGCTGGCGGCGCAGCATACGAAAGTTGGCGCATCAAACCAACAACGAAGCACCCGCTAATGAATTCTCTGCTGATGCTTCAAAACGCACATCTACGGATGTGCGTAGATCCGCAGGGCGGTTCGCTATTGAGTCTGGTTTCGTTACAACATCAACGGGCAATATTACGTGAAGGTCATGGTCAGCAGCCCGGTGATTGCGGCCTGTTCCCGATGCTGCCGGTGGCAAACCGGGTGGCGGGCAACCGTTTTATGCTACGTGGGGAAGAGGTTGTGCTACCGCACCATGAGGCGGATGAACACTTCTTCCTGCACGGTGACGGCTGGCTGCAGCGCTGGCGGGTTATCACCGCGACACCAGGCGGTTGTTTGCTACAGTTGCGCAGTTGGCATCCCTGTGGCTACGACTATACGGCGCAGATTTGCTACCAACTGGAAGCGTCGAGCCTGCATGCTTCATTGACGCTCACCCATTGCGGGGAACGACCGATGATCTATGGCTGCGGGTTCCATCCGTTTTTCGCCTTTGATACGTACAGTACGGCCCAGTTCACCGCCAGCGGCTATTGGCCGGAGGGGGAACAGCATCTGCCACTGGACTGGCAAAGTAATATTCCATCCGCAGCGGATTTTATGCATGCGCAATACGGTGAAGATGCCTGGTTGAATGTGGGTTATTCTGGCTGGAGCGGGCGGGCCGTTATTCAGCGCGATGTGATGAAAGTCACGATTTTAGCGCAAACTCCGTGGCTGATGCTGTTCAGAATGTCGGGTGAACCATTCCTGTGCCTGGAGCCGCAGACGCATCCGGTGAATGCCCACCACATGCAGGGGCAGCCGGGATTGCAGGTTTTAGCGCAGGGAGAACGCTGTCATTTTGCGATGCAAATTTGTGTCGAATAGGGCGAAAATCATGTTATCTGCCTGTTAATGGTCTCTTGCGCCAGCCAGAGTTTATCGCCAGACTACCGTCTCCAAACGGGAGGGATTCATGGCTTTGCATTCCACGCGCTGGCTGGCGCTCGGTTATTTCACCTATTTCTTTAGCTACGGTATTTTTCTGCCTTTCTGGAGCGTCTGGCTCGAAGGGTTGGGGCTGACGCCGGAAACCATTGGTTTACTGCTGGGCGCGGGGCTGATTGCCCGTTTTCTCGGTAGCTTGCTGATTGCGCCGCGCGTGAGCGATCCCTCTCGTCTGATTACCGCTTTACGTATTCTGGCTCTGTTGACGTTGGTGTTTGCGCTGGCCTTCTGGGCGGGGACCAACGTGGCGTGGCTGATGGTGGTGATGGTCGGATTTAACCTGTTTTTCTCACCGTTGGTGCCGCTGACCGACGCGCTGGCTAACACCTGGCAAAAACAGATAACCATGGATTATGGGCGGGTTCGACTGTGGGGATCCGTGGCCTTTGTGATTGGCTCTGCGCTGACCGGTAAGCTGGTGAGCCTGTTTGACTATCGGGTAATCCTTATTCTGCTGTCGCTTGGCGTCGCCTCGATGCTGCTGGGCATGATGATTCGTCCGAGCGTGCAGCCAGCTGGTGAAAACCGTCAGCAGGAGAGTGCGGGATGGCCCGCATGGCGCGCGTTAATAACGCAAAGCTGGCGTTTTCTTGCCTGCGTGAGTCTGCTGCAGGGCGCGCATGCCGCCTATTACGGTTTTAGCGCCATTTACTGGCAGTCTGCTGGTTATTCCGCTTCGGCGGTGGGCTATTTATGGTCATTGGGCGTGGTGGCGGAAGTCATTATCTTCGCGCTCAGCCACAAGCTGTTCCGCCGCTTTAGCGCCCGCGATCTGCTGTTGCTTTCCGCCGTTTGCGGCGTGGCGCGTTGGGGGCTGATGGGCTGGAGCACCGAACTACCGTGGCTGATTGTGGTGCAGATCCTGCACTGCGGTACCTTCACCGTCTGCCACCTGGCGGCAATGCGCTATATCGCGGCGCGACAGGGCAGCGAAGTGATTCGTTTACAGGCGGTCTATTCCGCGATAGCGATGGGCGGCAGTATCGCCATCATGACCGTTTTCGCTGGCTACCTGTACCAAAACCTGGGCAGCGGCGTATTCTGGGTGATGGCGCTGGTGGCGCTACCGGCTATCGTGCTGCGCCCGAAAGTGGTGGCGCAGCCTGCGACGTTATGATTCGAGGATTTTGCGGATCTGCTGCTGCTGGTGAGACGTCAGCGCCAGATCCGCATGAATCAACGGCGGTGAAAACAGCGGCAGCGGCGTAGTGTACGGTGTGACGATCAGCGTTACGCCGCGCGGCGCACCCTCTTTTTGAAAGTCCTGCATTGGCATGTGTTTTACGTTGAGCGGCAGGAGCGTCAGTTCGCGTAGCTGCTGTTCTATATGCGCTTCGAGTTGTTCATTACTGCCGGTCAGCAGGATAATCTGCTTTTCGTGCAAATCCTTCTCCTGCATCAGCCAGGCGCCGAAAATAACGGCCACCAGCCCGATCTCTTCGTCTGAAAATTGCACTTCGTATTCCGCTTCGAATCCGTGTATCGCCTCGCGGGTGGTGCGAACCAGCCGGGGATAAAGTCGGCTGAACTCCTCCGGCAGCGTGTTATCAATACCAATGGCAAACAAACTGCGGTTCAGGGCCTGGGCAAGGTGGATATACAACTGGTCGTTCAGCCCTTGTTCATCGCTGAAGCGAACGTTGCCATACTCGCGAAAACGCAGCACCAGCCGCGCGATAGCCAGACGCAAACGGCGATCCTGCTGGTGGTTATCGCGGATGGGATCGGGGATGCGAATCATTGAGAACAGCAATGCCATAAACAGCGATTCGCCCGGCGGCGCACTTTGCATGACGTGACGTTGCCAGTGACGGGCAATCTCCTCAGCCAGAGCGTACTCCGCGCAGGATTGCGCCCAGCGCTGCTGGAGCGGATTAAACTCCGGGGTGATCCCCGCGTGATGTTGCAGCAGGCAGTATTGTAAAAACAGCCGCAGGAACTGGATATCACGGCACTCAAAGGGTTTTTGCAAGCGTCGGGAGCAGAGGTTAATCAGCGCATGCAGATTGGTGTCATCATACAACGTGCGCGCTATGCCCTGCTGTTTAAGCGCCATTTTCAATGTGGGTGTGAAATGTTGCGTGATAAACGTCGGGCAGATCCGCAGGCCACGGCGCAGCCAATGCAACAGGCACAGCCGCTGGTTCAGCGGGGCGCCTTCGATCGTATAGCCGCCATTCTGGGCGGAAGTAATGGCGAGCCGATGATAGCGCTGGATTTCGAGCCCCGCGCCAATGATATCCTCCTGAACGGTGGCATCATCGACGCCATTGAGACTGCTGAAGGTCTGCGCGGTAGCAATCTGCCCCGGCAGAAAAAGCGTCAGCAGCACCTGGCAACGGCGTTGGGGAGCGGAAAGTACAGATGGCGGGGCGAGCGTTGACATCATCTGTAGAATCTCCCGTGAGTATGTTTGATAAGAATAGTTAAAGTTTGCGCATAGATTTGCGGAATGGAAAGCTTTACGCCAGGAATGCTGGGGAGCGTCACAGAATTTTTAACGTGCGGAACAGATAGCGGTAGTGAAACGCAGCGCGTTAATCCACTTTTTCACGGTTTTATCTTTTGTTGAGATATAAAAAAATCGGCATTTTGCGCAATGACGTTATGTTAACGCTTCAGCATCAACATAGGTTGGCGGAGTATAATGAATATGCTTTTTTAGAGAAAGGTTCCGTTCACCTCATGTTCATCGCTTCTCTGTACACTGAACGCCAGTGAACGTGTTAAGGGTGCTATCGCCGCACCCTTAACAATCCCGGCTCCCGGCGGGAAAATTGCCGCTCCGCGGTTCCCTCCGCTTATTCCTCCAGGCTACCGGGGCGGGCGCGATGTAACGTCCCTGTAAAGCGCGCCCTGAGCCAGCATCCATGCTGGCTCTCCCGGCCTTACGGAAACACGTCGGCAATTTTCAGCCGGACCAGCCACGCCTGACCATCTGTATTTTTATTTGAACATGTTTGAACAGCAAAAAGGATATAGCTGAAAGTCAGAGCGTTGAGGTGAACGGAACCCTGAGCCGGAATTACATGTTCTCCATCACACCTGCCCACGGCTCAGCGTTAATCCCACATCGCCGCCGGGATGCACCGCCAGCAGCGTCTCCTTTGAGTAGCCGCTTTCACTCATCAGACAGGCGCAGGCGGCGTCAAAGATAGCCAGTACCAGCAGAATTGAGGTCGTCGCCAGCATGTTCAGCGGGTCGGCCTCACGCTGTACGCCGGTGGAAATCACCAGCCTCGAGGCTTTAGCGATGGCCGAATTGGCGTTTTCCGTCACGCTCAGGATCGGCACATTTCTCGCCGCCAGCCCAGGCAGCAGCCGGGTAAGTTCATCCGAATTGCCACCGCGCGACAGCATAATAACCAGGTCGTCGGCGCGTAAAAAACCCAGATCGCCGTGCGCCGCATCGGTGGCATTGAGATAAATCGCCGGGCGCTCCACGCAGGCGAGCATATGCGCGACTTTACGCGCCGCAATGCCGGAGGTACCGACGCCGGTAACGACGATTTTCCCCTGGCATCCGCGCAGTTCCGCCATCAGCGACTGCCAGACCGGCTCAGTCAGATGCTGTCCCAGTCCCGCAAGGGCATCGCTGTAGATCTGGAATACGCCGGTGGCTTGAGACCATGAGTTACTCATGCCTCCTCCTGCATCAACTGGCGATATTTCATATGATCCTGATACATCTCGTGGAATACCCGATATTTGCGATCGTAGTACTGCTTAATACGGTTGGTTTGCGGGGTGACCGTTTTACCAATCCGGCTCATCGCCGACATCGCTTCCGGGAAGGAGTCAAAAACGCCTGCGGCGATGGTTCCCATCATGGCGCCGCCCAGCAGCATGGCTTCACTCTCTTCCGGCAATAGCATCGCGCAGCCAGTGGCGTTGGCATGCTCCTGAACGAAGATCGGGTTTTTCGTGCCGCCGCCGCTGGCCATAATCGTATCGATGGTGTAGCCGCTTTGATTCATCGTTTCAATAATATGCCGGGTACCGAGGGCAATGGCCTGGATGGTCGCCAGATACTGTCGCGCCATATCTTCCGGCGTGCGCGACAGCTTAAGTCCGGTGATTGCACCCGTAAGCGTTGGGTTGGCGCGCGGCGAGCGGTTGCCGTGGAAATAGGGCAGGATATGCATATCGCGGGTCAGGAAGGCGATATCTTCCGGCTCACCGGCCATTTTACGCAGCAACGCATTCAGCACTTCATAAATGGTCTGCCCTTGGGACTTAGCCTGCGCCAGTAGGGTGTCGTAGCACGGATGCGACTGAATTACGTGGTCGATTAACGCCCCCGTAGCCGACTGCCCGCCTTCGTTGAGCCAGTATTCCGGCAGTACGGCAGAGTAGTAAGGCCCCCAGACGCCGCCGATAAAACGCGGCTCTTTGGAAATCGCCATGTGTCCGGTGGAGGTGCCGCCAATCAGGGCTATACGACGGTCGAAATCCGGCACCTCGCCAGAAACGCCGCTGGCGCCGAGCGTGCCGAGCGTACCGGCGTGGGCATCAATAATTGATACGCTGACCGCGGTGCCGGGGATGAGTCCCATTTCGCTGGCGGCGCGCGCTGACAGCCCATGACCGAGCGGTTCGCCCATGGTTTTCACGTAGCGGCCAATTTTGGCGGCATCGTGCTCCAGCAAATCTTCCAACCCAATCTGGCGGAAATAGCTGGCATCCCATTTATCTTCATGACCCATATAGGTCCATTTACACACCGTCGAGCACAATGAGCGCGTGTCATCGCCCGTTGCCCGCCAGGTGAGGAAATCAGGCAGGTCAAAGTAGTAACCGGCGTTAGCCCAGGTATTGGGCATATGCTGCTTCAGCCACAGCAGTTTTGGCGTTTGCATTTCCGGGGAGATAATACCGCCCACATAGTCCAGCACCCGATGATGCAGGGCGTTAATGCGATCGGCCTGGGTAATGGCGCGGTGGTCCATCCACACAATAATGTTCTGTTCACTACGTCCGGAAGGGCTGATGGTCAGCGGGTTGCCTTCTTTATCCAGCACCACCAGTGAACAGGTGGCGTCGAAGCCCAGACCTTTCACCTGGATAGGATTGATATCCGACTGGTTAATCGCATCGCGTACCGCGTTACACACAGCCTGCCAGATGTTATCGGAAGACTGCTCAACAAAATCGGCCTGCGGACGGTAAATTTCGATGGCCCGACTGGCCTGACCGACCATTCTGCCGTTGAGATCAAACACGCCAGCGCGGGCGCTTCCGGTTCCGACATCCACACCAATAAAGTAACTTGCCATAATTTTTTCTCCTGAAATCAGGCTTTACGATTCTGTAATGCGATAAAGAGGATCAGCACCGCGCCCCACAGCGCCATCGTCAGATAGCTGCTGACCCCCAGCAAGTTAAGGCCGCTTTCCAGCATTTGCAGCACAATCAGCGCCAGTACCAGGCCGATAATGCGTCCGAAGCCGCCGTCCGGATTGATACCGCCGAGCACGGAGGCAAGGATGGTGACCAGCAGGTAGGATTCACCGTATCCGGCTTTTGCCGAGTTGAATTTCGCCATCATCAGAATGGCGGCGACCCAGCCGAGCAGGGCAGAAATAACGTACACCGAAATTTGTACCCGTACGGTATTCACACCGCTGTAGCGGGTAGCCTGCTCATTGGAACCGACGAGATACAGGCTGCGCCCAAGCGTGGTGTGCTCCAGCAGCACCCACAGCAGGATTGCCACGAGGAAAAAGAGCAGCAGTGCCACCGGAATACCGGCAATCGTCGCGTTACCAAGGTATTGAATGGCGGTCGGGAAGCCGGAAATCACCGTCCCGTTGGAGAGCAAAATATTCAGCCCGGAGATAAGCGTCATCGTGCCGAGGGTGGCGAGAATAGGCGAGACGCCGACCCAGGCAATTAAAGCGCCGTTGAGCGTGCCGATAGCCACTGCCACCGCTGCGCCTGCAATCAACGCCAGCGCCAGAAACAGCGGGTTATCCGGGTGGGTGACGATAATCGCCGCCATCACCAGCGAGCAGGCGTTCGCACCGGCAATAATCGACAGGTTAATGCCGCCGGTCAGCATGGTCATGCCCATCCCGAGGGCCAGCATGCCGAGGATTGGCAACTGCGAGCCGATCGACTGGAAGTTAGCGACGCTGAAAAAACGGCTGCCGAGCAGGGCCGAGAAGACCAGGGCGACGACCACAATAATGACGCATTGCAGACGAATGATGGCATCACCGGGTAAAAATCTGGCGATTGTTTTCATCTCAAAGCTCCCTTGCCAGTTTACGTTTTTCGTTCCAGGCCGTGGCGCTAATGCTGACCAGGATAATGGCGCCGCTGAACACGGTGTGCCAGTAAGAGGAGACGCTCAGCAGCGTCAGACCATTTTGCAAGAACGCCAGCAGCACAACACCCAGTAGCGTTCCGGTTAACGTACCGCGCCCGCCGCTCATGCTGGTGCCGCCGAGCACGACCGCCGCCAGCACCGTTAACTCAAAGCCGAGCAGGGAATTGGGGGCAACAGACTGGGTGATTTGCGCCTGAACCACGGCGGCAACGCCTGCCAGAATGCCCATATAGCCATAGACGTAGAAATGCAGCTTCAGCAAATTCAGCCCCAGGCGCGAGGCCGCGTCGCGGTTGCCGCCCATGGCGTAAACCTGACGGCCAAGACGGGTATAGTTCATCAGCACGGCGGTAAAGATGATCACCGCCGCCAGGCACAGCAGGGGCAGGGTTAAACCGTAGTCGTAGCCGTCTGTCGCGGTGAACGACAACCAGTTGATACCGTTCATAAACCAGTCCGGGAAGCCGTACAGCCAGGTACCCTTGGTGGCATAAACCAGCAGGCCGTAGTAGACGTTTAGCGTGGCGATGGTAATGATGATCGCCGGAACGCGCAGCCAGTACACCAGGAAGCCATTAATCAGCCCAAGCAGCAGACCTACCGCCATTGCGATGGTTAAAGCCAGTATGAAGTTGCCGCCGTGAGCGATCACCCAACTGGCCATCGCATACTGGGCAATCGCGGTCATCGCCGGAAATGAGATGTCGATCCCGCCGGAAATCAGCACCACAAACAGCCCGCAGGCGAGAATGCCGAGAATCGCGTAACTGGTGGCGACATCTGTGAGATTGCCCAGCGACAGGAACTCATCGGTACTGACGCTCAGCCCGACGGCGAGCGCCACGACCAGCAGGCCCAGCCAGAATTCATGTTGCCCGATTAAACGGGAGAGACGCAGACTATTCATTGATTACCTCGACCACTTCAGCAATCTCCTCTTCACGGCAGTGATGAGGATTAAATTCCGCCACCAGTTTGCCGCGGCGCATCACCAGCACACGATGACTGTTGTAATACGCTTCCGGGATTTCATCGCAAATCATCAGCACCGCCATTCCCTGTTCCGCCAGATCGCGGGCTATCTGGTAAATCCCCTCTTTGTTGGCGATATCCACGCCGACGGTAGGGGAGTCGAGGATCAGGATGCGCGGATGGGTTGCCACCCATTTGGCAATGGCAATGCGTTGGGCGTTACCGCCGGAGAGCGTTTTGACCGGCAGATGCGGATCGGAGACTTTAATGTTCAACTCACGGATCAAATCGGCGACCAGCTTTTGCGCTTTACGATGATCGAGCAGACCGCTGCTGGTATGCAGTTGGTCAAACACCGTGACGATGGTGTTGTCATAGATCGACTGCTCCATGATCAGCCCCTGCGTCAGGCGATCTTCAGAGACATAGCCGATCCCGTGTTTGATGGCGTCATGGTTATTGCGCAGAGTAACCGGCTGGCCGTTAATGCGCATTTCGCCGCTTTCCGGATGGGTCATGCCGAACAAACTGAGGCAAAGCTCGGTGCGACCGGCACCCAGCAGACCGACAATGGAGACAATCTCACCGCTATGTAGCGATAAATTGATGTTCTGGTATTTCCCCCGGCGGCTGAGGTTGCGTAGCTCGAGCAGCGGCTCTTGCTCAATAGCGGGTCTTTCCGGCAGCGGGCTGTAGTGGAAGCGTTGTCCGGTCATCAGGAAGGCCAGTTCGTGACTGTCGAGTTCGCTGGCTGGGTATGTTCCCACCAGTTTGCCGTCGCGCATCACGCTGATACGGTCCGCCACTTCCATCACTTCATCCAGACGGTGGCTGACAAACACCACGCAAATCCCGGCCGCTTTCAGTTCGTTGACGACCCGCAGCAAACCATTGACCTCCTGGCGGGTTAACGAAGCGGTGGGTTCGTCCATAATCACCAGACGCGCATCGGCGGCAATAGCCCGGCAAATGGCGACCAGTTGCCGATCGGCAATCGACAGTTTTTCGACTTTTTTATCGGGATCGATGTTCACGCCGATGCGTTTCATGGCGGCCAGCGCCTGCTGTTTCATCGCGCCACGGCGTACCCAGATATCGCCACCGGGCAGATAGCGGTTGACCGCGATATTTTCAGCAACGCTAAAGTTAGGGAATAATGACAGGTCCTGATAAATAACCTGAATACCATAATGGGAAGAAAGCTGCGGCGTCAGGTGATGGAATAATTTACCATCGAGTAAAATCTGCGCCCCTTTTTCCGGATGATACACCCCGGAGATCACTTTAATAATGGTGCTTTTACCACAGCCGTTTTGACCCGCCAGACAGTGAACTTCGCCTTTTCTCAGCGTCAGATTCACGTTATCCAGCGCCAGCACGCCCGGGAATTGTTTGCTGATATTCTCAAGAGTGATAAATGCGGTGGTGTCTGTCATGGACAATACCCCTGCGCACGTCCGCATGGACGCTAAGTGTTAGTTTGGTTGATAGCGCCGACCAGACGGTCGGCGTTAAGGTTCCCTGGTGTCGGCTAAAGCCTTAGAAACCGAGTGATTGTGCGTTGTCTTTGGTGACTTCGAGGATCTTGTTAAAGCGGATCACTTTCTTCTCCGTGTCGATATCGGCTTTCCCTAAACCATCGATACTCAAATCGGCGTTAACGTCTTTACCCTGCAACAGCTGGTCGGCCACCGTTACCAGCGCGTATCCCGCGTCTTTTGGATCCCACAGCAGCGCTTTTTTGATATCGCCGCGCATCAGGTAAGGCGCAGCCTGTGCTGGCATGGCGATCCCGACAACGGCGATTTTATCTTTGGCGCGTTTTTTCTGCACCGCCTGGCCCGCTCCGATTGGACCCAGCGAGCCGAAGCCGATAATGCCCTTCATCTGCGGATAGGTTTTCATCAGGTCCAGCGTGGTGGCGTAGGATTTATCGATGCTTTCCGCGACCGGCAGACGTGAAGTGACCTCGAACATTTCGGGATATTTTTCTTTTTGGTACTTAATCGCAAAATCGGCCCACGCGTTATGCAACGGTACCGTCAGCGAACCGACATAGATGGCATAACCCCCTTTACCGCCCATGCTTTTCGCTAATTCATCGACGTTAGCCTGCGCATATTTTTCACTGTCGATGGTTTCAATATCCCATTGACCAATCTGCTCGTCCGGGGATTCGTGCGTCAGCACCACGATGCCTTTGTCGCGCGCTTTTTTCAGCACCGGCTCAAGGACCTTGGCATCATTCGGCACCACGATGATCGCGTTAACGTTTTTGGCGATCAGATCCTCAATGACTTTCACCTGCTGAGCCGGATCCGGCGTGGAAGGCCCGGTCTGGTAAGCATTCACATCCAGTTTTTTTGCTGCTTCATTAACACCGGTTTCCATCCGGTTAAACCACGGAATCCCGGTGACTTTGGCAACCACAGCAATTTCATATTTTTCCGCCGCAAAGGACGTGCCGGACAACATGCATGCAGAAACCAGGGTTGCACTGAGTAATGCGAGTTTGAATTTCATAGTTGTACCTTTCGTAGGGGGCAGGACATGTCACGGGGTGAAGTTAACTACGAATGGAAGAGGGAATGAATCATAAGTTCCATGAATGTGATCTATGCCCGTTATTGTGAATTAAAGGAAAATTAATGGTTAAATATTGGTTAAATTCATGGGTTTCATATCCATAACAGCAAAATTATTGTTAATAAATAATTAAAATAAAACTTTTAATTAACAATTTATTATCATTTTGCATAAATTGTGGCGGCAAAAAGGGATTCAGACGGGTGTTGCTGGAGAAAGAATTGTCGAAATTGAGAACTGAATCGATACCGGAAAAGGGGGCTCAACATTTTTTCGTTCAATGATATCCTCAGCACTCTTTCGCCATACACACCATTATTTCTGGCGGCCTGGATTTTTATCGTGGAGAAGTCATGCAGCGTGTTAAGCACATCATTGTAACGTTGTTTCTTGCTGTCCTGTCCTTTGGCGCAGGGGCGCATCCCCACAGCTTTATCCATTTGAAAACCGAGATAGTGAGCGAAAATAATCAGTTCGTGGCGCTGAAAATGCGCTGGACGATGGATGAAATCACCTCGGCAGATCTGCTTTACGATGCGGGGAATGCCAAACCTGGCTCGGAGATCTGGAAAAAACTGGCGGCGGAAGTGATGGCGAATGTGCTTGGGCAGCATTATTTCACTGAAGTGTGGCATGAAGGGCAAAAGGTAAAGTTTAAAAACAGGCCGACGGAATACGGCATGGAACGTGAGGAACATCAGGCGGTGCTGACGTTCGTTCTACCCTTAGCTGAACCACAGCCGCTGAGTGGTCAAAAATATACCATTTCAACCTTCGATCCGACCTACTACGTGGACATGAGCTATGACCAGGACAGCGATGCCCGGCTGTCGCAGGCGATCAGCCAGCAATGCCGTATTTCAGTACACACCCCGACGCCGAATGAACAAACGCTGATCTTTGCGCAGTCGCTGGATAAAGAAGACGCCCCGCCGGAGGATATGGAGTTGGGTAAACAGTTCGCACAAACGGTAACGCTGCAATGTCAGTAGTTTATCAACCACGACCCACCGGACGTCGCTGGCTCACGCTGTGGCCGCTGGCGCTATTTTTGCTGCTGGCGGCAGGCGGCATACTGTGGCTATGGCTGGCCTGGCCGCAGGTGATGATGAAAAGCATCGTCTGGCAGCGCGAAGTAAACCAACAGATGAGCGGATTGTTGAAAGCAGTTGCTGCCAGTCCGACCCAGGCAGGGGGATCGCTGCTGCTGTTTAGTTTTCTCTACGGCGTTCTGCATGCGCTGGGGCCGGGACATGGAAAAGTGGTGATTACCACCTGGCTTGCGACGCACCCGTCAAAACTCAAATCCAGTATCGGCCTGACGCTGGCGTCGTCTTTATTACAAGGACTGGTCGCGATTGGTCTGGTGATTATCGTGCTCACCGTCTTGCAGTTGCCTGCGCGGCAGCTGCATATGAGCAGCTTCTGGCTGGAGAGAGGGAGCTATGTGCTGGTGGGCGTGTTAGGCCTGCTGCTGTGCTGGCGGGCGCTGAAAAAACTGCGCTTATTGCTAAAGCGGCCAACGTTTACCGCCTTCACGCCGCGCCATGTGCATCACGACGGCTGTGGCTGCGGGCATCAGCATCTGCCGAACCCTGAACAGGTGCAAAGCGGTGATGACTGGCGCGCCCGGCTGATGATTATTCTGTCTATGGGGATGCGCCCATGCTCCGGGGCCATCATGGTGCTGCTGTTCAGCAAAGTGATTGGCGTCTTTTACTGGGGTATGGCGTCGGCGCTGGCGATGGCGGCGGGCACCTCTTTGACGATTACGTCACTGGCTTTATTGGTACACAGTTTCCGCACGCTGGCGGTGAGACTTAGCGGGCATAAAGCGCCGGTGCTGTGGCGACAGATTGGCTGGACGACGCTGGCGTTAGCCGGGGGCGCGGTATTAATTGCGGCAGCGGTGGTGATGTGGATGAGCGCGGTGCCGGTGGGGCGAGGGATAAGACCTTTTTAGCACTGTTGTAGGATGAATGCCTGATGGCGCTTCGCTTATCAGGCCTACGGGGAACTTCCCTGGTAGGCCGGATAAGGCGCTAGCCGCCATCCGGCATCAAACGATTAGCGCTTCAGCGCGTCGCTCAGTTCGTCACGCATGTTAGCCAGCATGGCTTTCACTACGCGCGGGTTACCTGCAACGATGTTGCCGGTCGCCATGTAGTTATGCCCGCCGGTGAAGTCGCACACCAGGGCGCCAGCTTCACGCGCAATCAGCTCACCTGCGGCGAAATCCCACGGGCGCAGACCAATTTCGAAATAACCGTCAACGCGGGCTGCGGCAACGTAGGCCAGATCCAGCGCGGCAGAACCGGTACGGCGGAAGTCAGCGCATTCGGTAAACATGTTGCCAAGGATTTTCATGTAAGAAGCGGCGTGTTGTTTCGCTTTGAACGGGAAGCCGGTGGCAATGATGGTGCCGTCCAGATCGCGAGCCGTGCTGCCACGCAGACGGTAACCGTTAAGCTGCGCGCCCTGACCGCGGGTTGCGGTGAACAGTTCATTACGCATTGGATCGTAAACAACGGCAACTTCAGTACGGCCTTTAATGCGTACTGCGATAGATACCGCGAAGTGCGGCAGGCGTTTTACGAAGTTGGTGGTGCCATCCAGTGGATCGATAACCCATTGAACATCCAAATCTTCACCAACATGTTCACCGCTTTCTTCGGTGATGATGGTGTGCTGTGGGTAAGATTTGCGAATCGTTTCGATAATAATCGCTTCGGCGGCTTTATCGACGTTAGTCACGAAATCATTGCTGCCTTTCTGGCTGGTTTCTACAGAGTCTGGAGTTTCGTAGTGTTTGGCAATTACATTACCCGCCTTGCGCGCTGCGCGCACGGCGATGGTCAGCATCGGATGCATCGGTCTCTCTCACTGGATGTTAAAGAACGGGAAAACGGCGCAGAGTATAGCAGCGAGTTCGGAATATGTCTTCGTTTTATGATAATATGCCCGAATAATCTTTAGCCGAAGAAATACAATGCTGCAAAATATTCGAATTGTGCTGGTGGAAACCTCTCACACTGGCAACATGGGCTCTGTGGCCCGTGCAATGAAAACCATGGGTTTAACCAATCTGTGGCTGGTTAATCCACTGGTCAAACCGGACTCGCAGGCCATCGCCCTGGCGGCAGGCGCCAGCGATGTGATCGGCAGCGCGCAGATCGTCGATACCCTCGATGAAGCGCTGGCGGGTTGTAGTCTGGTAGTAGGCACCAGCGCGCGTTCCCGTACGTTGCCGTGGCCGATGCTGGATCCGCGCGAATGCGGCTTGAAAAGCGTCTCTGAAGCGGCGAATACGCCGGTGGCGCTGGTATTTGGTCGTGAACGCGTTGGCCTGACCAACGAAGAACTGCAAAAATGCCATTATCACGTCGCCATTGCCGCGAACCCGGAATACAGTTCGCTCAACCTGGCGATGGCGGTGCAGGTTATCTCTTATGAAGTCCGCATGGCCTGGCTGGCGACGCAGGAAGGTGATAAGAGCGTCGAATACGAAGAAGCTGAGTATCCGCTGGTGGATGATTTAGAGCGTTTTTACGGTCATCTGGAACAAACGCTGCTGTCGACCGGGTTTATTCGCGAAGGCCATCCGGGACAAGTGATGAACAAGCTGCGTCGTCTGTTTACGCGCGCGCGTCCTGAGAGTCAGGAGCTGAATATCCTGCGCGGGATTCTGGCATCTATCGAACAGCAGAATAAAGGCAAGTAAGCGAAACGCCTCCTGTAAGTGAAAACGGCACTGAAGGTTAAATACCTGACTAAATTAGTCAAGTAAATAGTTGACTGATTTAGTCGGGAATGTCAGACTTGCCCCTGCTATGCAATACCCCCATTTTACAATAAAAAACCCCGGGCAGGGGCGAGTTTGAGGCTAAGTAAGACATGAGACTGACATCAAAAGGGCGTTATGCCGTGACCGCAATGTTGGACGTTGCGCTCAACTCAGAAACGGGCCCGGTACCGTTGGCTGATATTTCTGAACGTCAGGGAATTTCCCTGTCATATCTGGAGCAGCTGTTTTCCCGTTTGCGTAAAAACGGTCTGGTTTCAAGCGTACGTGGACCAGGCGGCGGGTATCTGCTGGGTAAAGATGCCGGCAGCATCGCAGTAGGTGAAGTCATTAGCGCTGTCGACGAGTCTGTAGATGCGACCCGTTGCCAGGGCAAAGGCGGTTGTCAGGGCGGCGATAAATGCCTGACCCATGCGCTGTGGCGCGATCTGAGCGATCGTCTGACCGGTTTCCTCAACAACATTACGTTGGGCGAACTGGTGAATAATCAGGAAGTCCTGGATGTGTCTGGTCGCCAGCACACGCATGACGCTCCACGCACTAATCGTGCTCAAGACGCGATCGACGTTAAGTTACGCGCATAATAAAAGTATTTTAGAATCAGGCCGGGGTGTTAAACGCCCCGTTAACTCGGTCGTACATCCAGCCGGTTGCCTGGTTCCTTGCATTGAAGCGATGTACGGAGTTTATAGAGCAATGAAATTACCGATCTATCTCGATTACTCCGCAACCACGCCGGTGGACCCGCGTGTTGCCGAGAAAATGATGCAGTGTCTGACCCTGGACGGAAACTTTGGTAACCCAGCTTCCCGTTCACACCGTTTTGGCTGGCATGCTGAAGAGGCGGTAGATATCGCCCGTAATCAGATCGCTGATCTGGTTGGTGCCGATCCGCGTGAAATCGTCTTTACCTCCGGTGCGACGGAATCCGATAACCTGGCGATTAAAGGTGCAGCCAACTTTTATCAGAAAAAAGGCAAGCACATCATCACCAGCAAAACCGAACACAAAGCCGTGCTGGATACCTGCCGTCAGTTGGAGCGCGAAGGGTTTGAAGTCACTTACCTCGCCCCACAGCGTAACGGTATTATCGACCTGAAAGAACTTGAAGCGGCAATGCGTGACGACACTATCCTCGTGTCCATCATGCACGTGAACAACGAAATCGGCGTGGTGCAGGATATCGCGACTATCGGTGAAATGTGCCGTGCGCGCGGCATCATCTATCACGTTGACGCCACTCAGAGCGTGGGCAAACTGCCTATCGACCTGAGCCAACTGAAAGTTGACCTGATGTCCTTCTCCGGCCACAAAATCTATGGTCCGAAAGGTATCGGCGCGCTGTACGTGCGTCGTAAACCGCGTATTCGTATCGAAGCGCAGATGCACGGCGGCGGTCACGAGCGCGGCATGCGTTCCGGTACTTTGCCTGTCCACCAGATCGTTGGCATGGGTGAAGCGTACCGTATCGCGAAAGAAGAGATGGAAACCGAGATGGCGCGTCTGCGCAGTCTGCGTAACCGTCTGTGGAACGGCGTGAAGGACATGGAAGAAGTGTACCTGAACGGCGATCTCGAACAGGGCGCACCGAACATTCTCAACGTCAGCTTCAACTTTGTTGAAGGCGAGTCGCTGATTATGGCGCTGAAAGACCTGGCGGTATCCTCCGGTTCTGCATGTACTTCAGCAAGCCTGGAGCCATCCTATGTGCTGCGCGCGCTGGGTATGACCGACGAGCTGGCACACAGCTCAATTCGTTTCTCTTTAGGTCGTTTCACTACCGAAGAAGAGATTGACTATGCCATCAATCTGGTTCGCAACTCCATTGGCCGTCTGCGCGACCTTTCTCCGCTGTGGGAAATGTTCAAACAGGGCGTGGATTTGAACAGTATTGAATGGTCACATCACTAATTCGGCACCAATAAGGAGAATTCAACATGGCTTACAGCGAAAAAGTTATCGATCACTACGAGAATCCACGTAACGTGGGCTCTTTTGACAACAGCGACGAGAACGTGGGTAGCGGCATGGTCGGCGCACCGGCCTGTGGCGACGTGATGAAGTTGCAGATCAAAGTCAACAATGAGGGTATCATTGAAGACGCGCGTTTCAAGACTTACGGCTGCGGTTCCGCTATTGCCTCCAGTTCTCTGGTTACCGAATGGGTAAAAGGGAAATCTCTGGACGAAGCACAGGCGATTAAAAACACCGATATCGCCGACGAGCTTGAACTGCCACCGGTGAAAATTCACTGCTCTATCCTGGCTGAAGACGCGATTAAAGCCGCGATTGCGGATTACAAAAGCAAACGTGAAGCAAAATAATTAAGAGTTGAGGTTTTATTATGTCGATTACCTTAAGCGACAGTGCAGCAGCGCGTGTAAATACCTTCCTGGCGAACCGCGGTAAGGGGTTTGGCCTGCGTCTGGGCGTGAGAACCTCCGGCTGCTCAGGTATGGCCTATGTACTGGAATTTGTTGACGAGCCGGCGGCTGAAGATACCGTGTTTGAAGACAAAGGCGTTAAAGTTGTGGTCGACGGTAAGAGCCTGCAATTTCTCGACGGTACGCAGTTAGACTTCGTCAAAGAAGGTCTGAACGAAGGGTTTAAGTTCACTAACCCGAACGTGAAAGACGAATGTGGATGCGGCGAAAGCTTCCACGTATAACGCGCTCACCGATAACCCCACACGCATGATTTTACGTGTGGGGTTTGTTCTAACAGGCTACCCCTGAGATAGTTATGGATTACTTCACTCTCTTCGGATTACCCGCTCAATATCCTATTGATCTCCAGGCCCTGACGATCCGTTTTCAGGATCTACAACGTCAGTATCATCCTGATAAATTCGCCAGCGGTTCTCAGGCGGAACAACTTGCTGCGGTTTCGCAGTCCGCCACTATCAACCAGGCCTGGCAAACGCTGCGTCATCCCTTGATGCGCGCCGAATACTTATTGTCTTTACACGGTTTTGATATTCGCAATGAGCAGCACACGGTGCGTGATACCGCGTTCCTGATGGAGCAACTGGAACTGCGGGAAGAGCTTGACGAGATCGAGCAGACGAAAGACGAATCGCGACTGGAAAGCTTTATCCAGCGCGTGAAAAAAATGTTTGAAAGTCGCCATCAACTGATGGTTGAACAGCTGGATAACGAGATGTGGGACGCGGCGGCGGATACCGTGCGTAAGCTGCGTTTTCTCGATAAACTGCGAAGCAGTGCAGAACAACTCGAAGAAAAACTGCTCGATTTTTAATTTCCGGAAGCGAAAATGGCCTTATTACAAATTAGTGAGCCTGGTCTGAGCGCCGCGCCGCACCAGCGTCGTCTGGCGGTAGGTATCGATTTAGGCACTACCAACTCCCTGGTTGCAACCGTACGCAGCGGCCAGGCCGAAACGCTGGCAGACCATGAGGGTCGCCACCTGTTGCCGTCAGTGGTTCACTATCAGCCGCAGGGCTACTCTGTCGGTTACGATGCCCGCGCCAATGCCGCCCTTGACCCGGCCAATACCGTTAGTTCGGTAAAACGCATGATGGGCCGCTCTCTGGCGGATATCCAGGCGCGCTATCCGCATCAGCCTTATACGTTTCAGGCCAGTGAAAACGGCCTGCCGATGATTGAAACCGCTGCCGGTTTACTTAATCCGGTGCGCGTATCCGCTGACATTCTGAAAGCGCTGGCCGCGCGGGCAACCGAATCGCTGTCCGGTGAACTGGACGGCGTCGTGATCACCGTTCCGGCATATTTTGACGATGCACAGCGTCAGGGGACCAAAGACGCCGCGCGTCTGGCTGGCCTGCACGTATTACGTCTGCTGAATGAGCCGACCGCTGCGGCGATTGCTTATGGCCTGGACTCCGGTCAGGAAGGCGTGATCGCGGTCTATGATCTTGGCGGCGGTACCTTTGATATTTCTATTCTGCGCCTGAGCCGCGGCGTGTTCGAAGTGCTGGCGACCGGCGGTGATTCCGCGCTCGGCGGCGATGATTTTGACCATCTGCTCGCCGATTACATTCGCGAGCAGGCGGGGGTTGCCGATCGCAGCGACAACCGCGTACAGCGTGAACTGTTGGATGCCGCCATTGCGGCGAAAATTGCACTCAGCGACGCCGATTCTGTAACGGTTAACGTGGCGGGATGGCAGGGTGAAATCACCCGTGAAACCTTCAATGAACTGATTTCCGCACTGGTTAAGCGTACGCTGCTGGCCTGCCGTCGCGCGCTGAAAGATGCGGGCGTTGAGCCGCAGGATGTGTTGGAAGTGGTGATGGTCGGTGGTTCAACCCGCGTGCCGCTGGTACGTGAACGCGTGGGTGAGTTTTTTGGCCGTACGCCGCTGACCTCTATCGACCCGGATAAAGTGGTCGCTATCGGCGCGGCAATCCAGGCGGATATTCTGGTCGGGAATAAACCAGACAGCGAAATGCTGCTGCTGGACGTCATTCCGCTGTCTCTGGGCCTTGAAACCATGGGCGGCTTGGTGGAGAAAGTGATCCCGCGTAACACCACTATCCCGGTGGCGCGTGCGCAGGACTTTACCACCTTTAAAGACGGCCAGACCGCGATGTCCATCCACGTGATGCAAGGCGAGCGTGAGCTGGTGCAGGACTGTCGTTCACTGGCGCGCTTTGCGCTGCGCGGTATTCCTGCGCTGCCAGCAGGCGGCGCGCATATCCGTGTGACCTTTCAGGTGGATGCCGATGGGCTGCTGAGCGTCACCGCTATGGAGAAATCCACCGGCGTTGAGTCCTCCATTCAGGTCAAACCGTCCTACGGTCTGACCGACGGCGAAATCGCCTCCATGATTCAGGATTCGATGAGTTTTGCCGAGCAGGACGTCAAAGCCCGTATGCTGGCAGAACAGAAAGTCGAAGCGGCACGTGTACTGGAAAGCTTATCCGGTGCGCTGAACGCTGATGCCGCGCTGTTAAGCGCCGCAGAGCGTCAGGCTATCGACACCGCCGCCGCGCACTTGAGCGAGGTTGCGCAGGGTGACGATGTTGACGCGATAGAACAAGCCATTAAAAACGTAGACAAACAAACCCAGGAATTCGCCGCTCGCCGCATGGACAAATCTGTCCGTAGCGCGCTGAAAGGCCATTCCGTGGACGAGGTTTAATATGCCAAAGATTGTTATTTTGCCTCATCAGGATCTCTGTCCCGATGGCGCAGTTCTGGAAGCTGAGACTGGCGAAACCATTCTCGACGTTGCCCTGCGTAACGGTATCGAGATTGAACATGCCTGTGAAAAATCCTGTGCCTGTACGACCTGTCACTGCATTGTACGTGAAGGTTTCGATTCTTTGCCGGAAAGCACGGAAGAAGAAGATGACATGCTGGATAAAGCCTGGGGTCTGGAGCCGGAAAGCCGTTTAAGCTGCCAGGCGCGGGTAACCGAGGACGATTTAGTGGTCGAAATCCCACGTTACACAATCAATCATGCACGTGAGCATTAACAGAGGGTAGTATGGGACTGAAGTGGACCGATAGCCGTGAAATCGGTGAAGCGCTGTACGACGCCTTCCCCGACCTTGATCCCAAGACCGTTCGTTTCACCGATCTGCACCAATGGATCTGTGACCTGGAAGAGTTCGATGATGACCCACAGGCATCGAACGAAAAAATCCTTGAGGCCATTTTACTGGTCTGGCTGGACGAAGCCGAATAAGTCAACGGGCTGCCCACGGGTGGCCCGTTTTCCTGTATGCGCGAAAATAAGGATAAATAAAATGACAGAAGCCATGAAAATTACGCTTTCCACGCAACCTGCCGATGCCCGCTGGGGTGAAAAGGCAACATACAGCATTAATAATGAAGGCATTACCCTGCACCTGAACGGAAAAGATGACCTCGGCCTTATCCAGCGCGCCGCGCGTAAAATCGACGGCCTGGGTATTAAACATGTGCAACTGGACGGTGAAGGCTGGGATACCGAACGCAGCTGGGCTTTCTGGCAGGGTTATAAAGGACCGAAAGGCAGTCGCAAAGTTGAGTGGGCTGCCCTGGACGAAGCACAGCGCAAAGAGCTGGATAACCGTCTGAAGATTATTGACTGGGTGCGCGATACCATTAACGCCCCGGCGGAAGAACTGGGCCCGGAACAACTGGCGCAGCGCGCGGTCGACCTGCTGTGCTCTGTTGCCTGCGATAACGTCTCTTACCGCATCACCAAAGGTGAAGATCTGCGTGAGCAGAACTACATGGGACTGCATACCGTGGGGCGCGGTTCCGAGCGTCCTCCGGTGCTGCTGGCGCTGGACTACAACCCGACTGGCGACAAAGAAGCCCCGGTTTACGCCTGCCTGGTTGGCAAAGGCATTACTTTTGACTCCGGCGGTTACAGCATCAAGCAAAGCGCATTTATGGACTCAATGAAGTCCGATATGGGTGGTGCGGCAACGGTCACCGGCGCGCTGGCGTTTGCCATCACCCGTGGTCTGAACAAGCGTGTGAAGCTGTACCTGTGCTGCGCGGATAACCTGATCAGCGGCAACGCCTTTAAGCTGGGCGATATTATTCACTATCGCAACGGCAAAAAAGTGGAAGTGATGAATACCGATGCGGAAGGACGCCTGGTGCTGGCGGATGGTCTGATCGACGCCAGCGCGCAAAAACCGGAGCTGATTATTGATGCAGCTACGCTGACCGGTGCCGCGAAAACCGCCCTGGGTAACGATTATCACGCGTTGTTCAGCTTTGACGACAAGCTGGCTGCCCGTCTGCTGGCAAGCGCGGCACAAGAAAACGAGCCGTTCTGGCGTCTGCCGTTGGCTGAGTTCCACCGTAGTCAGCTGCCGTCTAACTTTGCCGAGCTGAATAACACCGGCAGTGCGGCTTATCCGGCGGGTGCGAGCACTGCAGCAGGCTTCCTGTCTCATTTTGTGGAAAACTACCAGCAAGGCTGGCTGCACATCGACTGCTCTGCAACTTATCGCAAAGCGCCAGTTGAGCAGTGGTCTGCGGGCGCAACCGGTCTGGGTGTGCGCACCATCGCGAATCTGCTGACCGCATAATTCATGACTGTATTGCCGGATGGCGCTACGCTTATCCGGCCTACATGTATTCATCCAATTTGTGATCCTTATGTCCGAAACAAAAAATGAATTAGAAACGTTGCTGGAACAAGCGGCGACAGAGCCTGCGCATCGACCGGCATTTTTCCGTACTTTACTTGAATCCACCGTCTGGGTGCCGGGTACTGCTGCAGAAGGCGAGGCGGTGGTTGAAGACAGCGCCCTCGACCTTCAGCACTGGGAAAAAGAAGACGGCACAACCGTGATCCCGTTCTTTACTTCCCTTGAGGCCCTGCAGCAGGCGGTTGAAGATGAGCAAGCATTTGTCGTCATGCCGGTGCGTACGTTATTTGAAATGACGCTCGGCGAAACGCTGTTTCTCAACGCGAAACTGCCGACCGGCAAAGAGTTTATGCCGCGTGAAATCAGTCTGCTAATCGGTGATGAGGGGAGTCCGCTCAGCACCCAGGAGGTACTGGAAGGCGGCGAATCGCTGATCCTCTCTGAAGTCGCTGAACCGCCAGCCCAGATGATCGACTCGCTGACCACGCTGTTTAAAACCATCAAGCCGGTAAAACGCGCGTTTCTCTGCTCAATCAAAGAAAGTGCGGAAGCTCAGCCAAACCTGTTGATCGGGATTGAAGCTGACGGTGATATTGAAGAGATCATTCATGCCGCAGGCAGCGTCGCGACCGATACATTGCCGGGCGATGAACCGATTGATATTTGCCAGGTGAAGAAAGGCGAGAAGGGCGTCAGCCACTTTATTACCGAGCATATCGCGCCGTTCTACGAACGCCGCTGGGGCGGTTTCCTGCGCGATTTTAAACAGAATCGGATTATCTGAGTGAAGGAAAGCCGCCCCGAAGGGCGGCTACCAGGCTTACTTGCCCTGGGTGCTTAGCGTCACGCGTATGGAATTACCTGGGTAATCCCGATCCCCGTGAAGACACAACGCGCCAGAAACAACAAGCACGATACAGAAGTATCGTATCTTCATTGCGCGGTCCATGCGAAGACCGCATCACGACAGCACCACTGGCGATAATGCCGCGATAGCAAGCGCTGAGACGCGCTTGCATAAACGGCCATGGGACATCCTTTCCTGAAGCCAGCGCCCGTTTGCGAGACGGCGGAAAGGGCCGGGGAAGATAATACGCTAAATATTGAATAGTTTCCCTGCTAATCAACTTGACTTTCGCTCCCTTAAAAGGGAGTATTTGTTTGCTGAGACGCGCTTGCATTGCTATGGTGACATAGCCTGCTGGAAAGGCCGCGAACCGGACTGGCACAAAAAAACCGCTCATTTGGGCGGTTTTTTTGTGGGCGAAAAAGATGAGTAAATCAGATTTTATTTAGCCTCAGATGGTTCTACCGGTAAATCGTTGCGCGCTCCCCATTCGCTCCACGCCCCGTCATACAGTGCGACGTTCGAAACATCCAGCGTGGCAAGCGCCAGTACCACCACGGCAGCCGTTACGCCGGAGCCGCAGCTGGCGATAATGGGGCGGTCAAAGCTCACGCCGTGGCTGAAGAAAATAGCATCCAGCTCATCGGTAGTTTTGAGTTCGCCGTCACGAACCAGCTCTGTCCACGGTACGTTAAGCGCACCGGGTACATGACCACGCTTCAGGCCTGGACGCGGCTCGTCAACTTCGGCATTAAAACGCGCAGCCGGGCGGGCATCGACGATCTGCGCCGTTTTTTCATGACTGGCCAGCAGCACATCGGTGACGCGCACCACGGCTTCAGGCGTAAATGCGACGTTAAATTCGCCTTCGGGTAACTCCTCGTTTCCTTCCTGCAGCATGAGCTCATCGCGCTGCCAGCCAGCAAGACCGCCCGCCAGAATGGAGACATTCTCGACGCCAAAAGTCCGCAGCATCCACCATGCGCGCGGCGCCGAAAACAGATTGCCGTCATCGTAGACAACCAGATGTTTATCCTGATGAATACCCAATTCGCGCATCGCGACAGCGAAGGCTTCCGGGCGCGGCATCATGTGCGGCAACGGCGAGGTATGGTCGGAAAGCGCTTCAATATCAAAAAAAACGGCGCCAGGAATATGACCTGCGCGATACTCCTCGCCAACATCGCGATCTTCCTGACCTGGAGGTGCCATCCGGGCATCAAGGATTTGTATTTCCGGGTCGTCAATGTGTTCGGCAAGCCAGTCGGCAGCGACAAAGAAGGCGGTGGTCATAGGCATCTCCATTTTTACCAGGTTTTGGCAAATTGTCGGACGTTTAGTGCAAAGCGACAAGTAAAAGAGGCTGATTTGTCAGGTGAATCCACATTAATCACGAAAATTAGGACAACGTTGTTCATTTACTGGCTTCCACAGCCTGAAAACTAACGCATAATAGTTGTTCTACGTAGCTAACGGGCCACTATGGCCAGGGATGAAAAATGAAACATTTACGCGTAGCGGCCTGCATGCTGATGCTGGCACTTGTCGGGTGTGATAATAATAACGAAAAATCGACGACGGCTGCGAAGCCGGATGCACCTGCTCCGCAGACTGCGCCCGCAAAAGACAAGGCCCAGTTAGAAAAGCTGATGCAACAAAGTCAGGGCAAGTCGCTGACGCTGTTAGATGCCTCAGAGGTCCAGCTCGACGGCGCGGCAACGCTCGTGTTGACCTTCTCCATTCCCCTCGATCCGGAACAGGATTTTTCCCGCGTAGTGCACGTTGTCGATAAAAAAAGCGGCAAAGTCGATGGTGCCTGGGAGCTGGCGCCAAACCTGAAAGAGCTACGCTTGCGGCACCTCGAACCTAACCGGGAACTTGTGGTTACCATTGAGCGTGATTTACTGGCGCTGAATAAAGCGACGTTTGGTATCGATTATGAAAAAAATATCACCACACGTGACGTCCAGCCGAGCGTAGGGTTCGCCAGTCGCGGTTCGCTACTGCCGGGAAAAGTGATTGAAGGGCTGCCGGTGATGGCGCTCAACGTTAACAGTGTGGATGTGAATTTTTATCGCGTGAAGCCAGAGTCGCTCGGCGCGTTTGTCAGCCAGTGGGAATACCGCAATTCGTTGTCGAACTGGGAATCCGATAATCTGCTGAAAATGGCGGAACTGGTCTATACCGGACGCTTTGACCTCAACCCTGCGCGCAACACTCGCGAAAAGCTGTTGCTGCCGTTGAGCGAAATCAAACCGTTGCAGCAGGCTGGTGTTTACATCGCGGTGATGAATCAGGCCGGAAAATACAACTACAGTAATGCCGCGACGCTGTTTACGCTCAGCGATATTGGTGTGTCAGCGCATCGTTACCATAATCAACTGGATATCTTTACGCAGAGTCTGGAAAACGGCGCTGCGCAGCAGGGCATTGACGTCACATTACTCAATGAAAAAGGGCAGACGCTGGCGCAAGCCACCAGTGACGCGCAGGGGCATGTACAGCTCAAGACTGATAAAGAAGCTGCCTTATTGCTGGCCCGCAAAGACGGGCAGACTACGCTGCTTGACCTGAAACTTCCGGCATTGGATCTGGCTGAGTTTGATATTGCCGGCGCGCCGGGATACAGCAAACAGTTCTTTATGTTTGGTCCGCGCGATCTCTATCGCCCCGGTGAAACGGTGATCCTCAATGGATTACTACGTGACAGCGACGGTAAAACGTTGCCCGACCAGCCGGTGAAGCTGGAAGTGGTCAAGCCCGACGGACAGGTTTTACGCTCGGTTGTCAGCCAGCCGGAGAACGGTCTGTACCGCTTTAGCTGGCCGCTGGATAGCAGCGCGCCGACCGGTATGTGGCATATTCGCGCCAATACTGGCGACAACCCGTCGCGGATGTGGGATTTCCACGTTGAAGATTTTATGCCAGAGCGGATGGCGCTCAATCTCACCGCCAGCAAAATGCCGGTAGCGCCAACTGATGAAGTGAAATTCTCGGTAGTGGGTTACTACCTGTACGGCGCGCCCGCCAACGGCAACGCTCTGCAAGGGCAGCTTTTCCTGCGCCCGTTACGCGAAGCGGTGCAGACACTGCCGGGGTTTCAGTTTGGTAATATTGCCGAAGAAAACCTTTCTCGCAGTCTTGATGAAGTTCAGCTCACGCTGGACGATCACGGTCGCGGCGAAGTGACCGCCAACAGCCAGTGGCAGGAGACGCATTCCCCGTTACAGGTGGTGTTGCAAGCCAGCCTGCTGGAGTCGGGTGGCCGCCCGGTGACGCGTCGGGTTGAACAAGCCATCTGGCCTGCGGATACGCTGCCGGGGATTCGACCGCAGTTTGCGGCGAAAGCTGTTTATGATTATCGCACTGACACCACGGTGAATCAGCCTATCGTCGATGAAGACAGCAATGCCGCTTTCGATATTGTGTATGCCGATGCGCAAGGTGATAAAAAAGCGGTGTCCGGCTTGCAGGTGCGTTTGATCCGCGAACGTCGTGATTATTACTGGAACTGGACTGAAGGCGAGGGCTGGCAATCGCAGTTTGATCAAAAAGATCTGATCGAAGGTGAGCAGACTCTGGATCTTAAGGCCGATGAAACCGGTAAAGTGAGCTTCCCGGTTGAGTGGGGCGCCTATCGTCTGGAAGTAAAAGCGCCGAATGATGCGGTGAGCAGCGTGCGCTTCTGGGCGGGTTATAGCTGGCAGGATAATAGCGACGGCAGCGGCTCTGTTCGCCCCGATCGTGTGACCCTGAAACTGGATAAACCCGGCTATCGTCCTGGCGATACCATGAAGCTGCATATTGCCGCCCCCGCGGCTGGCAAAGGTTATGCGATGGTAGAATCCAGCGAAGGACCGTTGTGGTGGCAAGAAATAGACGTGCCTGCGAATGGCCTGGACCTCACTATTCCAGTCGATAAAACCTGGAATCGCCACGATTTGTATCTCAGTGCGCTGGTGGTTCGTCCTGGCGACAAATCCCGTTCGGCGACGCCAAAACGGGCGGTTGGGTTGCTGCATTTACCGCTGGGCGATGAAAATCGTCGTCTGGGACTGGTGCTGGAAAGTCCGGCGAAAATACGCCCAAATCAGCCGTTAACCGTCAAGATCAAAGCCAGCGTTAAAAATGGCGACGTGCCAAAACAGGTTAACGTACTGGTCTCTGCCGTTGATAGCGGGGTGTTGAACATCACTGATTACGTTACGCCCGACCCATGGCAGGCGTTTTTCGGGCAAAAACGCTATGGTGCGGATATTTATGATATCTACGGTCAGGTAATTGAAGGGCAAGGTCGTCTGGCGGCGCTGCGCTTTGGTGGCGATGGCGATGAGTTAAAGCGTGGCGGTAAGCCTCCGGTTAATCACGTTAATATCGTGGCGCAACAGGCGTTACCGGTCACGCTTAACGAGCAGGGCGAAGGTACGGTGACGTTACCGATTGGTGATTTCAACGGCGAGCTGCGGGTCATGGCGCAGGCCTGGACGGCGGATGACTTTGGCAGCAGCGAAAGCAAAGTGATTGTCGCCGCGCCGGTGATTGCTGAACTGAACATGCCGCGCTTTCTGGCGGGGGGAGATACTTCGCGCCTGACGCTGGACGTGACCAACCTGACCGATAAACCACAGACGCTGAATATTAACCTCGCGGCCAGTGGTTTACTGGAACTGATAGGGCAAGATCTTGCGCCTGTGAATCTGGCGCCAGGCGTACGGACTACGCTGTTTATTCCGGTGCGCGCGCGGGAAGGCTTTGGCGAGGGTGAAATTCAGGCGCAGATTAGCGGTCTGTCTCTGCCAGGGGAAACGCTGCCTGTGCAGCACAAACAGTGGAAGATTGGCGTGCGCCCGGCGTTTCCCGCGCAAACTGTCAATAATGGCCTTGCGCTCCAGCCGGGGGCAACCTGGCAGCTGCCAGGCGAAGAGTTGGCTAATTTCTCTCCTGTGACGATGCAGGGGCAATTGCTGTTCAGCGGTAAACCGCCGCTGAATCTGGCGCGCTACATCCGTGAACTGAAAGCTTACCCTTACGGTTGTCTTGAGCAAACGGCGAGCGGGTTGTTCCCCTCTTTATACACCAATGCCGCGCAACTGAAGGCATTAGGTATCGCGGGCGACAGTGATGAAAAACGCCGTGCGGCAGTAGAGATTGGCATTTCCCGTTTACTGCAAATGCAGCGCGATAACGGCGGTTTTGCGCTGTGGGATAAGAACGGGCCGGAAGAGTACTGGCTGACCGCGTATGTAATGGATTTCCTCGTCCGCGCGAACGAACAAGGCTACAGCGTCCCGGTTGAGGTGATTAACCGGGGGAACGAGCGGCTGCTGCGTTATTTGCAGGATCCGGGGATGATGTCGATTCGTTATACCGATGACTCGTCTGCAAGCCGGTTTGCTGTACAGGCCTACGCCGCGCTGGTGTTGGCTCGTCAGCAAAAAGCCCCGCTTGGCGCACTGCGTGAAATCTGGGAGCGCCGCGCTCAGGCGGCTTCTGGTTTGCCGCTGTTGCAACTGGGGATCGCGCTGAAAAACATGGGCGATGCTAATCGCAGTGAACAGGCGCTTACGTTGGCGCTGAATACACCGCGTCGCGATGCACAACAGTGGATGGCGGATTACGGCAGTCAGCTACGCGACAACGCGCTGATGCTGGCATTGCTGGAAGAGAACAAGCTCAAACCTGAAGAGCAGAATACGTTGCTGAACACATTGTCAGAACAGGCCTTTGGTCAGCGCTGGCTCTCTACTCAGGAAAATAATGCGTTGTTCCTTGCCGCGCGTACGTTACAGGATTTACCTGGCACGTGGCAGGCGCAAACATCACTCTCTGAACAGCCGTTAGCAGGTGATAAATCGCAAACCCGGAATCTGGATGCCGACGAGCTGTCCACGCTGAGCGTCACGAATACCGGTAATCTGCCGCTGTGGCTGCGTCTGGATGTCAGTGGTTATCCGCAAACCGCACCGACGCCTGCCAGCAACGTCCTGCATATTGAACGTCAGATCCTGGGACTCGACGGGAGCAGCAAATCACTGGATTCTCTGCGCAGCGGCGAACTGGTGCTGGTCTGGCTGGACGTTAAAGCCAGCCAGAACGTGCCGGATGCGCTGGTCGTCGACTTACTGCCTGCCGGACTGGAGCTGGAAAACCAGAATCTGGCTAACGGCAGCGCCAGTCTGCAGGATAGCGGTAGCGAAGTGGCGAACCTGCTCAATCAGATGCAGCAGGCGGATATCCAGCATATTGAGTTCCGTGACGATCGCTTTGTCGCTGCGGTGGCGGTCAATGAAGGACAGCCGGTTACGCTGGTCTATCTGGCGAGAGCAGTATCACCGGGAACGTATCAGGTTCCCGTCCCGCAGGTGGAATCAATGTATGTTCCGCAGTGGCGGGCAACCGGTGCGGCGGAGGGGCTTTTGATTGTCAGACCGTAAATGATGCGCGGGTTGGGTAAACGCGGCTGCTGGCTCTGGCTGGCAGTCGTTGCGCTAGTGTTTGTGATGGCGATTTGGGCGGCAGACAAAATCTGGCCGCTGCCGCTTCATGAGGTGGATCCCGCGCGTGTCGTGGTGGCGCACGATGGTACGCCTCTCTGGCGCTTTGCCGACGCGGACGGTATCTGGCGTTATCCGGTGACGATTGATGAGGTATCCCCCCGCTACCTTCAGGCCTTAATCAATTACGAAGACCGCTGGTTCTGGAAACACCCCGGGGTCAATCCGTTTTCAGTACTGCGCGCGGCGTGGCAGGACCTCTCATCCGGGCGCGTCGTTTCAGGCGGCAGCACGCTCACCATGCAGGTGGCGCGTTTACTCGATCCCCACCCACGCACCTTTGGCGGTAAGTTTCGCCAGCTCTGGCGCGCGTTGCAACTGGAATGGCATCTGTCCAAGCGCGACATTCTGACGCTGTATCTTAACCGTGCGCCGTTTGGCGGCACGCTGCAAGGCGTGGGCGCAGCGAGCTGGGCCTATCTTGGCAAATCGCCTGCACAACTGAGCTACTCCGATGCAGCATTGCTGGCTGTGCTGCCACAGGCGCCGAGCCGTCTGCGTCCGGACCGTTGGCCGGAGCGCGCTGAAGCGGCGCGTAATAAAGTGCTCGAACGTATGGCAATTCAGGGCATTTGGTCCGCAAAACAGGTGCAGGAGTCACGCGAAGAGCCGGTCTGGCTGGCCCCCAGGCAGATGCCGCAGTTAGCGCCGTTATTTTCGCGCATGATGCTGGGAAAAAGCCGCAGCGATAAAATCGTGACTACCCTTGACGCCGGGTTGCAGCGGCAACTCGAAGAGCTGGCGCAAAACTGGAAAGGGCGATTGCCGGCGCGCAGTTCGCTGGCGATGATTGTGGTCGATCACACCGATATGAGCGTGCGTGGCTGGGTGGGGTCAGTGGATATGAATGATGACTCCCGCTTTGGTCATGTGGATATGGTGAATGCGATCCGCTCGCCGGGATCGGTGCTGAAGCCGTTTATCTATGGTCTGGCGCTGGATGACGGATTAATTCATCCCGCTTCGTTGTTGCAGGATGTACCACGGCGAACTGGTGATTATCGACCGGGGAATTTTGACAGTGGTTTTCACGGACCGGTAAGTATGAGCGAGGCGCTGGTACGTTCGCTGAATTTACCCGCGGTTCAGGTACTGGAAGCCTATGGCCCGAAGCGTTTTGCCGCATCGTTACGTAACGTCGGTTTACCGTTATATCTGCCCGCAGGGGCTGCGCCGAATCTGTCGCTGATTTTAGGCGGGGCGGGGGCAAGGCTTGATGATATGGCGGCGGCGTATAGCGCCTTTGCCCGCCACGGGAAGGCGGGTAAATTGCGCCTGCAGCCAGCAGACCCGCTACTGGAGCGTCCGCTGATGTCGGCAGGCGCGGCGTGGATTATTCGCCGGATTATGGCTGACGAAGCACAACCGCTACCGGATAACGCACTGAGCAGAGTGGTTCCTCTGGCGTGGAAAACGGGTACCAGCTATGGCTATCGCGATGCGTGGGCGATTGGGATTAACGCCCGTTATGTGATTGGCATCTGGACCGGCAGGCCCGATGGTACGCCGGTGGTGGGGCAGTTTGGCTTTGCCAGCGCCGTACCGCTGCTCAATCAGGTCAACAATCTGCTGCTCTCTCGCGGGACGAATCAGCCGGAAGACCCCCGTCCTGAATCCGTTAGCCGCGGCGTGGTATGTTGGCCGGGCGGGCAATCTCTTGCGGCTGGAGACAGTAACTGTCGCCGCCGTCTGGCAACCTGGCTATTGGATGGCAGTCAGCCGCCAACACTGTTATTACCTGAGCAGGAAGGTGTTAACGGCATTCGTTTCCCTGTCTGGCTGGACGGAGAGGGCAAACGCGTGGCGGCGGATTGCCCGCAGGCGCGCGAACAGACGCTTATCGTCTGGCCCTTGCCGCTTGAACCATGGCTGCCGGAAGCAGAGCGCCGTGGGGCGAGATTACCGCCTGTTTCTGCCACATGTCCGCCGTTGGGGCAGGATCCCGGGTTACCGTTGCAGTTGACAGGTCTGCGCGATGGCGCGATTGTGAAGCGTTTACCTGGTTCTCCAGAGGCTTCATTGCCGGTGCAAACCAGCGGTGGAACAGGTGATCGCTGGTGGTTTCTTAACGGACAACGTCTGGACGAGCGCGGGCGTCACCTGACGCTACGTCTGACGGCCAAAGGGGATTACCAACTGCTGGTGATGGATGACGCCGGACAGGTGGCGACGGTGAGATTTTCGGTGCAGTAGACCAGTTGGTGAGTATTTGTTGCTAAAACTCATCTTATTTTAAAGAAATGTTACCTTCATCAATAGTCAATTGCCGGGATGCTCTTTATAATCCGCGCCAGGTCGTACATCTATATAGACAACAACAGAACATATTACAGAGGTTATCAATGGCTATTGAACGTACTTTTTCCATCATTAAACCAAACGCGGTGGCAAAAAACGTTATTGGGAGCATCTTTGCGCGCTTTGAAGCTGCAGGGTTCAAGATTGTAGGGACTAAAATGCTGCACCTGACCGTTGAGCAGGCGCGTGGCTTTTATGCTGAGCACGACGGCAAACCGTTCTTTGACGGTCTGGTTGAATTCATGACCTCCGGTCCGATTGTTGTTTCCGTTCTGGAAAGCGAAAACGCCGTACAGCGCCATCGCGATCTGCTGGGTGCTACCAACCCGGCGAACGCGCTGGCCGGTACCCTGCGTGCCGACTACGCTGACAGCTTCACCGAAAACGGGACTCACGGTTCTGATTCCGTTGAATCTGCCGCTCGCGAAATCGCCTATTTCTTCGGTGAGGGCGAGGTTTGCCCGCGTACGCGCTAATAAGCTCTTCCTGTAGGCCGGATAAACGTTTGCGCATCCGGCTCTGCTTTGCCTGATGGCGACGCGAGGCGTCTTATCAGGCCTACGTTCTTTCTTTACATATTATTTTCGCTAATGCTTCGTGCAAACGTGGCATCCCTGCGCCAGACTTTGTACAATGCAACGCCCCGGAAGAGCAGACCGCTTGCCGGGGCGTTTCTTTTCAACCCTCCACGGGCCACAACGTGTAACAACGAGGCCGGAAAAAATTATGTCTGAATTAGTTAACACCTCTGAAGTCGTCATTCCTGCGGTTCCAAATAAAAATGGAAAAATTAACCTGCTGGATCTGAACCGTCAGCAAATGCGCGAATTCTTCAAAGAAATGGGCGAAAAGCCGTTTCGTGCCGATCAGGTCATGAAGTGGATGTACCACTATTGCAGCGACAACTTTGATGACATGACTGACATCAATAAGGTGCTGCGTAACAAGCTGAAAGAAGTCGCTGAAATTCGCGCCCCGGAAGTGGTGGAAGAGCAGCGTTCCTCTGACGGCACGATCAAATGGGCTATCGCGGTTGGCGATCAGCGCGTTGAAACCGTTTATATCCCGGAAGACGATCGCGCGACCCTGTGTGTTTCTTCACAGGTTGGTTGTGCATTAGAGTGTAAATTCTGCTCTACGGCGCAACAGGGATTTAACCGTAACCTGCGAGTGTCGGAAATCATTGGTCAGGTTTGGCGTGCGGCGAAAATCGTCGGCGCGGTAAAAGCAACAGGTGTTCGTCCTATCACCAACGTGGTGATGATGGGGATGGGCGAGCCGTTGCTCAACCTGACTAACGTGGTGCCGGCGATGGAAATCATGCTGGATGACTTCGGTTTCGGGCTGTCCAAGCGTCGCGTTACGCTTTCCACCTCAGGGGTTGTACCTGCGTTGGATAAGCTGGGCGATATGATTGACGTCGCGCTGGCGATCTCTCTGCATGCGCCGAACGATGAAATTCGTGACGAAATTGTGCCTATCAACAAAAAGTACAATATCGAAACGTTCCTCGGGGCAGTGCGTCGTTATCTGGAAAAATCCAACGCCAACCAGGGTCGTGTGACCATTGAGTATGTCATGTTGGATCACATTAATGACGGTACCGAACACGCGCATCAACTGGCTGAACTGCTGAAAGATACGCCGTGTAAGATCAACCTGATCCCGTGGAACCCGTTCCCTGGCGCACCGTATGGTCGTAGCTCTAACAGCCGTATCGATCGTTTCTCCAAAGTGTTGATGAGCTATGGTTTCACCACCATCGTGCGTAAAACACGTGGCGATGACATCGATGCAGCCTGCGGCCAATTGGCAGGCGACGTTATCGACCGTACCAAGCGTACTCTGCGCAAGCGTATGCAGGGTGATGCTATCGACATCAAAACCGTTTGATGTCGAGCGCACTACGGTATAATTCTTGTACCGTAGTGCAATGTAAGCCAGGGGAGGTTCTTTGGTTGTTGTCGTCAGGTCAATAATAACGGTGCGTTTTTGTCGACTTTAAGGCAGTATGTAACGGCGCAACAAGAGTTTAGCCCTCAGGTTTACGCTTTTTTGTCATTGGTAGTCTGACCGTTTTATACTGTCTGACGAAGGTTAACTGACCAGATGTTTCGCGGTGTGGGTGAGCATTGTGACTCGCCGGCGCCAGAACCCAAATTTACGCAGCTGTAGCGAATGAATACTGAAGCCACGCACGACAAAAATGAAGCACTCTCCACCGGCATTCGTCTGCGCAATGCCCGTGAACAACTCGGATTCAGCCAACAGGCAGTCGCGGAACGACTGTGCCTGAAGGTCTCCACTGTACGCGATATTGAAGAAGATAAGGCACCAGCCGATCTCGCTTCAACATTCCTGCGTGGGTACATCCGTTCTTATGCGCGTCTGGTGCATATTCCTGAAGAAGAACTGTTGCCGGGGCTGGAAAAACAGGCTCCAGTTCGCCCTGCTAAAGTCGCGCCGATGCAGAGCTTCTCGCTCGGTAAGCGTCGTAAAAAGCGCGATGGCTGGTTAATGACCTTCACCTGGCTGGTGCTGTTTGTTGTTGTCGGACTGACAGGCGCCTGGTGGTGGCAGAACCATAAAGCGCAGCAGGAAGAGATCAGCACCATGGCCGATCAATCTTCTGCTGAGCTGAATGCCGGTAAAGACACTGCGCAGAATGTACCGTTAGATACCAGCGCCGCAGCAGGTCAGGAGACAACGTCGGCTGCGGGCGATGGCGCAGTGGCGGACGCCGCGCCATCGACGGATGCTCCGTCAACCCCGGCGCCAGCCGCGGATGCGCAACAGAATGCTGTTGTAGCGCCGTCTCAGGCCAATGTGGATACCGCAACCGCAGCGCCAACAAATGCGGCCCCGCTGCCGACTGACCAGGCGGGTGTAAGTACCCCGGCAGCCGATCCTAACGCACTGGTAATGAACTTTACCGCCGATTGCTGGTTGGAAGTAACCGATGCGACCGGTAAAAAATTGTTCAGCGGTATGCAGCGTAAAGACGGTAATCTGAATTTGACCGGTCAGGCGCCGTACAAACTGAAAATTGGCGCTCCGGCGGCAGTGCAGATTCAGTTCCAGGGTAAACCTGTCGATCTGAGTCGTTTTATCAGAACTAACCAGGTTGCACGTCTGACCGTTAATGCCGAACAATCACCGGCTCAGTAACAGACGGCAATGCGGGAGATTTTTTAATGCATAACCAGGCTCCAATTCAACGTAGAAAATCGACACGCATTTACGTTGGGAACGTGCCGATCGGCGATGGCGCGCCCATCGCCGTACAGTCTATGACCAATACGCGCACCACTGACGTGGAAGCGACGGTTAATCAGATCAAAGCGCTGGAACGCGTAGGCGCAGATATTGTTCGTGTCTCTGTACCGACAATGGATGCTGCAGAAGCGTTCAAGCTTATCAAACAGCAGGTTAATGTCCCGCTGGTTGCCGATATTCACTTCGACTACCGTATCGCGCTGAAAGTGGCGGAATACGGCGTTGACTGTCTGCGTATCAACCCAGGCAATATCGGTAATGAAGAACGCATCCGCATGGTAGTAGACTGCGCTCGTGATAAAAATATTCCTATCCGCATCGGCGTAAACGCCGGATCTCTGGAAAAAGATCTGCAGGAAAAATACGGTGAACCGACGCCGCAGGCGCTGCTGGAATCCGCTATGCGTCATGTGGATCACCTCGATCGTTTGAACTTCGATCAATTCAAAGTCAGCGTTAAAGCCTCTGACGTTTTCCTCGCCGTAGAATCCTATCGCCTGCTGGCGAAACAGATCGATCAACCGCTGCATCTGGGGATCACCGAAGCCGGTGGCGCACGTAGCGGGGCGGTGAAATCCGCGATCGGTTTAGGATTGCTGCTATCAGAAGGGATCGGCGATACGCTGCGTGTTTCTCTGGCTGCCGATCCGGTGGAAGAGATCAAAGTGGGCTTCGATATTTTGAAATCGCTGCGCATTCGCGCGCGCGGGATCAATTTCATCGCTTGTCCAACCTGCTCACGTCAGGAATTCGACGTTATCGGTACGGTTAACGCGTTGGAGCAACGCCTGGAAGACATCATTACGCCAATGGATGTTTCGATCATCGGCTGTGTGGTAAATGGTCCTGGCGAAGCGCTGGTTTCTACGTTGGGCGTGACGGGCGGTAACAAGAAAAGCGGCCTGTACGAAGACGGTGTGCGTAAGGACCGACTCGACAACGACGATATGATCACGCAGCTTGAAGCCCGTATTCGCGCTAAAGCGAGTATCCTGGACGAAGCGCGCCGTATCGACGTGCAGCAGCTTGAAAAATAACAACGTGATGGGAAGCGGCGTGCTTCCCGTGTATGATTGAACCCGCATGGCGCCCGCATTGTTCGGGTTAGCGCTGAGGGTTCATTTTTATATTCATAAAGAGAATAAACGTGGCAAAAAACATTCAAGCCATTCGCGGCATGAACGATTATCTGCCTGGCGAAACCGCCATCTGGCAGCGCATTGAAGGCACACTCAAAAACGTGCTCGGTAGCTACGGTTACAGTGAAATCCGCTTGCCGATTGTAGAGCAGACCCCGTTATTCAAACGCGCGATCGGTGAAGTTACCGACGTGGTTGAAAAAGAGATGTATACCTTTGAGGACAGAAATGGCGACAGCCTGACTCTGCGTCCTGAAGGGACTGCGGGCTGCGTACGCGCCGGCATTGAACATGGTCTCCTGTACAATCAGGAACAGCGTCTGTGGTATATCGGGCCGATGTTCCGCCACGAACGTCCGCAGAAAGGACGCTATCGTCAGTTCCATCAGTTGGGTGTCGAAGTGTTTGGCCTGCAGGGCCCGGACATTGATGCTGAACTGATTATGCTGACCGCTCGCTGGTGGCGCGCGCTGGGTATTTCTCAACATGTTAGCCTGGAGCTGAACTCAATTGGTTCGCTTGAAGCCCGCGCTAACTACCGTGATGCGCTGGTCGCCTATCTGGAACAGCATAAAGAGAAACTGGACGAAGACTGCAAGCGTCGCATGTACACCAACCCGCTGCGCGTGCTTGACTCCAAAAACCCAGAAGTGCAGACGCTGCTCAACGACGCACCTGCGCTGGGTGATTATCTCGATGATGACTCTCGCGAGCATTTCGCGGGTCTGTGCAAACTACTGGAATCCGCAGGGATTGCCTACACCGTTAATCAGCGTCTGGTTCGTGGTCTTGATTACTACAACCGCACCGTATTTGAGTGGGTTACCAGCAGTCTGGGCTCGCAGGGTACCGTGTGTGCCGGTGGTCGTTACGACGGTCTGGTAGAGCAACTGGGCGGTCGCGCAACGCCTGCTGTGGGCTTCGCCATGGGCCTGGAACGCCTTGTTTTATTAGTTCAGGCAGTTAATCCGGAATTTATTGCCTCCCCTGTTGTCGATATATACCTGGTTGCTTCAGGCACAGACACACAGTCGGCAGCAATGCGGCTTGCGGAACGTCTGCGTGATGAAGTTCCTGGTGTGAAACTGATGACCAACCACGGCGGCGGCAACTTTAAGAAACAGTTTGCCCGTGCCGATAAGTGGGGCGCCCGCGTTGCACTGGTACTGGGTGAGTCCGAAGTGGCTGACGGTACTGTTGTAGTGAAGGATTTGCGCTCTGGTGAGCAAACGGCAGTAGCGCAGGATGGCGTTGCCGCGCATTTGCGCACTCTACTGGGCTAAGGAGAAGGACAGCGTGGAAATTTACGAGAACGAACACGACCAGGTTGATGCGGTAAAACGCTTCTTTGCCGAAAACGGCAAAGCGCTGGCGGTTGGGATAATTTTAGGGGTTGGCGCACTGGTTGGCTGGCGTTACTGGACCAGCCATCAGACGGAGTCCGCACGCTCTGCTTCTCTGGCATACCAAAATACGGTGACCGCGGTTAGCGCGGGTAAAGCGGATAGCATTCCTGCGGCAGAGAAATTTGCAGCAGAGAATAAAAATACCTACGGCGCGTTAGCTTCACTGGAACTTGCGCAGCAGTTTGTTGACCAAAATGAACTTGAGAAAGCCGCAAGCCAGCTGCAACAAGGCCTGGCTGCAACCAGCGATGAGAATCTCAAAGCGGTGATTAACCTGCGTCTGGCTCGTGTTCAGGTTCAGCTTAAACAGGCTGATACCGCGCTGAAAACACTCGACACCATTAAAGGTGAAGGGTGGACGGCCATTGTTGCCGATCTGCGCGGTGAAGCGTTGCTGAGCAAGGGCGACAAACAAGGTGCGCGTAGCGCATGGGAAGCGGGTGTGAAAAGCGATGCCTCTCCTGCTCTGAGCGAAATGATGCAGATGAAAATCAATAATTTGTCCATCTGAGAGGGACCCGATGCAATTGCGTAAATTACTTCTGCCAGGGCTGCTTTCCGTTACCCTATTGAGCGGCTGTTCACTGTTTAGTGGCGAAGAAGATGTCGTTAAGATGTCCCCATTACCGGTGGTTGAAAACCAGTTTATTCCGTCTACGGACTGGAGCACTTCCGTGGGTAACGGTATTGGTGATTTCTATTCCAATCTTCATCCTGCGCTGGCGGATAACGTTGTCTATGCAGCCGATCGCGCAGGTGTCGTGAAAGCGTTGAACGCAGACGACGGCAAAGAAGTGTGGTCTGTTAATCTGGGTGAGAAAGACGGTTGGTTCTCCCGTGCATCTGCACAGCTTTCTGGCGGCGTAACCGTGTCCGGTGGTCATGTTTACATTGGCAGTGAAAAAGCGCAGGTTTATGCGTTGAATACCAGCGACGGTACCACCGCATGGCAGACGAAAGTTGCCGGTGAAGCGCTGTCCCGTCCGGTTGTGAGCGATGGCATGGTATTAATCCACACCAGCAACGGTCAATTGCAGGCGTTGAACGAAGCTGACGGCGCCATCAAGTGGACCGTTAACCTCGACATGCCATCCCTGTCTCTGCGTGGCGAATCTGCCCCTGCGACGGCCTTTGGCGCAGCAATTGTTGGTGGTGATAACGGTCGCGTAAGCGCCGTGTTGATGCAGCAGGGCCAGATGATTTGGCAGCAACGTATTTCTCAGGCGACAGGCCCAACGGAAATCGATCGTCTGAGTGACGTTGATACCACGCCGGTTATCGTCAATGGCGTTGTTTACGCGCTGGCTTATAATGGTAACCTGACCGCGCTGGATCTGCGCAGTGGCCAGATTATGTGGAAACGTGAACTGGGCTCGGTGAATGATTTCATCGTCGATGGAAACCGTATCTACCTGGTCGATCAGAACGACCGCATACTGGCGCTGACCACCGACGGCGGCGTGACGCTGTGGACGCAAAGCGATCTGTTGCACCGTCTGCTGACGTCTCCGGCATTGTATAACGGCAATTTGGTTGTGGGCGATAGCGAAGGCTACCTGCACTGGATTAACGTTGAAGATGGTCGCTTTGTTGCCCAGCAGAAAGTCGACAGCTCCGGTTTCCTGACCGAGCCAGTCTCTGCGGATGGTAAACTGCTGATCCAGGCGAAAGACGGTACGCTGTACTCCATTACGCGTTAATCGTCCTGGCCGCTCGCTTTGAAAAACGGCTCCTGGTGCAGGGGCCGTTTTACTGTTTTTAACAACGGCGCAAAAATGTGCGCGTTGTCTGATGATTTTTTAAATGAGGCTTTAAACATGGTACCTGTGGTCGCGCTTGTCGGGCGCCCTAACGTTGGCAAATCCACGTTATTTAACCGTCTAACTCGCACCCGAGATGCGCTGGTTGCGGATTTCCCGGGTCTGACTCGTGACCGTAAGTACGGTCGTGCGGAAATTGAAGGCCGCGAGTTTATCTGTATTGATACCGGCGGTATTGATGGTACGGAAGACGGTGTTGAAACCCGCATGGCTGAACAGTCTCTGTTGGCTATCGAAGAAGCGGACGTTGTACTGTTTATGGTGGATGCGCGTGCTGGCCTGATGCCAGCGGATGAAGCCATTGCTAAACATCTGCGTTCACGCCAGAAACCGACGTTCCTGGTGGCCAACAAAACGGACGGACTGGATCCCGATCAGGCGGTTGTTGATTTCTACTCGCTGGGTCTGGGTGAAATTTATCCGATTGCTGCCTCCCATGGTCGCGGCGTTCTCAGCCTGCTGGAGCATGTTCTGCTGCCGTGGATGGATGACGTTGCACCGCAGGAAGAAGTCGATGAAGATGCGGAATATTGGGCGCAACTGGAAGCCAAAGAAAACGGTGAAGAAGAGCCTGAAGACGACTTCAACCCGCAGGATCTGCCGATCAAGCTGGCGATTGTCGGGCGTCCGAACGTAGGTAAGTCCACACTGACTAACCGTATTCTCGGCGAAGACCGCGTGGTGGTTTACGACATGCCAGGGACCACGCGTGACAGCATTTATATTCCGATGCAACGCGACGAACGTGAATATGTGCTGATCGACACCGCTGGCGTGCGTAAGCGCGGGAAAATTACCGAAGCGGTAGAAAAATTCTCAGTCATCAAAACGCTGCAGGCGATTGAAGATGCCAACGTGGTTATGCTGGTGATTGATGCGCGGGAAGGTATTTCCGATCAGGACCTGTCGCTGCTGGGCTTTATCCTCAATAGTGGGCGCTCACTTGTTATTGTCGTCAACAAATGGGACGGCCTGACGCAGGAAGTGAAAGAGCAGGTCAAGGAAACGCTGGACTTCCGTCTGGGCTTTATTGATTTTGCGCGCGTACACTTTATCTCTGCGCTGCACGGTAGCGGTGTCGGTAATCTGTTTGAATCGGTCCGCGAAGCGTACGACAGCTCCACCCGTCGCGTTAGTACCGCGATGCTGACGCGTATCATGACCATGGCGGTAGAAGATCATCAGCCGCCGCTGGTACGTGGTCGTCGCGTGAAGCTGAAATATGCCCATGCCGGTGGTTATAACCCGCCGATCGTGGTGATTCATGGCAATCAGGTGAAAGATCTGCCGGATTCATATAAGCGCTATCTGATGAACTACTTCCGCAAAACTCTGGACGTGATGGGGACTCCGATCCGCATTCAGTTCAAAGAAGGGGAAAACCCGTTTGCGAATAAACGTAATACGCTGACGCCGACCCAGATGCGTAAACGTAAACGTTTGATTAAGCACATTAAAAAAAGCAAATAATCGTTGCTGATGTTGATAAAAACCCGCGCTTGTCGCGGGTTTTTTTTTCGGTATTCCATTGCCAGCCTCAGCCCGCGCGATGTCAATCACTATTCGTTTTTTACCAAGTTTAAATCTAAGAAAGTAGACATTTGTCGAGTTTTCATCTTAAAGTCCGGGGGCTAGTACTAGACAAAACTAGCCTTAGGTTATCAAATGGTTAAATAACTTTTCGCCGCATGTAAAAAATCGGTCAGATACGTAACTGGCTGGCGTACATGCGGTGTTTACACGCACGACGACATAACTTTCGGGAGAATTATGCAATCCTCTGTTAATCAAAAAGAAAGCCGAACTTTCTTCGGTCATCCTTATCCGCTCGGCTCGCTGTTCTTCACAGAGATGTGGGAGCGTTTCTCGTTTTATGGCATTCGCCCATTACTGATCCTGTTTATGGCGGCTACCGTCTATGACGGCGGCATGGGGCTGGCGCGTGAAAACGCCTCGGCGATTGTGGGTATTTTTGCCGGTACGATGTATCTCGCTGCGCTGCCTGGTGGTTGGCTGGCGGATAACTGGCTCGGCCAACAGAAAGCCGTATGGTACGGTTCCATCCTGATTGCGCTTGGTCATCTGTCGATTGCGCTTTCGGCCATTATGGGTAATAACCTGTTCTTTATCGGCCTGATGTTTATCGTGCTCGGTTCCGGTCTGTTTAAGACCTGTATTTCGGTCATGGTTGGCACATTGTATAAAAAAGGCGATGCGCGTCGTGATGGCGGTTTCTCGCTGTTTTACATGGGCATCAATATGGGGTCATTCATCGCCCCCTTGATCTCCGGTTGGTTGATTAAAACCCATGGCTGGCATTGGGGCTTTGGTATCGGTGGTATCGGGATGCTGGTGGCGTTAATCATCTTCCGTGTGTTTGCCGTTCCGTCAATGAAACGCTACGACAGCGAAGTGGGACTGGACTCGACCTGGAACAGCCCGGTAGTGAAGCGTAACGGTGTGGGCGCATGGCTACTCGCGCTGGCTGTCGGTGTGGCGATTATCGTTACGCTGATTGCGCAGGGCGTGATTGTGATTAATCCGGTCGCGGTTGCCAGCATACTGGTGTACGTGATTGCCGCCTCTGTTGCGCTCTACTTTATCTACCTGTTCATCTTTGCCGGCCTGAATCGCAAAGAGCGCGCCAGACTGCTGGTTTGCTTTATCCTGCTGGTTTCCGCCGCATTCTTCTGGTCGGCGTTTGAGCAAAAACCCACCTCGTTCAACCTGTTCGCCAACGACTACACTAACCGTATGATCGGTGATTTTGAAATTCCGGCGGTTTGGTTCCAGTCGATAAACGCCCTGTTTATCATCCTGCTGGCGCCGGTATTTAGTTGGGCGTGGCCGAAGCTGGCGAGTATGAACATTCGCCCGAGCAGCATCACTAAGTTCGTTATCGGTATTTTGTGTGCGGCGGCAGGCTTTGGCCTGATGATGCTGGCGGCGCAAAACGTTCTCAGCAACGGCGGGGCGGGCGTTTCTCCATTCTGGCTGGTAGGCAGTATCCTGATGCTGACGCTTGGCGAGCTGTGTCTGAGCCCGATCGGTCTGGCGACCATGACGCTGCTGGCGCCGGAAAGAATGCGTGGGCAAATGATGGGCCTGTGGTTCTGTGCCAGTGCGCTGGGTAACCTGGCCGCAGGTCTGATTGGCGGTCATGTGAAGGCTGACCAACTGGATATGCTGCCGGATCTCTTCGCTCGCTGCTCGATTGCGCTGCTGATCTGCGCCGCGGTCCTGATTGTCCTTATTGTTCCTATTCGTCGCATGCTGGAAAATACGCAAACTAAACCGGCAACCAGCGCCTGATAACACCTCGATTATGCCGGGGCAGAAACTATGCCCCGGTCATTCAATTGATGAGGTATGACGTTTTGTTGGACCTGGGCGACATTCAGCGCAGCGTGTTAAACTCAACGCAAGAATCGATCCCTGTACTGGAGTTGCAATGTCTATCATTTGTCCGGATTGCCACGCTGAACTGGAGCCACAAAACGGTGCGGCGCGCTGTGAGAGTTGCCAAAAAGATTTTCAACTGGAAGCACGTTGCCCAGAGTGCCATCAACCACTCGAAGTACTCAAGGCTTGTGGCGCGGTGGATTATTTCTGTCAGCATGGCCATGGGCTGATTTCGAAAAAACGCGTGGAGTATGTGCCGGTTTAAACCGGCTTTTTCTTCCGCGTTTTTTTCGCCGCCGTTACGCCCCTCACTTCGCTTTCCACCCAGCCATCTGCTAGTCGGGTGGTGATGACATCGCCTGCGCTGACCTGTTTGATCTGTTTCAGTACGCCGCCGCCCGTGGTGGTAGAAACGCTGTAGCCGCGCGCCAGCGTCGCCAGCGGACTGACCGCTTCGAGATGGGTAACCGCGTTGCCGAAACGCTCGCGCTGTTCGCTTATACGTGTGCGTACATTCTCCGTCAGACGATATTCCAACTGCTGAATACGGGCTTGCGCGCGATAAATGCGGGGCTGTGGATTTTGTTGATTCAGTCGCTGCAGCATACGTTGCTGGCGCTGATTCGCCTGCTTTATTTGGTTTTCCAGCGCGCTGCTCATGCGCTGACGCAGCCGTTCCAGAGAAGTTTGCTGGCGCGCCAGACGCAACTGCGGGTGCTGTTGCTGGAGGCGGTGGAAAAGCTGCGTGAAACGACGGGTGCGGTTGGCGAGGTAGTAATCCATCGCCATGCCCAGACGCTGCTGGGCAGACTGCACCTGACGCAGTAGCTCTTGCTGGTTACGGCTGACGATTTCCGCCGCCGCCGACGGCGTCGGCGCCCGCAGGTCGCCGACAAAATCGGCGATAGTGACGTCGGTTTCGTGGCCGACGGCGCTAACCACCGGAATGCGGCTGGCAAATATTGCGCGCGCCACGCGTTCGTCGTTAAAACTCCATAAATCTTCCAGCGAGCCGCCGCCGCGCCCGACGATTAACACGTCGCACTCGCCACGCGCGTTTGCCAGTTCAATGGCGCGAACGATTTGCCCCGGCGCGTCGTCGCCCTGTACCGCGGTAGGGTAGATAACCACTGGCAGCGACGGATCGCGGCGTTTAAGAACGTGGAGAATATCGTGCAGCGCCGCGCCGGTTTTCGAGGTAATCACCCCGACACAGTGGGCCGGGGAGGGCAGCGGTTGCTTATATTGCTGATCGAACAACCCTTCCGCCTGCAGTTTGGCTTTCAGTTGTTCATACTTCTGCTGTAATAGCCCTTCGCCCGCGGGCTGCATGCTCTCAACAATTATCTGGTAATCGCCGCGCGGTTCGTACAGCGTGATGTTGGCGCGTACCAGTACCTGCTGACCGTGCTGCGGACGGAACGTCACCCGGCGGTTGCTGTTGCGGAACATCGCGCAGCGCACCTGGGCGTTATCGTCTTTTAAGGTGAAGTACCAGTGGCCGGAAGAGGGCTGGGTGAAATTCGATATTTCGCCGCTGATCCACACTTGTCCCATCTCCTGCTCAAGCAGCAGACGAACCGTCTGATTCAGGCGGCTTACGGTAAAAATTGAGGAGGTCTGAGAGGATAACATGTGAGCGGGATCAAATTCTAAATCAGCAGGTTATTCAGTCGAAAGTAACATGCTCACAGAGGAGCGCAAGGTTTTTTTGCAAAAAAGTGTGGATGCAATCGGTTACGCTCTGTATAATGCCGCGGCAATATTTAATAACCTCCCAGGTGAGATATTGCCCATGCTACGTATCGCAAAAGAAGCCCTGACGTTTGACGACGTCCTCCTCGTTCCCGCTCATTCTACCGTTCTGCCGAACACGGCTGACCTTAGCACTCAGCTGACCAAAACGATTCGCCTGAACATTCCTATGCTCTCCGCAGCAATGGATACCGTGACGGAAGCGCGCCTGGCGATTGCCCTGGCACAGGAAGGCGGCATCGGTTTTATCCACAAGAACATGTCTATCGAGCGCCAGGCTGAAGAAGTCCGCCGCGTGAAAAAACACGAATCTGGCGTGGTAACCGACCCGCAGACAGTGCTGCCAACCACCACCCTGCGTGAAGTGAAAGAACTGACTGAACGTAACGGTTTTGCAGGTTACCCGGTAGTGACTGAAGACAACGAACTGGTTGGCATCATCACCGGTCGTGACGTGCGCTTTGTGACTGACCTGAACCAGCCGGTTAGCGTATACATGACGCCGAAAGAGCGCCTGGTGACCGTTCGTGAAGGTGAAGCGCGTGATGTCGTGCTGGCCAAAATGCACGAGAAGCGCGTTGAGAAAGCGCTGGTTGTTGATGACAGCTTCCACCTGCTCGGCATGATCACCGTTAAAGATTTCCAGAAAGCAGAACGTAAACCGAACTCATGTAAAGACGAGCATGGTCGTCTGCGTGTCGGCGCGGCTGTAGGCGCAGGTGCAGGTAACGAAGAACGTGTTGACGCGCTGGTTGCTGCCGGCGTTGACGTACTGTTGATCGATTCCTCTCACGGTCACTCTGAAGGCGTGCTGCAACGTATCCGTGAAACCCGTGCTAAATATCCTGACCTGCAAATCATCGGCGGTAACGTCGCCACTGGCGCTGGCGCTCGCGCACTCGCCGAAGCTGGTTGCAGCGCGGTGAAAGTCGGTATTGGCCCTGGCTCCATCTGTACTACCCGTATCGTCACTGGTGTGGGCGTTCCGCAGATCACTGCCGTTTCAGACGCGGTTGAAGCGCTGGAAGGTACCGGTATTCCAGTTATCGCCGACGGCGGTATCCGTTTCTCCGGCGACATCGCTAAAGCGATTGCCGCTGGCGCCGCTGCCGTCATGGTTGGCTCTATGCTGGCGGGTACCGAAGAGTCTCCGGGCGAAATCGAACTGTATCAGGGCCGTTCTTACAAATCCTACCGCGGTATGGGCTCCTTGGGCGCGATGTCCAAAGGTTCCTCCGACCGTTACTTCCAGAGCGACAACGCCGCTGACAAACTGGTGCCGGAAGGTATCGAAGGCCGTGTAGCGTATAAAGGCCGCCTGAAAGAGATCATTCACCAGCAGATGGGTGGCTTGCGTTCCTGTATGGGTCTGACCGGTTGTGGTACCATCGACCTGCTGCGTACGAAGGCTGAATTCGTGCGTATCAGCGGTGCGGGTATCCAGGAAAGCCACGTTCACGACGTGACCATTACCAAAGAGTCCCCGAACTACCGCTTGGGCTCCTGATAAGTTTCCGCGCCCGGTTTTAAACCGGGCGTTTTGTTATTGTTTCACTTGCCTCGGAATTATCGTCAAATGACAGACAATATTCATAAGCATCGCATTCTCATCCTCGATTTCGGATCGCAGTACACCCAACTGGTTGCACGTCGCGTACGTGAACTGGGCGTCTACTGTGAACTGTGGGCATGGGATGTTACTGAAGCACAAATCCGTGAGTTCAACCCGAGCGGCATCATCCTCTCCGGTGGCCCGGAAAGCACCACCGAAGCAAACAGCCCGCGTGCGCCTGAGTACGTCTTCAACGCCGGTGTGCCGGTCTTCGGCGTCTGCTACGGTATGCAGACCATGGCAATGCAGCTGGGCGGCCACGTTGAAGGTTCTAACGAGCGTGAATTCGGCTACGCCCAGGTTGAGGTACAGACCGACAGCGCGCTGATTCGCGGTATCGAAGATTCTCTGACCGCCGACGGCAAACCGCTGCTCGACGTATGGATGAGTCACGGCGACAAAGTAACCGCGATCCCGGAAGGTTTCGTCACCGTTGCCAGCACCGAGACCTGCCCGTTCGCCATTATGGCGCACGAAGAAAAACGCTTCTACGGCGTGCAGTTCCACCCGGAAGTAACCCACACCCGTCAGGGTATGCGCATGCTGGAGCGCTTCGTACGCGATATCTGCCAGTGTGAAGCGCTGTGGACTCCGGCGAAAATCATCGACGATGCCGTTGTCCGTATTCGCGAGCAGGTTGGCGACGACAAAGTGATCCTCGGCCTTTCCGGCGGCGTGGATTCTTCCGTAACCGCCATGCTGCTGCACCGCGCAATCGGTAAAAACCTGACCTGCGTGTTCGTGGACAACGGTCTGCTGCGTCTGAACGAAGCCCAGCAGGTAATGGACATGTTCGGCGACCACTTTGGTCTGAACATTGTTCACGTGGAAGGCGAATCGCGCTTCCTGGAAGCGCTGAAAGGCGAGAACGATCCGGAAGCCAAACGTAAGATCATCGGCCGTGTGTTCGTTGAAGTGTTCGACGAAGAAGCGCTGAAGCTGGAAGATGTAAAGTGGCTGGCGCAGGGGACTATCTATCCTGACGTAATCGAATCTGCCGCTTCCGCGACCGGTAAAGCACACGTCATCAAATCTCACCACAACGTGGGCGGTCTGCCGAAAGAGATGAAGATGGGGCTGGTTGAGCCGCTGCGTGAGCTGTTCAAAGACGAAGTGCGCAAAATCGGTCTGGAATTGGGCCTGCCGTACGACATGCTCTACCGTCACCCGTTCCCGGGCCCGGGGCTCGGCGTTCGTGTGCTGGGTGAAGTGAAGAAAGAGTACTGCGACCTGCTGCGTCGTGCGGACGCTATCTTCATTGAAGAGCTGCACAAAGCTGACCTGTACAACAAAGTCAGCCAGGCGTTTACCGTGTTCCTGCCGGTACGTTCCGTTGGCGTGATGGGCGATGGCCGTAAATATGACTGGGTTGTCTCTCTGCGCGCGGTCGAAACTATCGACTTTATGACCGCACACTGGGCGCACCTGCCGTATGACTTCTTAGGCCGCGTCTCTAACCGCATCATCAACGAAGTGAACGGCATTTCTCGCGTGGTGTATGACATTAGCGGTAAGCCGCCAGCTACCATTGAGTGGGAATAAGCTGATAACCCTTCCTGAGTTTTCATGAACAGGTAAAACTGCAATCAACCCTCTGTTTTTACAGGGGGTTTTTATTTATGTGTATTCATGAATTTTCTATGCGGCGCACAGTTCCTGACGGTAAAATTGACGTAATCGTCGAACCAGGTCGAGTCATAAAGAAAGTTATTTAATAATAATGAATATCCATATTGATTACTTCCGGGACTCCATGTCCTGCTTATTACTAAAACTGGATATATTCTTTGCGGAATTTACAGCGTATATTTCAAGTTGATCGCCATTAGAATGAGATTGCCAAATATCAATAATTTGTGGAAATCTCAGCCAGCACGCCTTCACCCGCTTGGTTGGCGAGATGCCGCTGCTTCCAGCCGCGACATCTCGTATTGTATAGCCAATTCTGGACGGTTAGTTAGCGCCGGTGCGCTAACGCAAAAAGCGACCTCTCAGCACCTTATTATCCACAATCTCTAACAATACCTGCGGTGATTGGGCTGCCTGGATGCGTTCGCCGAGTTGGGTAAGTAAAACGTTATCAGTATTAAGCAGGCTATCCGTTTGATTTAGCTTGCGTTCTACCTGTAAGGCATTTGCCTGAGTGCTGCTTGCTCGTTCAAATAACGGCTTCATCTTGCTGAGATGATGGGCGACTTTACGTTTTATTTTTTCCCATTGCTGAAATATGCCGTTGCTGGCATTCAGTTCTTTTAAATAGACCTCGCTTGTCAGGACAAATTCTTGGTTGCCGTCATGCTTGATGAACAGGATGAGATTAGCCACCAACAAACATTGCATACCCGTCAGATACTCACGCTGCAACCGTTCAACATTACTGATTTTCAGTTTGAGCGCTTCCCGGAGATCGTCAGATCCAAACCAACTGGTTGGTTCAAATTGTTCAATTTCTCGATATGCCTGAGTGATATCCTTTTCAAGATGCTTAACCTGCGAGCGTACTTCCTGCGCGCTTTTGGCCAGGTTGAGTAGCGACTCTTTGGTGATAATGTCATTACGGCTCAGTAATAAACCGATAATATTGAGATGTTCATGGAAAGCCTGGATCTTCGCGAGGCGCGATTGTTCAAGATGGCTTTTAATCGAATCGATCTTTTGTTCGATGATCCGCAGCCTCTCATTAATATCGGCAAGATGTTTTTGGGCCAGAAGTTGTGACGCGATATTAAAAACCAGGCTGGCATTGACCAGCGACTTCAGATTTTCAGCTTCGTGAAATCGGGCTTGTGCGCCAATTTTGTTGGTGTCTGGATTAAGTACCGCGCCGATTGCTCCGCTGCCATCTTTCGCCTGTACCAGTTGGCTGTATTCGAAAGAACAGGTCATTAATTGTGTCGCGTTACCTGCAACGGCAGTGGCGACGGTGGGTACGCTACTGAGCCAGTGGTTAAAGAGTGAAATGCTGCTGGGATCAAGTTCCGTCTGCGAGTCCTGTTGCGCAATATCTTGCCAGCATCCAGGCTGGCTGTGTATTTTCACCAGGGGATTATTTTGCGCGTCGACGATGTCCACCTCGAAGGCCGCTTCTTGCTCAGCTATCTGATTGTTGTTCGCTAAAGTTGACATAGGGTGAATTCTGCTGGGTTAGTTACGGTATTTTTACTGCGCTATTTTGGGCGAGTAAAGCATGTTGAGCATCGCGATATGGGCAATGAACGGAATTGTCACCCGGTATGCCTCCCCAAGCGTTTGGTTAGCAAGGCCAATCGTACTGACGATAGCAGTGACGGGATGTAAGCGGAGTGCGGCAAATGCCGCTACGCTTGCCGCAGTTGACAGGCCGATAACAACACCTTTATCGTTGATGCGCAGATTATCCTGCATCTTGAAAAAACCGGAGACAACTTTCGTTTCTGTGCAGCGCTCCCAACGTTCATGATCGGCTAATGACTGCCAGTCATCACCAAACAAACTTAGGACGATTTCCCGCTCTTTTGTGGCGTTATTTTTTTTCTTGCTGTCTTTGCCATTGAGCTTTTTATGAACATCGGTTAATAACTCAGAATAAGGCAACGGCTCACTGCGGAAAATATTAACGAGCGAGTGTCCGCCATATTCCTGCAATTCATGTAGCAGATGCCGCAGTCCATGCTCGCTGTAGTCCCGTTCTGCCTTCTCTTCGAGTAGTAAGTCCTTAACGGACGATGATAATGCTACCCGGCCCTTGCCGTTGTCTGTCAGAACGTCGACCAGATAGTCAATGTGATTGAGGGAGGTTTTTTTCAGTAACGACAGGATATGTGGGTCACATTTGACCGGTTGTTCCATTTTTATGGATTCCTTCATCATGAATAACGCATAGAAAACGATAGAGAGTATTGTACAGATATGTTGGGGAGGGGGGGAGGTTGTTTTTTGTAGCCTGTAATGTGAGACATGGAAATATGTAACGATGATGATATTTACGGCCTCTTTGTTAGTATTTAATTTTCAAATTTTATTTAAGGGTGGGTTTTTAAGCTATTAGTCAATGCTAATGCGGCCCAGCAGAGGGAAAACCCCCTGTCAGCGTATTTTAATCGACAATCGACCTGGTCGGTGCGGCGAAACGGGGGGCGAGAGTAGTTAACAATATTGTCAGAGATGATTTTGCCGTTAGGGATCACCACCTCTTTACTATCAGCGGTGAGTAGGGGGGTTGAGAAAAGATGCACTTTTTCAACTGTCCCGGTAACAGTGCCAATCTGCACGATTTCTTCGGCGCGGAAAGGTCGCAGGGAAACCAACAATACACCAGCGGCGATGTTGGATAGCATCGCTGTGCCCAGGGAGTCATTCAATACCGCTTCGTATTTTCGGAAATAATGTAAAGCCCTGCATCGTATTACCTTGTTGAATATAAAAGACCAAAATCTTATATAAATATGTGATTACATTTTAAATATTAATGTGTGCGTTATTTATATTAACTAATGCTATCGGCGAGTGACTATTTGAACTGTGTTTACGTTTATTATCTCCAATACACAGAAACATAGTAACTCAGTGCCAATAGTGTGGTGACGAGGAGCGAAAATATTGTGCAATTGTGCGGAAATCAAAAAATGATTTGCTGGGGGAGTATGTGGCATTATAAAAGTAGTGACGGGAGGGAACACAAATCCCTTACCGGATGGTTAACTGTCAGACGATTAGCCATCCGGTAAGGAATCTTGAGGGTCAGGACATCAACGCGGTCTGCGAGCGATTAACGTGGGGCTGTTTGTGCTGGGGAGGTCTGTTGCGGCAGGGTTAGCTGCTGAGATTCTTTTTTGTCCTGGTGGTGATGCCACGCACCAATGGCGGAGTAGACGAAGCGTCCGAAGAAGAAGAGGAAGCTGATAAGCAGTACGATCCGGATCATGCGACTGTTAAATCGGTGTCGTTTGCGTAGGCTGGTAACCTGGCTCACAAAAGGTTCCTTGTAGTGTACCCGACATGGGCGATACTCACATTAAGGCATACTGTGAGGGAATGGTCAATTCTTCGTTATGTAAAATTGCTTCAGTTGTTTTATCCCCTTATGTTATGGAAATTAATATGATTATTTGCGCGAATAATGAATTAACGATAAAAAATAATGAAAAGAGTAATAATTGATTAATGAGGGGCATTTTTTTTGATATGTATCAAACGTCGGCCTTTGCTGACAACTAGAATTGATGAATCAATATGATGTATTACTTTAACGATTTAAAGTCAGGTGGGATGCCTGTCTGAATACCCCCTACAGGATGTGTGGGATTCTACTGAGCATCTATGAAACTCAATAAAAAATATATTGGTATTAGAGATAGATGGTGGGCGTTACCTCTCATCTTGCCTTCTTTGCTGTTGCCTATATTGAGCACTGCCAACACCTATGCCCATATTAGTACGGGGACCGTAATACTTTTCTATCTGCCATTGGCGCTGATGATTAGTCTGATGCTCTTTTTTGGCTGGGCGGCATTGCCAGGAATTATCATTTCCATAATCTGGTATAAATATCCGCAGGTTGGACTATTTGAAACACTCTCAATAATTTCTCACTTTATAGTTACGCTAGTGCTTAGTTGGGGCGGGTATAAGGTATTCGTTCCCCGGCGAAACAATGTTTCGCACGGCGATTCTCACCTGATGTTTCAGCGAATGTTCTGGCAGGTGTTCTGCCCGGCAACGCTGTTTCTGATTCTCTTCCAGTTTGCCGCCTTTGTGGGCGTCTATGAGAGCAAATCAGGCATGGTGGGCGTAATGCCCTTTAACACCGGCACGTTAATCAATTATCAGGCTATGCTGGCGGGGAATCTGGTTGGGGTACCACTGTGCTATCTTATTATTCGAACGATTCGCAATCCATTGCACCTGAGAGGCTATTTTTCTCAGTTAAAGCAGCAGTTTGACAGCAAAGTTACCAAAACAGAGCTTGCAGTCTGGTCGATTATATTGGCCGCATTTATGTCAATGTTGTGTATGCCGCTAAATGAACAAAGCTCAATATTTAGCACGAATTATACCTTGTCACTGTTACTGCCCGTTATGCTATGGGGCGCAATGCGTTACGGTTATAGATTTATTTCGGTGATATGGTCAGTCGTACTTATTACTGCAATTCATTATTATCAGCGCTATATGCCCTGGTATTCGGGCTATGATACCCAGCTTGCCATTACCTCATCGAGCTATCTGGTTTTCTCCTTTATAGTGAATTTCATTGCCGTACTGGCAACGCGCCAGCGGTTTGTTACCCGACGGAACCATCGTCTGGCATTCTTCGATCCAATGGTACATATTCCAAACTTGCGTGCGTTGAATCGGGATTTGAAAAAAGCGCCCTGGTCAGTGCTCTGCTTTTTGCGCGTGCCCGGCATGGAACTGCTGGTGAAAAATTACGGCATTATGCTGCGTATCCAGTACAAGCAAAAGCTCGCTCAGTGGATAACACCTCTGTTAGAACCGGATGAGCATGTCTATCAATTATCGGGTAATGATCTCGTTTTGCGTTTTAACACAGAGGCTCATCAGGAGCGCATTGAAGCCCTGGACAGGCATATTAAGCAATTCCGCTTTATCTGGGATGGCATGCCTTTACAGCCGCAGGTTGGCATCAGCTTTTGCTATGTTCGCGCTCCGGTTAACCACATTTATTTATTGCTCGGTGAGTTAAGCACCATTGCCGAAATATCTCTGGCGACCAATTCTCCAGAAAATATGCAGCGACGCGGCGTGATGCACTTGCAACGTGATCTGAAAGATAAGGTTGCGATGATGAACCGTCTGCAGCAGGCGCTGGAGCACAATCGCTTTTTCCTGATGGCGCAGCCGATCGCTGGCGTGCGTGGCGATGTCTATCATGAAATTCTGCTGCGACTTCATGGGGATGACGGTGAAACTATCGCTCCGGATAATTTCTTGCCGGTAGCGCACGAGTTTGGTTTGTCATCCAGCATCGACATGTGGGTGATTGAAAACACGCTGAAATTTATGGCGCGGAATCGGGAACAAATGCCTGCCCGTCGGTTTGCCATTAACTTATCACCTACATCGGTATGCCGTGCCCGGCTTCCGCATGACATCAATCAATTACTGACGAAATACAAAGTTGAAGCCTGGCAACTCATCTTTGAGGTGACGGAAAGCAATGTCTTAACCAATGCGGAACAGGCACAGGCGACGTTACTACAGCTGCAATCTTTGGGCTGTCAGATTGCGATTGATGATTTTGGCACCGGATATGCCAGCTATGCGCGACTGAAAAATGTGAATGCCGATATCCTGAAAATTGACGGCAGTTTTATTCGTAATATCGTTTCGAACAGCCTCGATTACCAAATCGTGGCCTCCATTTGTCATCTGGCGCGGATGAAAAGAATGCTGGTGGTTGCGGAGTATGTCGAAAGCGAAGAAATACGCAGCGCGGTGATTTCGCTGGGAATTGATTACCTGCAGGGGTATTTGATTGGCAAACCGTTGCCGCTGCGCGAAACGCTGGAAGAGCAGGTGCCAGACGAGCCGGCACCTGTTAAGAGCTTATGCTGCGATATCGGGTGAGCTTTCTTCTTCAATTTTGAGACGCCAGCCGGTTACCGCTTCCCAGTATTGCTGCTCTTTTTCCAGATCGAGCAGTACCAGCGCATTTTGGCTGAACCAGTCATGTGGGAAGCGTAAGGTCCAGTGGTTGTCTTCGGTTAGCAGGGTCAGGGTCGGCGGCGTGGTTGTCGCCTGACGCTGATTATTCAGTAACACCCCCAGACGCAATAGCTGGATTAACGGCAGAAACTGTTTTTTCTTAAACAGCGTAAAGCGGGGTAAATCATCAAGTTTCACCGCCTTACGATGGTAACGAACTAATGTTGCCATCATCAGTTGCTGTTCCTGATTGAATCCCGGTAAGTCGCTATTTTGTAGAATGTAAGCAGAATGGCGATGCAGGCCGCTATGGTTAATATTCAGCCCAACCTCATGCAGCATCGCAGCCCAGCGCAGTAACGCTTCCAGCTGGGGATTGGCCAGTTTTGGCTGCTGAATATGCCACTGGTCATACATCTGCATGGTGGTTTCCAGCACTCGCCGGGCTTGCTCACTGTCAATGTTGTACTGATTCGCCAGGCTGCTGGCGGTGCGGCTGCGTACATCCTGATGGCGAAAACGGCCTTCCATTTCATACAGCACGCCTTCACGTAGCGCGCCATCGGACAGCCGAAGCTCGCGAATCGCCAGCGCATCAAAAACGCCGCACAAAATAGCAAGCCCGGGTACAAACACCGCTTTTCGTTCTTCTGACAGTCCCGGCAAACTGAGCGCATCGAATGACGCGTGCTTCAGCACTTCAGCGGTCAGTTTTTCCAGACGTTCGGGGGTGATAAAACCATCTTTCTCCCCCATCTCCAGCAGCACTTCGTGTGCCGCTTTAATGGTACCCGACGCGCCCAGCGCAACGTTCCAGCCCTGAATGCGAAACTGCCAGGTTAGCGTTTCAAGTTTTTGCGCTGCCGCCATGCGGGCGCGCTGGAAGTTTTCCCGACTGATAGCGCCGCCCGGGAAATACATCTGAGCAAAACTAACGCAGCCCATACGGCGGCTTTCGACCAGTTTGGGTTCGAAATCTTCGCCGATCACCAGTTCCGTTGAGCCGCCGCCGATATCGATAACCAGCTTGCGGCCTTTTTCCGGCTGGGTGTGTTCAACGCCCATAAAAATCAGACGTGCTTCTTCATTGCCAGAAATAATCTCAATCGGGTAGGGGATGACTTTTTCTGCGCGCTTGAGAAAATCGGTCGCGTTCAGCGCCTGACGTAGAGTATGGGTTCCCACGATACATACGCTCGACGGGGGAAAACCTTGCAGTCGTTCGGCGAAAAGCGACAAACAGCTTAATCCGCGCTCCATTGCTTCTTCGCTCAGCTTGTTGTCTGCGCCGAGCCCATCCGCCAGATGTACGCGTTGTTTCAGTCGTCCGATGATTTGCATTGCACCATCAACCACGCGGGCAATGACCATATGAAAACTGTTTGAACCCAGGTCGACCGCAGCAAATTCCTGCGGTCGTGGTGACTTGTCGTGTATTGGCATATCGTTAGTCAGGTTGCTCGAGTGATTTGATGTAGTCGTAAATCGCCAATTGTGACTGAACCTTACGGCGGTTTCCACGTGGCACGTAGCGATTACTCAGTTCTTTATCGATGAAGCGAGCCTTCACCGTATCGCTAAACAGAATATCAATGATATCCAGCACGCGTTGCTTGAGGCGTGGATCAAGTAGCGGGGTAGCGACTTCGATACGATAGTCGATATTTCTTGTCATCCAGTCAGCCGAGGAGAGATACACCTGCTTATCGCCGCCGTTCTCAAAGATATAAACCCGGTCATGTTCGAGGTAGCGGTCAACAATGCTGATAACGCGAATATTATCGCTGATGCCTTCAAGGTTCGGGATCAGAGAACACATACCGCGAATCAATAAATTGACCGGCACGCCTGAGCCTGAGGCTGCATAGAGACGATCCACCAGACCTTTGTCGACCAGGTTATTCAGTTTTAACGTAATTCCTGAAGGTAACCCTTGCTGTGCGTTAGCGATCTCTTTGTCGATCATGGCGTACAGCAGGCGACGTGAGTTCTGCGGAGAAACCAACAGATAATCAAATGTTACCGGACGATATGGGTTTTCAATGAAGTTGAACACCCGGCGAACTTCGTTAGTAATGCGTGAATCGGCGGTAAGCAATGAGTAATCGGTATAGAGGCGCGCCGTTTTTTCGTTGAAGTTACCGGTCCCGATATGCGCATAGCGCACGACTTCATCGCCTTCTTTACGTGAGATAAGAAACAGCTTGGCGTGAATTTTCAGGCCTGGGGCGGAGAAGATGACGTGAACGCCCGCTTCGGTAAGACGTTTGGCCCAGTGAATGTTGGCTTCTTCATCGAAGCGTGCCTGCAGTTCCACGACGACAGTGACTTTCTTACCGTTATGCGCGGCATGGATCATCGCGTCGATGATGCGCGAGTCTTTTGCCACACGGTAGATGTTGATTTTTATCGCCAGTACGCTTGGGTCGAAGGAGGCCTGACGCAGCAGTTCCAGCACATGTTCAAAGGTGTGATACGGATAATAAAGCAGTACATCACGCTCGCGGATTGCGTCAAATCCGTTACGGAATTTCTCGTTATCGAACCAGATGTGACGCAGACGGGGCAGTGGTTTATTCACCAGGTTAGCTTTGCCAACATTGGGGAAGTTAATAAAGTCTTTGAAGTTATGGTAACGCCCGCCGGGAACGATGGAGTCGTAGCGAGAAATGGTCAGTTTTTCACGCAGCACCTCGACCAGCGCATTAGGCATATCTCGCTGATAAACAAAGCGCACAGGCTCGGCGGTCAGACGCTGTTTCAGGCTGGATGACATAAGCTCCATCAGGCTAGATTCCATCTCGTGCACTAAATCGTATTCCGCGTCGCGGGTCATTTTCATCGAATAGGCGTTCAGCGCATCGTAATCAAAGAACCCTTTGAAAATATCGTCAAGGCAATAACGTAAAATGTTGTCCAACAGGATCATCGGTTTACGACGACGCGGGGTCTCCGGCGGCAAATTCACAAAACGGGGAACCTTGTCAGAAGGGATTTCCAGTAGCGCGTAGCGGATCGTATCACCACGGATAATCTCCACCGCCAGATAGGTATAGTCATCTTTCAGAAACTGGACTAAATCCGTCTCACGGTTAATCAGAATCGGCGTAATGTGCTGGCGAAGATATTGCTTGAAGTAATGGCGTAACCAGCTCTGCTGATTCACCGACAATTGGCGTTCGTTGATTAAGAAAATCTGGTTACGCGCCATCTCCAGCAGTAATTCGTTATACAGGCCGTCAAATTCCTGATCGGCTTTTAATACGCGGGCCTGGATTTTGCCGAGCAGATGGCGGGAGTGAGAGTTTGAACCCTGTTCTTCGCTAATGATGATTCGGCGCTTCAGTTCCGCAAAACGAACCTTGTAAAACTCGTCGAGGTTATTGGAATAGATGCCTAAAAAACGCATCCGTTCGATCAACGGGTTTGATTTATCAGCAGCTTCCTGGAGTACACGTTCGTTAAACGCTAACCAGCTGAGTTCTTTCTCGATATATAGCTTTTCCTGACCCATTACCACTTTTACTCCGTTTCATTCACGGGACACTACCGATTTATTATGGCGAGCATTGCTCTCAGATGTCCAACTGTGCCAGAAAAATATGACAATAAACTGTCTGATAGCAAAGAGAAAGGGGGGAAGAATAGTAGGCCGGATAAGCGAAGCGCCATCAGGCCTACCGGAAGATGTGATTATTCGTCGGCGGCGTAGCCTTGCGGCGGCAGGCGAACGCCGTCCAACCATGCTGCGTTATCGCGCATCTTCAGGCGACCATCGATAAACCAGCTTACCACCAGCGGGTAAATCGCATGTTCCTGGGCCTGAACCCGGGCAGTGACATCATCTTCGCTGTCGCCTTCAAATACCGGAACCTTGGCCTGGAGAATAACCGGTCCACCGTCCAGTTCATCAGTAACAAAATGGACGGAGGTTCCATGCTCTTCATCGCCGTTATCCAGTACCTGACGGTGCGTGTGCAAACCGGGATACTTCGGCAATAAAGACGGGTGGATATTCAGCAACCGTTCCGAATAGTGAGCAACAAACGCCGGGCTGAGGATGCGCATATAACCGGCCAGCACCACGACATCGGGGCCGTAGGCGTCAATCTCTTGTATCAGTTGGCGGTCAAATGCGTCACGGCTGGCAAACTGAGCGGCCTCCAGCGAATGTGCCGGAATATTCGCTTCTCGTGCACGTTCAAGGCCGAACGCATCGGCCTTGTTACTGAATACTGCCCGTATGGTGCCATTGATTTTTTTCTGTTCGCAGGCGTCGATGATTGCCTGCAAATTGCTTCCGTTACCGGAAATGAGCACCACAATGTTTTTCATTCAATGACCACACGCTGTTCGGAATCAGAGGCTTTGATGATACCGATTTTCCATGCGTTTTCACCTTTCTCATTGAGCAAAGCGAGGGCGTTGTCCACTTCCGAAGTAGGCAGGGCGATGACCATGCCTACGCCGCAGTTGAAGGTACGGTACATCTCGTGCTGGCTGACGTTACCCGCCGTTTGCAGCCAGTTGAAGACGGCTGGCCACTGCCATGAGGATTCGTCGATCACTGCCTGCGTGTTGTCTGGCAGGACGCGCGGAATATTTTCCCAGAAGCCGCCGCCGGTCAGGTGGGCGATGGCATGCACATCAACCTTCTCGATCAGCTCCAGAATGGATTTTACGTAAATACGGGTCGGGGCCAGTAAGTGATCGGCCAGCGACTTGCCTTCAAGCTCGGTGGTTTCAGGGTCACAACCGCTGACTTCAACGATTTTACGTACCAGGGAGTAGCCGTTGGAGTGCGGGCCGCTGGAGCCGAGCGCAATCAGCACGTCGCCGTCAGCCACTTTTGAACCGTCGATAATCTCGGATTTTTCGACGACGCCAACGCAGAAGCCAGCCACGTCGTAATCTTCGCCGTGGTACATGCCCGGCATTTCAGCCGTTTCACCGCCCACCAGCGCACAGCCTGACTGCAGACAGCCTTCGGCAATACCATTAATGACGCTGGCTGCGGTATCCACATCCAGTTTGCCAGTCGCATAGTAGTCGAGGAAAAACAGCGGCTCAGCGCCCTGAACCACTAGGTCGTTGACGCACATCGCGACCAGGTCGATGCCAATGGTGTCGTGGCGTTTCAGGTCCATCGCCAGACGCAGTTTTGTGCCTACGCCATCGGTGCCGGAAACCAGTACCGGTTCACGATATTTTTGCGGCAATGCGCACAGCGCACCGAAGCCACCCAGACCACCCATCACTTCCGGGCGACGCGTTTTCTTTACTACGCCTTTGATTCGATCAACCAGAGCATTACCTGCATCAATATCAACACCGGCATCTTTGTAGCTAAGAGAGGTTTTATCGGTCACTGCCTGCTTCCCCACATGTTTACTTGCAGTAAAAGTTAAATTCGGCGCAATTCTAACAGGGAAAGCAAACGTTTGCGAGCCTGCTCTGCATCAAGTTTTATCTGCTGATTTTTTCAGCATTTTACAGTCATTTATCTATTTGTTTGAATCGCGCCACGAAAATGAAACCGGGTACATTCTTGTTCTTGAAACCAGCCAGCCAAATGCGCAGTATCGTACTGAAACCGGTTTCTGTTTTCTGTTACGGACCTCACCGAGAGTGTTTTGAACAGGGTAATCATGATAGGGGGAAGGTATGTCTGGATTTAAAGCAGATTTCATGTGGGGGGGCGCTGTAGCCGCTCACCAACTGGAAGGTGGCTGGCGGGAAGGTGGAAAGGGAATTAGCGTTGCTGATGTGATGACGGCGGGGGCGCATGGTGTGGCGCGTGAAATTACTGACGGTGTGATCGCCGGTAAAAATTACCCTAACCATGAGGCGATTGATTTTTATCACCGCTATAAAGAGGACATAAAGCTGTTTGCTGAAATGGGCTTTAAATGTTTTCGTACTTCCATTGCGTGGACGCGTATTTTCCCATTAGGCGATGAAGCGCAACCCAATGAAGCCGGTCTGCAGTTTTATGATGATCTGTTCGACGAATGTCTGAAACATGGCATTGAGCCGGTAATTACGCTGTCGCATTTTGAGATGCCTTACCATCTGGTGACGGAATACGGCGGCTGGCGCAATCGTAAACTTATCGATTTCTTTGTCCGTTTTGCCGGGGTGGTTTTCACGCGTTATCAGCACAAAGTGAAGTACTGGATGACGTTTAATGAGATTAACAACCAGGCGAATTATCACGAAGACTTCGCCCCTTTTACTAATTCTGGTCTGAAGTACCAGCCAGGTGAAGATCGCGAGCCGGTCATGTACCAGGCGGCGCACTATGAACTGGTGGCAAGCGCGCTGGCGGTGAAGACCGCGCGTGAAATTAACCCCGCGTTGCAGGTAGGGTGCATGATTGCCATGTGTCCAATCTACCCGCTGACCTGCGCGCCAGACGATATGATGATGGCGATGAACGCCATGCACCGTCGTTACTGGTTTACCGACGTGCATGTGCGTGGTAGATACCCGCAACATCTTCTCAACTACTTTGCTCGCCGTGGCTTTGAACTCGATATCACCAAGGAAGACCGTCAGGCGCTGGCCCTGGGCTGCGTTGATTACATCGGTTTTAGCTACTATATGTCTTTCGCGACGCAGGCTACGGCGGATAACCCCCAGTTGGATTACGATGAGTCGAAAAGCCTGGTACCTAACCCGTACGTGCAAAAATCGGACTGGGGCTGGCAGATTGATCCGGTCGGTCTGCGCTATTCGCTGAATTGGTTCTGGGATCATTATCAACTGCCGCTATTTATTGTCGAAAATGGATTTGGCGCCATCGACGTGCGCGAGAGCGATGGTACAGTCAACGACCAGTACCGTATCGACTACCTTGCCGCCCACATACGTGAGATGAAAAAAGCGGTGGTGGAAGATGGCGTGGAGCTGATGGGATATACCCCGTGGGGGTGTATTGATTTAGTCTCGGCCGGGACGGGGGAGATGAAAAAACGCTACGGGTTTATCTACGTCGATAAAAATAATGACGGTAGTGGGACATTAGCACGCTCGCCTAAGAAATCTTTTTCATGGTATCAAAACGTCATCCAGACTAATGCTGAATATCTTTAAAATTCATAGCATTGATAACAAGCTCCGCCATGAGTGCGGGGCTTGTTTTATACTCATCATCCAGACGCAAACGACTTTGGTTGATCCATATCAAGCGGATGCAGTGTTGCGCCAGAGACGAAAAGCGGTATAATCCGGCGATTTTTTTTGTGGTTGCCACTCGTCTGAGGAAAGGAGAAGAGTATGAAGATCGTGGAAGTCAAACACCCACTCGTCAAACACAAGCTGGGACTGATGCGTGAAAACGATATCAGCACTAAACGCTTTCGTGAACTCGCCTCGGAAGTTGGCAGCCTGCTGACTTATGAAGCAACCGCTGATCTGGAAACCGAAAAGGTGACCATTGAGGGCTGGAACGGTCCGGTTGAAGTAGACCAAATCAAAGGTAAAAAAATCACCGTTGTGCCAATCCTGCGTGCCGGTCTGGGCATGATGGAAGGCGTACTGGAAAACGTTCCGAGCGCGCGTATCAGCGTTGTCGGTATGTACCGTAACGAAGAAACGCTGGAGCCGGTTCCGTATTTCCAGAAGCTGGTTTCTAACATCGATGAGCGTATGGCGCTGATCGTAGACCCGATGCTGGCGACCGGCGGTTCCGTTATCGCCACCATCGACCTGCTGAAAAATGCAGGCTGCACCAGCATTAAAGTGCTGGTGCTGGTTGCGGCGCCGGAAGGTATCGCGGCGCTGGAAAAAGCGCACCCGGATGTTGAACTGTACACGGCCTCCATCGATCAGGGACTGAACGAGCACGGATACATTATTCCGGGGCTTGGCGATGCCGGCGATAAGATTTTTGGTACCAAGTAAACGAATAAGTGAAAAGAAGCCGACTTTAAGAGTCGGCTTTTTTTTGAATACAACAACCTAATCGCTAATAACAAACAACACTCAGAGGAAAACACTATGACGCGCCGTGCTATCGGGGTAAGTGAAAGACCGCCGCTTTTACAGACAATCCCGCTTAGTTTGCAGCACCTGTTCGCCATGTTTGGCGCTACGGTACTGGTGCCAGTTCTGTTCCACATCAACCCGGCTACCGTTTTGCTGTTTAACGGCATTGGTACGTTGCTGTATCTCTTTATCTGTAAGGGTAAAATTCCCGCGTATCTCGGTTCCAGCTTTGCGTTTATTTCTCCGGTGCTGCTGCTGCTGCCGTTAGGTTATGAAGTGGCGCTGGGCGGTTTCATTATGTGCGGCGTCCTGTTCTGCCTGGTTTCTTTCATCGTTAAGAAAGCAGGCACCGGCTGGCTGGATGTGATGTTCCCTCCGGCGGCGATGGGCGCAATCGTTGCCGTCATCGGCCTGGAGCTGGCGGGCGTTGCTGCGGGCATGGCGGGATTACTGCCTGCTGAAGGGCAATTACCGGATTCGAAAACCATCATCATCTCGATGGTGACGCTGGCGGTGACGGTATTTGGCTCCGTACTGTTCCGCGGTTTTATGGCGATTATCCCGATTCTGATTGGGGTGCTGGCCGGTTATGCGCTCTCTTTCGTGATGGGCGTTGTGGACACCACGCCGATTACCCAGGCGCACTGGTTTGCGCTGCCGACTCTCTACACGCCGCGTTTTGAATGGGTTGCCATTCTGACCATCTTGCCTGCTGCGCTGGTGGTTATCGCTGAACACGTCGGACACCTGGTAGTGACGGCAAATATCGTGAAAAAAGATTTGATTCGCGATCCTGGTTTGCATCGTTCTATGTTCGCCAACGGCCTGTCTACGGTCATCTCCGGTTTCTTCGGCTCTACGCCGAACACCACGTATGGCGAAAACATCGGCGTAATGGCGATTACCCGCGTTTACAGTACCTGGGTTATTGGCGGCGCCGCGATTTTTGCCATCCTGCTCTCCTGTGTAGGCAAGCTGGCGGCGGCGATCCAGATCATCCCGCTGCCGGTCATGGGCGGCGTATCGTTGTTACTGTATGGCGTGATTGGTGCTTCCGGTATTCGCGTACTGATCGAATCAAAAGTTGACTACAACAAAGCTCAGAACCTGATCCTGACCTCGGTCATTTTGATCATTGGCGTGAGTGGCGCGAAAGTTCACATTGGCGCCGCAGAGCTGAAAGGCATGGCGCTGGCGACCATCGTCGGTGTCTGCCTGAGCCTGATTTTTAAAGTCATCAGCCTGCTGCGTCCGGAAGAAGTGGTGCTCGACGCAAAAGATGCAGACAGCCCGCAACAGTAAGTCTCTGACCGGGCGGCATCGCTGCCCGGTTCTATCGCGACGCATTTCTGTGTTAAACTCAACGCGATTTTATGAAATCCTGGGTTGAGGTATCTCTGAACACACCGGCACAGCTCTCTTTGCCACTTTATCTTCCTGACGACGAAACGTTTGCAAGTTTCTGGCCGGGGGATAACTCCTCTTTACTGGCTGCACTGCAAAACGTGCTGCGTCAGGAACATAGCGGGTATATTTATCTCTGGTCGCGTGAAGGCGCTGGCCGTAGTCATTTGCTGCATGCAGCCTGTGCGGAACTGTCTGCGCGCGGCGATGCGGTAGGCTACGTGCCGCTCGATAAGCGCACCTGGTTTGTTCCCGAGGTGCTCGACGGTATGGAGCATTTATCACTGGTATGCATCGATAACATCGAATGTGTGGCCGGTGATTCGCTGTGGGAAATGGCGATCTTTGATCTCTACAACCGTATTCTGGAGTCGGGGAAAACGCGTCTGCTGATCACCGGCGATCGCCCGCCAAGGCAGCTCAATCTGGGGTTACCGGATCTCGCCTCGCGCCTGGACTGGGGACAGATCTACAAGCTGCAGCCGCTTTCTGATGAAGATAAGCTGCAGGCGCTGCAATTACGCGCCAGGCTTCGTGGGTTTGAACTGCCGGAAGATGTGGGACGTTTCCTGCTTAAACGTCTGGATCGGGAAATGCGTACGCTGTTTATGACGTTGGATCAGCTTGATCACGCATCGATTACCGCCCAGCGTAAGCTGACCATTCCGTTCGTAAAAGAGATTTTGAAACTGTAAACGCCGCAGCCGAAAAGAGTGCGGCGATTTCAGGTTAACCGACGATTTCCAGTACCTGCTCCGGCGGACGTCCGATCCGCGCCTGGCCTTTGGCAACCACAATGGGGCGCTCCATCAGCTTCGGATTTTCTACCATCGCCTGAATCAGCGCATCTTCACTCAAATTCTTGTCCGCCAGGTTAAGCGACTTGTAGAGATCTTCTTTCTGGCGCATCAGTTCGCGCGCGCTGGACATGCCCAGCATCTGCAGCAGTTCACGCAAGGTTGCGGCGTCTGCTGGCGTTTCCAGATACAGTACTACTTCCGGGTCCACGCCGTTGGACTTCAGCAATTCCAGCGTTTCGCGGCTCTTGGAACAACGTGGGTTATGGTAGATTTTAATCGCGTCTGACATGACTTCTCCTTGCATAACAATACTGCCGGATGGCGACGCTACAGCATCGCCATCCGGCAAGAGTTCGATAATTACATCTTCGTATACGGTTTAAAACGTTCTTGCAACTGGCGCAACTGGTCGATACGGGCATCGTATCTGGCCTGCTGCTGGCTTCCCAGTTTGACCTGAGAACTTGCGCTGCTGAGCATCGAAATCGCCTGGTCAAGACGCCCTGCAAGGGCATACCCTTCCGCACGGGCAGCCAGTTCCTGATCGCGGTTACCGAGAGCAGCCTCCGTTTGCGCTAACAAATCCCAGCCGTTAGGGTCATCCTTATGGTTAAACGTATAACGATTCAGGATATTGGCTGCTTCTTTGGCTTGCCCGCCCTGTAAATACGCATTTGCCAGATTGAGCTGCAGTACCGGATTGACTCGCAGGTCTCGAGCATTTTTAAGGCGATTAATCGCGTCGCCGGTTTTCTTCTGGCCGAGATCGATATCCGTTGCCAGGTCAAGATACCAGGCATTGTTTGGTTCGGCCGTCAGCAATGGTTGCAGCGCTTTACGCGCCTCGTCGTATTTACTGGCCTCCATTGCCTGCAACGCCCGGCCATACTGCGCTGCACGTTGCTCGCGTACGTTGCCTTTCGACCAGCTACTCAGCAAGTCATCGGTCAACTGGTTGCGACCAGAGTTATACATGCCTAAGGTTCGCGCCTTGGCCAGATAAAAATCTGCTGAAGACTGGACGACGACCGGGCGCATCTGGTTGGCGCGGTTACGCGCATCTGCCAGACGGCTTTCTGGCAGGGGGTGGGTCAGCAAAATTTCCGGTGGACGCGAAGAGTAACGGGCCTGATCGAGCAGTTTTTCCAGGAACGTCGGCATGGCCTGGGGATCGAATCCCGAACGTTGCAGTACCTGAATACCGATGCGGTCCGCTTCCTGTTCGTTTTGCTGCGTAAAGCTGATCATTCCCTGGCGCGTACCCGCCAGCGTACCGGTCAGCGCCGCCATACCCGCCTGGGGACTGGCCATCGCCAATAAAATGGATCCTAACGCACCGACCCACGTTAGCGGGGCGCTGCGTTTCTGATCTTCCATCGCTCGCGCCAGGTGACGCTGCGTGACGTGGGAAATTTCGTGCGCCATAACCGATGCCAGTTGGCTTTCGTTATCGGAATAGCGGAACAGTGCGGAGTGCAAAACAACGTTGCCGCCAAAGAAGGCAAAGGCGTTAATTTCATCGTTGTTGATTAAAAAGAAGGTGAAGGGCGTTTTTACCGAGTCGGCGTGTGCAACTAAACGCATCCCCAGACTATTAATATATTGGGTCAGCAACGGATCGTTAATTAACGGCGCGCTGCCCCGCAGTTGGCGTACATAAAAATCGCCCATCTGCATTTCCTGTCCTATGGAAAGGGTACTCCCTGCCGAGGTTCCCATATCAGGCAGGGTGTCCGCGGGGTCAGCAAATGCGGGCGCAACCTGACCGATGGTCAGTGCGGCAATGAGGGTAGCAACCAGGTTTTTTTTCAACTGCCTGAACATAACCTCTGTCCTGTATTCTTTTTTGAGATAGCCATTTGACCAATGCCGTGAAGTATCGTTCACACTCCGCAAGCTTAGGGAGTGTAACTGTGAAACCTGACGATGAACACCCAGGAAAAATGTCTTTTCACTTTGCGTAATCAGCCATAAAAAGCGAAGTCTTTTTTGTGACATTTCGATACAATTCGGGATCGCAATCCCGCTATTGGGTTCATGGAAGGGTTTTATGCTCGAAATGTTGATGCAATGGTATCGCCGCCGCTTTAGCGACCCCGAGGCCATCGCCCTGCTAATTATTCTGGTTGCCGGTTTTGGCATCCTGTTCTTCTTTAGCGGTCTTTTGGCGCCGCTGTTGGTCGCCATTGTGCTGGCGTACCTGCTTGAGTGGCCGACTGTACGGCTGGAACATATCGGCTGTTCACGGCGCTGGGCGACATCAATCGTGCTGGTGGTGTTTGTCGGTATTTTGCTGCTGATGGCGTTTGTGGTGATGCCCGTCGCGTGGCAGCAGGGGATTTACCTGATCCGCGATATGCCCGGTATGCTCAATAAATTATCTGATTTTGCCGCCACTTTACCACGACGTTATCCGGCGCTGATGGATGCGGGCATTATTGATGCGATGGCGGAGAATATGCGCTCGCGGATGCTCACCATGGGCGATTCGGTGGTGAAATATTCGTTAGCCTCTCTGGTCGGATTGCTGACGCTGGCGGTCTATCTGGTGCTTGTCCCGTTGATGGTGTTCTTCCTGATCAAAGATAAGGGTCAGATGCTGAACGCCGTGCGTCGGGTACTGCCGCGTAATCGCGGACTGGCGGGACAGGTATGGAAAGAGATGAATCAGCAAATCACCAACTATATCCGCGGAAAGGTGCTGGAAATGGTGGTGGTCGGCGTGGCGACCTGGCTCGGCTTCCTGCTGTTTGGCCTCAACTATTCTCTGCTATTGGCGGTGCTGGTGGGGTTCTCGGTTTTGATCCCGTATATCGGCGCTTTTGTGGTGACGATTCCGGTCGTCGGAGTGGCGTTGTTCCAGTTCGGGCTTGGCACCGAGTTCTGGAGCTGCTTTGCCGTGTACCTGATAATCCAGGCGCTGGACGGTAATCTGCTGGTCCCGGTACTGTTCTCCGAGGCCGTTAACCTGCACCCGCTGGTGATTATTCTGTCGGTCGTTATTTTTGGCGGGCTGTGGGGATTCTGGGGCGTATTCTTTGCGATTCCTCTGGCGACGCTTATCAAAGCCGTCATGCATGCCTGGCCTGATGGTCAGGCCGTTGACGAACCTTAATCTGCAAACTCCGGCGATGCAATGTCGCCGGAGCTGAACTTGTCTGACCTCTATCCACACTTTCTGAATAATCTCCTCTGGTGTCGTTTTTCTCCGCGTTTGTCTTTAACTTGACCCGCGTGATGTCTTTTCGTCACGCAAGGAATAAGACCAACAGGAGAACAACATGGGTCACAACACACACACGCAGCAAAAGGTGGGATGGGGCGGTTATCTCGCTTTTTTTATTACAATTATTCTTTTTTCCGGCATGTTTGCGAAAAGTACCGAATGGTGGCGGGTATTTGACTTCACCGTCCTTAACGGTGCGTTTGGGAAGGTTAATGCGGCAGGCGATACGGCGATCTCTTTTCGCGGCACGGGTGGCATGGGCGCTAAAGATGGCTTTTTATTCGCACTGGAACTGGCGCCTTCCGTCATTCTTTCTCTGGGGATTATCTCCGTCACCGAAGGGTTAGGTGGATTGCGCGCCGCACAACAGTTAATGACGCCAGTCCTGCGCCCGTTGCTCGGAATTCCAGGTGTTTGTTCGCTGGCGCTGATCGCGAATTTGCAAAATACCGATGCCGCAGCCGGGATGACGAAAGAAATGGCTGAAGAGCGCATTATCACTGAACAGGAACGTGCCGTTTTTGCCTGCTGGCAAACCAGCGGCAGCGCCTGTATTACCAACTATTTTTCCTCAGGGGCCGCGCTGTTTACGATGGTTACCGTTCCGGTGATTACGCCGCTGGCGGTGATCCTTGTGTTCAAATTTGTGGGGGCTAACCTGCTGCGCTTATGGATTGCGCAGTTGGAAAATCGCCGTACACAGCAGGAGGACTGAGATGACAACGCAGGTACGTAAAAACGTCATGGATATGTTTATCGATGGCGCACGGCGCGGGTTTACCATAGCAACAACCAGCCTGTTACCGAACGTGGTGATGGCGTTTGTGATTATCCAGGCGCTGAAAGTAACGGGGCTGCTCGAGATTGTCGGGCGGGTATGTGAGCCCGTGATGGCGTTATGGGGGCTGCCGGGCGAATCTGCCACCGTCCTGCTGGCGGCGGTCATGAGTATGGGAGGCGGCGTCGGTGTTTGCGCCAGCCTGGTTGTTGCCGGTACGCTTTCGGGACATGATGCCACGGTATTATTACCCGCTATCTACCTGATGGGTAATCCGGTGCAAAATGTGGGACGTTGTTTGGGGACTGCGGGGGTCCATCCTCGTTACTATCCGCTTATTATTGCGGTGTGCGTCATTAATGCACTGCTCTCTATTTGGGTCATGCAGGTTATTGCCTGACAAGGAAGGTTATGAACTGTTCAATTCTTAATTTGACATTGTTCCAGCAGGGACATGTGTACGCGCCGGAAGATTTAGGGCGACAGGATATACTGGTATCCGGCAGCAAAATTGTTGCCATCGCGCCGTCGATTTCTCCTGAAGACTTTCCCGGCTGCGAGTGCGTCAATCTGGACGGCGCGATTGTGTGCCCGGGGTTTATCGATCAGCACGTCCATTTGATTGGCGGTGGCGGTGAAGCGGGTCCGCACACCCGCACGCCGGAAGTGCGTTTGTCACGGCTGGTTGAAGCTGGCGTCACTTCGGTGGTGGGATTACTGGGTACAGATGGTATTACCCGTCATCCGGAGTCGCTGCTGGCGAAAACCCGCGCGCTGGAGTTTGAAGGTATCAGCGCCTGGATGCTGACCGGTGCGTATTCTCTGCCTTCCCCGACTATCACCGGCAGCATCGATCGCGACGTGGCGCTGATCGATAAAGTGATTGGCGTGAAGTGTGCGATTTCGGACCATCGTTCTTCAGCTCCAGATACCCAGGCACTGGCGAACATGGCGGCGCAGTCGCGCGTCGGTGGATTGTTAGGGCGTAAACCGGGGATCAGCGTTTTCCATATGGGCGACAGCCCGCGCATGCTGGAACCGTTGTATCAGATCCTTGAAAACTGCGACGTGCCGATAACTAAACTGTTGCCGACTCATGTTAACCGTGCGGAACCCTTGTTCCAGGCGGCACTGGAGTATGCCCGCAAAGGCGGTTTTATCGATATTACCAGCAGCATTGATGAGCCTGTTGATCCGGCCACGGCTATTGCCACGGCGCTGCGCCAAAATGTGCCGCTGTCGCGCATTACCCTGAGCTCGGACGGCAACGGCAGCCAACCGGAATTTGATGAGTCAGGTAATCTCACCGGGATTGGCGTCGCGGGGTTTGAATCACTGGCGGAAACGGTGCGCCAGTTGGTGAAGGTTCATGCTATACCGCTGGAACAGGCGCTGTGTCCGCTGACGCGTACGGTGGCAGAATTTTTAGGGCTGGAGCATAAAGGGCGTCTGGCTGTGGGATGCGATGCGGATATTCTGGTGCTGAACGACGCACTGGAGGTGAATCACCTGTGGGCGAAGGGAAAAGCGGTAGTCAGAGAGAAAAAAGCCTGCGTCAAAGGGACGTTTGAATAACCGAGGTTGATGCAGGATGGCGGCGTAAACGCCTTATCAGGCCTACAAAGTGTGCAAACTGTAGGCCTGATAAGCAAAGCGCCATCAGGCTTTTTTCAGAAAAACGTGAATCAGGCGTTCTCTTTCAGCCAGTTCATTACCACGTCGTGGTGATTGCTGGTTTTGAAGTTATCAAACACATGCTCAATTTTCCCTTCAGCATCAATCAGGAAGCTGATGCGGTGGATGCCATCGTAGGTTTTGCCCATAAATGACTTCTCACCCCAGACGCCGAACTGCTCGCAAACCTGATGATCTTCGTCGGACAAGAGCGTGAAGTTAAGAACTTCTTTCTCCGCGAATCGGGAAAGTTTTTCCGGTTTATCGGTGCTGATTCCCAGCACTTCAACACCTGCTTTTTTTAACTCATCCATGTTATCGCGCAGGCCGCAGGCCTGTACGGTACAGCCGGGTGTCATGGCTTTCGGGTAAAAATAAACCAGAACACGCTGTCCCTGGAAGTCGGTTAAATTTACTTGTTCTCCGTCTTGATCCGGCAAGCTAAATTTCGGTGCGATATCACCGGCTTTCAGTGGGTTCATTACTTAACTCCATCCTGTTCATCATGCTGTGAGTAATTGACGACGTTAATACTGCCTTGCGCATTGAGTTCTGTACAGAGTGCTTTAAACGCATCTTCAATATTTGCCGCGTCATGTGACGCAGGACTATGTGCGGTAATTTGAATAAACAACTGCGCCGTCTTTCCATTCTCAGCCGGTTGCGTGCGTGAAACCAGTTCCGCAATATTCATTTGGTGGCTATCAAACAGGGCGGTAAAGCGTTCAATCAAATGTGGAGAATCGGGGACATCGACCTGCACCCATACCGTGGCGGGCATTGCTGGGCGGGGACGCGCAGTCGTGCGCTTCATGACAATCAATAAATCCAGCTCAGCGCCTTTCAACGGCAAGGTTGATTCAATCAGGGTGATGGCATTCCAGGTGCCTGACAGCAGCATGATAAATGTGAATTCGTCACCCAGCATCGCCAGTCGGCTGTCTTCGATATTACAGCCGCAACTGCTGACATGACGCGTGATGGTGTTCACAATTCCTGGGCGGTCGGCACCCAGCGCAGTAATGACCAGATAGTGTTGCGATGACGATGTCAAACCTGTTCTTCCTTTGAGCGGTGAGGTAATCATAAGGAAAGCATAAAAAAAACATGCATACAACAATCAGAACGGCTCTGGTCGCTTGCTTTTATTGTCGTACCAAACGTACCATTGAGACACTTGTTTGCACAGAGGATGGCCCATGTTCACGGGAAGTATTGTCGCGCTTGTTACGCCGATGGATGAGAAAGGTAAAGTCTGCCGGTCGAGCCTGAAAAAACTGATTGATTATCATGTCGCCAGCGGCACCTCGGCGATCGTTTCGGTTGGCACCACCGGTGAGTCTGCCACCCTGAGTCATGATGAACATGGCGATGTGGTGATGATGACGCTGGAGCTGGCCGACGGGCGTATTCCGGTAATTGCCGGAACGGGCGCCAATGCGACCGCAGAAGCCATTAGTCTGACGCAGCGTTTCAACGATAGCGGTGTTGTCGGCTGCCTGACGGTGACGCCGTATTACAACCGCCCAACCCAGGAAGGTTTGTTCCAGCATTTCAAAGCCATCGCTGAACATACTGACCTGCCGCAAATTCTGTATAATGTGCCGTCCCGTACTGGCTGCGATATGCTGCCAGAAACCGTTGGCCGTCTGGCGAAAGTAAAAAATATTATCGCTATTAAAGAGGCCACGGGGAACTTAAGTCGCGTTCACCAGATCAAAGAGCTGGTTTCAGACGACTTCATTCTGCTCAGCGGTGATGACGCGACCGGACTGGATTTTATGCAGCTCGGTGGTCATGGCGTGATTTCCGTAACGTCTAACGTTGCGGCGCGTGACATGGCCGAAATGTGCAAACTGGCGGCTGCAGGGCATTTTGCCGAGGCGCGGGTAATTAACCAGCGTCTGATGCCGTTACACAACAAACTTTTTGTCGAACCCAATCCTATCCCAGTGAAATGGGCATGTAAGGAGTTGGGACTTGTGGCGACCGATACGCTGCGTCTGCCGATGACGCCAATCACGGACAATGCTCGTGAAATCGTCAAGGCGGCGCTTAAGCATGCCGGTTTGCTGTAAAGTTTAGGGAGATTTGATGGCTTACTCAGTACAAAAGTCGCGCCTGGCCAAGGTTGCGGGTGTTTCGCTTGTTATGTTGCTCGCGGCCTGTAGTTCTGACTCGCGCTATAAGCGCCAGGTGAGCGGTGATGAATCCTATCTGGAGGCCGCACCGCTTGCTGAGCTTCATGCGCCAGCTGGGATGATTCTGCCGGTTATGTCGGGTGACTATAATATCCCGGTAACCAACGGTAGCGGTGCCGTGGGTAAAGCGCTGGACATTCGCCCACCAGCTCAGCCGTTAGCGTTAGTCACTGGCGCTCGTACCCAGATCGCAGGTGATACGTCGACATTACTGGTGGAAAATGGTCGTGGCAACACGCTGTGGCCACAGGTCGTTAGCGTCATTCAGTCTAAAAACTACACGATCGCTAAGCGTGATGATGCCAGCCAGACGTTGACCACCGACTGGGTTGACTGGAACCGTCTGGATGAAGACGAGCAGTACCGTGGACGTTATCAAATCTCGGTTAAACCGCAGGGCTATCAGCAAGCGGTAACGGTGAAACTGACTAACCTCGAGCAGGCGGGTAAACCTGTAGCCGATGCGGCATCTATGCAGCGTTACAGCGCTGAGATGATGAACGTCATCTCTGCTGGTCTGGATAAGAACGCCACAGATGCTGCGAATGCCGCGCAGAACCGCTCTGCAGCAACCATGGATGTTCAGAGCGCCGCCGACGACACTGGTTTACCAATGCTGGTGGTGCGTGGACCGTTCAACGTGGTGTGGCAGCGTCTGCCGGCAGCGCTTGAGAAAGTGGGCATGAAAGTGACCGACAGCACCCGTTCTCAGGGCAGCATCGCCGTGACCTACAAACCACTGTCTGATAGCAGCTGGCAGGAACTGGGCGCAAGCGATCCAGGTTTAGTGTCTGGCGACTATAAACTGCAGGTCGGTGATTTAGATAACCGCAGTAGTATGCAGTTTATCGATCCGAAGGGGCATACCCTGACGCAAAGCCAGAACGACGCGCTGGTCGCCGTCTTCCAGGCAGCGTTCAGTAAGTAAAAATGAAGGGCTGGATAACTCCAGCCCTTTTTTTCTGATATGATACGCAAACGTGTGCGTCGGCAGAAAAACGCAATATTTATCGTTAATTCACACCCAGGAGTAATAAAGATGCAAAAGCAAGCTGAGTTGTATCGTGGTAAAGCGAAGACCGTATACAGCACGGAAAACCCGGACCTGTTGGTGCTCGAATTCCGCAATGATACGTCAGCAGGGGATGGCGCGCGCATTGAACAGTTTGACCGTAAAGGCATGGTGAATAATAAGTTCAACCATTTCATTATGACTAAACTGCAAGAAGCGGGCATTCCTACCCAGATGGAGCGACTGCTTTCCGATACCGAATGTCTGGTGAAAAAACTGGAGATGGTACCGGTTGAATGTGTGGTGCGTAACCGCGCGGCGGGCTCACTGGTTAAGCGTTTAGGCGTTGAGGAAGGTATTGAACTGAATCCGCCGCTGTTTGATCTGTTCCTGAAAAACGATGCTATGCACGATCCAATGATTAACGATTCCTATTGCGAAACTTTTGGTTGGGTGAGCAAAGAGAATCTGGCGCGTATGAAAGAGCTGACCTACAAAGCTAACGACGTGCTGAAAAAGATGTTCGATGATGCGGGCCTGATTCTGGTCGATTTCAAACTTGAGTTTGGCTTGTATAAAGGTGAAGTGGTGCTGGGCGATGAATTCTCACCGGACGGTAGCCGTCTGTGGGACAAAGAAACGCTGGATAAAATGGACAAAGATCGCTTCCGCCAGAGCCTGGGCGGTCTGATCGAAGCCTATGAAGCCGTCGCGCATCGCCTGGGTGTCAAGTTAGACTAATTCCCTTCTGAGCCGGTGATCGCTCACTGGCTCATCAATCTCGCCGATTTTGATTACTGTTTCTTATGGTAATCCTGTTCCGAACCGCCTACGATCATCATCATAATGAATAAAAAGTTGAGGTGATTATGCGCTGGCAAGGGCGTCGTGAAAGTGACAATGTAGAAGACAGACGAAACAGCTCCGGCGGCCCTTCTATGGGCGGGCCTGGTTTTCGTTTGCCCAGTGGTAAAGGCGGCATCATCCTGCTGATAGTGGTGCTGGTCGCAGGTTATTATGGCGTGGATCTCACCGGATTAATGACCGGTCAACCCGTTTCCCAACAGCAATCATCACACTCCATCAGCCCAAATGATGATGAAGCGGCAAAATTTACCTCGGTGATTCTGGCCACCACGGAGGATACCTGGGGACAGCAGTTTGAAAAAATGGGCCGGACCTATCAACAGCCGAAGCTGGTGATGTATCGGGGCGCTACGCGTACCGGATGCGGCGCAGGCCAGTCCGTGATGGGCCCGTTTTACTGCCCGGCGGATGGCACCGTGTACATCGACCTCTCCTTCTACGACGATATGAAAAACAAGCTGGGCGCCGATGGTGATTTTGCTCAGGGCTATGTTATCGCCCATGAAGTGGGCCACCACGTGCAGAAACTGCTGGGTATTGAACCGAAAGTTCGTCAGATGCAACAGAATGCCTCACAGGCTGAAGTGAACCGTCTTTCCGTGCGTATGGAACTGCAGGCGGATTGCTTTGCCGGCGTCTGGGGCCATAGTATGCAGCAGCAGGGCGTGCTGGAGTCCGGCGATCTGGAAGAGGCGCTAAACGCCGCGCAAGCTATTGGCGACGATCGCCTGCAGCAGCAAGGACAAGGCCGCGTTGTACCGGACAGCTTTACCCACGGAACTTCTGAGCAGCGCTTTACCTGGTTCAAACGCGGCTTTGACAGCGGCGATCCGGGGCAGTGCAATACTTTTGGAAAAGGCATTTAAAATATAGAGGCAGGGATGTCTGATAACACGGCGCTGAGGGCGTTAACTGAACAGATGACCCGCGAAGGCATCCGCCGTCTGCTGGTTATCAGCGGCGAGGATAGCTGGCGTCAGGCGCAAGCGTTAGCGCTACGCAACGCGTTACCCGGTGACTGGCTATGGGTAGGGGCGCAAGCTCCAGCTGAGCCGAACTGTACGCCGCAGGCGCTGCAAACGTTACTAGGGCGCGAATTCCATCATGCGGTTTTTGACGCCGGGCAGGGATTTGACGCTGCGGCGTTTGCCGCCTTAAGCGGCACGCTGCTCGCCGGCAGCTGGCTGGTGTTGCTGACTCCCCCCTGGCATAGCTGGCACACGCATCCTGACGCGGATTCACTGCGCTGGAGTGACTGCGCTGACCCGATTCCAACGCCGTATTTTGTTGAACACGTCAAACGGGTCATTTCCCGTGATGGACAGGCTTTGCACTGGCAGCAGCATCAGCCTGCTACATATCCCCACTTTGCTGCTCGCGCCGACTGGCACGCGGCAACCGGTGAACCTCAGCCTGAACAGGCGCTGATTTTATCGCAGTTACTGACTATGCCTTCTGGCGTGGTTGCCGTGACGGCCGCGCGTGGTCGGGGAAAATCCGCGCTGGCGGGGCAACTGATTGCACGTATCAACGGGACTGCAATTGTTACCGCGCCTGCCAAAGCGGCAACCGATGTGCTGGCGCAATTTGCCGCAGAACGTTACCGTTTTATGGCCCCGGACGCGTTGTTAAGCAGTTCTGCAACCGCAGACTGGCTTATCGTTGATGAAGCCGCCGCAATCCCCGCGCCGCTACTGCATCAGTTAGTCGCGCGTTTTCCCCGCACGCTATTAACCACCACCGTTCAGGGCTATGAGGGAACCGGCAGAGGCTTCTTGTTGAAATTCTGCGCCCGCTTTCCCCATCTTCGACGTTTTGAGTTACAACAGCCCGTGCGCTGGGCGCTGGGATGTCCGCTGGAGAAAATCGTCAGCGATGCGCTGCTGTTTGACGACGAAACGTTTACGCATGCCCCGTCGGGCGATCTCCATTTAAGTGCATTTGAACAACAATCCTGGTATGACAACCCGGCGCTGCCGGTAGCGGTATATCAACTGCTTTCCGGGGCGCACTATCGCACTTCGCCACTGGATCTGCGGCGAATGATGGACGCGCCTGGCCAGCATTTCCTTCAGGCATCGTGTGCAGACTCGGTGGCGGGCGCCGTCTGGTTGGTGGATGAAGGGGGACTGTCTGCGGAATTAAGCCAGGCCGTTTGGGCAGGATATCGCCGACCACGAGGAAATCTGGTTGCACAGTCACTGGCGGCGCACGGCGGTGATCCGTTGGCGGCAACGCTCATTGGACGGCGGGTAAGCCGAATTGCGGTTCATCCTGCTCGCCAGCGAGAAGGTATCGGGCAGCAGTTGATTATGCAGGCCCGGCGTTACTCCACGCAGTGTGACTATCTGTCCGTCAGTTTTGGGTATACGGTCGAACTCTGGCGTTTCTGGCAGCGCTGTGGTTTTGTTCTGGTGCGAATGGGCAATCACCGCGAAGCCAGCAGCGGGTGCTATACCGCCATGGCGTTACTGCCCATTAGCGAAGCGGGAAAACGCCTCGCCGGGCGCGAACACCTGCGTCTGCGTCGCGATGCGGAGATCCTTACGCAGTGGAACGGTGAGGGCATTCCGCTGGACCCGTTGAAAGAGTCTACGCTTAATGAAGATGACTGGAATGATCTGGCGGGATTTGCCTTCGCCCATCGGCCATTACTGACGTCGCTTGGCTGTCTGACTCGTCTGCTTCAGCACAGCGAGTTACCTCTCCCGGCCTTGCGGGGGCGCTTACAGGCTAAACGCAGCGATGTCGAATTGTGCCAGCAGTTGAAGATCCCCGGGCGTAAAGCACTGCTGGTCGTTCAGCGGGCCGAGGCGGCGCAGGCGCTAAAGCAGCTGGATGCTGAACGTATACAGCGGCTACAAAATCGCATTATGCAATGGCAAAATTTTCACTAACTTCTTCAATTTACTGACATGGTCATTGCGGTTAAGCGGCGTAGAATAATTCTCATCAGTTAAGGAGATCGCCATGAAACATGACCATTTTGTTGTTCAAAGTCCTGATAAACCCGCTCAACAGCTACTGCTGCTGTTTCATGGCGTCGGCGATAACCCGGTTGCCATGGGCGAAATCGGCTCCTGGTTTGCGCCGCTGTTTCCGGATGCGCTCATCGTCAGCATTGGCGGGGCTGAGCCTTATGGTTCTCCTTCCGGACGTCAGTGGTTTTCGGTTCAGGGCGTAACGGAGGAGAACCGGCAGGCGCGTGTTGACGCCATTATGCCGGTCTTTATTGAAACCGTGCGCTACTGGCAAAAACACAGCGGCGTTTCACCTCAGGCTACCGCGCTGATTGGTTTTTCTCAGGGGGCGATTATGTCGCTTGAGAGTATTAAAGCCGAGCCGGGGCTGGCATCGCGGGTCATCGCCTTCAATGGTCGCTACGCCACCTTACCAGAGGTTGCAACCACGGCTACGACGGTACATTTGATTCACGGCGGTGAAGACCGGGTGATTGAGTTATCTCACGCCGTTGCTGCGCAGGAAGCGTTAATTCGCGCCGGTGGAGATGTGACGCTGGATATCGTCGAAAATCTGGGGCACGCCATTGATGAACACAGCATGCAGTTTGCGCTCGATCATCTGCGTTTTACCGTACCGAAACACTACTTTGATGAAGCGCTGAGCGGTGGTAAGCCTCACGATGATGATGTGATTGAGATGATCTGATTGATCACAGTAGGCCGGATAAAACGCGAAGCGTTGCCATCCGGCACTTAATACCCGGTAGCGCTAATGCTTACCGGGCCTACGGAACTTATCCGGCCTGGAAATTATTTCTTCGGTTGATCCTTGTTTGGCCAATCGTCGTCGTCGTCCCACTTATCGTTAAAGTCACGATGCGGGGGAAGCTCCGGCTTATTGGCGAGATATTTCTTAGGGTCGACACGCTTGAGATCTTTAATCACGTTCAGCAATACGCCTACCAGAAACACCAACACTAAAATCCACCAGTATTTTGCCAGCCAGTCCATGCTCATTTCCTCTTACAGGAACACTCATCAGGCGACGAGTTGCTCCATGATACGTTGATACATACGGGCCAGCAGTTGCAGGTCGGCGGCATTAACGCATTCATTAATTTTATGAATGGTCGCGTTGACCGGCCCAAGCTCTACTACCTGTGCCCCCATGCGGGCAATAAAACGCCCGTCGGATGTCCCGCCTGTAGTCAGTAACTGCGGTTTAATTTCATTATAGTGCTCAATGGCGTTCACTACTGCATCCACCAGTTTACCGCGTGCGGTCAGGAACGGCTGACCGGAGAGCCACCAGTCGACGGTATAACGCAGTTGGTGTTTATCCAGCAGTTCCAGCACCCTGGCTTTAATCATTTCATCGGTTAATTCGGTGCTGAAACGGAAGTTGAACTGAATAAAGAGCTCACCCGGGATAACATTGTTGCTGCCGGTTCCTGCCTGAATATTGGCAATCTGCATGCTGGTCGCCGGGAAGAACTCGTTACCCTGATCCCACTCGATCTCCACCAGTTCATTGAGCATAGGCGCTGCGCGGTGTACCGGGTTATCAGCCAGATGCGGGTAGGCTACGTGCCCCTGCACGCCGTGAATGGTCAGGTTGCAGGTCAGTGAACCACGACGACCATTTTTCACCACGTCGCCAACGATTTCCGTGCTGGACGGCTCGCCAACCAGACAATAATCGAGGCGTTCGTTCCGCGCCATGAGCGCTTCAACCACCTTCACGGTGCCATTTTTGGCGCTGGCCTCTTCGTCAGAGGTTATCAGGAATGCCAGGCGGCCCTGATGATTAGGATGTTGGGCGACAAAGCGTTCTGCGGCCACGACCATCGCCGCCAGTGAACCTTTCATATCGGCAGCGCCACGCCCAAACAACATGCCATCGCGAATGGTCGGTTCAAACGGCGGATTAATCCAGCGATCGACATCGCCGGCAGGCACTACGTCAGTGTGACCGGCAAACGCCAGGGTCTCACCTTTACCGCGCCATGCCCAAAAATTCTGCGTGTCACCAAAATCCATTCGCTCAACGGTAAAACCTACCGCGCGCAGGCGTTCAATCATTAACGCCTGGCACCCGGCATCATCCGGGCTCAGAGAAGGACGGCGAATAAGCTGCTGAGTCAGCTCAATAACCGGGCACGACATAGATTACACCTCATTAAAAAACTGCGTATAACTGGAATCACTGAAACCAAGCAGCATAGGCTTACCCGGCGCGCAGAGCAATGGGCGTTTGATAATTGCAGGCATTTCAATCATCAACGCGGCGGCGGCGTCCGCAGTAGTGATTTGGCTACGCGTGGCTTCATCCAGTTTCCGCCAGGTGGTTCCACGCGTATTGAGCAGCGGCTCCCAACCTAATTCGCTGATAAAGGACTGTAATAGCGTGTTGTCCAGGCCGTCGACGCGATAATCATGGAAGCGGTAGTCGATCCCTCGTTCTTCTAACCAGCGTCTGGCTTTTTTAATCGTATCGCAATTCTTAATGCCGTAGAGAGTAATCATCTGAATCCTTATTGATGGAATTTGAATATTTATGCCTATGTTTTGTGAACATGAATAATACATATTGTCATTCAGGCGTTATAGAGAAATATAACATTGTTGAACAAGGGTGAATAATGATTCCTGAAAGTTCCAAAACTATCGTATAAATGAAAATCAGAATTTGCCTGTTTGCATCAGCCTGTTTTTCCATCAGAATTGTCAAAGTAGTAGATGATGTATGAATATTTCAAAATGTTGCAGTAAGTCACATAAAATTTATGGGTTTAGCGCATAGTGATCACATATACCCCAAACACGGGAGGATGTAATCACAACCATCGGTTAAATGATCTTCTTTTGATGATGATGATTTCGTAGAATGCTCATAATAATAAGAGAGGTTGTTATGATTGAACGTGAACTGGGGAACTGGAAAGACTTTATCGAAGTCATGCTTCGTAAATAATTTTCTGGAAGAAATTCATATCCTGCAAAGGATAAAAAAAGGCGACTCAACGTAAGTCGCCTTTTTTGTGTCCGATTATTCTGGGCGTGGCTTCAATGGGAAGCGTCGACGGACCAGCACAAAGAACAGGGGAACGAAGTAAATTGCCAGGATTGTGGCTGAGATCATCCCGCCCATTACACCGGTCCCCACCGCATGTTGACTGCCGGAACCTGCGCCATTGCTGATGGCCATCGGCAACACCCCAAAGATGAACGCCAGCGACGTCATCAGAATCGGGCGTAATCGCTGGCGACAGGCATGCAGCGTGGCATCAAGCAGATCGTGTCCTTTCTCGTTCATCTCATTGGCGAATTCAACAATCAATATCGCGTTCTTCGCTGAGAGTCCGATAACGGTTAATAACCCGACCTGGAAATACACATCGTTTTCCAGACCGCGCATCCAGGTGGCCAGCAGCGCGCCAATAACCCCCAGCGGCACGACCAGCATGACGGAGAAGGGCACCGACCAGCTCTCGTACAGCGCCGCCAGACACAGGAACACGACCAGCAGAGAGATGGCGTACAGGGCAGGGGCCTGAGAACCCGACAGTCGTTCCTGATAAGACATCGCCGTCCATTCCAGGCCAAATCCGGTCGGCAATTGGCGGACCAGCGACTCCATCACGTCCATCGCCGTACCGGTACTGACGCCGGGCGCGGCTTCACCGACAATCTCGACGGCAGAATAGCCGTTATAACGCTCCAGACGCGGTGAGCCGGTTTCCCAACGCGAGGTGGCAAAGGCCGAGAAAGGCACCATGCCGCCGCTATTATTGCGAACGTACCACAGGTTGATATCGTCCGGGAGCATGCGGTATTTTGCCGCCGCCTGGACGTAGACTTTCTTCACGCGGCCGCGGTCCATAAAGTCGTTAACGTAGCTGGAGCCCCATGCCGTTTGCAATGTGTCGTTGATGTCGTCAATGGACACGCCCAGCGCCTGGGCTTTGCGCTGATCGATATCAATTTGCAATTGTGGACTGTCGTCGAGTCCGTTATGACGAACGCGGGTGAGGGACGCGTCTTTTCCGGCCAGCTCAATCAGCTTGTCGCGTGCGGCCATTAACGCGTCATGGCCCGCGCCGGCGTGATCCTGCAGTTCCATATCAAAACCAGCCGAACTTCCGAGGCCGCTAATGGCTGGAGGGCTGCTGGCGAAGACGCGAGCCTCTTTAATCTTATTAAACGCTTTGGTCGCGCGTTCGATGATGGCGAAGGAGGTCCCGGTGGTGGTGTCACGCTCATCCCAGTCTTTTAAACGCACGAACATACGCGCCACGTTTTGTCCGTTCCCGCCGGGGCCGGATCCTACCGTGGAAAAGACCGACATGATGTTGTCTTTTTCGTGGGTGAAGTAATACTTCTCTACTTCCTCTACCACTTTCAACGTTTGTTGTTGGGTGGAGCCGCTGGGGAGCTGTATCGAGGTGGTAAACATTCCGCGGTCTTCCAGCGGCAGGAAGGAAGTCGGCAGACGCAGGAACAGGAAGACCATACCGCCGAGCAGCAGAACGTAGATCAGGATCCAGTGCAGGCTGCGATGCAGGATCCGGGCAACGCCTTTTTCGTAGCGTTCGGCATTGCGGTTAAACATGCGGTTAAACCAACCGAAGAAACCGGTCTGCCCGTGTTGTTCGCCTTTATGCAGCGGTTTAAGCAGCGTGGCGCACAGCGCAGGGGTGAGGATCATCGCCACCAGAACGGACAGCACCATCGCGGAAACAATGGTAATCGAGAACTGGCGATAAATAGCCCCGGTAGTGCCGCCGAAGAAGGCCATTGGGATAAACACCGCCGACAGTACCATGGCGATACCGACCAGCGCGCCCTGGATTTGTCCCATCGATTTTCGCGTGGCTTCACGCGGTGAGAGGCCCTCCTCACTCATAATACGCTCGACGTTTTCCACTACCACAATGGCGTCATCCACCAGCAGGCCGATCGCCAGCACCATCGCAAACATGGTTAATGTGTTCACGCTATAGCCAAAGGCGTAGAGCACGGAGAAGGTACCCATCAGCACGACGGGAACGGCGATAGTGGGAATCAGCGTGGCGCGGAAATTTTGCAGGAACAGGTACATGACCAAAAATACCAGCGCGATCGCTTCCAGCAGCGTTTTTACCACGTCGATGATTGAGGCTTTTACGAAGGAGGTGGTTTCATACGCCACCTTATATTCCAGCCCGTGCGGAAAATATTGCGACAGCTCGTTCAGGCGGTTAATAACCAGCGTTGCCGTTGCCATTTCATTGGCGCCTGAGGCCAGCTTCACGCCCAGACCGGAGGCGGGATTACCGTTAAAGCGGCTGAGATAATCATACTTTTCAGCCCCCATTTCGACCGTCGCCACGTCGCCCAGTTTAACTTCCGAACCATCCTGGTTAACGCGCAGAGTAATATCGCGGAATTGATCCGGAGTCTGCAGCAGCGACTGGGCATTAATCGTCGCATTCAGCGCCTGTTTGTCCACTGAAGGCGTGCCGCCAAGTTGCCCGACGGCAATCTGCGCATTCTGTGACTCGATAGCGTCGGTCACATCTTTGGCGGTCATCTGGAAGCTGTTAAGTTTGGCCGGGTCGAGCCAGATACGCATGGAGTATTGTGAACCGTAGGCGTCGATATCCCCCACGCCGTTTATACGACTGAGCGGGTCCTGAATATTACTCGCCACGTAATCGGCGATGTCCTGCTTATCCATGGAGCCATCGGTAGAGACGAAGGCGATGGTCAGAATATTGGTATCCCCGGTTTTGCGTACCGTGACCCCTTGATCCTGTACCGCCTGCGGCAGCTTACGCATTGCCGATTGCAGTTGGTTTTGCACCTGCTGTACGGCTTCATCAGGATCGGTCCCGGCGACAAAACTCAGCGTAACCGTCGCCTGGCCTGTCCCGCTGCTCTGTGATGACATATACATCAGATTATCGAGACCGGTCATATTCTGCTCGATGACCTGGGTCACGGTGTTTTCCAGCGTTTGTGCAGATGCACCAGGATAGTTGGCGGTTACCCGCACGTTGGGCGGGGCCAGATCGGGATATTGCTCAACGGGTAGCGAAAAAATAGCCAGGGCTCCTGTCAGACACAACAGGATAGCTAACACCCAGGCAAAAATGGGGCGATCGATGAAAAAATTCGCCATTAAAAGGGGACCTCGTGTTTCTGCGTATCGTTATGGGTATGACTTGCTTCACTTTAGCGGCAAGGTACGGGGCAAACGTGGAGAAAAAAAGAAGATAATGTAAATTATCATGCCCGTTTACAGCATACCTTTTGTGCCAGCGCCGTCAGACCTGGATCCAGACCCGACGGCGCTTTGCGGTTCTTTACGTTAGCTTACTGTCGGATTCAGCTGAACGAAAACTGATGCTTACCAGCGTTCCCCCACCGGAGGGCTGCGAGAAGGTCAACGTGCCGCTCAGTCTTTCCGCTCGTTCACGCATAATATTTAATCCATAGTGCCCGGTAGGCTCATGCGGTTCGCCAATGCCGATGCCGTTATCGCGAATATAAACCGTATGATTGCCATCCGGCGCGGTGACGCAACTGACGGCAATTTCGGTTGCGTTAGCATGCTTAATTGCGTTCAGCACCGCTTCACGAACAATCTGCAGCAGATGCACCTGCATTTGCGCATCCAGCGCCAGCGTAGGCAACCGGCAATCGAGCACCAGTTTAGCTGAGGTCTGATTTTGCAGTGTTTCCAGCATTTCATGTAGGGCGGAGGGTAAATCGGCCTGCTGTAAGGTCAGACGGAAGGTGGTCAGCAGCTCGCGCAGTTGACGATAGGCATCATTCAGCGCCTGAGAGAAATCCGCCATAATACTTTGCGCCGGAGCGTTATCCTCTGGAATCGAACGCTTCAGCAGCGTGAGCTGAATGCGTAGATAAGAGAGCACCTGCGCCAGCGAGTCGTGCAGTTCGCGTGCAATGGTCGCGCGCTCTTCCATTAACAACAGCTGCTGAAAATGTTTTTGCGCCTGGTTGAAGTACAACCCGCGTCCCAGCATAGAAGATACGCTGTTGAGCAGCGGGGTCGAGGCATTGACGTTTGGACTTTGCCAGTGCAGTTCGCCGTAGACGGTTTCCTGCATCGTGACCGGCAGGATTTGCATTGGCAGCTCGGGGCTTTTGCTCCCTTCACTAATCCGCCAGTTATCACCGACGGTAAGCTCCAGGAAATACGCGGCGTCATGTTCGCGAACAATCTGTAAAATATGGCGGAAGCAGTACACATCAATCTGACTGGTATTGAGCGCCTGAGAGCACTGATACAGCACCTCCAGACGGCGATTGGCTTCGTGGAGATCGTGGGTTTTCTCTGCGACCGAGGCTTCCAGTGAACGGTACAGCTTGTGTAATTCACTCGACATCTGGCTAAAGGTCTTGCCCAGCAGCCCCAGTTCGTTGGGTAAACCGGTATCCAGCGGTGGGATATCAAACTGACCGTGCTCAATATGCTGGCTGGCCATTACCAGCTTATTTAGCGGCCGCACCACCTGCTGGCGAATGCGCCGCAGGGTAAAGAAGACGAGCGTGAATATGCCAATCCCGCCTGCCAGCGAAATACCAAAAACCAGCATCACTTTGCGTTCGGCGTAATGTTGCAACGCCAGCACGAAGAGATCGATTTGATCGACATAGTTATTGATATTGGTCTGGTACCATTTTAAATCGCCATCGATCAGACGGGCGTTCATTTCCAGCCAGTTTGCATGCAGTCGTCCATAGCGACTTTTCACCGCTTGCGGTACATACCACGCATTCAGATTTTGTAATGCCGACGAGTTTAGCGCCTGCTGGAAAAGTTGGCGGTGGGCATTAAGCTGCGGGCTTTGGCTTTGCAGATCGTAACCCAGACGGTAGCTTTGCATGCGCAATGAGCCAGCAACGTTGATGGCTTCAGCATCCCGCAAGCTGCTGGTCAGCGTGAGCAACGCAATACCCGTTGAGAGAATCGACAACAGCACGATGTAGAAAAAAGCCTTGGCCAGGCTGGCCGAGACCGGACGCTTTACCGTCACTTGTGCATCCTCACACAATACACGTCGCGCCTTGATACAGCCCGAACGATACGGTGTATTTGATAAATGTTAATAAAACGCCATGAAACTGGATGGTAACTGAAACACAATTTCATATGCGATGAAATAAATTGATCTGCCACAGGTTCTGGATAAATAGTTGTGCTTCCTGGGCAAATGAACATTGCCGCTTCCTTCCGTGTCGGTTAATAACAACAGTCATATAAAGAATAAGGTTTTTGCAACCAAAAAAGAAGGAAGCCATGAATCGTTTTATTATGGTCAATAGCCAGCAGTGCCTGGGTTGCCATGCCTGTGAGGTCGCTTGCGTCATGGCCCACAATGGCGAGCAGCATGTCCTGAGCCCGCGGCATTTTCAGCCCCGAATTACCGTCATCAAGCATCAGCAACAGCGCAGTGCGGTGACCTGCCACCACTGTGAAGACGCCCCCTGCGCCAGAAGTTGCCCAAACGGGGCAATCAGCCATGATAACGACAGCGTGCAGGTGAACCCGCAAAAGTGTATTGGCTGCAAATCGTGCGTCGTGGCCTGTCCCTTTGGCACGATGCAGATCGTACTCACTCCCGTGGCTAAAGGAAAGGTGAAAGCGACAGCGCATAAATGCGATTTGTGCCAGGGGCGTGAAGAAGGCCCCGCCTGCGTGAAAAACTGTCCGGCACAGGCGTTACAGCTGGTGACGGAAAACGCGCTTACCGGCCTGTCAAAAGCGCGCAGACTGCGTACAGCCAGTCTGGAGAGTCAGCCCTGGCACAGTAGCGCTACCGATTTTGTTCAGGATGCCATCACCAAACGTGAGCAAATGCAGGCGACGCCTGCGCGTGGTGAGCCAGATAAGCTGGCGATTGAAGCCCGAAAAACCAGCTTTGAAGAGATCTATCTGCCGTTTCGCACGGCGCAGGCGGAGCGGGAAGCATCCCGCTGTCTGAAATGCGGCGACCACAGTATTTGCGAATGGACCTGCCCACTGCATAACCATATTCCGCAGTGGATAGAACTGGTCAAAGCCGGGAACATCGACGCGGCGGTTGAGCTTTCTCATCAGACCAACTGCCTGCCGGAAGTGACCGGGCGCGTGTGTCCCCAGGACCGGCTCTGCGAAGGGGCATGCACGGTGCGTAACGAGCATGGCGCGGTGACTATCGGTAATATTGAGCGTTATATTTCTGACCGGGCGCTGAGCAAAGGTTGGCGACCGGACTTAAGCCACGTACAGAAAGTGGATAGGCGCGTCGCGATTATCGGTGCGGGTCCGGCAGGCCTGGCCTGTGCGGATGTGTTAGTGCGAAACGGCGTTAGCGCCACCGTATACGATCGCCATCCTGAAATCGGCGGTTTGCTGACGTTTGGCATACCGGCCTTCAAGCTGGACAAAACGCTGCTGGCGCGTCGCCGTGAAATCTTCAGCGCCATGGGCATTCATTTTGAACTTAACTGTGAAGTGGGTAGGGATGTGGCGCTGGCGTCGCTGCTGGAAGAGTACGATGCCGTATTTGTGGGCGTGGGGACCTATCGTTCTATGAAAGCGGACCTGCCGAATGAAGACGCGCCGGGCGTTTATGATGCGCTGCCGTTCCTGATTGCCAACACCAAACAGGTGATGGGGTTGGATGAACTGCCTGAAGAACCGTTTATCGATACCGCCGGGCTGAACGTTGTGGTGCTGGGCGGAGGCGATACGGCGATGGACTGCGTGCGTACCGCGCTGCGTCACGGGGCAAGCCAGGTTACCTGCGCCTATCGTCGTGATGAAGCCAACATGCCGGGTTCGAAAAAAGAGGTGAAAAACGCGCGCGAAGAGGGGGCGAACTTTGAGTTTAACGTCCAGCCGGTTGAGCTGGTGTTGAATGCCGATGGACGAGTCAGTGGCGTGCGTTTCTTACGTACCCAGCTTGGCGAGCCGGACGCGAATGGGCGTCGACGCCCGGTGCCGATCGCCGGGAGTGAGTTTGTTATGCCCGCAGACGCGGTGATCATGGCGTTTGGTTTCCACCCGCACGGTATGCCGTGGCTGGAGGCGCATGGCGTTAAGGTCGATAACTGGGGACGCATTGCCGCCAACGTTGAGAGCGCGTACCGTTATCAAACCAGTAACCCGAAAATCTTTGCCGGCGGAGATGCGGTACGCGGTGCGGACCTGGTGGTCACGGCGATGGCTGAAGGGCGGCATGCTGCCCAAGGGATCGTCGACTGGCTGGGCGTAAAATCAGTCAAATCTCACTAGCCGAAGGTCAAGACAAACCCGGTTTCACGGCGTAGTATTATTTCTCACTTCTCGCCGTGGAGCCGGTATGTCGCAAAAAATTACCCTCATCAAAGATAAAGTCCTTTCTGATAACTACTTCATCCTGCGCAATATTACCTATGATCTGACCCGAAGTAACGGTGAGGTGATTCGTCACAAGCGCGAGGTTTACGATCGCGGCAACGGCGCCACAATTCTGCTGTATAACGCGGAGAAGAAAACCGTGGTGCTCATCCGTCAGTTCCGCGTCGCGACCTGGGTCAACGGTAACGAAGACGGCCAACTGATTGAAACCTGCGCCGGACTACTGGATAACGACGAACCAGAAGCGTGTATTCGTAAAGAGGCGATTGAAGAGACCGGCTATGAAGTGGGGGAAGTGCGTAAACTGTTCGAACTCTACATGTCGCCGGGCGGCGTGACGGAGCTGATCCATTTCTTTATCGCGCAATACAGCGACAGTCAGCGGGCAAATGCAGGCGGCGGTGTTGAAGATGAAGATATTGAGGTTCTGGAGTTGCCGTTCACGCAGGCGCTGGAAATGATTAAAACGGGTGAGATCCGTGACGGCAAAACGGTGCTGTTGTTGAACTACCTGCAGTCGTCGCACCTTATGGATTAACCCTGAGTATTAATATTTCTTTACAAATAGACGGCCAATCCGACGATTCTTATTGAGCCACATCAGTCGCGCAAGGAAGATACCGCTTAGGCTGTGTGTTTTAATTCCGGGGTTGTACCGTCCATGCGCTATCGCGTCATTTTCATTTTTCTGCTCGGGCTGATTCCCGTCCGTTTGCTGTGGGCCGCGCCCGCGCAGCAGGCGTTTTCTGACTGGCAGGTGACGTGTAATAACCAGAATTTTTGCGTGGCGCGCAATACCGGAGAACATCACGGCCTGGTCATGACCCTCAGCCGCAGCGCCGGGGCGCACACCGATGCGGTGTTGCGTATTGAACAGGGAGGGCTGGAGCCTTCCCATGCTAAAGAGAGCGAAATTGCGCCGCGCCTGTTGCTGGATGGCGCACCGCTTGTGCTTAGCGGTGAGCACTGGCGTATTACGCCCTGGCAACTGATGACCGATGATCCGGTCACTATTAGTGCATTTTTACAAACCGTACAGGACGCGAAGGCAATAACCCTGCAAAAAGGCGCGCAAAATCTTTCACTGATCGGATTAAAAGCCGCATTGCTGTTTATCGACGCCCAGCAAAAACGCGTGGGGAGCGAAACCGCCTGGATCGAAAAAGGTGATGAGCCGCCGCTCAGCGTACCGCCAGCCCCGGCCCTGAAAGGTGTGGCTGTCATTAACCCAACGCCAACGCCCTTAACGCAACAAGAGCGCAGTGAGCTGCTCGATTATGGTAACTGGCGCATCAATGGTATTCGCTGCTCGATCGATCCACTGCGTCGCGAGATGCGCATCACGGCCCTGACGGATGACAAAGCGCTACTGATGATCGGCTGTGAAGCCGGGGCGTATAACACCATCGATCTGGCGTGGATTGTTTCACGCGCAAAACCGTTAACCTCCAGTGCCGTCCGTTTGAGTCTGCCATTTAAAACGGATGCCGAAAGTCGGGATATGGAACTGACCAACGCCACGTTTGACGAGAAGTCGCGGGAACTGGTCACCCTCGCCAAAGGACGAGGGTTGGCTGATTGCGGTATCCAGACGCGCTGGCGCTACGACGGACAGCGGTTTCGCCTGGCGCGTTATGCCCAGGAACCAAGTTGCGATAACTGGCATGGGCCAGATGCCTGGCCCACATTGTGGATCACGCGTTAAGCACTTTATGCGCTTTGGCGACGATGTTATCTACCGTAAAGCCGAAGAACGGGAACAATTTTTCTGCCGGAGCTGATTCTCCATAACCGGTCATGCCGACAATTGCCCCTTTTAGACCGACATATTTGTACCAGTAATCGGCAATGCCTGCTTCCACCGCTACCCGGGCGCTGACGTTTGCCGGTAAGACCGATTCCCGGTACGCCTCATCCTGAGCGTCAAAAATATCGGTCGAGGGCAGAGAAACCACACGCACGTTACGACCCTCACCGGTCAGTTTTTCCGCCGCCAGCAGCGTGATTTCCATTTCTGAACCGGTAGCAATCAAAATAACATCCGGTTTACCGCCGCTGTCCTTCAGCACATATCCCCCGCGGGCAATCTGCTGCACCTGTTCAGGTGTACGCTCAACCTGCGCCAGATTTTGTCTGGAGAGGATTAGCGCCGTTGGCCCGTCATGGCGTTCGACCGCCAGCTTCCAGCCTACTGCCGCCTCAACCTGATCGCACGGTCGCCAGGTGCTGAAATTAGGCGTCAGACGCAGGCTGGCGAGCTGTTCGACGGCCTGGTGCGTAGGACCATCCTCCCCCAGACCAATCGAGTCGTGGGTATAAACCATGATTTGTCTGGCCTTCATCAACGCCGCCATGCGCGCGGCATTACGGGCATATTCGACAAACATCAGGAACGTGGCGGTGTACGGCACAAAGCCACCGTGATGGGCGATACCGTTGGCAATCGCGGTCATGCCAAACTCCCGCACACCATAGTGGATGTAATTTCCGGCGGGATCCTCTTTAAGCGACGTAGATCCTTTCCAAATGGTCAGGTTGCTCGGCGCCAGATCCGCTGAGCCGCCAAGCAGTTCAGGCAGTATCGGCCCGTAGGCGTTCAGGGTATTTTGCGAGGCCTTACGGGTGGCGATTTTGGCCGGATTAGCCTGTAAGTCGGTAATGTACTTCTGGGTCGTCTCTTCCCACTGTTCCGGTAGCCCGCCGCTCATTCGACGGGTAAATTCAGCCGCCAGCTGCGGGTGTGCTTGTTGATACGCCGCGAATTTCTCGTTCCAGGCCTGTTGCGCTTTCTCACCTTTTTCCCGTGCATCCCACGCCCGGTAAATCTCTTTGGGGATCTCAAAAGCAGGATGGTGCCACCCCAGCTTCTGTCGGGTTAGCGCCACTTCTTCTTCACCCAGCGCGGCGCCGTGCGCTTCTTCTTTCCCGGCTTTATTCGGTGAGCCAAAACCAATCACCGTGCGGCAGATAATCAGCGATGGCTTATCGGTAACAGCCTGCGCTTCCTGAATCGCTTTTTTCACCGCCTCAGGATCATGACCATCAATCTCATGCACCACATGCCAGTGATAGGCCTCAAAGCGTTTCGCGGTATCGTCGGTAAACCAGCCGTCGGTTTCGCCATCGATCGAGATGCCGTTGTGATCGTAGAAGCCGATCAGTTTGCCCAGTCCCAGGGTTCCCGCCAGGGAACAAACCTCGTGAGAAATCCCCTCCATCAGGCAGCCGTCGCCCATAAACACCCAGGTATAGTGGTTAACAATCTCATGATTCGGCTGGTTAAATTGCGCCGCCAGCGTGCGTTCGGCAATCGCCAGGCCAACCGCGTTGGCTAAACCCTGACCCAGCGGGCCGGTGGTGGTTTCCACGCCCGGCGTGTAGCCGATTTCCGGGTGCCCTGGCGTCTTCGAATGCAGTTGGCGGAAGTTCTTCAACTCCTCTAACGGCAAATCGTAGCCGGAAAGATGCAGCAGACTGTAAAGCAGCATTGAAGCGTGACCATTGGACAGAATAAACCGGTCACGATCGTACCAGGTGGGATCGGTCGGGTTATGGCGGAGGAAATCATTCCACAGTACTTCGGCGATATCGGCCATTCCCATTGGTGCGCCGGGGTGGCCTGAGTTAGCTTTTTGTACGGCATCCATACTTAGCGCACGAATGGCATTGGCAAGCTCTTTACGGGTCATAGGAAATACTCCTTGAAAAGTAAAGCGTTAGATGCGTGTGTTAATTCACACTTTTGGGAAAATTGCGGGCTGCACACGCAAAAAGCATAGCAGACAAGCATGGCATTGCTGGATTAAGCAGGTAACATGGCTGTTATAAGTTGATAACAAATTCTTTCTTTGAATGGCGAGAGTTTGGGGACCTTCAAAGTTTGGGCCGCTGACTGAGGTGATAATGTGCGGCTCGTAGCATGGTTACCCGCGCCACTTTTTTGATCGACACGTGAAAGGAACAACAAGATGGATGACCAGTTAAAACAAAGCGCCCTCGATTTCCACGAATTTCCAGTACCAGGTAAAATTCAGGTTTCTCCGACCAAGCCTCTTGCAACACAGCGCGATCTTGCTCTGGCCTACTCGCCAGGCGTTGCAGCGCCGTGTCTGGAAATTGAAAAGGACCCGCTGGCGGCCTACAAATACACCGCGCGCGGCAACCTGGTTGCGGTTATCTCCAACGGTACAGCGGTGCTGGGTCTGGGCAATATCGGCGCACTGGCTGGCAAACCGGTGATGGAAGGAAAAGGCGTTCTGTTTAAGAAATTCGCCGGGATTGACGTGTTCGACATCGAAGTGGATGAGCTTGATCCGGATAAATTTATCAATGTCGTGGCGGCCCTGGAGCCAACGTTTGGCGGCATCAACCTCGAAGACATCAAAGCGCCGGAATGCTTCTACATTGAGCAAAAACTGCGCGAGCGTATGAATATACCGGTATTCCATGATGATCAGCACGGCACGGCGATCATCAGCACCGCCGCAATTCTTAACGGTCTGCGGGTGGTAGAGAAAAATATCTCTGACGTACGCATGGTGGTGTCTGGCGCAGGTGCGGCGGCGATTGCCTGTATGAACCTGCTGGTGGCGCTGGGGATGCAGAAACACAATATTGTGGTCTGCGACTCCAAAGGCGTGATTTACAAAGACCGCGAACCGAACATGGCGGAAACCAAAGCGGCTTACGCGGTAGTGGATGACGGTAAACGTACGCTGGATGACGTGATTGACGGTGCAGACATTTTCCTCGGCTGCTCCGGTCCCAAAGTGCTGACCCAGGAAATGGTCAAGAAGATGGCGCGTGCGCCGATGATCCTGGCACTTGCCAACCCGGAACCGGAAATCCTGCCGCCGCTGGCAAAAGAGGTGCGCTCGGACGCTATCATTTGTACCGGTCGTTCCGACTATCCGAACCAGGTTAACAACGTTCTCTGCTTCCCGTTCATCTTCCGTGGCGCGCTGGACGTCGGCGCTACCGCCATCAACGAAGAGATGAAACTGGCCGCGGTACACGCCATTGCTGAGCTGGCGCACGCCGAGCAGAGCGAAGTGGTGGCCTCCGCCTATGGCGACCAGGACCTGAGCTTTGGCCCGGAATATATCATCCCTAAACCGTTCGACCCGCGTCTGATTGTTAAAATCGCCCCAGCGGTAGCAAAAGCGGCGATGGACTCCGGTGTGGCAACGCGTCCGATTGCTGACTTTGACGCTTATATCGATAAGCTGACCGAATTTGTCTACAAAACCAACCTGTTCATGAAGCCGATTTTCTCCCAGGCACGTAAAGCGCCGAAGCGTGTGGTGCTGACGGAAGGGGAAGAGGCACGTGTGCTGCATGCGACTCAGGAGCTGATCACCTTAGGTCTGGCGAAGCCGATCCTGATTGGTCGTCCGAGCGTGATCGAAATGCGTATCCAGAAACTGGGACTGCAGATCAAAGCCGGCGTCGATTTTGAAATCGTTAACAATGAGTCCGATCCGCGCTTTAAAGAGTACTGGAACGAGTACTACCAGATCATGAAGCGCCGTGGTATTACCCAGGAGCAGGCGCAGCGTGCGGTGATTGCCAACACTACGGTTATCGGCGCGATCATGGTGCAGCGTGGTGAAGCCGATGCGATGATCTGCGGTACGATTGGTGACTATCATGAGCACTTCAGCGTGGTGAAAGAGGTGTTTGGTCACCGTGATGGCGTGCATACGGCCGGGGCGATGAACGCACTGCTGCTGCCAAGCGGTAACACCTTTATCGCCGACACCTACGTCAACGATGACCCAACGCCGGAGCAACTGGCTGAAATCGCCGTGATGGCGGCAGAAACCGTGCGTCGCTTTGGTATCGAACCGAAGGTGGCATTACTGTCACATTCCAACTTTGGCTCATCAAATTGTCCGTCTGCCAGCAAAATGCGTGAAGCACTGGCGCTGATTAAGGCGCGTGCGCCAGAATTGATGATTGACGGTGAAATGCACGGTGATGCCGCGCTGGTGGAAAGTATCCGTAACGACCGTATGCCGGATAGCCCACTGAAAGGCTCAGCCAATATTCTGGTGATGCCGAATATGGAGGCTGCTCGTATTAGTTACAACTTACTACGTGTTTCCAGCTCCGAAGGCGTAACGGTCGGCCCAGTGTTGATGGGGGTAGCGAAACCGGTGCACGTATTAACGCAGATCGCCTCTGTTCGTCGTATCGTTAATATGGTGGCGCTGGCCGTTGTAGAAGCTCAAACACAGCCGCTGTAATTTCACTTTAATTATTTCTGGCGCGGGTACCTCCCGCGCCTTTTTATTTTCCTTTTCTTAGTGATCCACTTCACCTTTTAAACCTGGTTGCCGAATTTTGTTATTTACTCTGACAAAAAATTGCCACGATGAGGGCAGTTTCAGCGGAGGCGGTGAGCAATGGAAAAAGAACGCATCATTCAGGAATTTGTGCCGGGGAAACAGGTCACGCTGGCGCATCTCATTGCGCACCCTGGCGAAGAGCTGGCGAAAAAGATCGGCGTTCCCGAGGCGGGCGCCATCGGCATTATGACGCTGACGCCTGGCGAAACCGCGATGATTGCCGGTGACTTAGCCATGAAGGCGGCGGATGTACATATCGGCTTTCTCGATAGATTCAGCGGGGCACTGGTGATTTATGGCTCGGTAGGTGCGGTAGAAGAAGCGCTATTACAGACGGTGAGCGGTCTGGGGCGGTTATTAAATTTCACGTTGTGCAACCTGACAAAAAGTTAATCAGAGGCGGCGATGAAACGTATTGCGTTTGTCGGTACGGTGGGCGCGGGGAAAACAACGCTCTTTAATGCGCTACAGGGGAATTATTCCCTCGCCAGAAAAACACAGGCCGTTGAGTTTAATGAAAATGGCGATATCGATACGCCGGGAGAATATTTTAGCCATCCGCGCTGGTACCACGCCTTAATTACCACGCTGCAGGATGTCGATACGTTGATTTATATACACGCGGCAAATGATAAAGAAAGTCGCTTACCTGCCGGGCTGTTGGATATCGGCGCCAGTAAACGACAAATCGCCGTTATCAGCAAAACGGACATGCCGGATGCCGACGTCGCCGCAACGCGACAACTACTTCGCGGGATGGGGTTTCAGGAGCCGATTTTCGAGCTCAATAGCCATGACCCGCGCAGCGTGCAGCACCTGGTGGATTATCTGACTGAGCTCAGCCAAAAGGAGGAAAGGGCAGGTGAAAAAACTCATCACAGCTAACGATATTCGTGCGGCCCACGCACGCGGCGAACAGGAAATGTCGGTTGTTCTGCGCGCCAGCATCATCACCCCGGAGGCACGCGAAGTGGCGGAGCTGCTGGGCGTCACTATCCGTGAATGCGACGAATCCGCGCCAACTGCCGCCGCTGCTGCACCGGCTGCGGCGGATGATGGCAAAACGGAGAGTCAGCGCATTCGTGAAACCATCATTGCGCAATTGCCCGAAGGGCAATTTACCGAAAGCCTGGTCGCGCAGCTGATGGACAAAGTCATGAAGGAGAAACAGTCGCTCGAGCAGGGCGGAATGCAGCCGAGCTTTAAATCGGTCACCGGCAAAGGCGGCGTCAAAGTCATCGACGGTAGCAGCGTGAAGTTTGGGCGTTTTGACGGCGCGCAACCGCACTGCGTTGGCTTAACCGACCTGGTGACCGACCAGGACGGTAGCAGCATGGCCGCCGGGTTCATGCAGTGGGATAACGCCTTTTTCCCATGGACGCTGAACTACGACGAAATCGACATGATTCTGGAAGGCGAGCTGCACGTTCGTCACGAAGGCGAAACCATGATTGCTAAAGCCGGGGACGTCATGTTTATCCCGAAAGGCTCCAGCATTGAATTTGGTACGCCATCGACGGTGAAGTTTCTGTATGTGGCCTGGCCTGCGAACTGGCAGTCCTGCTAAGGCGGATGTATGAAGGATTTCATTACCGAAGCATGGCTCAGAGCGAATCATACGCTCAGCGAAGGGGCTGAAATTCATCTCCCCGCTGACGCTCGCCTGACGCCGTCTGCCCGGGAATTACTGGAAAGCCGACATCTGCGCATTAAGTTTATCGACGAGCAGGGCAGCCTGTTTATTGATGACGAAGAACAGCAGCCGCAGCCGGTGCATGGTTTAACCAGCAGCGCTACCCATCCCCAGGCCAACTGCGAACTGTGTCATCAACCGGTGGCGAAGAAACCAGACACGCTGACGCATCTGACGGCAGACAAGATGGTAGCCAAAAGCGATCCGCGTCTGGGATTTCGCGCCGCGCTGGACAGCACCATCGCCCTGGCCGTGTGGTTGCAGATCGAGCTGGCGGAACCGTGGCAGCCGTGGCTGGCGGATATTCGCTCACGCCTGGGCAATATTATGCGCGCCGATGCTATGGACGAGTCGCTGACCGCACAAGCTATCGTCGGTTTGAGCGACGAAGATTTACACCGGCTTTCACATCATCCGCTGCGCTATCTGGATCACGATCATCTGGTACCTGAGGCCAGCCACGGACGTGATTGCGCGCTGCTGAATCTGCTGCGTACCAAAGTCCGTGAAACGGAGACGGTGGCGGCGCAGGTCTTCATCACCCGCAGTTTTGACGTTATGCGACCGGACATCATGCAGGCGCTCAACCGCCTTTCCAGTACAGTCTACGTGATGATGATTCTTAGCGTGGCGAAGCATCCGCTGACGGTTAGCCAAATTCAACAGCGACTGGGGGAGAAGCCATGATCATTGAACGTGCTCGTCAACTCGCCCAACGCTCACCTGCCCGGGTGGTGTTCCCGGATGCGCTGGATGTCCGGGTGCTGAAAGCGGCGAATTATCTGCATCAGCACGGTCTGGCGCGCCCCATTCTCGTCGCCAGTCCATTTGCCTTGCGCCAGTTTGCTCTCAGCCATCGGGTGGCGATGGATGGTATCCAGGTTATCGATCCGCAAAGCAATCTGGCAATGCGCGAAGAGTTTGCGCTGCGCTGGCTGGCCCGCGCGGGAGATAAAACGCCAGCCGATGCGCTGGAAAAACTCAATGACCCATTAATGTTCGCCGCCGCAATGGTTAGCGCGGGGAAAGCGGATGTCTGTATTGCCGGCAATCTTTCGTCGACGGCAAACGTGCTGCGCGCCGGGTTACGTATTATTGGGCTACAGCCTGGCTGTAAAACGCTGTCGTCAATTTTCCTGATGCTGCCGCAGTATCTCGGACCGTCATTAGGCTTTGCCGATTGCAGCGTCGTACCCCAGCCCACCGCCGCACAGCTGGCGGATATTGCGATTGCCAGCGCGCAGACCTGGCAGGCAATTACGGGGGAAGAACCGCGCGTGGCCATGCTGTCGTTTTCAAGTAATGGCAGTGCCCGTCACCCCAACGTCGCTAACGTGCAGCAGGCCACGGAGATCGTTCGTGAACGTGCGCCGCAGCTTATGGTGGATGGCGAACTGCAATTTGATGCCGCCTTTGTTCCGGATGTCGCCGCGCAAAAAGCGCCTGCAAGTCCGTTAAAGGGCAATGCCAATGTGATGGTCTTCCCGTCGCTTGAAGCAGGCAATATTGGTTACAAAATCGCCCAGCGTTTGGGAGGTTATCGTGCTGTCGGGCCGCTGATCCAGGGGCTTGCCGCACCGCTTCATGACCTCTCTCGCGGCTGTAGCGTACAGGAAATTATCGAACTGGCGTTGGTGGCAGCAGTGCCGCGCCAGACTGACGTGAGTCGTGAAAACGCCTCGCACACACTGGTTGTATAAGGTCCCGTTCTGGACCCCTTTGACTTAAGAGGAAAGCATAATGGAAGCATTAGGAATGATTGAAACCCGGGGCCTGGTTGCACTGATTGAGGCTTCTGACGCAATGGTTAAAGCGGCACGCGTGAAACTGGTTGGCGTGAAGCAGATCGGTGGCGGTCTGGTCACTGCCATGGTCCGTGGCGACGTAGCGGCATGCAAAGCCGCAACGGACGCAGGTGCTGCGGCTGCACAGCGTATTGGCGAGCTGGTTTCCGTACATGTGATCCCGCGTCCGCATGGCGATCTGGAAGAAGTATTCCCGATCAGCTTTAAAGGCGACAGCAACGACATGTAAGTCGTCCATGTGACGCCACAGACTGCATTGCTGGCGTCACCCTCTCTCCTTTTCACATTACCTTCTGCGGAGGGTAGGGGGAGGTTTTACCTGAAATATGCCACGGAGGCGCGTATGAAACTGGCAATCGTCACAGGACAAATTGTTTGTACCGTACGCCATCAGGGGCTCGCGCACGACAAGTTGCTGATGGTGGAAATGATTGATGCCCAGGGTAATCCCGACGGGCAATGTGCTGTTGCTATCGACAGCATCGGGGCGGGAACCGGAGAGTGGGTGCTGCTGGTCAGCGGAAGCTCAGCCCGTCAGGCGCACCGTAACGAATCATCACCTGTCGATCTGTGCGTGATTGGCATTGTCGATGAAGTGGTGGCAGGTGGTCAGGTGATCTTCCATAAATAAGGCAGAAAATCATGAATCAACAGGATATTGAACAGGTCGTGAAAGCGGTACTGCTGAAAATGAAAGACAGCAGCCAACCCGTCAGTGCCGTTCAAGAAATGGGCGTTTTTGCCTCCCTGGATGACGCAGTGGCGGCAGCAAAACTGGCCCAGCAAGGGCTGAAAAGCGTCGCCATGCGCCAACTGGCTATCGCGGCGCTACGTGAGGCGGGCGAAAAGCACGCCAGAGAATTAGCGGAGCTTGCCGTTACAGAAACCGGCATGGGACGCGTAGAAGATAAATTTGCCAAAAACGTGGCGCAAGCGCGCGGCACGCCGGGAGTGGAATGTCTGTCTCCACAGGTCCTGACCGGCGATAACGGCCTGACGCTGATTGAAAATGCGCCGTGGGGCGTGGTGGCTTCGGTGACACCGTCCACCAACCCGGCCGCAACCGTTATTAACAACGCCATTAGCCTGATCGCCGCTGGCAACAGCGTGGTCTTCGCGCCGCATCCGGCGGCCAAAAAAGTCTCTCAGCGCGCCATCACCCTGCTTAACCAGGCGGTGGTCGCTGCAGGCGGTCCGGCAAACCTGCTGGTGACCGTTGCTAACCCGGACATCGAAACCGCCCAGCGGTTGTTCAAGTACCCAGGTATCGGCCTGCTGGTGGTCACCGGTGGCGAAGCCGTAGTAGATGCCGCGCGTAAACACACCAACAAACGTCTGATTGCCGCCGGTGCGGGTAACCCGCCGGTGGTGGTCGATGAAACGGCCGACCTGGCCCGCGCGGCGCAGTCGATCGTCAAAGGCGCGTCGTTTGACAACAACATCATCTGCGCTGACGAAAAAGTGCTGATTGTGGTCGACAGTGTCGCCGATGAGCTGATGCGTCTGATGGAAAGCCAGCATGCGGTGAAATTGACCGCGGGCCAGGCTGAACAGCTGCAACCAGTGCTGCTGAAAAATATCGATGAGCGCGGTAAAGGCACGGTCAGTCGTGACTGGGTAGGGCGCGACGCAGGAAAAATCGCTGCGGCGATTGGTCTGAACGTACCGGAGCAAACCCGGCTGTTATTCGTCGAAACCTCCGCGACGCATCCGTTTGCCGTCACCGAACTGATGATGCCGGTTCTGCCGGTCGTGCGAGTCGCTAACGTCGATGACGCCATTGAACTGGCGGTCAGGCTTGAAGGCGGTTGTCACCATACGGCGGCGATGCACTCACGCAACATCGACAACATGAACCGCATGGCGAACGCCATTGATACCAGCATTTTCGTTAAGAACGGGCCGTGTATTGCCGGTCTGGGACTTGGCGGCGAAGGCTGGACCACGATGACCATTACCACGCCAACCGGGGAAGGGGTGACCAGCGCGCGTACGTTTGTGCGTCTGCGTCGCTGTGTGTTGGTGGACGCCTTCAGAATTGTATAAGGAGTAAAAGAGATGGCGCACGACGAACAACGTTGGCTGACACCCAGACTGCAAAAAGCAGCCACGCTATGCAACCAGACGCCTGCTGAGAGCGAATCACCGCTATGGCTGGGCGTTGATTTGGGGACGTGTGATGTGGTGTCGATGGTCGTCGACGGTGACGGGCAGCCGGTAGCGGTTTGCCTCGACTGGGCCGATGTCGTGCGCGATGGCATCGTCTGGGATTTCTTCGGCGCAGTAACCATTGTTCGTCGCCATCTCGATACGCTTGAGCAACAACTGGGTTGTCGATTTACCCATGCGGCAACCTCATTTCCACCGGGAACGGACCCACGTATCTCCATCAACGTACTGGAGTCAGCCGGACTTGAAGTGAGTCATGTGCTCGACGAGCCGACCGCCGTGGCGGATCTGTTGCAACTCGATAATGCTGGCGTGGTGGATATCGGTGGCGGCACCACCGGGATAGCCATTGTTAAGCAGGGCAAAGTGACGTATTCCGCCGATGAAGCGACCGGCGGGCACCACATTTCTCTGACGCTGGCCGGGAACCGCCGTATCCAACTGGAAGAAGCCGAACAGTACAAACGCAGCAACGGTCAGGAGATCTGGCCGGTGGTGAAGCCAGTCTACGAAAAAATGGCGGAAATCGTGGCTCACCATATTGCCGGGCAGGGTGTCACCGATTTATGGCTGGCCGGCGGTTCCTGCATGCAGCCGGGCGTGGATGAGCTGTTCCGTAAGCGCTTCCCGGAACTGCAGGTGCATTTACCTCAGCACAGCCTGTTTATGACCCCGCTGGCGATTGCCAACAGCGGAAAAGAAAAAGCGGAAGGAATCTATGCAAGCTGAATTGCAGACCGCGCTCTTTCAGGCATTCGATACCCTGAATCTGCAACGCGTAAAAACGTTTAGCGTTCCACCGGTCACCCTTTGTGGGCTGGGAGCGCTCAGTACCTGCGGACAGGAAGCACAAACGCGCGGACTGACGCACATGTTTGTCATGGTCGACAGCTTCCTGCATCAGGCGGGAATGACCGCCGCACTGGAACGCAGCCTGGCGATGAAAGGTGTGGCGATGACGCTGTGGCCGTGCCCGGTGGGCGAACCGTGCATTACGGATGTCTGCGCCGCGGTCGCGCAACTGCGTGAATCGAAGTGCGACGGCGTGGTGGCCTTTGGCGGAGGTTCCGTACTGGATGCCGCTAAGGCAGTGGCGTTGCTGGTAACTAATCCCACGCAGACCCTGGCTGACATGACCGAGCACAGCGCGTTACGCCCGCGCCTGCCGCTGATTGCCGTACCGACTACCGCCGGAACGGGGTCGGAAACCACTAATGTCACGGTGATTATCGACGCCGCGACCGGACTTAAAAAAGTGCTGGCGCATGCGTCTCTGATGCCGGACGTGGCGATTCTTGATGCAGCGCTAACGGAAGGTGTGCCCGCGCACGTTACGGCGATGACGGGTATTGATGCGCTGACGCATGCCGTTGAAGCGTACAGCGCCCTGAACGCGACGCCGTTTACCGACAGCCTGGCGATTGGCGCGATTGCGATGATCGGTAAATCGCTGCCGAAGGCCGTTGGCTATGGGCAGGATCTGGCGGCGCGGGAGAGCATGTTGCTGGCCTCCTGTATGGCCGGGATGGCGTTTTCCAGCGCGGGGCTGGGCCTGTGTCATGCGATGGCGCACCAGCCGGGCGCTACGCTGCATATCCCGCACGGACAGGCTAACGCCATGTTGCTGCCCACGGTAATGGGGTTCAACCGCATGGTGTGTCGCGAGCGTTTCAGCCATATCGGGCGGGCGTTAACCAACAAGAAGGCGGACGATCGCGATGCCATCAATGCCGTCAGCGAGCTGATTAGCGAAGTGGGCCAGACCAAACGGCTCTCTGACGTTGGGGCAAAGCCCGAGCATTACAGCGCATGGGCTGACGCCGCGCTGGAGGATATTTGTATTCGCAGTAACCCTCGCACCGCCACGCAGGCGCAGATTATCGACCTGTACGCGGTTGCCGGGTAATGTCTGTAGGCCGGATAAGGTGCTCGCACTGCCATCCGGCAATAACACGGCGTTAATGCCGGAAGCGACGGAAACGTCTTATCCGGCCTACAAATCACAAATGACAGGGAGTAGGGGCTATGGGAATTAACGAAATCATCATGTACATCATGATGTTCTTTATGCTGATTGCCGCCGTGGACAGGATCCTGTCGCAGTTCGGCGGTTCAGCGCGCTTCCTCGGTAAATTCGGTAAGAGTATTGAGGGATCGGGTGGTCAGTTTGAAGAAGGTTTTATGGCGATGGGCGCGTTGGGCCTGGCGATGGTCGGTATGACCGCGCTGGCGCCGGTACTGGCGCATTTGCTCGGACCGGTGATTATTCCGCTGTACGAAATGCTGGGCGCGAACCCGTCGATGTTTGCCGGAACGCTGCTGGCGTGCGACATGGGCGGCTTCTTCCTGGCGAAAGAACTGGCGGGCGGCGACGTTGCGGCGTGGCTGTACTCTGGCCTGATCCTTGGGGCGATGATGGGGCCGACTCTGGTGTTCTCTATTCCGGTTGCGCTGGGGATTATTGAACCGTCTGACCGTCGTTATCTGGCGCTGGGCGTGCTGGCCGGTATCGTCACCATTCCGATTGGCTGTATCGCGGGGGGATTGGTCGCGATGTACTCCGGCGTCGAAATCAACGGGCAGCCGGTGGAGTTTACCTTCGCGCTGATCCTGATGAACATGATCCCGGTGATCATCGTTGCTGTGCTGGTGGCGCTGGGGCTGAAATTTATCCCGGAAAAAATGATCAACGGTTTCCAGATCTTCGCGAAATTTCTGGTGGCGCTGATCACCCTCGGTCTGGCGGCGGCAGTCATCAAATTCCTGCTTGGTTGGGAGCTGATCCCGGGTCTGGACCCTATCTTCATGGCGCCGGGCGACAAGCCGGGTGAAGTAATGCGCGCCATCGAAGTTATCGGTTCTATCTCCTGCGTGCTGCTGGGGGCGTACCCGATGGTGCTGCTGCTGACCCGCTGGTTTGAAAAGCCGCTGATGAGCGTCGGTAACCTGTTAAAAGTTAATAATATTGCGGCTGCTGGCATGGTGGCGACGCTGGCCAACAACATCCCGATGTTCGGCATGATGAAGAATATGGATACCCGCGGGAAAGTGATCAACTGCGCCTTTGCGGTCTCCGCGGCCTTCGCCCTGGGTGACCACTTAGGTTTCGCCGCCGCCAACATGAACGCCATGATCTTCCCGATGATTGTCGGCAAGCTGATTGGCGGCGTAACGGCGATTGGCGTGGCTATGCTGTTGGTACCGAAAGATGAAAACGTGCCAGCAGAAGTGGAAACCAACCCGGAGGCGCAATCGTGAACACTCGCCAGCTACTGAGCGTCGGTATCGATATCGGCACCACCACCACTCAGGTGATCTTCTCGCGCCTTGAGCTGGTTAACCGTGCGGCAGTGTCGCAGGTGCCGCGCTACGAATTCATCAAACGCGAAATTAGCTGGCAAAGCCCGGTGTTCTTTACCCCTGTTGATAAGCAGGGCGGGTTGAAAGAGGCCGAACTTAAGGCACTGATCCTTGCCCAGTATCAGGCGGCGGGCATCGCACCTGAGACCGTTGATTCCGGCGCGATCATCATCACCGGAGAAAGCGCCAAAACCCGTAACGCCCGCCCGGCGGTAATGACGCTCTCCCAGTCGCTGGGGGACTTTGTGGTTGCCAGCGCCGGTCCGCATCTGGAGTCGGTGATCGCCGGTCACGGCGCGGGGGCGCAAACGCTGTCTGAGCAGAAGTTGTGCCGTGTACTGAATATCGACATCGGTGGCGGGACGTCGAACTATGCGCTGTTCGACGCCGGAAAAGTCAGTGGTTCGGCCTGTCTGAACGTCGGCGGGCGACTGCTGGAAACCGACGGTCAGGGGCACGTGGTGCACGCGCATCAGCCGGGACAGATGATTGTTGATGACGTATTTGGTCCAGGCTTTGACGCCCGAACCCTCAATGCGGCGCAACTGGTTGCGGTGGCGCGACGCATGGCGGCGCTGATTGTGGAGGTGATTGACGGCACGCTTTCATCGCTGGCGCAGGCGCTGATGCAAACCGGTCTGCTGCCTGCGGGCGTGAAGCCGGAAGTGATTACGTTGTCCGGCGGGGTAGGCGAGTGCTACCGCAACCAACCTGCCGATCCGTTCTGTTTTTCCGACATTGGACCGCTGCTCGCCACGGCGCTGCATGAACATCCGCGCCTGCGTGAGATGAACGTGCAGTTCCCGGCGCAAACCGTGCGCGCCACGGTGATTGGCGCCGGGGCGCATACGCTGTCGCTTTCGGGCAGCACCATCTGGCTGGAAGGCGTGGCGCTTCCGCTGCGCAATCTGCCGGTGGCGATTCCGGTTGATGAGGCTGATTTGGTGGCCGCCTGGCAACAGGCGTTAATGCAGCTCGATCTGGATCCGCAAACGGACGCCTACGTGCTGGCGTTGCCCGGTTCTCTGCCAGTGCGCTACGCCGCGCTGTTAACGGTAATTGATGCGCTGCTGGCTTTTGTCGCGCGCTATCCAAATCCGCATCCCCTGCTGGTGGTAGCCGAGCAGGATTTTGGTAAAGCCCTGGGCATGCTGTTACGCCCACAGTTACAGCAACACCCGCTGGCGGTCATCGATGAGGTGGTTGTCCGGGCGGGGGACTATATCGACATTGGTACGCCTCTTTTTGGCGGATCGGTTGTGCCGGTGACGGTGAAATCACTCGCATTTCCTTCCTGAGGGAACGACTTATGAAACTAAAGACCACATTGTTCGGCAATGTTTATCAGTTTAAGGATGTTAAAGAGGTGCTGGCCAAAGCCAACGAACTGCGTTCGGGGGATGTGCTGGCAGGGGTAGCTGCAACCAGTTCACAGGAACGCGTGGCAGCCAAGCAGGTATTGTCGGAAATGACGGTAGCGGATATCCGCAATAACCCGGTGATTTCCTATGAAGAGGACTGCGTGACGCGTCTGATTCAGGATGACGTCAATGAAACGGCCTATAACCGCATCAAAAACTGGAGTATCAGCGAGCTGCGCGAGTACGTGCTGAGCGATGAAACCTCGGTTGATGACATCGCGTTTACGCGCAAAGGGTTAACGTCGGAAGTGGTCGCTGCGGTAGCAAAAATCTGCTCCAACGCGGACCTGATCTACGGCGGCAAGAAAATGCCGGTGATCAAAAAGGCTAACACCACCATCGGTCTGCCGGGCACCTTTAGCTGCCGTTTGCAGCCGAACGACACCCGTGACGACGTGCAGAGTATTGCGGCGCAAATCTATGAAGGGCTGTCTTTCGGGGCGGGCGATGCGGTGATCGGCGTAAACCCGGTAACGGATGACGTGGAAAACTTAAGCCGCGTGCTCGATACCGTGTACGGCGTTATCGATAAATTCAACATTCCGACCCAGGGCTGCGTACTGGCGCACGTTACCACCCAGATTGAAGCGATTCGTCGCGGCGCGCCGGGTGGATTGATCTTCCAGAGTATCTGCGGCAGCGAGAAAGGCTTAAAAGAGTTCGGTGTTGAGCTGGCAATGCTCGATGAAGCGCGCGCAGTTGGCGCTGAATTCAACCGTATCGCCGGGGAAAACTGCCTTTACTTCGAAACCGGACAAGGGTCGGCGCTCTCCGCTGGCGCAAACTTCGGCGCCGATCAGGTAACAATGGAAGCGCGTAACTACGGGCTGGCGCGCCACTACGATCCGTTCCTGGTGAATACCGTCGTGGGCTTTATCGGGCCGGAGTATCTCTACAACGACCGTCAGATCATTCGCGCCGGTCTGGAAGATCACTTTATGGGCAAGCTGAGCGGCATCTCAATGGGCTGCGACTGCTGCTACACCAACCATGCTGATGCTGACCAGAACCTTAACGAAAACCTGATGATTCTGCTCGCCACCGCTGGCTGCAACTACATCATGGGCATGCCGCTCGGCGACGACATCATGCTCAACTATCAGACCACCGCATTCCACGATACCGCGACCGTCCGCCAGTTGCTGAACCTGCGCCCGTCGCCGGAATTTGAACGCTGGCTGGAAACCATGGGCATTATGGCAAACGGTCGCCTGACCAAACGGGCGGGCGATCCGTCACTGTTCTTTTGATGATGCGGGGATGAAACACGATGGATCAAAAACAGATTGAAGAAATTGTACGCAGCGTAATGGCGTCAATGGGTGAGTCTCAACCGCAGGCTCAAGAACCGTCAGCACCAGCAAAATGCAGCACTACGCAGTGCGCCGCGCCGACTGGTGAAAGTTGTGCGATGGACTTAGGTTCAGCCGAAGCCAAAGCGTGGATAGGCGTTGAGAATCCGCACCGCGCAGAGGTGTTGACTGAACTGCGGCGCAGTACCGCGGCGCGTGTATGTACCGGTCGCGCCGGTCCTCGTCCGCGAACCCTGGCGCTGCTGCGCTTCCTGGCCGACCACTCGCGTTCAAAAGATACGGTATTAAAAGAAGTGCCGGAAGAGTGGGTAAAAGCGCAGGGACTGCTGGAAGTACGCTCGGAAATCAGCGACAAAAACCTGTATCTGACGCGCCCGGATCTTGGCCGTCGTCTGAGCGCGGAAGCCATTGATGCGCTGAAATCGCAGTGTGTGATGAACCCGGATGTGCAGGTGATTATCTCTGATGGCCTGTCTACCGACGCTATCACCGCTAACTACGAAGAGATTCTGCCGCCATTGTTGTCGGGCTTAAAACAGGCCGGACTGAAGGTCGGGACCCCGTTCTTCGTTCGCTATGGTCGCGTGAAAATCGAAGATCAGATTGGCGAGCTGCTGGGCGCGAAAGCGGTGATCCTGCTGGTGGGGGAACGGCCGGGTCTCGGTCAGTCGGAAAGTCTCTCCTGCTACGCCGTCTATTCGCCGCGCGTTGCGACGACCGTAGAAGCTGACCGTACCTGTATCTCGAACATTCACCAGGGCGGTACGCCACCGGTTGAAGCAGCGGCGGTAATTGTGGATTTGGCCAAGCGCATGCTGGAGCAAAAAGCCTCCGGCATCAATATGACCCGTTAAGGAGGCATCATGCCAGCATTAGATTTGATTAGACCTTCAGTCACCGCAATGCGCGTGATTGCCTCGGTAAATGACGGTTTTGCCCGTGAGCTTAAGTTACCGCCACATATCCGTAGCCTCGGACTCATCACAGCAGACTCTGATGACGTGGCGTATATTGCCGCAGACGAAGCGACAAAACAGGCGATGGTGGAAGTGGTTTATGGCCGCTCGCTGTATGCCGGGGCGGCGCATAGTCCCTCTCCAACCTCGGGCGAAGTACTGATTATGCTCGGTGGACCCAACCCGGCTGAAGTTCGCGCGGGTCTGGACGCGATGGTGGCCAACATTGAAAGCGGCGCAGCGTTCCAGTGGGCGAATGACGCAGAAGATACCGCTTTCCTGGCGCACGTGGTTTCGCGTACCGGTTCGTATCTTTCCGCGACGGCGGGATGCCGACTTGGCGATCCGATGGCGTATCTGGTGGCGCCGCCGCTGGAAGCAACATTTGGTATTGATGCGGCGCTGAAATCTGCCGATGTACAACTGGTGACCTACGTGCCACCGCCGTCAGAAACCAACTATTCAGCAGCGTTTTTGACCGGTAGCCAGGCCGCTTGTAAAGCCGCATGTAACGCCTTTGCCGATGCCGTTCTGGATATTGCCCGTAATCCAATCCAGCGCGCGTAAGAGAGGTTGTGATGATCAATGCACTGGGATTACTGGAAGTGGATGGCATGGTGGCTGCCGTAGACGCGGCGGATGCCATGCTGAAAGCCGCGAACGTACGTCTGCTGAGCCACGAAGTGCTCGATCCTGGCAGGCTGACGCTGGTGGTGGAAGGCGATCTGGCGGCGTGCCGCGCAGCGCTTGATGCCGGCAGCGCCGCCGCAGCGCGTACGGGCCGTGTTATCAGCCGTAAAGAGATAGGCCGACCGGACGATGACACCCAGTGGCTGATCGGCGGTTTTAAGCGCCAGCCGAAGAAACCAGAACAGAAGCCAGATGTAAAAACAGACGTAAAAGCAGAGGAGACGCAGGACGCCCCGTTGACGTCTGAATCCTCTGCACAACTTCTGACGCTGTTGGCATCGGTCCGTCAAGGAATGACGGCAGGGGAAGTGGCTGCCCACTTTGGCTGGTCACTTGATGAAGCCAGAAAGGCGCTGGAACAGCTCTTTTCTGACGGAGCGTTGCGTAAACGTAGTAGTCGCTATCGCTTAAAAAATTAACCTGTCGGAGGGCCGGGGGCTTCCCTGAAGCTTCCGGCTTAAAAGATCATGAAAAAGAACCGTACTGCAAACTTGCACCATCTTTATCATGAAGCACTACCCGAAGACGTTAAACTTACGCCGAAAGTAGAGGTGGACAACGTTCACCAGCGGCGAACAACGGATGTATATGAACACGCGCTGACGATTACCGCCTGGCAGCAGATTTACGACCAGCTGCATCCGGGAAAATTTCATGGCGAGTTCACGGAAATCCTGCTCGACGATATTCAGGTTTTCCGTGAATACACCGGACTCGCGCTGCGCCAGTCATGCCTTGTCTGGCCGAACTCGTTCTGGTTTGGTATTCCGGCCACGCGCGGCGAACAGGGATTTATTGGCGCCCAATGTCTGGGCAGTGCTGAAATTGCCACCCGTCCAGGCGGGACGGAGTTTGAACTGAGTACGCCGGATGATTACACCATTCTGGGGGTTGTCATTTCGGAAGAGGCGATTGCCCGTCAGGCCAACTTCCTGCATAACCCGGAAAGGGTGCTGCATATGCTGCGTAACCAGTCGGCGCTGGAAGTCAAAGAACAGCACAAAGCCGCGCTATGGGGCTTTGTGCAGCAGGCGCTGGCGACGTTTAGCGAGAATCCGGAAAACCTGCGTCAACCTGCGGTACGCAAGGTATTGGGCGATAACCTGTTGCTGGCGATGGGGACTATGCTGGAAGAAGCGCAGCCGATAATAACCGCTGAGAGCATCAGCCATCAGAGCTATCGTCGTCTGTTGTCACGTGCGCGCGAATATGTGCTGGAAAACATGTCTGAGCCGCTGACCGTGCTCGATTTGTGTAACCAACTGCACGTTAGTCGCCGGACGTTGCAAAACGCCTTTCACGCGATCCTGGGTATTGGTCCGAATGCCTGGTTAAAACGTATTCGCCTGAACGCCGTGCGTCGCGAGCTGATAAGCCCGTGGTCGCAGAGTACGACGGTGAAAGATGCCGCCATGCAGTGGGGATTCTGGCATTTAGGGCAGTTTGCTACCGACTACCAGCAGTTGTTTGCGGAAAAACCGTCGTTGACGTTGCATCAGCGTATGCGGCAGTGGGCGTGATAAGATTATGGTGCCGGATGCGACGCTTTGCGTCTTATCCGGCCTACGGATTGTAGACCGGATAAGCGTCGCGCCATCAGGCAATTACACCCAGTCGCGGACCTGAATAAACTTGCTAAGGGCAGCTTCCGGGCTGTTCGCTTCCGGCTGCCAGTCATACTCCCAGCGCACCAGCGGCGGCATCGACATCAGAATTGATTCCGTGCGCCCGCCGGTTTGTAAACCAAATAACGTGCCGCGATCCCACACCAGGTTAAATTCGACATAGCGCCCGCGACGATAAAGCTGGAAATCACGCTCGCGCTCGCCCCAGTTCATCGCTTTACGTCGCTCAACAATGGGCAGATACGCCTCGGTGTAACCTTGCCCCACCGCCTGCATAAAGGCGAAGCAGTGGTCGAAACCCGGCGTATTCAAATCATCGAAAAACAACCCGCCAATGCCGCGCTGCTCGTTGCGGTGTTTAAGGAAGAAGTAGTCATCGCACCACTTTTTGTAACGGGGATAAACGTCATCACCGAACGGCTGACACAGATCCCGCGCCGTACGGTGCCAGTGTACCGCATCCTCTTCAAAGCCGTAGTAGGGCGTTAAGTCAAAGCCGCCGCCAAACCACCAGACTGGGTCGGCGCCCGGTTTTTCCGCGATAAAAAACCGCACGTTGGCATGACTGGTCGGAATGTAGGGATTGAGTGGATGCACCACCAGCGAGACGCCCATGGCTTCAAAGCTGCGTCCGGCAAGCTCTGGTCGATGGGCGGTGGCCGAGGCGGGCATCGCGTCGCCGTGGACGTGAGAGAAATTGACGCCCGCTTGCTCGAAAATACCGCCGTTACGCAGCACCCGACTGCGCCCGCCGCCGCCTGCTTCACGCTGCCAGCTATCTTCAACAAACTCGGCGCCGTCTACGGCGGATAATTGCTGGCAAATATCATCCTGCAGGCTAAGCAGGAACTGTTTTACGCGCTGTGCATCGGGCTTCATGATTAACGTTTCTTCGAGTGTGCTTTCTGGTTATCAAACCAGTGGAAATAGCTGATGATGCCATTGGCGATAGCGGTAGCAATTTTTTGACGAAATGCCGCCGTACCCAGCAGACGTTCTTCTTCCGGATTAGTAATGAACGAGGTTTCGACCAGTACCGAAGGAATTGAGGGTGATTTTAGCACCACGAAGGCGGCCTGTTCCGTGCTGCGACTGTGCAGACGGTGTACTGGTTTGATCTTTTTAAGAATATGCGAGCCTAACGTCAGGCTGTTTTTAATGGTATCGGTTTGCACCAGATCGAACAGCACCTGCTGCAACAAGTGATCTTTATCGGTGGTTTTTTTCCCAGCGACTTCATCGGCGCGGTTTTCGCGATCGGACAGATACTTCGCCATAGCGCTACTGGCGCCGCGATTTGACAGCGCGAAGACCGATGCGCCCGCGGCGCTAGGATTGGTAAAACCGTCGGCGTGAATCGACATAAACAGATCGGCCCCATGTTTGTGGGCGATCTCGACGCGATCGTAAAGCGGAATAAATGTATCGCCGGAGCGGGTCAGGCGCGCATCAATCCCCTGATTGCGCAGAATAGAGCGTACGTTTTTGGCAATCGCCAGTACCACGTGCTTTTCTTTCGAACCGTTGCGTCCAATTGCGCCGGTATCTATCCCTCCGTGACCCGGATCAAGGACAACCACGCGTTTAGCGCCTGATTTTTTCGCTTTCGGTTTGCTGTGTCCATTACTGGTTTTTAGCGCTTCTTCTTTAGCGATGGCTTGCGACATGCCTGACAGCGTCAGGGCGGCCAGCCCGGCTTTCAGCACCTGGCGGCGCGATGTGAGTGTTTTTAGTGGTTTAAAAGTGCTCATACGGCCTGAGTTGTAAAAAAAGGTTCCAGACGTTATATCGTATCGCGTAGTCCGTTGCGACGGATCGGGATAAGAATTGTTTTACTTTTCATTTCAATACGTGACAATTCCGTATTATGCCATTTTTTCCGCCGCTTCGCGTCAGATATTGGCTAAATCAGCCGTTCGCGCCATAATCGCTTTTTAACGTCCTGAAAAGGTAACCAATACCATGGAAATACGCGTTTTTCGCCAGGAAGATTTCGAAGAGGTGATCACCCTCTGGGAGCGCTGTGATTTACTGCGTCCATGGAATGACCCGGAAATGGACATTGAGCGTAAAGTAAATCATGACGTCAGCTTGTTCCTGGTCGCTGAAGTGAACGGCGAGGTAGTCGGTACAGTGATGGGCGGATACGACGGTCATCGCGGCTCGGCCTATTACCTGGGCGTGCATCCTGAGTTTCGCGGTCGCGGCATCGCCAATGCGCTGCTTAACCGACTGGAGAAAAAACTCATCGCCCGCGGGTGTCCGAAGATTCAAATCATGGTGCGTGAGGATAATGATCTGGTGTTGGGGATGTATGAACGCCTGGGCTATGAACATGCGGATGTACTCAATCTCGGTAAGCGCTTGATCGAAGATGAAGAGTACTGAATTTCACCCCGCCGACTATGACGGTCACGGGCGTCTGCGCCTGCCTTTTCTGTTCTGGTGCGTACTGCTGCTGCAGGCACGCACCTGGGTACTGTTTGTGATTGCCGGCTCTTCCCGGGAGCAGGGCAATACGCTACTGAATCTGTTTTATCCCGACCATAACGCGTTCTGGCTGGGGTTGCTCCCCGGCGTTCCCGCGGTGGTGGCTTTTTTACTCAGCGGGCGGCGTTTTGCGTTTCCTGTTTTGTGGCGCTGGCTGCGCGGATTGCTGATTCTCGCGCAACTGGTGCTGCTTTGCTGGCAACCGGCGATGTGGCTGGCAGGCGATCCTGTCAACGGCATCGGACTGGCGCTGCTGGTTGCGGATATCGTCGCGCTGGTCTGGCTGTTAACCAATCAACGTCTGCGCGCCTGTTTTTCCCTTGAGAAAGAATAACGGCACTTTTTGGCGAAACCGGACTCCAAGCAACGTTGATAAATAAGGAAGGAAGTGAAATGAAATCACTGCGTTTGACTTTATGCGCGATGCCGCTGCTATTGACCGGGTGTTCCACGCTGTCGTCGGTTAACTGGTCTGCCGCCAATCCGTGGAACTGGTTCGGTTCTTCAACGCAGGTCACTGAGCAGGGCGTCGGCGCGTTAACTGGCGCTACGCCGCTGGATGAAAAAGCTATTGCTGATGCCCTGGACGGTGATTACCGCCTGCGCAGCGGGATGAAGACTGATGACGGTAATGTGGTGCGCTTCTATGAAGCGATGAAAGATGACAAGCTGGCAATGGTCATCAATGGCAGTCAGGGAACCATCAGCCGTATTGATGTCCTGGACAGCGATATTTCATCAGACGCGGGTGTCGAAATCGGTACACCGTTTAGCGACCTTTACACCAAAGCCTTTGGTAATTGCCAGAAAGCAACCGGCGATGACAGCGCGAACATTGAATGTAAAGCTGAAGGAAGTCAGCATATTAGCTATATTTTTTCCGGCGAATGGAGCGGGCCTGAGGGCTTAATGCCATCGGACGATACGCTGAAAACGTGGAAAGTCAGCAAAATAATCTGGCGGCGTTAATTTGCGTCTGAACAAATCGACTTGCTAAAAAAACAGGTAGAATAGCGCCAATCAATGCCACGAGGTCGTGGCATCTTTTTTTCAGGAGGAACAATGTCTCAGGTTCAGAGTGGCATTTTGCCAGAACATTGCCGTGCGGCGATTTGGATTGAAGCCAATGTTAAAGGCGACGTTGAGGCCCTGCGTGCGGCCAGCAAAATCTTTGCCGATAAACTGGCGACCTTTGAAGCGAAGTTCCCGGATGCGCATTTGGGCGCGGTTGTGGCTTTCGGCAACAACACCTGGCGTGCATTAAGCGGCGGCGTTGGGGCGGAAGAGTTAAAAGACTTTATCCCTTACGGTAAAGGCCTGGCGCCGGCTACCCAATATGACGTGCTGATCCATATACTCTCTCTGCGTCATGACGTGAATTTCTCCGTCGCGCAGGCGGCAATGGAAGCATTTGGTGACTGCATTGACGTTAAAGAAGAGATCCACGGTTTCCGTTGGGTTGAAGAACGCGATCTCAGCGGCTTTGTTGACGGTACGGAAAACCCGGCTGGTGAAGAAACGCGCCGTGAAGTCGCGGTGATCAAAGATGGCGTGGATGCTGGCGGCAGCTATGTGTTTGTGCAGCGTTGGGAACATAACCTGCAGCAGCTTAACCGCATGAGCATTCACGACCAGGAAATGATGATTGGTCGTACCAAGGAAGCCAACGAAGAGATCGACGGTGATGACCGTCCGGTTACCTCTCACCTGAGCCGCGTCGATCTCAAAGAAGATGGTAAAGGGCTGAAAATTGTGCGCCAGAGTCTGCCATACGGCACGGCCAGCGGCACGCACGGTCTCTATTTCTGCGCTTACTGCGCACGTCTACATAATATTGAGCAGCAACTGCTAAGCATGTTCGGTGACACTGACGGTAAGCGTGACGCCATGCTGCGTTTCACCAAGCCGGTAACCGGCGGCTATTACTTTGCTCCGTCGCTGGACCGACTGATGGCACTGTAATGTTGCACTATTATTAAGCAGCATTGCCCGCGGGCAATGCTGAACAGATTAAAACGGTGATACCACAACGGCTTCTGTAATAAGGAGCCGTTTTTTTTACACCCCATAAACTGCGTTTTCTTACATAAATAATATCAATGATTCTTGGAATTGCTTTTACATGAATGAATTTTCTTTCATCTAAAAAACAAGCGTGCGGCATGTTTTATATTATTTAGAATTCAAACGGATAAATGAAAGGCTTCGCTCGGGGGGGAGTGTTGTTTTTGTGAGTGATATTATTTTGATGAATGAAAATGAATTTATTTATATTGTTTGTTGTATTGGTTTTTTCTTAAAACACAATGAGTGAGTATTTTTTCTTTTTTTTGATGAATATAATGTCCGCTGAGGAATGATTAATTTATTTTATATGGTGCTTTTATGGAAGAGAGTAACCCATGGCCAACATTCGTTGATGCATTTTCAACGGTTTTATGTATTTTTATATTTCTGATGTTAGTTTTCGTACTTAACAGTATGTTAATCATGTATGAAAGCTCTAAAAAACGTTATGAAGCCCCTTTACTGGCTGAACAAACTGTTCAGCCAGTAGCCTCCTCGGTAAGTGGTAGCGGAGCCAGCAGTGGTGCTGTCAGCACAACACCCAATCAAACCCGTACGGTCGATCAAACACAGCCAGTTGAAGCAACTGCGGCAGGCGCTAATAAAAATCGTAGCCAGGATGCTGAGGCTGATATGTTGGCCGCTTCTTCTGCTTCTGCTTCAACTTCAACTTCAACTTCAACTTCAACTTCAACTGATGCTGGCGCTGCTACCGGTACAGATTTCGCCACCGCCTCTGATTCTACTGCCGCTTCAGCAGCATCTCCTGCAGACGAGTCAGAGCAAGCGGGCCGTGAAGATAAAAAAAGTGACGTGATTAGACTGGCCGACAACCAAACGGCCACCTCGATTAAAGGGCAAACTTCCGGTCAATTCGATACCTCGAAAGCGAACCCATCCTGGGAGACTCAGGGCAATCAGTTTATTGTTCATTTCAAATCAATGGAGCAAGGCTATCCGCAAGAAATCATTGATGAGATGGCTAAATGGTTTGGCACAGATAAGCCGGTCAGCATTGTGGTTTATGCCTATGTCAGTCCCTCCATCGCTATTTCAGATGCGATGCGTCTGGCCTACGAGCGCGGTGTGATCCTGCTAAAGGTCGTCAAAAGCAAATATCCTAACACGGAAGTTTCTATCTCAGTCGTTAATGATGCAACAACGTTGACGAATAGTGCCGTCATTACCAAGAGTGAATGATAAATAATGAATAACTTAAAGCGGTATCATGCATTTATTATTGCATTAGTGTTCGCATTTCTGCCTGTTATTTTGCTGTGTATTCCCGGCTTACGCGCCTATGTTTTTGAAACATGGCATGTCGCGGCATTCTACAGTTCCATCATTATTATTATGTATCTGACCGGTACATTTATTGTTATTTTCTCATTTATTGAAATAAGTAAGTGTGTAAGCGTATTACGTAATAAGAACGCGCAGAAACACTCTTATTTGCTTGGTGATGCCAACAAGATTGTTTTCTCAGCAAGTCATGGCCTTGATGATGATACTGTTGCCACGCTGTACGAAAGCATGGATAACAGCGTGAATCGTAAGCAGAACCAGAGTCTGGCAGGGGTTATGACCTGCGCAAACCTGTCTACCATGATTGGTCTGTTGGGTACCTTCGCGGGTTTATCAATGACGATTGCCTCGGTCATCACATTACTGGAAAAATCGCAAATCACCGGCGGTAACGAGGCGGATACCTTAGGGATTATCGTCAGTGTGGTCTCCTCGCTTGCTGAACCACTGAAAGGAATGAATACCGCATTCGTTTCATCAATCTATGGGGTAGTGAGCGCTATTTTACTTAATGTGATGTGTTCTTTCCTGCGTGGGGAGTTCACCCGTTTAGCCATCGATTTACGCAATGCGCGCCTTGATTTCGTTAGAGAATGTCATGAGCGCAGTAAAAATTCTGCGCTCGGAAAAACGAAAACCCTGCGTCTGATAACCGATCTTGACGATGTGATCAAAGAGTTCAAAGCGGGCATGTTTGGCTTTCAGGAACGCCTGACTAACGCATTTGACACCAGCAACAACATGCTGAATTCACTTCTTAACTGCACTGTAGAGGGGGCCAGCAAAACGGAGATGTTTAATGATGCCCTTATTGCCGCGGTTCATCGACAGGTTGAACAGTTACAGCATATAGACCAGGGCATCACGTCGAATCATTCCGCTTTACTCGGGATTGAGAAAGAGATCGGCGCATCTACGCAAGCTCTGGTCAACCAGGAAACACACCTTGCAGCGCTAACCGAAAGTCAATCTTTGCTGCAGACCAGTCAGTTACAACTGATGTCTACGGTTGAATCTCAGCGCGGTACGTTGGACGAACTACTGGCCTCGCAAGCGCAGACCCATCATGCCGTCCTGGAGGTCAATGATGGTATTGGACATCTTGATGCAAACGTGGGGGAACTACATACCGTTGCTGAGCGCCACTTTAGCGAGCAGGCTTCACTTCTGGATGGCATCTCCAACGCTGTAGAAACCGCCGAACGCGTCAACCTCGATCGCCACCATGAAACCGTCGCCACGCTGGATAGCCAGTCACAGACGTTTGAACCCTTGCTTGGACAAATTGCCGGAATGCACCGCAATCTGCAAAAAGAAATTAATGTCCTTAAGGAGAAAAAAAGCCATGAATAAATCCGTCATCGCTTTGCTTATCCTCGGGAGTTCGCTGCCGTTGACCATCTGCGCTCATGCAGAAACGGGAGACCATACGTTGCCGCTGCGGACGTTAATTGTGGATGCGTTAAACACGCAACCTTCTGTGGCCATTGCCTCCTGGGAGACCGAAATGCGTCACCAGGAGACAAACATGAGCAAAGCTTCTCTCTATCCGACGTTGGACGTTTCGTCAGAAGCCATCCATAAAAAAACGGACGAACATGATAATGAGCAGAACGTAGAGAATAAATTAACCCTCGCTTACCGTATTGCGGATTTTGGCGTCAGAAGCAGCAATATTTCTAAGTCTGAGCAGCAGGAAGAGGCCAGTAAGTACGATTTCCAACAAGAGTTGCTTACAACCGCACAAAAAACGGCCGATGCCTATTTGTCAGTGGAAAAAACCCGGCAGATACTTGCGGTGATCGATGACGAGAAAATCTTTTACAAGCAGATGCTGAATGATTTTTCCGAACTCATCGCCGCAGGCGCAGCAATGCAATCGGATATTCGTAAAGTTCAGGTATCTATCGACTCTTTAAGCACTCAGGAGTTGAATTTCCGCGCGCAACTGGATACGCAGTTAATGATGCTGCGTAATCTTACGGGAGACAATGTCACCGCTGAAAACCTGGGTAAGCTGCCTGATTTTTTCAATAAATACCTTTTTAATACTGATAAAGATGCCGTTTATAAAAAAATCATGCAGGATAATCCGACGTATCTTTCTTTGACGAAGGCGATATCTGCAGCAAATGCTGAATATTCGGCGGCAAAATCAGCTAATTTTCCGGTTGTAGATTTCAACGCCCACTACACGGACAATAATCCTTCCAAAGATGCGCAGCAGGATGATTATGAGGATGAACTCCAGGTTGGCGTTAAAGTAGGCTTTAACATTTTTAATGGCTTTAAGAACCAATCTGAAGTTGCCAAATTTAGCGCAAAATATACCCAGGCAAAACTGGGTCTTGATGATTTTATTTTTAAAACTCGCAATAGTGTTGATGCTTCTGTCTCTAAATATATGACGGGAAAAGATTCATTAGCAATATCTAAACGCTCCTATGAAAATGCCGGGAAACTCATTGAACTATATAAAGAGGAGTTCAAATTAGGTCAAAAATCGCTACTCGACTTTATTTCCAGCAGGAATGAACATTATCAAGCTAACCTGACAATGATTGAGTCACAATTCTCTATCTATCAGGCGAAGCTTGAACAGATGGCTCAACTCGCCGATCTGTTACATGAACTGTATCTGGAACCTGGCCAGATACAGCCTAAAAGCGGTTCTATGTCGCAATGAACAGGAAACAGTGTGACCATCTGATGATGGTCATCGTCGTGATGACCCTCGTCATACTCCTACTTTTTAGCCTGATAAAGATAAATTCGGTCGTACATGGCAGCGGTGTCATTATCACCAAGGATAATACTCAGGTCGTTTCTCTCTCTAAAGGTGGAACGATTGATGCGATTCATGTCGCGGAAGGGGATTTTGTTACCAAAGGCCAGGTCCTTGCCGAAACATCAAACTTTGATATTCAGAAAGAAAACGAACGTACCCAAGCTCAGCACCGCTATCTTGCCTTATATATCAAAGAAATGATGTCTATTTTGGCCTGGAGGCAAGATTATACTCTCTTTGATATTAGCAATATCACGAATCAGGATTTGATTGGTAATATACAATTGTTAATTAGCCAGACCAAAACGAAGGATAATAAAATCAACAGCCTCAATTCCGAAATTGAGCGTTTAGGTATTTCTAAAATCAGCAAGAACAGCGAGCTAATGCTTGTTCAGGAAGAGGTTAATCTTCTTTCTCCTTTGGTTAAAAAGGGTATCAGTTCTTATACCACTCTGTTGGCAAAAAAACAGGCAGTAGAGCGTCTCAAGTCTGAGCTTATCGATCTTGAAAGCCAGGTAGTAGCGAAATCAGAAGAGATAAAGGTGATCCATAGCGAAATTAATGATGATATCTTTACTTTTCGTAATACTTTGTCGAAAAACCTGGTCGATGCTCAACATGAAGCTGCGCTTAATGACTCTGCCATGAGTGTATTACAAAAGCAGATGAAAGAATCTCGCGTCCGATCGCCCATTGATGGCGTGATTTATCAAATTAACAAAAATGCCTTCACCAAAGGCGGTGTGGTACAGGCTGCTGACTCGCTGTTTGAGATTAAACCAATGTCAACCAAAATGCTCGCGGAAGTAAAAATTCAGCCTAAAGATCGCGATCAAATTTATGTTGGTGGTTCGGTTAACGTGAAAATTCTCTCATTTATTCTCTCGGGCTCAAAACCTTATACCGGTGTAGTAGAGCAAATCAGTCCTGACTCCTACGAAGATACGGTTAATGGAAATACGGTGAGGTATTACAAAGCTATCGTAGAGTTCACTATCGGTACAAAAGAACGTGATGTTATCAAACCTGGGATGACGGTAGATGCTTTCATTATTACAGGTAACCACAGCATATTAAAATACCTTGCCTCGCCATTGCTGCGTGGCCTTCAACAAGTTTTCAGTGAGCCGGTCATCACTGACAGTAAATCAACTCATTAATTCAGGGTGATAATATGAGTAATACTATTTTCGCAAGCAACGATTCAATTGTCGACTTACAGCAGTATGGTGCTATGGATAGTGCCAAAGTCGTCATTAGTGGGACCGACTTTAAATTTATTTTTCCGGGTAATGTGGTGGTTAACGTTATTAACGGCGCTCTTTATTCAAGCCTTGAAAATAACCACGTTCACTTCAAATTCCAGGGGCAGGATGTTTCAGGCCAGCAACTGCTGAAAACGATCGACTTAAGCAATCTTCAACTTGAACGGCTTGACTCTGCACTATCAGATCAGCGTCAGGATCGCGTGCTGAAAGATAATATTAATAAAATCAGCGAGATTAATGCGAAAGACCTTGAGGAAGCTAAAAAAGAGGCTGCTGATCTGAAGCATGAAGCAGAAAAAATGCGTGCTGAAGCTGAAGAGGCGCAAAAAGCTTCTGCAGAAGTTCAAAAGCAGCTTGAGGAGTTCCTAAATGATAAAGCGCAGAGCAATGGCCAAAATGGCGCAGCCTCTCAGAACCAGGGAGAAGAGCAGCTGGATGCCAGCCTTTACCATAAGAAATATGACGATGACTCTGTGGCTGAGGCCAGTCGACTCGTTTTCTCTGATTACTCATCCAGTTCGTCCAGTTCTTCAAGTTCATCAGAATCTGATGAAACGCCCATCGACGTAAAACCTATTGATGTGGCTCTTAAGCTTGATGACGGCAGTGATTCTGGGGTAAAAAACGATAATATTACCAACGTCACCACACCGCAGTTTGTTGGTTCTACCGATCCCGGATTGACAGTTTCACTGCGCATTGATGGTGTGGTTGTCGCCGTCACGACCTCCGATGCGATGGGCAACTTTTCATTCAATAGCGGCACGGTGCTGGCTGACGGACAACACAACGTCCAGGTCGATGTGACGGACGGGCAGGGGGGAAGCGGTAGCGCGAAAATTATCGTAACCATTGATACCGTCATTGCAGCTCCCACTTTCGAACTCGACGATCAGTACGCTATCCCTGCAGCCGATCGCATTGAGGGTGAAAATCTTACCCGTTTTACCGATGCGAAAATAATTGGTGAAGCCGAAGCAGGATCGCAGGTTGCTATCTATGCCAATGGCGTTCTGCTTACCACAGTCACCGTAGATTCTGATGGCGCCTGGTCGTATCAGTTTAGTGGTTCAGAATTAAATGAAGGCATTAATAATATTGAGATTGATGCGACGGATAAAGCGGGAAACACGGCATCAACAACCGGCGTTATTACGCTGGATACGATTCCCCCAGAAACACCCGTTATTATTCTTGATGAATCCAGTGATACGGGGATGTCCTCGATCGATAGCCTGACTAATGATAAAACGCCTTCTCTGCATGGTAATGCTGAACCGAACTCAACGCTCGAGTTATATCTGAATGGCTACAAAGTGGCCGATATCAGCGTGGATTCCATGGGGAACTGGCAATATACACTGCCGGAAAATAAAATCACCGCTGATGGTATTTATACTTTTGAAGTGGTCTCTTCCGATCGTGCGGGTAATACCTCAACCGCACAAATAGATGTGACTGTCGATACCGATATTGATGCATTCACACTGGCAATGACTAGCCAGTCAGACAGCGGAGTTGCCGGGGACAATTATACCAACGATATTTATCCAGCGTTTACCGGTAAAACTGACCCAAATAGTCATATTGTGATCACTAACCTGACGACCGGGGAAAAAATTGAAATTGATGCTTCACAGAGTGGTAATTTCAGCTTTAACCTGGCGCAGGCCTCTGCAGAAGGGCTGAACGAACTCTCAATCACCGTAACTGATTATGCGGGCAACCAGCAAACCTTCAGCTACGAATATACTATTGATACGGTTGCTCCCGTATCGCCCGATATTGAACTGGATAAATACACCGTTTCAAAATCAGGCGATATTCTGACAAACGACGCCACGCCAGTCTTTACCGGTACAGCAGAAGCGGGCAGTACGGTGACGATTTATATTGATGGCAAGGCCTGTGGCACGGTGACGGCAAACCACGATGGTATCTGGTCGTTTACTTTGCCAAGCGATCTGGCTGATGGTAGCTATACTGCAGTGGCTTATGCGACTGACCTTGCGGGAAACGTTTCTCCATCATCTGCCGATTGTACTTTCACTGTCGATACCAGCACAACGTCACCGGTTGCCACGTTGCAGGCTGAAGATGATACGGGGATAAGCCAGACTGACTGGATCACCCGGCAAAATGATAATTTAACAATTGACGGGACTGCTGAAAAATACGCCACCATTACAGTGATGGTTGACGGTAAAGCCGTGGGCACTACCCAGGCTGATGCTAATGGCAACTGGCAGTTCGAATATGACCCTAATCCGGCTCTTTCCGATGGCGATTATACGCTGACTATTCAGGCTCAGGATGAGGTGGGGAACACATCGAGCAGTAGTTACGATCTGGTCATTGATACCATTACCGTCACGCCGTCGCTTAAATTAGACACGGGTTCAGATACGGGATCGTCGAATGATGATGGTATTACCAAGGAAACGCAGCCGTTGTTAACCGGAACGGCTGAAGCCAACGCGACGATCGAGATCTTTATTGATGGTACCGTAGTCGGTCAGGTTGTCTCTGATAAAAATGGCGTCTGGAACTATCGTATCCCGGAAGAGGCGAGCTTAGCTGATGGCGAGCATGCCGTCGTTGTACGTGCAACAGATGCCGCCGGCAACAGCGCAAACTCGACCACGCTGGATATTGTGGTCGATAGTACGATGGAAACACCCACAATCCATCTTGATAGCGATAGCGGCATAAGTGATGCCGATCGCATTACCAATAACGCTTCCCCGATTTTCTCTGGTTCAGCCGAGGCTTATTCCAGCATCACTATTTATCAGGACGGGAAGGCCATCGGGAAAGTCAGCGCGGATGCTAACGGAAATTGGTCTTATAGCTTCACGGGATCGCAGGCGTTGACCGATGGAAGCTACATTTTTTATATCACGGCAACAGATGTCGCCGGCAACTCAGCGACTTCAGAAAAAATTCAGGTCACCATTGATACCCAGGTTTCTATCCCTACGCTGGATCTGGCGGATGCGTCAGACACCGGCAACCTCAACAGCGACAACATCACCAGCGACACCACGCCAACATTCTCGCTGGGCAATATCGATGCTGACGTGATCAGCGTGCAGGTCATTATCAACGGCACCGCCTATGACGCCGTGCAGTCAGAGGGCAAGTGGACCTTTACCGCCCCGGAACTGGCGGATGGCGACTATAGCATCAGTGTTATCGTCACCGACAATGCGGGTAATACCGCTAACTCGACCACACTGGCCATCACGGTGGACACCAGCGTGGCGGCGCCGGTGATCGCCCTGAGCGACGACACCGGTATTACCGGCGACAACCAGACTAACGACACCACCCCGGGCTTTGCCATTGCCACGGATAACGACGCCGTCAGCGTGATGGTGAGCATCGACGGCGGCACCCCGGTGGCGGCGACGAAGGACGCGGACGGGCAGTGGCATATTGACAGCGCCGCGCTGGCCGACGGCGACCACACCATCGTGGCGACGGTCACCGACCTGGCGGGCAACACCGCGACGTCCTCACTGGCTTTCACCGTCGACACCACGCTGTCGGTGCCGACCATCGCTCTGACGGATGCGTCAGACAGCGGCAGCAGCAACAGCGACAACATCACCCGGGACACCACCCCAACGTTCACGCTGGGGAATATCGATGCGGATGTGACGAAGGTGCAGGTCATTATCAACGGCACCGCCTATGACGCCATGCAGTCAGAGGGCAAGTGGACCTTTACCGCCCCGGAGCTGGCGGACGGCGACTACAGCATCACGGTGCAGGTCACCGACGACGCGGGGAACGTGCAGACCTCCACCGCGCTGGCGGTGACGGTGGACACCACCGTGGCGGCGCCGGTGATCGCCCTGAGCGACGACACCGGCACCCCCGGCGACAACCAGACTAACGACACCACGCCGGGCTTTGCCATTGCCACGGATAACGACGCGTTCAGCGTGATGGTCTCCATCGACGGCGGTAAGCCGGTGGCGGCGACGAAGGACGCGGACGGGCAGTGGCATATTGACAGCGCCGCGCTGGCCGACGGCGACCACTCCATCGTGGCCACCGTCACCGACCTGGCGGGCAACACCGCGACGTCCTCACTGGTCTTTACGGTGGACACCACGCTGTCGGTGCCGACCATCGACCTGGCGGATGCGTCAGACACCGGCAGCAGCAACAGCGACAACATCACCCGGGACACCACCCCGGCGTTCACGCTGGGCAGTATTGATGCCGATGTGACCAGCGTGCAGGTTATTATCAACGGGACGGCTTACCCGGCGACACTGACGGACGGGACGTGGACCTTTACCGCCCCGGAACTGGCGGACGGCGACTACAGCGTCAGCGTGCAGGTGACCGACGACGCGGGGAACGTGCAGACCTCCACCACGCTGGCTGTGACGGTGGACACCAGCGTGGCGGCGCCGGTGATCGCCCTGAGCGACGACACCGGCACCCCCGGCGACAACCAGACTAACGACACCACCCCGGGCTTTGCCATTGCCACGGATAACGACGCCGTCAGCGTGATGGTGAGCATCGACGGCGGTAAGCCGCTGGCGGCGACAAAGGCCGCCGACGGGCAGTGGCATATTGACAGCGCTGTGCTGGCCGACGGCGACCACTCCATCGTGGCCACCGTCACCGACCTGGCGGGCAACACCGCAACGTCCTCACTGGCTTTCACCGTCGACACCACGCTGTCGGTGCCGACCATCGATCTGGCGGATGCGTCAGACAGCGGCAGCAGCAACAGCGACAACATCACGAACGACACCACGCCGGCGTTCACGCTGGGCAGTATCGACGCCGACGTGACCAGCGTGCAGGTGCTGATCAACGGGACGGCTTACCCGGCGACACTGACGGACGGGACGTGGACCTTTACCGCCCCGGAGCTGGCGGACGGCGACTACAGCGTCACGGTGCAGGTGACCGACGACGCGGGGAACGTGCAGACCTCCACGGCGCTGGCCATCACGGTGGACACCAGCGTGGCGGCGCCGGTGATCGCCCTGAGCGACGACACCGGCACAGCAGGGGATAACCAGACCCGCGACGCCACCCCGGGCTTTGCCATTGCCACGGATAACGACGCGTTCAGCGTGATGGTGAGCATTGACGGCGGTAAGCCGGTGGCGGCGACGAAGGCCGCCGACGGGCAGTGGCATATTGACAGCAGCGCGCTGGCCGACGGCGACCACTCCATCGTGGCGACGGTCACCGACCTCGCCGGTAACACCGCGACGTCCTCACTGGCCTTTACGGTGGACACCACGCTGTCGGTGCCGACCATCGATCTGGCGGATGCGTCAGACACCGGCAGCAGCAACAGCGACAACATCACCCGGGACACCACGCCAACGTTCACGCTGGGGAATATCGACGCCGATGTGACCAGCGTGCAGGTGCTGATCAACGGGACGGCTTATCCGGCGACACTGACGGACGGGACGTGGACCTTTACCGCCCCGGAGCTGGCGGACGGCGACTACAGCATCACCGTGCAGGTCACCGACGACGCGGGGAACGTGCAGACCTCCACGGCGCTGGCTGTGACGGTGGACACCAGCGTGGCGGCGCCGGTGATCGCCCTGAGCGACGACACCGGCACGGCGGGGGATAACCAGACTAACGACACCACGCCGGGCTTTGCCATCACCACGGATAACGACGCCGTCAGCGTGATGGTGAGCATCGACGGCGGTAAGCCGGTGGCGGCGACAAAGGCCGCGGACGGGCAGTGGCATATTGACAGCAGCGCGCTGACCGACGGCGACCACACCATCGTGGCCACCGTCACCGACCTCGCCGGCAACACCGCAACGTCCTCACTGACCTTCACCGTCGACACCACGCTGTCGGTGCCGACCATCGATCTGGCGGATGCGTCAGACACCGGCAGCAGCAACAGCGACAACATCACGAACGACACCACCCCGGCGTTCATGCTGGGCAGTATCGACGCCGACGTGACAAAGGTGCAGGTCATTATCAACGGCACCGCCTATGACGCCGTGCAGTCAGAGGGCAAGTGGACCTTTACCGCCCCGGAGCTGGCGGACGGCGACTACAGCATCACCGTACAGGTCACCGATGACGCGGGGAACGTGCAGACCTCCACCGCGCTGGCTGTGACGGTGGACACCAGCGTGGCGGCGCCGGTGATCGCCCTGAGCGACGACACCGGTACGGCGGGCGATAACCAGACCCGCGACACCACGCCGGGCTTTGCCATTGCCACGGATAACGACGCCGTCAGCGTGATGGTGAGCATTGACGGCGGTAAGCCGGTGTCGGCGACAAAGGACGCCGACGGGCAGTGGCATATTGACAGTGGCGCGCTGACCGACGGCGACCACTCCATCGTGGCCACCGTCACCGACCTCGCCGGCAACACCGCGACGTCCTCACTGGCCTTCACCGTCGACACCACGCTGTCGGCGCCGACCATCGACCTGGCGGATGCGTCAGACAGCGGCAGCAGCAACAGCGACAATATCACCCGGGACACCACGCCAACGTTCACGCTGGGGAATATCGACGCCGATGTGACCAGCGTGCAGGTTATTATCAACGGGACGGCTTACCCGGCGACTCTGACGGACGGGACGTGGACCTTTACCGCCCCGGAGCTGGCGGACGGCGACTACAGCGTCAGCGTGCAGGTCACCGACGACGCGGGGAACGTGCAGACCTCCACGGCGCTGACTGTGACGGTGGACACCAGCGTGGCGGCGCCGGTGATCACGCTGAGCGACGACACCGGCACGGCAGGGGATAACCAGACCCGCGACGCCACGCCGGGCTTCACTGTCAGCACCGATCCGGACGCGTTCAGCGTGATGGTGAGCATTGACGGCGGTAAGCCGGTGGCGGCGACGAAGGCCGCGGACGGGCAGTGGCATATTGACAGCAGCGCGCTGGCCGACGGCGACCACACCATCGTGGCGACGGCCACCGACCTCGCCGGCAACACCGCAACGTCCTCACTGACCTTCACCGTCGACACCACGCTGTCGGTGCCGACCATCGATCTGGCGGATGCGTCAGACAGCGGCAGCAGCAACAGCGACAACATCACCAGCGACACCACCCCGGCCTTCACGCTGGGGAATATCGATGCGGATGTGA